>R21__coassemble_184_pt1 | contig 53432 bp, 41 predicted proteins | sample R21__metabat2_high_PE_032 | metagenome-assembled genome bin R21
GTATACATTTACGTTATGTAAATCATATTAAGTTGACTCAATGGGTAATTTAAGCAGACCGGGGCACCTTGCTGAGAAGCTCTGATATACTCAATGAAAAAAGCGCCCTGCTTTAAGCCGGGCGCTTTTCTATATCAATGTTATAAAAACAACAACGCTCTGCTGATTTAAGCAGAGCGTTACACATAACAGAGTATTACACATAGCAGAGCGTTACACATAACAAAGCGTTACATATAACAGAGCGTTGCACATAGCAGAGCGTTGCACATAACAGAGTGTTACACATAACAACGCGTTACACATAGCAGAGTGTTGCACATAGCAGAGTGTTACACATAAGCAAAGCGTTACATATAGCAAAGCGTTGCACATAGCAGGGCGTTGCACATAGCAGAACGTTACAAATAACAGAGCGTTGCACATAGCAAAGCGTTAAACATATAATACAAATCTACAAAAAATACAAAATCTATAAGAAATTCAAATCTATAAGAAATACAAATCTATAAGAAATACAAATCTATCACAAATATTTCGCCAGGGTTTTCTTCAGCTTCTGGATGTCTATCGGCTTTGCAACGTGGTCGTCCATGCCGGCGTCGAGCGACTTCTGGCGGTCCTCCTCAAAGGCGTTGGCAGATAAAGCGATTATCGGCAGGTGCGTGTGCTGCGGGTCGTAGAGCGCGCGGATGGCGCGCGTTGCCTCATAACCGTTCATCCTCGGCATCTGGATGTCCATCAAAACGGCGCTGTAGTACTCCGAATCTCCGCGCTCGGCCGTCGCTTTAATCATCTCAACGGCGATGTCGCCGTCCTCGGCGGTTTCAACAACAAAGCCGGCCTCCTGCAGAATATCAAGAGCTATCTCGCGGTTCATTTCGTTGTCCTCGGCCAGAAGCAGGCGCTTGCCCTTAAAGTTCAGGTTGCGCTGCTCGGCCTTTTCCTTCGAATGGCTCTCAGCCTTCTCGTCCCACTTCATCGGGACGGAAACCTTAATCGTCGTCCCCTCGCCGAGCTTTGACGAAACGTCAATAGACCCGCCCATGAGGTCAACAAGCTTTTTCACGATAGGCATGCCGAGGCCTGTCCCCTGGATATGACTGACGGTTGACGTGTTCTCGCGGGCGAACTCCTCAAAAAGATGCTTTTGGAATTCCTCGGACATCCCGATGCCCGTATCCGCAACGGTGAAGCTGTAAATGCTGCGGCCGGGCCTGTCGCACGGCTTTTCCTCGACGGTATAGTCAATGCTCCCGCCCTCGGGGGTATACTTTATGGCATTGCCGATAATATTCAGAATAATCTGGTTCATCCGCGACCCGTCAGTCAGGACGAATCTGTGCGGCACGTCCTTGATGATAACCGTATACTTAAGGTCCTTGTTCTCTATATCCGTGCCGGAGAGCGTCTTCATATCGTAGGCCCTCTCGATGACGTCCGCGGGCTCCTCGGAAAGAACAACCTTGCCTGACTCGATTCTCGACATCTCCAGCACCTGGTTTATGAGCTCCAGAAGCTGATGGCCCGAAACGTCAATCTTTTCAAGATAATCAGCGACGCTTCCGGGGCTGTCGAGGTGCTTTTTCGCCATGGTCGTATAACCTGTGATAGCATTGAGAGGCGTCCTGATGTCATGGGACATGCTGTTCAGAAAAGCCGTTTTCGCGACGTTTGCCGCCTGGGCATTCGTGAGCGCATCCTCGAGCTTTTCCTGATATTCCTTTTGCTTGCGCATGAACTCGTCAACATCCTGGAAGCCTATGGCGATAGACGTGACGGGGCTGTCGGGATCGCCCCCCTTGCCCGCGACGAAGTCAACGTACTTATAGCCGTCTCCGTCATAGTTCGTGCGGAAGGTCACCCTATAGCGGTTGGCGTGGGCGAGCTTTTCGCGGACGTTTTCATAGGCGATTGCTTCGGAGAGCATTTCCCTGTCATCAGGATGGACGTATTTATTAATATACTCAGTCATTTCCGCAAGCGCTTCAGCGGAGCTTTCATGGCTTTTCGCAACGCTCCCGGCATTGCCCCTGCTTACGACCGTGTACTCGTCAGTCTCGTAATTCAGCGAGAAGACGCTCAGATAATCGTTGGAAAGAATTTTGACGAGCGAGTTGTTCCTGTTCATCTCCTCGGTCATCGCAAGCTGCGCGCGGATTTCCGCGTCCTTGACGCCAAAGCCCATTACGACCTCGTCATCATCCTCGGTTTTGACGACCTTCATCTCGGTGTACTCGCCATTGTTGTTGATGTAATACTTTATGAAAGAGGACACGCCCTTCAGGTGCTCGCGGATATAATCAACGGAGAGGACCTTGCGCATCTCGTCCTTTTCCTCTTCGCAGACGGCCGAATCGACGTAAGTGTTATACGCCTTGGTGTAATCGGACCTCTTGAACGTATCGCCGAACATGCCCGTGATGCGGCCGCTCATTTTTGCAACGAACAGGCCGGAGTCCGCAAGGTTCACAACGTAAACCGAGGAATACTCCCCTGCCAGCGCGCCGATTATCTTATTGTAGCGGGCTATCTGCTCCTGCTGCCTGAGCTGCTCGCGCATGGTCTTGTCGGCATCGCGGTAGGCCATGATATAATTCGTCCGCCCGTCAGACGAAACGGCCTTGGCAAAGCACATCTGGTGATAGTCAACCGTGCCCTGGTCATTATATCTCCTGTAGGTTACAACGTACGTTCCGACGTCCGGCGTCTCGCGCTCAATCGTCTCAAACTTCGTTGCCTCGAGCACGCGCTCGCGGTCATCCTCGTGGACGGTATTCATTACATACTTGACAACGGACGTGTCATAGCACGGCTCATCAAGCCCGAGCTTAACGGCGCTCTGGACGGTCGTTTTACCCGTGGAGCGGTAAAGATGGACCTTGTGGTCCCCGAAACCGTCCATCAGCCAGACCGTATGATACTCTCGCGCGAGCCCGTCAAGCAGCGCCTCAGTCTGCTTTTCAACGTGCAGAACCTCAGTGACGTCCATATGGGTTCCCTCAATGCGGATACCCTTCGTGTAAGCGGGATTTCTGACGCCGCCGCAGCGGACAATCATAACGTGCCCGTCAGGATGATGCCAGGGATACTGGACCTCGGCGTGAACGCCGGCCTTCATTTTTTCAACGGATGCGGCGACTTCTTCATAATGGTCGGGGTCAATATTATCGTACCACGCGTGGTAGGTTTTCTCAGGCGTGGTCTGCTCCTTCAGGCCGATTAACCCGAGCATGACGTCATTAACGTACATCCTCGGCTCCTCGCCCTCGTCAAGCTCAAACGCCCAGAGGCCGATATTAGCTTTTTCAAGGATATCCACGGAAAGAGGAATAGCGCCAAGATTTGTATTCATAACTCCACCCCTTCTGCATCGGTTATTGTGTATTGATTATATAACTGATTATAGCAGAAATACTCTTTCTTCACAACCCGGCAGCTCCCCTCAGGCGCTTAAACTATCAGCAGCCGCCTATAGTGCGTGTTCCTGCCGAATTCGGGGAAATAGACGAACTCGGGCTCGTTGGGCTTTTCGAGAGCGTCCATAAACGGCGGCATGTAAGAATGCGTGCAGCAGAAGCCGTACTCAATATCATGGAACCCCTGCGAAAGTCCGCCGGGCTTTTTAACCTTTATTACGGCGGGCTTGAGCGGATGCCAGAACGTCTCCATATTCATCCGCATTTCAGCGCATGAATACTCAGCGCCGTCAACAACCCAGAAAATCTCCTCTTTTTCGAATACCTCGCCGTCAATAACGAGCCTTCCGGGCTTTATCTGGCTTAAATACACGCCCCTGTAATACGGCAGACGGATTTTCAGCTGAAAGCCCGTCACCTCTCCGTTTTCGGTGATATTCCTGAAGCCTGTTGACTGAATTACCTGTTTTTCCATACTTCAAGCCCTCCTCAGTAACCGAGAATATTCTTCATCATGATATGCTGCCTGCGGAGAGTCTGCCCGACCTCGTAGCCGGGGTCCATCTTATCGGGGCCCTCGTATTCGCTGAGAAGGAACCCGTCCCAGTTATTGTCGATAAGAATCTTCAGAATCTCCTCATACGGCACCATGGTCTCATGAAAATCGTCAGTCATATGGAACAGCTTTGCATGGATGCAGTAAACATACGGCAGAAGCGGAACAAGCTCCTCGGGCCTGCTCGGAACATACCCCTCGGGAATATACTCCCCCGGAGCGAACTCCGTTCTGAACACGCTAAGGTCGATGTTCAGGCCGAAATTCTCCGTCCCCGTCTCCTTTATGAAATCAACGTACTCGGAAACCACGCGGGAGCTGAGAGTCGTTGGAAGATGAATCTCGGGGCAGAGCTTAAGGTCGAGCTCCTTTGCAAGGGGCAGAGCCGCGAGAATGATTTCGCGCCAGTTTTCAACGGGCATGAGGTCATCCGTGATGACGGACATCTTCGTCCGCAGAACGTGAAACCCGAGCCTTGAAGCGAGGCGCATATCGCGCTCGAGCATTGAAACGGCCTCGGGGGTCGTTAAATCCCTGTCCTGAAGGACGCGGCAGTCTATCCAGTGGGCATACTCCGCGGGCTGAACCTCGTACTTTTCGCACAGCTCAAACCACTTATCCACCCATTCGTCAGTCGGATAAGGATAGTTGTCAATATGGGTGTTGGCGAGAATTTCAATGCCGTGGGCATCCATATCGCGGATTTCCTCGAAGCAGTCCTCGAGGTTCTTTTCCATGCCGTATTCCGCGCAGTAGCTGTACAGGGCGACCCCGCGTTTAGGGCCTTTTTTGTTATAGCTGTACATTTGAAACTATATTACTCGAGATCTCCTCTTGTCAGAGAGGTTACAGCGCCGGTGTCAAGGAACTCCTCGGCGGTGTCGCCGTTGACGAATACGATGTTTGCATTCGTAACAGTTCCGGGAGCGACTGAGCCGTCATAAAGACCGAGAACCATGTCTCTGATTTCATTTGCAGTATCCTGGACGGAGCCCGTGAGAACCATTCCTCTGAAGGGCGTATCGCCGGCCTTGGACTGCTTAATGAGCTCGGCGGTGCTGTCATCACCGTTTACGCAGAAAATACCCATGTCGGAGTAATCCGTTACGGGGCTGCTGAGGCTCGTGAAGTAGCTGTTAAAACCGAGAGCGATTGCGTTGTGGGCAGTCAGGAAAACCTTGATGTCGGGGTCGGAAATGTAAAGGTTCTCAGCGGTTGCCTGGCCGAGCTCGGCGGTTTCATCCTGAAGCTCAACCTCCTTGATGAACTTTGCCTTTGAAGAGTAATCCTCAATCTTATCGAGCTCGTCAGCCTGGGTGACGCCCGTCTGGGCTGTTCTGCAGGAAATGACGGCTACGGGAACGCTGTGGTCCTCAGCGTCAGCAAAGGTCTTGTCAATCCAGTCAGCGGCGAGAAGATTCAGGCAGTCTGCAATATCGGCATCCTCGGCGAGCATCGTTGCATCGTATTCCTCAGTGGGAGCGACGAATGCGATAACCTTGATTCCGGCTTCTCTTGCCTGGGCAACAACAGTTCCCATTGCCTCGGGAGCAACTGACCACAGAACGATTTCATTCACGCCCTGGGCGATGTAATTCTCCATTGCGGAAATCTGGGCCGTGGGATTGAATTCACCGTCAACATACGATGCCTCCCAGCCTGCCTCTTCGAGAGTGGCCTTATAGGTGTCAGCCAGCATCTGGAAGAAATCTCCGCCAAGGCCGAAGGTAACAAAGCCGACGCTCGGCTTGTCCTCGGCAGATGCCGCCGCGCAGAGAGCAAACATCATTGCGAGCGCAAGAACAATAGCTAAAACTTTTTTCATTTTTCTTTCTCCTTTATAAATTTGTTATTAATAAAGCCTTGCGGCATTTATTTCTTTTTGCCTTTTAACAGTTTTTTTCCGGGTTTTCTTTTTGCCTTTTGCCGGTTTTTTACCGGGTTTTCCTTTTGCCGGATTTTGCTTATTTTTACGGCTTTTTTTACTGCTTACTGCGTTTTCGCGTTTCTGTTGCTGAGATAAAGCGAGCCGAGCATAATCAGGCCCTTTGCGATGAACTGCGGATACGTTCCGAGATTTATAAGCTGCATGCCGTTGGAAAGCACACCCAGAACGAAAACGGCCGTTATGGCCTTCCAGAGCGTCCCTTCGCCGCCCTTCAAGGCAACGCCCGAGAGCACGCACGCAATGATACCTGTAAACTCAATTCCGGTTCCCGTTGAGGAGTCGGCAGAGCCCGAGCGGGCGGCGAGAAGAATCGCCGAAATTCCGACGAGAAGGCCAGCGAACGTGAAGACAAGAATTTTAATCTTGCTAACGTTCAGCCCCGCGAGGCGCGCGGCATCGGGGTTATCGCCGACGGCGTAAATCTTGCGGCCGATATACGTCCTGTTCAGAACTATCCCCGCGATAACGATAAAGAATATAGCGATAAGCGCATTCACGGGGATCACTCCGAAAAGCTTCCCCTGCCCGAGATACATAAAGCTCTTCGGCAGATTGTGATACGTCTTCGACTTCGAAACGAGATACGAAACGCCCTGGAATATCGCCATCGTTCCGAGGGTTACTATCATCGGCTGGCTTCTGAGGAGAATTGACATGCAGCCGTTGAAAAAGCCGAGCGCCATGCATATGGCTATTCCGAGAATAATCGCAACAGGCACGGATACCGAGCCGTTGCTCAGAAGCTTGGCAACGAGAACCGCCGCAACGGACATCTGATAGCCTATGGACAGATCGCACCCGCCCGAAACCATAATCATGAAGACGCCGGTCGTACACACGGCTATATGAACGTTCTGGACTATGATATTCGTTATATTCAGGCGCGTGAAAAACTTATCCGAGAGAATGCTGAATATAATGATAAGCAAAACGAGAAGTATCGGCATGGCGTAATTCGATATTTTCTGCCCGACTGTTTTTCTGTTATTCATTCTGACCTCCTTCTATGCCCGAAGCAAGCTTCAGCACCTTCTGCTGGGAGAAATCCTTCTTTTCGAGAATCCCCATCTGCCTGCCTTCGCTTAAAACAACAAGCCTTTCGCTCATGCCCAGAAGCTCATCCATCTCGGAAGATACCATCAAAACGGATTTGCCTAAGGCGGTTAAGTCAATCATAAGCTGATAGATTTCATATTTCGCGCCGACGTCAATCCCGCGCGTGGGCTCGTCAAATATAAGAATATCAGGCATAGCAGCGAGGGTTTTTGCGATTACGACCTTCTGCTGATTGCCGCCCGACAGCGTTCGCACGGCCGCCGAAAGGTCAGGCGCCTTAATCCGGAGCTTCTCGCGGAACTCCTCAGCCTGGGCAAGCTCCTTCTTTTTATCGACGAAAAGCCCGCGGCAGAGTTGCCTTATATTGCTCACGGATATGTTCCACTGAAGCGGCTTATCAAGGAAGCAGCCCTGCTGCTTGCGGTCCTCGGGGATAAGGCCGATGCCGTTGCGCATGGCGTCAGCCGGGGAACGAACGTCCATTAAATCGCCGTTTAAATAAATCTGCCCTGCATCCCTGCCTGCGGCGCCGAAAATAAGCTGCATAAGCTCCGTCCGCCCCGCCCCGACGAGCCCTGCAAACCCGAGGATCTCGCCCTTATGGAGCTGAAAGCTTATATCGCGGACGCCGTTTCCCGAAAGGTTCTTCACCTCCAGCACAACCTCGCCCGATGCGGCAGTTTCCTTTTCGGGAAACGTGTCTGAAAGCTTTCTTCCGACCATCAGCTCAACGAGGCCGTTCCTGTCAATATCCGAAATCCTCTCGGTTTTGATATACCTTCCGTCCCGCATTACTGTCACGCGGTCGCATATCTCAAAAAGCTCCTCGAGGCGGTGCGAGATATATATAACGGTTATCCCCTGCCCCTTAAGCTCGCGGATGATTTCAAAAAGGCGCTTCTGCTCCTCAACGGTTATCGAGGCCGTCGGCTCATCAAATATAATGAGCCTGGCCTTGCGGACTATCGCCTTTGCCATCTCAACGATCTGGCGGTTCGCCGTTGAAAGCTCGCGGATTTTCGTTTTCGGGTCAACGTGGCAGCGGAACTTCTCAAGAAGCTCTGCGGCCTTTTTATTGCGCGAGGCATCGTCAACAAACAGCCCGCCATCACTTGCAAAGCTCATGAAGATGTTATCCGCAACGCTCATCGCCTCGAACTGGACGAGCTCCTGATAGACGACTGATATACCGAGCTCCATGGACTTTTCGGGCGTCAGGCTGGTATATTCAACGCCGTCAAACTCAATGATACCCGAGTCCGGAACAACAGCTCCCGACACGGTTTTTATTAGAGTTGACTTACCCGCACCGTTTTCGGCCGCGATTGCATGAACCTCGCCGGCTTCAAAGCTGACTGATACGTCATCAAGCGCCGTGACGCCCGGATATGTTTTCGTTATGTTTTTAAGCTTCAGAATTTCCATAGGCATCAGAAAATAAGCGCATCGGGGACCTCGCAGGAGGTCGTCATCTCATACGGGCGGCCCGTTTGCAAGCATACGTCAAAAGCGTTAATAGCCTCGGTTACGTGCAGGCAGAGCTCTGCGCTAACCTTCGGGGATTTGCCGTTCATTATAGCGTCCGCCATATCCGAAACTCCCGCACCGCGGATATTTCCTCCGCGCGGGGCAACAGTTTCGATATCTTCGAAAAGCCCGTCAGACATCGGCGAATAAATCATGGCAAGCTTCGCGCCGATATCGGGCTGCGCCCCCACTGCTTCCCTGAATTTTCCGGCATTCAGATATCTTACCGGGCCCATCATCGTGTTCGGGTCGGGCGCGTAAACAACGCCGTCAGTCCCGTAAATTTCAAGCGCGGGAAGATCCGTCTTCCAGCGGTCATAGCTCATATTGATATTCCCGACGGCGCCTGACGAAAACTCCAAAACGCCGCTGTAATTCGTGAAAACGTCAACAGGGCACGGCCCGCCGTTTACGCATCTCTCATCAAAAGCCCTGTTTGCAAAGCAGTAAAGCCTTTTAACGGGGCCGAGAAGCGACACAAGAACCGTCAGATAATACGGCGCGATATCAAGAACAGGCCCGCCGCCCTTTTTAAACAGGAAGGATGCGTTCGGATGCCAGTACTCAGGCCCGGGGCTGAAGAAATTGGCGGTAAAACCCGTCACGGAGCCTACGCGGCCTTCGGAAATAAGCCTGCGGACTGTCTGAAATTCACTCGTCAGAAAAGTATCGGGGGCAGCGCCGACGAAGAGGTTTTTCTCCTTTGCAAGAGCAGTTATTTCCTTCGCCTTTTCAAAGCTGTCAGCAAGAGGCTTTTCGCAGTAAACATTCTTGCCGTGATTTAATGCCGCAACAGTCAGCGGATAATGAGATGCCGGATTCGTCAGGATAAGAACTATGTCTATATCGGGGTCCTCAAACATTTCGTCACTTGTGCAGATTTTCGGGATATTCCATTTTTCCGCCGCTTTTTTCGCGGCCTCTCCGTTTAAATCCGCGCATGCAAGCGGAGCAGTATTCTTAAAGACGGGCCCGAGAGTGCTTAAATACGCGTCGCTGAACGTTCCGCAGCCGATAATTCCAAGCCCGCAAATTCCGTCCTTCATAATAAAATCCTTTCAAAAATGCCTGTTTTGACTTTATTTTATTATAAACATGATATATAATAAACGAAGTGACATATGTCACTTTCTTAAAATAAATATTATTTACTGTTTTTTGGTGATTTTGCACAATAAAGGAGCTGATAAAAATGAATGTAATAAGCAATCCTGTTCTTCTGAAAAGCTATCTTGACAGGACGGGAATTGACTCGTTTTTCAATTCAAAGCCGAACTTTCAGCTGCTGCACTATTCCCCCGGCGAGCTTCTGACGACCGCCTTTTCCGCTACGGAATACCTTTTCTTCGTCATAGAAGGCAAGCTTTCTCTTTATGACATGCCCGACGAGGAGACGATAGTTTTCCTTGAAACGGACTTTCAGGACGTCACGCTTATCGGGGAAATCGAGCTTTTTGACCTGCAGTATGAGTCATTCTTCGTTGAAGCCGTCACGGATGTTTACGCGATTGCGATAAGGCTTGAGGAAAACCGGGAGATGCTTTTAAATGACTGCAAATTCCTCGTGTACGTCTGCCGGTCTCTTGAAAAAAAGCTCTCAGGGGCCGTTTCATCGTCAATCCCCGGGACGCTCAAAACAAGGCTTGAAAGGCGCATAAAGAGAATGCCCGCGGGAGAGCACATCAGAAATATCTCAACAATCGCGTCAGGCTTCGGGGCAAGCAAGCGGCAGGTTCTGAGGGTTCTCAAGCAGCTTTGCAATGAGGGCTGCCTCCGCCGCGAGGGCCGCGGAGACTATGTGGTAAACGACAGGAGCGGCATTTAAAGCGCGGCATGATACAAAAAAATCCCCTTGCCTTTCGGCAGGGGGAAAAATTTTTATTTAAGCGGCGCCAATACGACGGCGCCAATGCGGCGCCGGCGGCCTGAGCGGCCTGCTTCAGCGGCCTGAGCTAAATCAGTTCAGCTCTGCGTTTGCCTCTTCGGCAATCTCAGCAGCCTCTGCGACCTGCTCTGCAACAGCCTCGACGGCCTCAGCGGCATCCTCAGCAACAGCTTCAGCTTCAGCCTCGGCCTCAGCAACGCCTTCCTTTGCCTCCTCGGGAGCGAGAAGAGCGCGGATGGAGAGGGAAACCTTGTGCTTGTCATCATCAACAGCCGTGATCTTAGCCGTGACGACATCGCCGACCTTAACGGCATCCTCAGCCTTTTCAACTCTGTGGTTTGCAAGCTGGGAGATGTGAATCAAACCGTCAACTCCGGGAACAAGCTCTGCAAATGCGCCGAAGGGCATGAGTTTAACGATTTTAACATCAGCCTCATCGCCGACGGCATACTTTGCCTTGAACTGATCCCAGGGATTTGCCTCGGGGTCCTTATATCCGAGGGAAATTCTGCGGTTCTCCTTATCGAAGCCGAGAACGTAAACATCAACCTCATCGCCGACGTTGACAACCTCGGACGGATGCTTAATGCGGCCCCACGTCAGCTCGGAGACGTGAACCATACCGTCAATTCCGCCGATATCGACGAATGCGCCGTAGTTCGTTAAGGACTTTACAACGCCCTTGAACTTCTTGCCCTCTTCGATTTCTTCCCAAATCTTCTCGCGCATTGCAGAGCGCTCTGCGCTTGCAGCTCTCTTGATGGAGCCGACAACTCTCTTGCGGGCCTTGTTGACTTCCGTAATCTTGAGCTTAACGTTCTTCTTGAGAAGCTGAGCTAAATCTGCATCTCTGGGAAGGTCCGTCTGGGATGCGGGAACGAATACTCTGATTCCCTTGACATTGACGACAACGCCGCCCTTGTTCTCTTCAGCAACAACACCTTCAACAACTTCGCCGTTTGAAGAAGCGGATTCAACCTGCTCCCAGAACTTGGCGTTGTCAAGACGCTTCTTGGAAAGACCGGCCGTTCCTTCAACATCGTTGACGCGGACGACGATTGCCTCGACCTCGTCACCAATCTTCACAACGTCCGTAATCTTCTCACCGTTAGGGGCGAACTCTTCGCTGGGAATAAATCCGGTGTACTTTGTTCCGAGGTCAACTGTGACCTCAGTGCCTGTGATTGCCGTTACAATTCCGGTTACCTTATCCCCGTTATATATAGGCCTGAGAGAATCCTCAAGCATCATATCGAAAGACATTTCTCCGGCAGGAGTAACTTCTGCTTTGATTTCTTCTTTGACTTCCTCTTTGACTTCTTCGGCAGCTTCCTTTGCATCCTCAACTGCCTCTTTTGCCGCCTCTTTAACCTCTTCGGCGACTTCCTTAACTTCCTCAGCGGCGGCGCTTACGGCTTCGCTGACGTTTTCCTCGACGGCCTTAACCGTCTCTTCTGCTGCTGCGGCAGCCTCCTGAATCTCAGTTTCTGCAACTTTGATCTCGTCCATTTTGTTTACAACCTCCTTAATTATCCACGATGGCGTAGATGCCCCGGCCGTCAGCCCGACGGTGCCGCAATCTGAAAGCTGCCTCAGATTGAGCTCCGAAGCCCTTTCAATAAACTGGACGTTACCGCATTTCTGGGCACACAGCTGAGCAAGATGAATGCTGTTGGCGCTGTGCTTCCCGCCGATAACGATAACGGAATCGCAGCTTTCGGCAAGCTTTAAAGCTTCGGCCTGCCTCGTGAACGTAGCAAGACATATTGTATCAAATATTTCAATATTTGTACACATTTTTTTTAGCAAATCAACGCATTTGTTGAAATTATCGTGCGTCTGGGTCGTCTGGGAAACAACAGTTACGGGAAGACTTGAAATATCCTCATGCGAAGCTATGAACTTCGCGGTTTCGCAGACGTCCTCAAATATAACGGAATTGTCGCACCAGCCTGAGATTGCCTCAACCTCGGGGTGATTGCGCATGCCGATGATAACGACGAAACGCCCGGCATCAGATGCCTTTGAAACTATCTTATGAATAGCCGTGACCTTCGGGCAGGTAGCGTCAACAACATTTGCGCCCGTTGCCTCAAGGGCCTCGTACTGCGCCTTCGATATCCCGTGCGCCCGGACGAGAACGTCATCGTCAGCTGAAATTTCTGAGATATCGTCAACTACCTTCAGCCCCTTGAGCTTTAAGGAAAGCACAACGTCCTCATTATGAATAAGCTCGCCGAGACTCACGGCCCTTCCCTTTTCGGCAAGAACCTTCTCGGCCAAATCAACGCTTCTTGAAACGCCGAAGCAGAAGCCGGCGCTTTCAGCAACCGTCAGCTTCATTTTTTCTTCTCCATTGCCTCATCAATTATTCCGCAAAGCTTATCGTAAGACTGCTCAAGATTGAGGCTGGAGGTATCCACGATTACGGCGTCCTCCGCGCGGCGGAGAGGCGCAATAGCGCGGTGCATATCCTGATAATCCCTCTGCTGGATAGCCAGAACAACCTCATCAAACGAAGCGTCATGCCCCTGCTCGTGAAGCTCAATCATGCGGCGCTCGGCGCGCGTTTCGGCGGAGGCCGTGAGATAAATCTTGAGGTCGGCATCGGGCAGAACAACGGTTCCTATATCGCGGCCGTCCATAATAACGCTGTACTTCCTGGCAAAAGCTCTCTGCATATCGAGAAGATACTCGCGAACAGACGGAAGCGCCGAGACGTTCGACGCGAGCATCGAAACCTCGGGGAGGCGGATTTCATCGGTGACGTCCTCGCCGTTGAGGGTCATTCTCTGAAGACCCGTCGCATCATAATGAATATCTATAGAAAGCGACGGAAGAAGGGGCTTCACGGCCTCCTCATCCTTAACATCTATGCCGTTTTTCTTGCATACAACGCCGACGGTCCTGTAAATCGCGCCTGTATCAACATAAGTAAAGCCGTAATGCGCGGCAACCATCTTTGCAAGCGTGCTCTTCCCGGCCCCCGAAGGCCCGTCAATCGCTATTGAAAATAATTTGTCCATTCCTTACTCCTCCAAAACATTTACGCTGTTTCCGGCAACATATCCGGTTGCCCAGGCTATCTGAAGATTAAACCCGCCCGTAAAGGCGTCAACGTCAATAACCTCTCCGGCAAAGTAAAGGCCGGGAATAAGCTTTGACTCCATGGTTCTCGGGTTTATCTCCTTTATATCAATTCCGCCGGACGTGACAATCGCTTCGTCAACCGGCCTTGCGGAAGTTATTTTTACGGGGAATTTTTTTAAAATACAAACTATCTTTTCGCGGTCACCGCGCGTCAAGGAATTGGCCTTTATATCGGGGCTTACGCCCGTAAGCCTCAAGACCACAGGGCTTAAAGACTTTCCTATGATTGACGGCATTATATTGCCTAAAGTCTTATTGGAATTTTCGGCCAAAATCTTTATTATTTTATCATCTAATTTCTGTTCGTCAAGTGCTGTTTTCAGGTCAAGCTCAAGGCGGTAGGAATTGGCTGCAAAATCGTCCATAAACACGCTTGCAGAAAGCACGAGCGGGCCTGAAACCCCGAAGTGCGTGAACAGCATTTCGCCGATATCCTTAAATATAACCTTATCATTTTTATAGGCCGTGAGCTTTATATCCTTAAGCGAAAAGCCCTGAAGCTCCGCGCAGAAGCCGTCGGGAGAATTCAGCGGCACGAGCGACGGCCTCGGGGCAATAACGCTGTGCCCGAGCTTTTTTGCGAGCTCATAACCCAGCCCGTCCGACCCCGTGAGAGGATACGACATCCCGCCCGTTGCGATTACGGCATTTGAAGAGGAATACTCCCCACGCGCGGTTTTAACGTAGAAAAGGCCGTTTTCAGCCTTGAAAAGGGATTTTACCCGTTCGCGGATAAAAGTAACATTATTGGCCCTGCAGATGCGCGCTAAAAGGTCGGCAACGTCATTTGCGTTATCAGATTCGGGGAACACGCGGTTTCCGCGCTCAACCTTTGTTTTAAGCCCGTGGCCTTCAAAAAAACTGACGGCCGCCTCGGGCGGAAACCTGTTTATTGCGCTGAAAAGAAACTTCCCGCCGTGCGGGACGTTTTCAAGAAATTCCTTCACGGAGCAGCTATTCGTCAGATTGCATCGGCCTTTACCTGTTATGCGGACCTTTCGGGCAAGCTTTTCATTCCCGTCCGCCACGGCGACCCGAAGGCCGCGTGACCCCGCCTGATAAGCCGCCATGAGGCCGGACGCCCCACCGCCGATTATAAATACGTCAAAATCAGTCATTTATAAAATACGCCTTCAATTCGTTGATTTCGGCATCCGTCAGGCTTCTGAACCCGCGGGGCTTTAAGCTCCCAAGCTTCACGGGGCCTTCCTTTATGCGGATGAGCCTCAAAACCCTTATGCCCGAGCGGCGGCAGAGCCTTCGGACCTCTCGGTTTCGCCCATCGGAGATTGTTATATCAAAGGATATGCCCTTTCCGTTTTGGCGGATATTGCCGAGAGATGCAGGAGATGTCATCTTCCCGTCAATTTCAATAGGCTCCCCAAGAAGGCTCAAAGCCGCCTCTGAATCAGGAGTACCGGACGGAGAAAACTCGCCTTCAACGCGGTAAGTCTTTTTTATCTCAAACGACGGGTGCATGAGCCTGTTTGCAAACTCGCCGTCATTCGTCATAATCAAAAGACCCTCGGAGTTGAGGTCAAGCCTGCCCACGGGATAAAGGCGCGTCCCCAATGATGAAACAAGCGAGGAAACATCCTTCCTTCCCTTTTCGTCCTTGAGAGTCGTGATGTACCCCACGGGCTTATATAAGGCGATATACAGAAAGTCCGAAGACTTCATGACGGGCGCGCCGTCAAGCAAAATCGCGTCCTTTTCAGCATCAGCCTTATCGCCGAGATGAGCAAGCTGCCCGTTCACGGAAACGCGGCCTTTGGAAATTGCATCCTCCGCGGCGCGGCGGGACATTATGCCGGCTGCCGATATTATCTTTTGCAAACGTTCTTCCATAGTCAAAATTTACACCGCACACGGTGCGGTGTTTTTTAAATTATTCAATCTTGCGGCGCCTCACGGCGCAAATATTTTAATCTCAGCCCTGGCTTTTTTCGTCCTGGGAATTGATGAAGGACTCAACTCTGTCGATAACCTGCGGGACCATATCGATAATCCTGTCAACAGTCGTATTTGCAGGAGGTGTGACGTTAACCATTCTCACAACGCCGTCCTTTATTACGAGAAAGCCGATGGGATCAACCTTCACGCCCGTAGCGTTTCCGCCTCCGTAGGGCTGGGTTCCGTTTTTGCGGGGCGTTCCGAATTCAACTCCGCCGCCTCCGAAGCCGACCGAGATTTTTGATACGGGCACGAGCGTTATGCCGTCAGGCGTTGTTATGGGGTCACCTACAACCGTATCGGTTCTGAGAATGTTCTTGACGTTCTCCATCGTTGTTTCCATTAATTTTCCTATCGGGTTATTAATATTATCCATATCAGGCTACCTTCTTTTCGTTATTTTTCTTTTTATTTTTAAGACTGATTATGAGATTCATAAGGCTTAACTGCTCACGCGTTCTGAACTCATATTCCTCTTTATCAAACAGCTTCATGATAAGGAATCTGAAGAATATCTTTATGAATACCCACAGAATTCCGAATAAGATTGAAAAAACCATCCCGAACGCCGCGCCAATTCTGAAGGTTACGGCAAGCTCAATATCCCCGCTCGGCAAATCCGCCTGATAATCGGGATATGAGCGGATATAAAGGTCCTCACAGCAGTTCCTCTCATCGATTATCGCACACAGGCACGAGAAAAACGCATTGAAAACGGAGTAAAGGCGGGCGGTGAAGTAAGGGTCGGGGCTTGCGGCGGCGAAGTCAATCACGAGCTTTTTAAGATTAAAGCCGCGGCCGAACTTTTTAAGGCCCCTTGAGACCTTGCCGAGCATCTCCCTGATATCGTAAATATCAATCCTCAGCTCAAGCCACTTTTTCTTTTTTCTCTTTTTCGCCTTTTTTGGAGGCTTTTCCTTTTGAGGCTCTTCATCCTTAGGCTTTTCACTCTCCGCGGGCTTTTCGGCCTTCGGCTTTTTCTTTTTCGGAATAAGCTGAAGCCTTGCCCCTAAGACAGTTGCAAATAAAGTTACGGACCTGTCAAAAACCTTGAAGTCAATCCCGACTCTTATCTGCCCTATGAGAACGAATATTAAGATGATTACGCCTATTATCTTTAGCGCAAGCAAACAGACTCACTCCTCTGAAGAAATATTAACTGAAGAACTTTCGGGGGAATCCCCGTTATCGTCCCCTATCTCATTGATTGCCATCTGGATATCCTTGGCAGCGCATATGGCGTCAATCGCCTCCTGGAGCCGCTCGATGCCCTCGGACTGCGCCATGTCGGGAAGGTCAGGCAAATCCTTTATATTCTGGATGCCCATGGTCCGCAAAAAAAGATCAGTCGTCCCGTAAAGAAGCGGCCTTCCCGGCGCCTCAAGGCGGCCCTTGACCTCAATGAGGCCCTTTTCGGAAAGGGACGAGACCGTATACGAGCTTTCAACGCCTCTGACCTTCATGATATATGCAACGGTTACGGGCTGGTAGTAAGCCACAATTGCGAGCGTTTCAAGCGAGGCCTGCGAAAGCGACTGCGGCTTTCTCTCCTCGAGAATTTTCGTTATAACGGAGTTATACTCGGGCGTTACGCACATCTGCAGCTTATCGCCGAGCTTTAAAACCGTCATGGCGTGATTATACCTGCCGTAAACGTCATTAAGCTCCTCGGCGGCGGCGAGGATTGCATCCTCCTCCTCGTTGAGAACAAGCGAAATCCGCGCGATTGGCACGGGCTCGCCGGCTGCAAACAGTATAGCTTCAAGAGATGAACATAAATCTATCATTAAACATCAATCCTCAATGCTTTCAATAATCTCATCAATATCGCCTCCGGCGGAGGAGATCTCATACCCGTCCCCATGGCGGCTTACGGAAACCTTTATGCTTCCCATGGACGCAAGCTCCAGAACGGAAATAAACGTTGCAACAACCTCCGACTTTGACGAGCACTCGGAATACAGCTCATTTAAGCTGACATCGCGAAGCTTCAGCTTTTCAAGAATATAGCGGGACTTGCTCTTTACGGAATATATAATCCTCTGCGGCATGGTGGAGGTTATCTCGGAAATATCAACGGGCTTTCCGCCGCCCGCCGAGAAAACGCGCAGAAGCGCCATTAATAAGTCCTCAGGCTCATGGGAATACCTGTAATCCCGGGCCTCGTCGGGAAGCGCCTCGGGGGGCTTTGAAATGAAAAGCGCGCCTTTTTTATATGCCTCAAGAAGCTCGGGAGCGACCTCCTTGACGGCTATATACGCGTCCTGGGCCTTCAGCTGCTCGAGCGACGCCATGAGCTCCTCAAGCTCGGATATCTCCTCATCAGGCGCGGCGATAAGCGTTTTGGCCTTTATGTAAATAAGATACGACGCCATCTCGATGAACTCGCTCGTTACCTCAAGGTCCATCTCCTTCATGGATTCGAGAAAGTCCAGATACTGGTCGAGAATCTCGGCTATCTTTATATCGCGGATTTCTATTTTATTTTTCTTAAGCAGCATCAGAATGAGGCTTAAGGGGCCTTCGAAGTCCTTAAGCTCATCCTTTTCATGAACTATGCCCTCAAGATGAAAATTAGGATTTTCCATAAACGACCTTTCGCGGCAACACAATTAATTAATTTTAACAGAATTTCACTGAGAAATCAAATCATGAAGATATTTGTTTTTTATAACAGTGTCATAAAGCAGAAGCCCGAAAAATCCCGCTGACACGATCTCGCCGAGGCCGACTGTTAAAACAAGATATATATAGCTGCTCTCTATCATATATGCCTTAATAAGAACGAACGGCACGATTATGATATTGGCAAGCACGGGCGAGGCGGCTGCGAGATATTTATTACGCCTTAAAAGATACGTCCCCGCGGCGCCGAGAAGCGTTGCAAGAGAGCCGAATATAACGTCCGGCAGAAGCGCGCCCGTAATTATATTTGCAAGAACGCAGCCTATGAAAAGCCCGGGAATAGCGCAGACGTTGAAGCACGGCAATATGCAAAGCATCTCCGAAAAGCGGAACTGGACGGCCCCCGAGGAAAGCCCGAAGGCTGACGAAACGAGCGTAAGCAAAACATAAAGCGCTGCAATAACGCCGCCTGTTATAAGCCTTCTGTTTTTTCCGCTTTGAAATGATTTCATTAAGAACTGCTCCGTTACTCTGTGAATGAAAATAGTTTAAAAAGTGAAAATATGAAAATCAGACAGCCGAATTGCGAAGATTCGGGTCCGCGATTTTACCGTTTAAATAAAACGCCGCGCGCTGAAGCTCATTTATCCCCTCTGGGATAAAGCCCTTTCGCTTAAGGCATGAGATAAGCTCGCCGTCCGCAGATTTTATAATATCCGAAGCGCGGGAATTACCGCTCTCCCCGGCAAGGCTGCTTAGGAGCCCTGAGAATTCCGCACTGTCCGGGATTTTTAAAAGGGCTGAAAACGCCCACTTGTAATAAGGCATATATCTGCCGTTTGCCCAAAAGAAGGCGCCGAGAGCTGCTTTTATATACGCGCTTTTGCAAAGCTGAAGGGCAACGCCATCTCCCCTCGAGGCGATTCTCGGGAAGTTATACTGCCCTGCCTGCGAGGCGTCCATAAGATACCCAGCAAGCCTTTTTAAGGTAACATCCGTGGGGGGATTGCTCCACGCGTCCCGTATGGCTGAAAACTCGCCGTAATTATCGTAAAAAACCCCGCCGTTTGTCAGTTCAAATAATGAGCTGTCAGGAAGGCGCAGAAAATCATATGCATCCATAGGATAATATTCAATCCCTGACATTCGCTTAAAATATTCAGCCGTCCTGAATATCCCTCGGCGGGCGCCGCCTGCGGGATTAACGCTTTCCCGCCTGAAGCCTTCAAACTCCTTCGGAAGCGTTGCATAGGCCCTCTCAAGGAGAAACTGCGTGCGCGAATCTATCTCATCCTCGCCCGGCAGAAAAACCATGAAGCCGGGAGAAAAGTCATGGTCCTGGGAAATTGAATCGTCAAACCCGTAAGCATCGGACCCCGCGCCCGTAAGAGCTACGGCTATATACCGCATAACCTCGGGAAAGTTCCTCTCGAAGACGGGGCGGCCGCACTGCTCCCAGTATTTTCCTGAAAGCTCAAGCCCCTGCATAAATTTCCTCCGCTCTCTTTTCAAGGTCGCGGGCATAAGCGAAATAGCCGTAATAATCAAAAACAGGCGCGCACTTCACGCAGGAAAACGCGTAATTCCCGTCCCTGAGCGCCGATTCATCATCAAGAAGCGCCGCGGCGCGGCTTACGCAGTCATCTATTTTTTCAGATGCCTCCTCAAGCCCGAGCATGCCTTCATAGACGTTTGCAAGATTGAGATACGTTATCGCCCGCTCGCCATGCGAATGCGGAACGCTTTTCATAACGGAAAGCGCGCTTTTATACATATCGGCGGCCTTTTCATAGTCCTTTTGCGCAGAATATGCCGCGGCCATGTTGTTATACAGGCTCCCGAGGCGGAAATCATCGCCCCGCAGATGCTCTTCATAAACGGGACTGACCTTTGAAAAAAGCTCTAAAGCGCGGGAGGGCTCGTCAAACGCGAGATATACCGTTGCGCAGTTTAAATAAACCGTCGCCTTGAAAACGGGGTCGGAACCGTCAAGGTCAGACAGAACATCAGATACGCGCGCAACCGTATCATAAGCCTCGTCTTTTCTCCCCTGCTTGCGGAAAACCCCGAGAAGCTCATTGAGGATTGACGCCTCAACGCCGCGATTACCGAGCCGCTTTGCCTCCGAAAGCCAGTAATTCAGATGCTCCTCCGCGCCCGCCAAATCGTTTTTTGCGAAAAACTCATCGGCCCGGGAAAGTATTCTGTTCAGTGAAAGCTCTCCGCTCATAAATCAATCCCTTTATATCTCAAAGACCCTTTGACGCGAGCTTTATTAAAAGCTCAACTGTCTTTTCCATTGAAGCCACGACGGCGTATTCATACTTTCCGTGATAATTCCCTCCGCCGGTGCATAGATTCGGGCAAGGAAGGCCTTCATATGAAAGCCTGCAGCCGTCAGTCCCTCCGCGGACGGGCGGAAGAACCGGCTCTGCGCCAAGCTCCCTTAGAGCATCGCAGGCGTTGTCAATCAGGAACATGTAATTCACAAGCACGTCCTTCATATTGTAATAGCTATCGGTCAGGTTAAGCTCAACAGTTCCTTCACCGTACTTTTCATTGAGCTTATCGCATGCGGCGCGGAATATATCCTTGCGGGCTTCAAATTTATTTCTGTCATGGTCGCGGATTAAATAATCCATCCCGGCTGTTTCAACGGAGCCCGCCATGCTGTCAAGATGGAAAAAGCCCTCGTAGCCCTCAGTGAACTGCGGCCTTTCATGCTGGGGAAGAATCGTGTCAAGCTCGCGGGCAATTGTCAGCGCATTTATCATTTTGCCCTTTGCATCTCCGGGGTGCGAGGAAGCTCCGTTAATCTTCACGCGCGCGGAGGCCGCGTTAAACGTCTCATACTCAATTTCGCCGAAAGCGCCGCCGTCGACAGTATATGCGCAACTCGCGCCGAAGCGCTCAAAGTCAAAGAAATCAGCTCCGCGGCCAACCTCCTCATCGGGCGTGAAGCATATTGAAACGGGCCCGTGGCTGACCTCGGGATGGGAAAGAAGAAACTCCGCCATCGCCATGATTTCGGCTACGCCGGCCTTGTCATCAGCTCCGAGAAGCGTCGTCCCGTCCGTCACAATCAGCTCCTGGCCGCAAAAGCCTTTAAGCTCGGGAAAAGCCTCAACGGACATCACGATATTCTTCTCCTTATTGAGAACGATATCGGCCCCGTCATAATTCTCTATAACGCGGGGGCGGACGCCGAAGCCCGAAAGCGCCGGAGACGTATCCATATGCGCGATAAAGCCAAGGCTTCTGTCGCTCCCGTTGTTTCCGGGAATATGGGCATAAACATATGCATGCTCATCAGCAAACACATCCGATGCGCCCATGGCCTCAAGCTCATCAAAAAGATATTTTGCAAGCACGAACTGCTTGGCAGTGCTCGGAACAGCATCTACGCAGTCTTCCGACTGCGTATCAAATGCAACATATTCAAGAAATCTCTCCTTAACGGATTTCATAATATCACCTGATTCTTATAAATTATTTCAGTTCATACTTAATGCTGAACGAATTGTTCTCAGCCGTGACTTTCCCGATTGCACCGGCGATTACCGGAATCATCGGCGGCAGATGGCCTATATCAACGTCAAATACCATAGGAAGCTTCATATCGCCGAGTATATCAAGGGCGTTATCAATAAAGCCCTTGCCCATGAAGTCCTCCCCGAAGTGAAGAGGCCTTCCGAATATAAAGCCCTTAGCTGTTTCAAACCACCCTGCGGACTTAAGCTGCCAGAGAGCCCTGCGGAAGGACATCGCCGATAAATCGCAGCTTTCGAGGAACCATAGCGTCCCGTCCTCTTTATATCTCTCATTAAACTCACGGACCTTGTCAAACGGCGTTCCGCAGAGAACTGAAAGGCAGTCAATGCACCCGCCTAAAAGGCGGCCTTCAAATTCTCCCTTTACGTTGTAAGTTTTCATGGAAAACGGCTCCGTGGCGTTATATGAATCGCGGACGCCCGCGTTTTCATCCTCGCGGAGCTCCCAGAAATCATAATTATGAAACGTCAGCTTTTTTCCCGTTATGAGGTCAAAGGCATCGTATAAAGAGGCATGCCAGGGCTCCTGCCCGAATGATGAGGCGCAAGGCCCGTAAATTGCGGCGGTGTCGCAAATAGTAGGAAGCGTCAGAATAAGATTCGTGTTATCCGAATATCCCATGAACCACTTTGCAGGGGCGCTCTTTATGGCATCGAAATCGACGAAGGACAGGTCCTCGCACATCGTTTCGCCCCCGCCGCACGATATGATTGCATCTATATCGGACCGCGCGAAAAACTCATTTATCTCCGCGGCGCATTTTTCGGCTGTTGATGACTTGCCGTAACCCTCACCGGCATAGCAGTTCGGCCCGGGAACTGAATTTATGCCCTTTTCGCCAAAGGCATCAAGGGCATAATTAAACAGCGTATGGTAAGGCTCAATTACTGCCCCGAAGGACGGGGCGATAAAGCCCAGATTGTTTTTCAGAAATTCAGGATATCTCATCTCAGGGCATTTATAAGCTTCTTGGGGTCAATAGGCTTTGTTAAGTGCTCATCCATTCCGGCGCGGAGAGCGTCCAGCCTGTCCTGCTCGAAGGCGCTGGCCGTCATGGCTATTATCGGGATATGAATTGACTCGGGCATAGGAATTCCCCTTATTGCGCGCGTTGCCTCATAGCCGTTCATATTCGGCATCTGGATATCCATTAAAATGGCATCGTAATACGTATATTGCCCGCGCATGCAGAGGCCGACCATTCTTTCAACGGCTATATCGCCGTCCTGAGCCTCTTCAACTGTTGCGCCGTGATCCTCGAGAATATCGCGGGCAATTTCGCGGTTCATCTCGTTATCCTCAACAACGAGGATTCTCTTGCCCTTTAAGACTGACTTGTTATCCTCCGTCTCCTGCTTTGCGCTGTTGAAGGCGCGGACGGACGGACTGACGAACGCCTCGGGATTGTCCATCTCAAGAATTCTGTTGATATGGTCAAGAAGGTTGTTCTCAGCGACCTGCATTTTGTCCAGGCATTCTGTTACCTTCTGGCGGTCCCCCACATTCCTTCTGGCGATAGCCGTGTAGCCTATTATAGCGTCAAACGGAATGCAGACGTTCCTTGAAACCTCGCGGAGGAACTTCGTTTTTGCTTTATTGGCGCTCTCCGCCTCGGACCGCGCGACGTCACTTTGCATCTTCAGGCCGAGGAGCGGGTCAATAACGCGCCTGTTGAGCCAGATGAGCATGATTATAAGGAATATGAGAATCAAAACCGCGCTTACTATAAGAATATAAAATATAAAATCAACGCGGTTTTCACTTACGGCATTAACGCCCGAATCGAGGCCGAGGACGGCAACAGGCTCGCCCGATGAGTTCTTCAGGGGCACGAGAAGCGAATAGACGCCGCCTAAGGCCGTTTCCCTTTCGAAGAATTCCTCAACGGTGCGCCCTTCCATAATACTTTTGAACTTGCTGAGCACCTCAGGCGGGAATTCATCCTTCGAAATATCCCCGAGACCGCGGACGAGCTCGGGATAATCGGAAAGCTCCTCATCAGTTACGCCTTTTACGACGTACATCATATTCCCTTCGGCTTCCCCGCTTACGGGCTTTGCGATATAGATATCCTTAACGCTGTCCGAGGCCTTAATGTTATCAAGAAGGCGCTGAGCCCGCCCGTAGCCTTCAGACTCCTCTCCGGACTCAATGCAATTTTCAATATCATCGCCGTCAAGACCATTAATAGCGATTGCGGAAATATCCTCAAGGGCCTCCGCGCAGCCTGAAAGGACACTGCGCGAATAGGCCTGAAAGCCTATAAAGCCGACCGCAGCCGAAAGAATAACTGCAAAAACCAGGATTGCAATTATCAGAGTATTTCTTATTCTTTTAACTTCTCTGTTAATATCCATAGCATCAATTCCCGCAAATCATATTTTAGTAATTATATTATAAAATAGAAATAAGCTTTTGGCAATAAAAAAGATGGCAGTGACTGCCACCTTTAATAAGACCTTTACTGAAAATTAGTAACCGTTCCAATGGATATATAGTTATTGAGAACTGCCTCTATATCCGTTCCCTCGGGGCCCTCATCATTGCGGTTCCCGCGGACGTTAAAGCGGATTATGCCTCCCTCGAGAGGCTCGCCGTCGTAACAGTCATGATAGTAATCGACAAGCGAAACAGCGCGGTTATATAAAATACCCTTATAATCCTCAAGCGGGCAGGCCGGGAAGTTGACGTTCCAGACGCGGTTTATTCCCGCGCTCTTTTCCATAAGCTCCTCAAGAATCGGGCGGATATACGTGTCGGTTACGTCATGAGGGCCGTCATTATCCTCGGAAAATGCAATCGTATGAACCTTCTGGAAGCACCCTTCGAAGGCGCAGCCGGCCGTTGCGGAATACTGGATGTCAGTTCCGACGTTATAGCCGTCATTAATCCCCGCGAGAAGAAGGTCAGGCTTTTCGGGCATGATATTCAAAACGCCGAGGCGGATACAGTCCGCAGGGGTTCCCGAGCAGGCATATGCCTCAACCCCCTCAACGGGAAAATCAACCTTCCAGACGTCGATTGGCTTTCTGAGGGTTATACTGTGGGAATAGCCGCTTCTCTGGCTCTCCGGAGCCACGACCCACACGTCGCCATAGTCCTTCGCTAGCCGCGCCAGGCGGATGATACCGTCAGAAAAAATGCCGTCATCATTTGAAACCAATATTTTTCTCATAAATTGTTTATATACCTTTCAGCCATCTCTGCCCCGAAGCCGATAAGCTCATCGCAGGAAATTCCCTTGCCCTTAAGCTCAACGCATCTGACGCATCCGTACTTTTCACTGAATTCATTAACGTAAGCCTTAGCAACCGGCGCAATAGCCGTTATGCCTTTTTTCGCTGCGGCAAGACCTATTGCCATAACTCCGCCTGAAATTGACCCGCAGATTTCTCCCGAGCGGAGACCTCCTCCGAAGCCGTTTGCAATAGCAAAAGCCGTTTCATCGTCAAGGCCCGTGAACTCCTTGCATGACTTCAGCACGCACTGCGCGCAGTTGTTTCCCTGCGGATGGTAAGAAACCGCCAAATCCTTAACGTCCATAATAACCTCCGTTCTATCAGAATCACATGGATTTCATTTTATTCACACCGAAAAGACATTATAATTTAAAAACGTGTTTTTAGCAACAGATAAAAAGGGTTTTACCGCCTTGCCAAGAAAAGCGCGACGTTGTATAATCTATCGCATGAAAAAATCTGATTGGAAAAACATAACAAAAACAATAATCGAAAATAATCTCGATATGAGAAGCGTCCTTACGGACGACAATCTCCGCAGCCGCTTCCAGTTCGTCTGCGTTTTTGCGCTGTTCGCAATCGTTTCGTTTGTTATGACGGTTGTGAATTACTTCACGGGCTATGAGCTTTTGATGTTTATGACGTTTTCATTCTGCATAGCAAATGTTATAAACATATATCTTGCAAACGTGTCCGCCTTTGCCGAGAAGCTTTCGCACGTGCTTTTTGCAATTGAGATTGTAGTTCTCTTCACGGGCTTTCTCATTTTCGGCGAGCCTGAGGGCTTCAGCGCGATATGGCTCGTTCTGCTCCCCGCCTGCGGGCTTCTGCTTTACCAGTTCAAATACGGAACAATAATTTCAGCCGTTCAGCTCGTTATTGCGGCATTTCTTTTGTGGACGCCCCCCGGAAAAAGCCTTTTGCAATATAAGGGCTATACGGCGTCATTTATGCTCCGCTTCCCGATTTTATACACGGCGTCGTACTTTCTCGGATTCTTCTTTGAAAAAATCATTGATATAACAAGGCGCGAGCTCTCAGCGGCCCGCGATAATTACAGAGTCCTTTACAATCACGATGCCTTAACAGGGCTTTATAACCGCATAGGCTTTAACGAAATTCTCGATGAGGTTATTAATTCTCCGAAGCCCAGGGCATTTGCATTTATAATCGCCGATATAGATAACTTCAAGGATATGAACGATGAGCTCGGCCATATCAACGGAGACGTTATATTAAAGCAGGTTTCAGAGGATATTCTCAGGGACGTTGGAGACGCGGGAAAGGTCTGCCGCTGGGGCGGCGAGGAAATCGCAGTTATTCTGGACAATCCCGAGGACACTGCCGAAATCTGCGAAAAAATTCTGACCACGCTCCGCAATCATACGTTTAAATTCGGCGATATTCAGAAAACAGTTACTGTTTCAATAGGCGCGGTTAAGGTTCCGAAGTGGCTGAGGCTCCACCCTGTCAAGATCTTTGATATCGCGGATAAGGAGCTTTACAAGGCAAAAAACAACGGAAAAAATCAGTTTTCAATCTGCACGGCTGAAATATAAACAGATAAACGAACTGAAATGATTAACACAACTCTCTGCTATATTGAAAAGGATAATAAATATCTCATGCTCCTGCGCAACAAGAAGGAAAATGACTTGAACGAAGGAAAATGGATAGGAATAGGCGGAAAGTTTCTTCCGGGAGAGACGGCTGAGCAGTGCCTTTTAAGAGAGGCTTATGAGGAGACGGACCTTAAGCTGACGGAATTCCGTTTCCACGGGATAATAAAATTCAATTCCGACAAATGGGAAAGCGAGGATATGTATCTTTATTCAGCCTCCGGCTTTGAAGGCGAGGTTGACTTTAACTGCCCCGAGGGCGAGCTAAGATGGATTGACAAGGATAAAATAATGGACCTCAACCTGTGGGAGGGCGACAGATTATTCTTAAAAGACCTTCTTGAGGGAAAGGATGAAATAAACATGACGCTTACCTATGAAGGAGATAAGCTGATAAATATAAGCTGAAATAAAAATGACAGGACTTAATTCCTGTCATTTTTTATATCAAACAGACTCCACGGATACACATTCGGCGGAAAAGCGTCAAAGCTCATTCTTTCATGCGTTTTCGGATGGATAAATGAAAGATACGCGGACCATAATGCGATGTCACCCTTATCCTCTGAAACGGCATACTTCTTTTCACCGTAAAGCGGCATTTTTCTCGATGAGAACTGGACTCTTATCTGGTGCGTCCTGCCCGTCAGAAGATGAACTCTGACGAGCGAAAGCCCGTCCCTTCCGCCAAGCACCTCATATTCAAGGGATGCGTCGCGGACGCCCTTGCGCATGCGCTTGACGACGAACGTCATCAGCTTCTCCCTGTCGCGGAAAAGAAGATCGTCAAACCGGCCACTGTCTTCCTCAGGGCGGCCGTGAACAACCGCGAGATACTCCTTTTCAAACGTCTTGTCCGTAATGCATTTTGAAACGGCCGCGGCTGCCTGAGACGTCACGGCGTAAACCATAAGGCCTGATACGACTCTGTCAAGCCGGTGGACGGTGAAAACCCTGTCCTTTCCGAGGCCGAGCTGACTTCTCAGAGCCTCGGGCATTCCGCCCTCCTCATCGGTGGACAAAACCCCCGCAGGCTTGATGCAGACTATTATTTCGCTGTCCTGATAAACAATATCAATCACGGCCTGAGCACTTACATAAACTGCTGAATTTCAGCGGCAACAGCCTTATGCATGAAGGATAAAATATCATCCTTCGTGAATCTGTCCCTTTCAGTTATAACAAGCTGAAGGAAGGTTGCCGCGACGGCCGAAAAGAGAATCTCAATTTCAGTTTCCCTTCCGTTGGGAAGGTTTTCCCTCCAGACATCAATGCAATGGTCATGGGCGACCTCGAGCATCTTATCCTTCAGGCGCCCGTCAGTATAGCCGTTTACGCAGATTTTGTTGATATCGGCGTACTTATCGCATAAATCTATAACCTTTTCCATAAGATCGCGGGAAAAAACATTCTCGGAGTTTTCAAGAATATTTTTAAATTCCTGAACCTCGGCATCCTCATATTCAGCAAGGGCGGCCTTGCAGTCCTTATAATGCTTATAGAAGGTTGCGCGGTTGATGTCCGCAATATTGCAGACCTCCGTAACGGTAACGCTGTCTATATTCTCTTTTCTCTTGATGCTTTCAATAAGGGCCTTGCGGATAACCATCTTGGTGTATCTTACGCGCGCATCTGTTCTCATAATATATAAAACCTCTCATAAATAAAATTTCTGTCTTCAGTATAACGGAAGACAGAAATTTTTTCAACAGTTGTTTATTAAATAATATTTGTTGATTAAATAATATTTGTTGATTAATCAACACTAAATCTTCTTTATATTATGTAAATTATATTAAGTCGACTTCACGAGCGTTGCCTCAGATTATAAATACTTCGCCAGAGTTTCCTTCAGCTCCCGGACGTTAATCGGCTTTGCAACGTGGTCATTCATTCCCGCCACGAGAGACTTCTGGCGGTCCTCCTCAAAGGCGTTTGCGGAGAGCGCGACTATCGGAATATTCTCAACGCCCGTCTTAAGCTCTCTTATCATGGCGGTTGCAGTGTAGCCGTCCATAATCGGCATCTGAACGTCCATGAGAATAAGGTCAAAGTCGCCGGGCTTGGCCTTTGCCATGATATCATAGGCAACGGACCCGTCATTGGCGGTTTCAACAAGGAAGCCCTCCTCCTCGAGGATTTCAACGGCGATTTCGCGGTTCATCTCGTTATCCTCAACAAGAAGAAGCTTTTTACCGGTGAAGTCAAAATCCTCGGCCACGGTCTCGGCCTCGGCCTCTTCCTTCCCTATGCACTTTTCAAGAATCGAGTGCAGGTCGGACGGGAAAAGGGGCTTTGATGCAAAAGCCGTAATCCCGGCCTCAAGAGCCTCATCCTCGACGTCAGACCAGTCATAGGCGGTTGAAACGATAATGGGAATATCGCCCATTATCTCTTTTCTCAGGCGCTTTGCCGTTTCAATTCCGTTGAGGCCGGCCATCATCCAGTCAATGATAATGAGCCTGTAACCGTTTCCTATTCTGTCAGCATCCTTTGCGCGCAGAACAGCCTCCTTGCCGCTCGTGCACCAATCCGCCTCCATGCCGACGTCGCGGACCATATTCGCAACGCTTATGGCGGTATTGGTATCGTCATCAACAACAAGAGCGCGAAGGCCCACGAGCTCTTCTATCGGGGAAAGCTCAGCCTTATCGCGGGCAAGCTTGAAGTCAAAGTCCAGAACGACCTCAGTTCCTTCACCCGGGGCGCTTATGATATCTATCTTTCCGCCCATCATATCAACGATATTCTTGGTTATGGCCATGCCGAGGCCCGTTCCCTGAATACCTGAGACGGTTGAGGAGTTAACCCTCGTGAAGGGGTCAAATATCGTTTCAAGGAATTCCTTGCTCATTCCGATGCCGTTATCCTTAATGCGGAACTGATAAGCCCCGTAATTATACGCGTTAACGGACTTCTCAATTATGCGGACGGCGATTTTGCCTCCCGCGGGGGTATACTTGATGGCATTTGAGAGGATATTAAGAAGAACCTGATTGAGCCTCAGCTTATCGCAGACGATATTTTCATCGTTGACGTCCACGCTGTCAATAAAGAAATCAAGCTGCTTTGAGTTGACCTCCGCCTGAACGATATCGTGGAGCGTGTGAATAATCTCAGGGAGATTCTCCTCCTTTTCATTGAGGTTCATCTTGCCCGACTCAATGCGGGACATATCCAGAACGTCATTTATAAGCGAGAGAAGATGGTCGGAGGACTGCTCTATCTTATCAAGATAGCTCTGAACCTGCTCCTTAGAGTCAATATGATTCTTGGCAAGACCCGTGAAGCCGATGATAGCGTTCATAGGAGTTCTTATATCATGGGACATATTATTGAGGAAGGTCGTTTTTGACCTGTTTGCGGACTGCGCAAGCGCGAGCGCCTCCTCAAGGGCCTTTTCAGTCTGCTTCTCAGAGTCAATATTGCGCAGGCCGACAACCATTCCCTGCGTAACGTCCTCAGGGTCAAGCGCTGAAAATCTCAGGTTGTACCAATGGGTTACATTGTTATAAACCGTTCTGAACTGAACGTCATAAATCGGATTTTCCTTCAGCTTGCCGATAATCGTATCTCTTGCAACAGCTTTGCAGATCGAATCCTTTTCTTCGGGATAAGCGGCCGCATCAATAAGCTTTAAGAACTGGTCCTTCAGGGGCTTGGTGTCATCAATCCCCGGGAAGGAATACGTGTTCATATAACGGTCCGAAATAAGCAGCGCAACATCCTCGGATTCGTCCTCCTCAATGCTGACGATTTCAACGCGCTCGTAATCCGAGGAAAGCCTGCGGACGATTTTATCGCGCTTTTCGATAACCTCTGCCTCATGAAGCCTCTGCTCCTGGGCGCGGTTGCGGAAAAGAAATATAACCGAAACCGCAACGGCCGCGAAAATAACGGCCATGAGCGTCAGGAATATCTTCATTATAGTGTTACTCTGCTGCTGGAAAACCTCCACGGGCACGAATGATATGAAATACCAGTCAACATTTTTAATAGGCGCAATAAGAAGCAGATATTCCTTTCCGCCGTACTTAAAGGACGTATTAATCTGCCCGGCCTTTGCCGCTTCAAGAATTCCATCCGCATCTGAATAGCCTTCAAATTCCGCGCCTTTATAATCATCAAAGAAATTCTCCATCTCTCCGAAGAAATGGCGCTCGCTGAGATTGAGAAGATAACGGCCGGACTCATCTATAATGGACGAATATCCCCTGCCTCCGAAGGAGGAAACCTTCAGCTCATCCTCAAGGGTTGAAATACGGAAATTGACAGTCAGATAAATAAATCTTACGCCGTCAACCTCCATTGAGACGGGCACGCCGACAGTGAATCTCTCAGCTCTTGCTTCAACGACGCCGAATTTATCGAAAACATACCGCGCGCAGAAGCTCTGCCCGTTTGCCTCAACGCAGGTTTCATAGAGGAATTCCTCCTCGGTTACAGAGCCGGAGCTCTTATAGACCTTGCCGTTATCCGAAACGAAGCCCGCCTGGGCCGTATCGGGGAGGAACGAACCGCTTCTTTTAAGAGAGCTCATAAGATCCGTCACAGAGGAATACTTTTGCTTCTGAACAGTCCCCGCAAGACCCTCGATGGATTCAATCCTGTTTTTAAGGCTGTTATTTATTATCTGCTCATCATGCGCGGCGAGCTCCTGCATAGTCTCGGTGTTATACCCGACGATGCTTTGGGAAACAGAAGAGTAAACCTTCCAAAAGGCGAGCAAAAGCGCAATAATAATAATAATAATAATAATAATAATAATAAGGTATTTTTTATTATTCTTTTTTTCTTTTTTGGGTGCCATATAAATACTATTTCCCTTAAAATATTTTTATTACTCGTGCAGAGTTCTCGTACCTGAATTTATAGCAGCGTTGCAGTCCTTATCAATTCCGGCGGCAGCCTCTCTGGCCGTTTCCGTTCCGAGAAGAAGCGCCTGGATATGCGGCCAGAATGCCGCGCGGACGTCTGACCAGTTGGGGTTGTTGGCCGTGAAGTTAACGGCGTTTACGTCATTTGCGGAAAGCTCCGCCCCGAGGATTATCTGGTCGGCATAGCGCGCCGCAACAGCCTTTGAGCAAGGAAGGCCGCCCGTTGAATAATCCATCCATTCATCGTTTGCATAGATAAATGAAAGGAAATCCTTTGCAACCTCAAGCTTCTTTTCATCGCCGTTGTCAAACGCCATGAAGCCCGTTATCCAGTTGCTGTTCGCGCCCTTGGCGGTGGCAGACGGGAAATTGACATATCCGAGCTCACAGCCGAAGTCTATATTCTGAAAAGCCGTATTCCAGATATAAAGACCGAGCTGGCCGTTCTGGAACATCTCAAAGCAGTCATTAATTTCGATATCAGCGGCATCCTTGGGATAATAGCCCTTATCGTAATTGTCCTTAAACCACTGAAGCCCGGCAATGCCCTCGGGAGTACTGAGATTGAAAAGGCCGTTTTCATCAAAGAATTCAGAGCCCTTGCAGCGGAGCATAACCATGGTGTGGGTATCGCCCTGATTGTTCTTGGCGTACATCATCATGGGGAACTTCGTTTCGGGGAGCTTTTCCTTAAGAGTTGAAAGAATTATCTCCCAGTCCTCAAGAGACCATCCCTGGATTTCTTCCTTACCGGATATATATTCATCAAGACCGCACTCCCTGAACATATCCTTGTTGTAAGCCATAACATTCTGAAGAGAATAGAAAGGCAGAAGATACGTCTTGCCGTTATAGCCTTTGGACTGCTCCCATGTGCTCTCTGAGAAATCACTCTTCATTGAGTCGGTTATAATATCGTCAAGGGGAACAACATGCCCGTCATAAATATACCCTGACATCGCGAAATATCCGCCAAGAGTAAGGTCCGGGGCATCAGAGGTGCCGTAGTCTTCCCTGAATTCGTTTTCATACTCCGTCTGCTCGAAAACCTTGACGTCACACGTGACGTCATATTTCTCATATTGCTTTGCAAAAGCCTCAAAGGCCTTTACGAGGAAGTAAGATGTATCAGTGCACTCCTTATCGTTAAGCGGAGTAAGCGTAAGCATAGGAACCTTGATATTGAGATATACAGGCTCCTTCTTCTTTTCACCGCAGCCTGAAAGAACAGATGCGAGCATCAAAACTGCAAGAATTAAAGCAATAGATTTTTTCATTTAATCAATCCTCCCGGAATTTGTTTATTATATATCAAAAATATTAATCTGTCCATACAATTGAATTGGAAAGCGGGGCAACGGATGCAAGGGTTTCCGTAAACACGTTCAAAAATCCGTCAACCTGCTCAACCTCGGCTTTTCCCGCCTCAGCAAATTCATCGGAATAGCCGCCGGGAACCATTGCAACCTTATATGTCTTTCCGTCCTCTATCTCAACGCCCTTTTTCGTAACTAGCTGATACTGATAGGGATTCCCGTCGCCGTAGAGGTCAAAGCCCTCTTCAAGCATTCTGTTAATCTGCTCTCCCGTAAGCTCCAAAACAGCAACTCCGCCGAACTTTCCGGGAAGAACAACCCAGGAGTCCTCCTGGTTAAAGCCGCCCTTATAAAGGACGCCGTTTACGCCGTAATTATTGAATACAACGCTCTTATACTTATATATTTCACCTGAGGGGAGCGTGAACTCCTTTTCAGGGCCGTCGTGAACAGCCCCGACGGACATTATTGAAACATCCGTTCCCGCCATTTTACCGTAAACCTGACCCACAATATCTGTTGCCGCTTTAAGCGTCAGGTCCTCGGTAACATCTCCGAATATCTTCGCCCCGCCTGATGCCAGGCCCTCTTCGCGCCTTTGCTTCATCGCCGCCATAAGCTCATCGGCTGTTCCCGTGCCCTGCGTCCAGGCCTTGAACCCGTCGCCAACGGTTGAGATGAGGTCAAGCTTAAGCCATGAGGCGTAAGTCTGCTTCGTGAGCCTTCCTTCAAGGCTTGCGCGGTAAGCATCATAAAGCGATGAATCCTCCGAAACGGAGCTCTCCTTGAGCGTCGGGAGAAGGACGGCGTTTCCTTCAAGGTATTCCTGGCCCTCGGGAGTTGTCAGAAACTCCATAACCCTGACGGCCGCATCAAGCTTCTTTTCGTTGCCCGGCTCAGATAAGGTTTTGCTTATTCCTATGAAGTTCGAGGGATTGTACCAGTAAAGATTGCGCGAGCCGTCCTCGCTAATAAACGGCATAACGCCGAATTTGAAGCCGGACTCCGCCTCGGCGTCCTTATCTATATTAGACTGGTCAATAAAGAAAAAGCTCTTTCCCGCATAGAATTCCTTCTTTGCCGTTTCACCGTCATCGGAATTTTCATCCGTCATGAAAAGCCCGAGGTCGATAAGCTTCTGAAGATACGAGAGCGTTCCGTTCCAGGCGCCGTAATCAACATCTCCGCCGTTTAAGAATGTTCTTTCCCACTTCGCGCCGTCAACAGTCAGAAGAAAAACAGTTTTCGCGATGGTGGTGAACCACGTGAAGTAATTCCCGGGGTATTTTGAATTGACCTTACTGAATTCAATCCCCTCTTCGTCGCATTTTTCTTTTATTTTAACAAGATCCTCATAATTTTGGGGGACTTCCATTCCCCATTTATCAAGATACGTCTTATTGAACATGAGCCCGTAAACAACGTTTCTGACGGGCAGGGCATAAACTCCGCCCTCAATGCTCGAGGAATCGAGGAAGCCCTGCGAAATGTTATTAACGAAGTCGTAACCCGAGAGGTCAATGAGATTGCTGACCATGTAATCCTCTTTGTCCTCGGTGCGGGTCGTCAGATAAATATCCGTCTGATGGCCGCTTTCGAGCTCATTCGTTGAAAACTCGCTCTGGTTTGCCCCCTGAAAGCCCTGAATATCAAAGCTTATCTCGGGGTGCTTTTCATGAAAGGCATCAAGAAAAGCGAGATAGTCAAACTTCGCGAGAATATTCATTGAAAGAGTTACGGGCTCTGCCTTTGCCTCTTCGGGCATGGCCGCTTCTTCTGCGGATTCTGCAGCTGTTTCTGCAGCTTCCGATTTTTCAGGCTCTGCTTCTTTTGCCGTTTCCTCTTTTGCTCCGCACGCGGCAAGGCTCAAGGCCATGCTCAGCGCGAGGAGAATACATATAAATCTTTTCATGAGGATCTCCTTGTTCACTTATTTGTTATTTTATTTATCGTGCCGATAAGTAATCCTACGTTTATGGGCTTTGAGACGTGCGCGTTCATTCCCGCGTCAAGCGCCTTCTGCCTGTCCTCTTCAAAGGCGTTGGCAGTCATGGCAATTATCGGGATTGTTGCGGCGTCGGGCCGGTTGAGCGCCCTTATCGTTCTCGCGGCCGTAAGCCCGTCCATAACAGGCATCATGACGTCCATTAAAATGAGGTCATACGTCCCTTCGGGATTCCTGCTGAACAAATCCACGGCAATTTGGCCGTTAACAGCCTGATAAACCTCCGCGCCCTCGCTTTCGAGGATTTCAACGGCGATTTCGAGGTTAAGCTCGTTATCCTCAACAAGGAGAATTCTTTTGCCTCTTATGCTGCCTGAAATTTCATCAGCCTTTTCAGGCTTCGGCGGGTTTTCGTCAATCGGAAGCGGCAGCTTAACCGTGAACTTACTGCCCTTTCCAAGCTCGCTTTCAACCTCAACCGAGCCGCCCATGAGCTCGGAGAGCTCCTTCGTTATGGCCATGCCGAGGCCCGTTCCCTTGTAATTCGTTCTGCCGGAGGACTCCGCCTGCGTGAAGGAATCAAATATCTTCGGGAGGAATTCCTTATTCATTCCGATTCCCGTGTCTTCTATTTCAAATGTATACTGCGCTGTTTTTTCGTTTAGCTTTTTTTCGCTCACGCGCAAATCCACTCTCCCGCCGTCAGGCGTGAACTTAACTGCGTTTCCGAGAATATTTATAAGAATCTGGCGGATTTTCAGCTCATCGCCGAGAAGATAGGGATTTTCAAAATCCGTACCCGTAACGTTGAACTGAAGCATCCTGTTTTCAAGCTGGCCGCGGATAATAGAATCGCAATCCGAGATAAGCCTGCGCATATCGAAAGGATTCTCCGCGATTTCAGTTTTGCCCGATTCAATGCGGGACATATCGAGAACATCATTGATAAGCGAAAGCAGATGGTCGGACGACTCGTCGATTTTCTTTAAACAGTCCGCAACCTTCTGCGGGTCATCCTGGGACTTCAGCGCAATGCGCGTCATACCCGTTATTCCGTTTATCGGAGTTCTTATATCGTGGCTCATATTCGAGAGGAATTCAGACTTTGCGATATTCGCCTGCTTTTCGGCCTCGGCAAGCTGCTTGAGGGCGTTGTTCGCAAGCTCCTCCTTTTCGCGGGCGGCCGTCTCGCGCTGGTTTCTGTAAAACAGAAGCGCAACGGCAACAAGAAGAACAATTATAACAGCGAATACAGCCGTAACGTACTCTATAATCGTAGACATATATTCATCGAGGCCGGTATTTAATGAATCGGACGGAACAACCGTCAGAACAACCCACTGGTCCTGCATATAGCCTCCGCAGCCTATACAGTACCTTTTCCCGCCTGAAATGAATTCTGCGGCATCCTCGACGTCCGCTCTGGCGCTTTCTAAGAATTCCTCCGCCGTTTTGCCGTTCGTGAATTCAAGCTTTGAAAGCTCGGTGAAAACATTATATCCGGTTAAAATACCGCCCTCGGAGCTCGTGTCAAAAATCCTGCGGCCGTCCTGGCGGACGATAACGGTCTTCGACCCGTCATTTTCATGAGCAACGAGCATCTTTTCGGCAAGCTGGCCGGCATTTACGGCCATGATGATATATCTGACGTTCCCGTCAAGAACGGGGAGCTTTATATCCACGGGCTTTACGAAAAGCATATAGAGCGAGTTCTGCCCGAGATGCGGGATATAATCAATCGTGCTCGTTTTTCCCTCGGAGGCGTCAAGAAGGACGTCCACGTCCGTGAATAAGCCCTTCGCGCCGTCAGAGGCTATATAGCGGGACGTTCCGTCCACCAGCAGAATTCCCGCCGCCCCTTCATAGCCTGCGGATGAAACGGCTTTAATCTCATCCACGACCTCCGCCTCCGTTAAAAGATTGCGGCTTAAAAGCTCATGCTCGGCGGCATTGACGAGCGGCCAGACGGAATCCTTGGTCGTGTCAACAATCGTGGAAATCTTATTTGAGGTTTCCATGAGATGCGCGCGGCGGTCCTTATACTCGGACTCATCCTTATAGCTGGCAAGCTGGTTAAGGAGCAGCGATGCGATAATTATTACAGCCACTGCAAGCACTGCCGCAATTAACGCAATCGCGGCCGCGCCTCTCTTATTTTCTCTTTTTGAAGAATTCTGAGCTTTCATTGTATTCTCCAAGTAAACAGTTTTTTATTTAAAGATACTTCGCAAGCGTTTCTTTCAGTTCCTGAATGTTAATCGGCTTTGCAACATGGTCATCCATGCCGGCGGCGAGCGACTTCTTCTTGTCCTCTTCAAAGGCGTTGGCAGATAATGCGATTATCGGAAGGTGCCTGTCAAGAGGAGGCGTTTCGCGAATGGCGCGCGTTGCCTCATAGCCGTCCATCCTCGGCATCTGGATATCCATCAATACGGCGTCATAATCGGAATCCTCGCCGTTCATGCGTTCAACAGATTTTCTGACCATCTCAACGGCAATATCGCCATCCTCGGCGGTATCGACTATTACGCCCTCATCCTCAAGAATCTCAGTTGCAATTTCGCGGTTCATCTCGTTATCCTCAACGAGAAGAACGCGCATGCCCTTTAAAGATACATCCTTCAGCGATATATTCTCGCCGGCAATGCCCTTAGGATCGGGATTCCATTTCATCGGAATATAAACAGATATCTCTGTTCCCTTGCCCTGCTCTGACTTTATATCAATCGAGCCGCCCATCAAATCAATTAGCTTTTTGACGATTGACATTCCCAGGCCCGTCCCCTGGATATGGCTGACGGTTGAAGATTTCTCACGGGAGAATTCATCAAATATATGCTCAATGAATTCCTCGGACATTCCTATGCCGCTATCCTTTACGGTTACCTTGTAAAGCCCGTAGCCCGCCATATCGCATGGCAGCTCATCGAGGTAATAATCAATGGTTCCGCCCTCGGGGGTGTACTTCACGGCATTACCGACGATATTCGTCACTATCTGGTCCATACGGGAAATATCCGTTAAGACGTCCTTATGCTTTATATCTCCCACATGACACGTGAACTTAAGACCCTTATTGTTAACATCGGCGATTGCGATAAGCTCCATGGTTTCGGCTCTCTTTATGACGTCCGCGGGCTCCTCGGCGAGCGTTATCTTGCCGGACTCAACCCTGGACATCTCAAGAACCTGGTTAATAAGCGAAAGCAGCTTGCCGCTGGATATTTCAGCCTTTTCAAGGCAGTCAGCAACCTTCTGGGAATTGGAAAGGTTCTTTCTTGCCATAGCAATATAACCAGTTACAGCATTCATAGGAGTTCTTATATCGTGGGACATATTGAAGAGGAAGTCCGTCTTGGCGCGGTTAGCGGTTTCAGCCTTCTCAAGAGCCTCCATCTCACGCCTTGTTTCGACGTCAACATTATGGAAGCCTGCAATAACCTTCGTGTCAGCATACTTCGGGTCACGGGCGAACTTCAGCTGGTAATAAGTAATCTCGCCGTCAATCAAAAGCCTGAAATTAACGTAATAGGCGCTTGTATTTTGAAGCGCGGAGCGCACTATCTCGGGCCTCGTGGCATTATAAAAGCTGTCGCGGTCATCGGGGTGAACGAGGCTGTTGACGAGCGCGTCAAGCCTCTTGCTGAATCTCTCAATCTTGGACCAGCCCGGAATATGCTGCTCAAAGATGGGGTCAAAGCGGTAATGAATCTCGGTTGAATCCTCAAAACCCGTATAAACGACGCACCCGAAGTCATCAGAAAGACCGGTAATAACAGCCATATCGCGCTCGGCCTTTTCTCTTCTGAGCATCTCGTTGCGGATTTCATCGTCCTTATCGGCAAAGCCGAGTGCCACGGCCGTCGGATTTTCCTCATCACCGACCTTGACGAACTTCATTTCGCAGTAGCGGGGATTTCCGTTATTGTCTGAACGGTAGGTTGTCAAAAACGTCTTCTTATTCTCAAGCTCCCTGAGAATGTTATAAATAGAGCCGGCCTTGAGCATCATTTCCTTATCCTCGCTGAAAACGAGGGAGTCAACGTACATCCTGAATGCATCGCTGTACTTGATGCCGCTTCGGAATATCTGGCCGAACTCAGACTCGGTTTCGGCGTTCATCGTGTACGGGTCAAGCTCGTCAGTTGTCAAATCTATATAATAAACAGACGTGTACTCAGATGCGAGGATTTCAATGATATCGATGTTCCGCTGAAGAATACGGGATTCCTCCTCCTTTGCGCGGAGCTCCTCGTCCTTATCGGCAAAGCCGAGCGCCACGGCAACGGGAAATCCTTCCTCATCGCCGACCTTGACGAACTTCATTTCGGAATAGTGGCCCTCAGAGTTCCTGTAGGTCGTTAAGAACGTCTTTTTGTTCTTGAGCTCCTTCATGATGTTGCCGATTGAACCGGCCTTGAGCATCATGGCCTTGTCCTCAGGGAGAACAAGCTCGCCGACGTACATTCTGAATGCGTCGGAATAATTAATGCCGCTTCGGAAAATCTTACCGAATGCAGACTCGGTGTCGGCATTCATGGTGTAAGGATTAAGACCGTCAGTTGTTAAATCTATATAGTAAACAGAGGTATACTCAGATGCCAGAATCTCGATGATATCAAAGTTCATCTGGCGCTCGGCCTCATTCTGCTGCTCGCGGCGGATTTCCTCATCCTTCTCGGCAAAGCCGAGCGCCACGGCCTCAGGCTTATCTTCGTCCTTTCCGACCTTAACGAACTTCATTTCGGAATACTTGTTGTCCGCGGAGCGGTACTGCGTCAGGAAGGTCTTTTTATTCTTCAGTTCCTTCTTTATATTCGCAATCGAGCCAGCCTTGAGCATCATGGCCTTATCGTCGCCGTAAATAAGCTTGTCAACATACAGCTTATATGCCTCGGAATACGTGATTCCGCTTCTGAAAACGGAGCCGAAGGTCGTTTCGGTTTCCTCGTTCATGGCATAGGGCGTCAAGCCGTCAGTATTGAGGTCAATATAATAAACGGACGTGTACTCCGATGCCAGAATCTCGATTATCTTCAGGTTCTGCTCGATGTTTTCGCGGGCAGCCTTTTCATTTGCAACGGCAAGCTCATGCTCGCGGCGGACCTGCTCATCGATGTTCAGAAGACCCATAACTCTCATATTCGGTTCATCCTGCATATACGTGAACTTAAAGCGGTAGTACTCCTCGCGGCCCTCGGGAGAGAGCGTCAGGCATTCAAACTTATAAACAGGATTGCGGCTGAGCTCATGTCTTAAGTTCTCCTCGGATGTCAGGCGGATGAATCTCTCCCATTCATTGGGGTGAACAACAGTCTTCAGAAAAATATCAAGCCTGTCGCGGTCAGGAATATCTCGGGGGATATTCGCTTCAACCTGATAAAACTTATCTGATGCGTAATATCTGGTTATCTCGCCGGTTTCAGTATTCAATGAATTGATATAGTCAAAGTCCTCAGCCATAGCGGAGATGACGGACATCGCGCGCTTCGCGCGGTTTTCGTACTCAATCTGCATCGCGCGCTTTTCATCGATACCTGCAAAAGACAGCAGGATTACGGAGGCCTCTCCGTTTATGCGCTTCAGAACATCAATATTAAGACGGCGTATGCTCTTTCTCTCAAGGCCGGGAAGCTCGTAGATATACTCGCGGTGGTCCTCATCAGCCATGTACTGCTTCATATATTCGGGGTCGCCGAAATTGAGCCAGTCCTGCTTATACTGCGGCGCAACCGTCTCCGCAAATTTCTTTATAAGGGGCGAATAGTCCCGTCTGTCATTGAAGTTTCCTACTTCCGATACCTTTGAAGACCTCGCAGAGCGGATTCTGTCCGCATCCAAATCGACGGTGTAAATCGCGTCATAATCCTTAATAAGCTGGGTGGCTATAATATTATCGATAACCTCTTTATCGCAGTTCTTAAAGCCTATAAGAATCTCGTCCTCCGAAACTCTTCTGAGAAGCGCCCTGAACCAGTAATACTCGCCGCCTGACTTGCTGCGGTATTCGAACGTCTTGCTCTCGCCCACCGGGATGTTCTTCTTAACAAGCTCCATATCCGTGAACTCGCCGTCGAAAAGATAAGCATCCTCGGGATGAACGAAATACTTAACGTAGTTTCTCATCGCCTCTTCAATTGAGGTTATGCAGTCCGTCTTCAGCGAGACGATATCGACGTTCGTCAGGACCTGATAAGTCCCGTCCGAAATCCTGCCGTAAAACGCCGCATCGAATTCCTCTGTGAAGCCCTGTATCAGCTTCTGGGTGTTTCTTGCAGCCTCCTGCTTTTCGCGGAGCTCAACCTCCTCGGTTATATCAATAAAGGCGCCGTACATTCCGACGGTTTTTCCCTCAAAATCCTTGACGAGCTCGCCTGTTGCATTGCACCACATATAGCTCCCGTCCACCTTGCGGATGCGGTACTGGCAGTCAAATTTATCCGACTTTCCCGTTCCTGCTGCTATGGCGTTATCGAGCATAAGCTGAACGTCATCAGGATGAAGGAAAGAAACGAAGGCATTCAAATCGTCAGGAAACTCCTCTGTGGATTTGTAGCCGAGCTTCTCGCGCATATGGTCGGAAAAATGGATGTCCAAAAGCCGCCCGTTTTCATTCAGGTCCTCGTACCAGTAAGCAACAGGCGCAATATCGTAAACAAGATTTGCTGATTCATAGAGCCTGTTTACGAGGTCCTGCATTGTTTCGCCTTTTTTAAGAATTATATTCATACTCTGCCCTCCGGGAAGAAAAATATTTTTTCATATTTGCGCAGATAATAATTATATATACTTTGCCAAAGTTTCTTTTAGCTGCTGAATGTTTATCGGCTTTGCGACGTGGTCATCCATCCCCGCCTCCGCGGACTTCCTGCGGTCCTCCTCGAATGCGTTCGCCGAGAGCGCAATGATGGGAAGATGCGTTATGCGGTTGGATGCCTGATAAACGCCCACGAGCGAACCCGCAAACTCGCTTTCATAATATATCGGGGAGTAAAACATCAGCAGCGTTTCATGCGTTGCGCGGGAAACATATATAAGCTCCATACCGGTGTTCCCGGCCTTTGCATCGAGGTAGTACTGCCTGTCAGTTGCATCTGAGACGCCGCCTGTAATATTATGGTCCATGCCGTCCTTATCGGCGAACTCCATGAAATCAAAAACCGAGTCCTTGATAAGGCCCTGAATATCCGTTATATCAAATTCAGGCGCCTTAAGGGATTTGCTGACGAGGTCACTGAGGATTTTAATATTGCTGTAGCCGTCAGAAATAGCGGAATCAATGCTTTCGGCAATACTCTCAGTATTATCTACAAGATATTCCCTGTTCTGCTTCGTTATGCGGGCGCTGTTCTTCGCGGAAAAAATGACAAGCGCGATAAAAATGCATGCAAGCAGAACGAGAGTCATGGATATAAATTCAATTGTTCTTTTATTTGTTTTTGTTTTTTTCATTCTGTGAAAAGCCCCGGGAACAGAAAAAATTATATTAAGTTAATTTAAGAAATAAATCAGATAAAGTTAATCAGCTCGCGGAAAAGACGGGCTTTATCCACAGGCTTCGTCAGAAAAGCGTCCATCCCGCTTTCGGCGGCCTTGCGCCTGTCCTCAGGAAGGGCATTGGCCGTTATTGCAATCACAGGGATTCCGGACCTTATTCTGTTAGCCTGCATGCGGATCTTTTTTGTTGCCTCGCAGCCGTCCATAACAGGCATTTCCATATCCATTAAAACAGCACCGTAATAGCCGGGATTTACTGAATCAAGCATTTCTATGGCCTGCTTTCCGTTCTCCGCGACGTCAACTTTTATTCCTGCCTCGCAGAGCATATCCTTAATAATCTCACGGTTCATTTCATTATCGTCCGCAAGAAGCACGGATAAGCCTGAAAGAACAGATGCGTCAACTGAGGCGGCGGCTTCATCCTGCTCGGAATACTCCTCGCCGAGCATCCAGCAGACGTACTTTTCAATCTCATAGAGAGCTGCCTTTGCCTTAGCCAGGTACTCCTTAAAGGTTTCGGGAACGTCCGCATTCTTCTCGGATATATTGATGCAACCGATTGCGTTTTCAAGGGAAGTTCTTATATCCCTCGAAAGGCCTATCTGAAGCTCCCTGTCCTTTTCAGCGGCGGCAAGCTTTGCCTCAAGAACGCTTATGCGCTCGCTTGCGCGCTCCTCAGCTCCCTTGGACGTCCACTCCGTTCCGTTGCCGTATTTGAGATTTATATCGCAGTCAACATTCATGAGCGCCATATACTGGCGGAACTCATCCATCGTGACCGTTCCGTTCTTCAGCTTTCTTGATAACGTTGACGGAAGCTGACCCGTCCGCCCGGCAAGCTCTGCCTGGCTTATTCCAAGGTCCTTGCATACCGCCTTGACAGTTTCAGAAGTTGTCATACGCGTACCTCGATTTTAATAGTTAATGCAAATATAGCATAATCGGCATCGTTGCGCAATAGGCAATAATAATTTTTATCAAAAAAATAATTATTTGCGGTTTCATCCCCGAAAAAATAATACGCCGCCGGAATTATCCGGCGGCGTAATCTCTGTTATTCTTCACTATTCTCCCGTTATCTGTTTAGCCAAGGCAACCTTCAACGCGGAAATATCAATCGGCTTTGCAACGTGGTCATCCATCCCCGCTTCAAGGGATTTCTGCTTATCCTCCTCAAATGCATTAGCAGAAAGAGCAATTATCGGAATATACATTTCCTCAGGAGGCAATGCGCGGATTGCGCGCGTGGCCTCATAGCCGTTCATTCTTGGCATCTGGATATCCATTAAGATAGCATCGTAAGGCATGCAATTCATTTTCTCTATGCCGGCTTTAACCATCTCAACGGCAATATCGCCGTCCTCGGCTGTTTCAACAATAATGCCCTCATCCTCGAGAATATCCTGGGCTATTTCGCGGTTCATCTCATTATCCTCAACAAGGAGAATGCGCCTGCCCGAGAAATCAAACTCAGCGGCATCGTTTCCGGCCTCCGCCTGCTTATCCTCAGGCTCCTGATTCCACCTCATCGGAATCGATACGGTTACGGTTGTTCCGACGTTCCGCGCGGAAACTATATCAATTGTGCCGTTCATCCCGTCCACAAGCCTCTTGACTATCGCCATGCCAAGACCTGCGCCCTGAATTCCGCTTATGGTTGAATTCTGCTCGCGGGCAAAGTTCTCGAAAATATGATCAAGGAACTCCTGGCTCATTCCGATTCCGTTATCCGAAACCATAATCTCATAGCTGCTGAAGCCCGGCTCAACGTAATTCTTCTCAGATACGCTGTAGCTGATTTTCCCGCCCTCGGGGGTATACTTTACGGCATTGCTGAGAACATTCAGAACTATCTGATTAACATTATCGGCATCGGTTATTACGCGCGTGTGAACAACATTCTCTGTGTTGGACGTGAACTCTATATTCTTTTCCTTTGCAAGAACACCGATTATATCTGCAACCTTTTCAGCCTGGTCGACAACATCCACGGGAAGCTCTTTATTCTCAACAGTCCCCGATTCAATTCTCGCCATCTGGAGAACCTGATTTACGAGCGAAAGAAGCTGCTGGCCGGCGGAGTCAATCTTCGTCAGGCAATCATTCACGACCTCGCTATCATCCTCATGCGTCATGGCCTTGGACGTATAGCCGATGATGGCGTTCATAGGCGTTCTTATATCATGGCTCATACTGAAAAGGAAGTTGGACTTTGCCTCGTTAGCCGTCTGCGCGGCAGAGAGGGCCTCCTTGAGCTGCTCGGCATCGGAAAGCTGCTTTCTGACTTCCTTATCAACAACCTTGAACATGATTATGACGGTTGCAAGTCCGTTTTTATTCTCACCGGCCTTAATCATGCTCATCTCGGTATAAACATAATCAACGAAATTGCGCTTAGCCCGGTAGGTTACGGACAGCTCGCTGCCCGAGCCCAGAACCTCATGCATGTTTTCGGCATTCATAACCGCACGGACGTTATCGCGGTCCTTTTCATGAATGACGGCATCGACGTAATACTTATTAAAGTTTCTGAAAAGACTTTCCTCGGTCGTCGCATCAAAAACGGGCAGGAACCTTCTGGCGTCCTCATCGCCCTTGATGAAGTCAGTTTTCCCGCGCTCAAGGTCCACCCTGTACATAACATCATACCTCGCGGCGATAGCCTCGAGGACGTTGGTGTACTCCTCCGTGGCGCGGTCCTGAATGCTGCGCAGAAACCTGTAAGCGAAAATGACAATGCCTATGGTTATAAAAAGAAGCACAATAACAATCGTGATCATACTGACGTTGCCGTGAAGCAGATAGGAAATCGGAAGAACAAGCTCAACCGACCATCCGATATCAGTTTCCCCCCGGACGATTACAGTTTTGTTCCTCTCCACCTTTGCGGGGATTTTCCCGGAATCCTGAAGAGAATCAGCTTCCTTCTGCGCTATTATGCTCTGCCTGAAGGCGTAATATTCCTTTGAATTTATACCCTGCTCTGTATTGACAAGGATATTGCCCTTTGCAGAGCGCAAAACAATCGACGAATCCTCGTACGGAATAATCGAATTGATATACATCTCAAGCTCATTAAGCCCTATATCGGCCGTCAGAACTGCTTTAAGCTTTCCGCTTTCATCTATTATCGGCACGGAGAACGCGCACATCATTATCTTGGCACCGCCTTCATCGAAATACGGCTCGCACCAGTACTCCTTCCCGCCGGCCTTAGCCTCGGCGTACCATTCCTCCTGATAATAGTCGGTTTCCTCGCCGAGCTGGCGGTCATGAACCTTTCCGTCCTCCCCCATCCAGCTGTAAGGCGCAAAGCAGCGGCCGTACTCCTCAAATGCATACGGCTCAAAGGCGACCGTGCTTCCGAGGATTAAATCATTCCCGCTCACAAAATTATGAATAAGGCGGGTCATCCCCTCGGGGCTGTCAAGCTGCTCCTTCATCTCAAGGGCTGTTTCACGGGTCAGGCTTTCAACGGTGCTCACGCGGCTGTCAATACGGTCAGTTACGCTTGAGACGAGCTTTTCCGCGGCATTGTGGGCATTCTCCTCAACGAGCATCATGGCGCCGTAAGCCGCAGCCAGAATGATGGCAACAGCCAGCGCGAAAATGCTTATTGTGGCCCCGAAGTTCTGGCCACCGGATAAATTTTTCCGCATATCGGATTTCTTTTTCATACCCGCCTCCGCATTTGAGATTTATATTATTCATGGCCCGCGTTTGAGATTATTTTAATTATTTTATCATTAATCGAAAAAAATCGCAAATATGTTGTTTATTTTATAATTACGCTTTTCCAGAAGGCTTTTCCTCCGCCCGCTCCGCGCACGCAGCAGGCAAAGCGGTAATTCCCGCTTTTTCCATTTTCAGCATGCTCATAAAAGCTATATTCAAAGCCGTCAACTGACTGCCTTAAGGCAATTTCCCCGCCATCCGGCAAAACGGAAAATTCATTCATCGGAAGCTCAAAGCCAAGACCCGTGCACTTCATAAAGCTTTCCTTAAGCGCCCAGATGCGGTAAAACAATTCCTCCTTGCCGGAAACATCCTTCTGCTCCGAAATAAGCTTATACTCATCACCGGAGAAAAACCGCTCCGCAATGCTTTCAAATGAAGCACTGCCCGATGCGCTTCCATCCGCGCATCTCCCCGAATCCTTCATTAGCTGAACATCGCATCCGACGGGGCAATCCGCAACCGCGCAGATTGCAATATCCCCTGAATGGGAAAGATTGAAATAAGCTCCATAGCAATCACTTCCCCGCCCGATGAAGGCTAGCAGCTTAAGATACTCAACGCCCAATGAAAGATTTTTATCCCTTCTTGCGCGAAGCTTATCAACCTTCTGCCTGCGCTCAGATGACGCCTGAGAATAAACCCGCTCAAAAAGCCCGTCATCATCAAGCGGCGAAACGTCGGCGATATACACGGTTATTAAATTATCTTCTTTTAAATTCACTCCTGAATCGCCCTGAACATTTCCTCTACCGTGAAGCCGGGATTGTCAGCATTTTGCGCCATCATGCAGGCGGCACGCGTCAGGATCCTTCTGAACTTGTTGATGCTCTCCTCCTTATAGCAGGCGCCGTTATATTCCATAAACAGCTTGCATCCGTCAGCCGTCTCATGAATCTCAATATCCAGAAGATTGTCCGCAACATGCTCACCCGACGGAATTGAAATCATAGTGTACTCAAGCTCACGCGTGGAGGAAAACGACCTGATTCCCCCCTGATAAATAAGCGAAGCATCCTCGCCCTCATCTCCCATTCTTTCAGGGCCGGGATATGGATAGCATGAATACTTTATATTCTTCTCAATCTGGTCAAGAACCTCGGAATAAAGACGCCCGAGCGTCATATCCTTCTTCATTCTCACTCCGACGTAGAAATCCTTGATTAATGCTCCGACGATATGCTGCTCCTTGGCTTTTTCCCTTCCGCTGAAAAGCCATGAGATTCTGACGTCAAACTTATTGTTGTACGCCCCGATTGCCATCACAACGGCCGCGATAAAGAATGCATTTTTACTGAGACCGTACTTTTCATGCAGCTTCTGATAGGAATCCTCATTCACCGGGAACAGCGACTCCATTTTCCCGTAAGTATGCTCCTCCGTCTGCGCGTCAAGCTCAGGATAGCATACCCACTCATTCCGGTCCAGAACCTTTTCATAATACCCGCGCGCCTCTTCATACAGCGGCGAATTCGTCTGCGAAAGCCTTTCCTCAATATCCAGATAGTAATAATCCTTTTCAGGCTTCTTCCCCTCATACGCGCTCTGGATATCATCAAGAATTACATGAAGAGAAGTCCCGTCGGCAATGCTGTGATGCAAATCAAGGAACAGATAACCGCCCCGCTCCGTTTCAAAAAGCCGGACTCTGTATAAAAGGCTGTTCAGCAGCTTATACGGCTGAATAAGAGTTTCTATGATGTCCACGAATTCCGTTTCCGTCACGCGCTCAATATTTGGATTAAACTCAGTTCCGGGGACGAATCTCTGAACAAGCTCGGTATCGTCATTAAACGTGTAAATTGTTGAAAAGACAGGGTGCGCCTTCATCGTTTCGATAACGGCCCCACGGACTCTTTCCATATCGATATCCTTTTCGAATCTCAAAAGCATTGAAAGATTCCACGTCGTTGAGCTCGGAACGTAAAGCTGGTAATCGAACATATAGCTCTGCGTAAGTAAAAGCGGATAATCCTTCTGCATCGCCCGTTCGTTTAAGATATCAATATCAAGGCCCGACAGATTTCTGACGGCCTCCTCATAAAGCTCAGCAATTCTCCGCGGCGTTCTTCCGTTGAAAATCATTCCCGCTTCGAGATTATCCCACCCAAGCTCGGTTATCAGGCTTATGGACCGGATTGAGTCTCCGCCCATCTCATAAAAGTCATTCGTCACACCGACCTTTTCGGTATTGAGAACCTTGGCCATAGCATCGCATATTGCCTTTTCTCTTTCATCAGACGGGGCGATATATTCCGCATTGCTCCCGGATGCAGGCTCCGGCAGAAGCTTTCTTGAAAATTTCCCGTTTGCATTCAGAGGGATTTCATCAATTTTGATAAAGTGACTTGGAACCATATATGAAGCCAGCTTTTTGCGCAGCTTCTGCTTGGCTTCCTCAATAGAGATTTTCGGCTCTTCAACGTAATATGCGCACACGAATGCCCGTTTGCCGTCCACAAACGCCTTTGCCCCTGCCCACTGCACGCCGAGAACATCCCGAAGCGCCTTTTCTATCTCGCCGGGTTCAACTCTGTTTCCGTTAATCTTAACCATATCGTCATTCCGGCCCTGGAAAAGGAGATTCCCGTCCGCACTCCGCTTCACGATATCGCCGCTGTGGATATATCCGCCTGAAAGCACATTCTCCGTCATATCTTTTAAGCCGACGTATCCCCTGAAAAACGGATTATAATAGCAAAGCTCGCCCGAGTCCTCTCCCTCAACGGTATTTCCGCTGTCATCAATCAAAAGCAGAGGTTCCGGGCCGAGGCAGGCTTTTCCAATAGGCGTGGATGCATACGCCCTGTCCATTTTAAAATCCGTTATGCCGTAACCCGCCTCGCTTTGCGAATACATCGAATAAACATTCGGAACATCAGGATATATATCGCTGACAGGTTCTGCTCCGAGCATAAGCGTGGAAAAGCCTTCATAGAAGTCCGGCAGAAGCCGCACAAGCGAGGGCGTGAAGAAAGCGGTGGTAATTTTGAAGTCCTTCATTGCTGAATACAGCTTCTGCGGGTTCCTGACAACCGAAAGCGGAAGCACAACGAGCGACGCGGCATTATAAAAAACAGGCACGGAAATCAGCAGGGTTGCCGCAAAATTCAAGGGCGTGGATAAAGCAACCCTGTCCTGATACTTATAAAGCGGCTGCCCCTGACATACGGCGCTTAAAGCGCAAAGGTTCTGCGAGCCGAACTCATGCATTACCCCCTTGGGATTTCCCGTTGTTCCCGAGGTATAAACGATATATGCCAAGTCATGCAAATCCGTTTTTTCATAGCCTGGCCTGGACGGGAATTCCATCATAGCAAGAAACTCTTCATTATCCACGAGAAGGCTGCAGCCGCAGTTATTATAGATATAATCCCGCTTTTCCTGCGGATAATCCATTTCAAGAACCGTAAACGCGGCCCCAGCTTTCCAGACGCCCATCATCGCAATAAACGGGGAAATTCCGCGGGTCAGGGAAATCATGACTACGTCCCCTTTTCCTATTCCGTCCCCGGAAAGCTTTTGGTACACCTTTCCTGAAAGCTCATCCAGCTCTTTATACGTAATCTTATACCCCGTGGCAACATCTATAACCGCGGGGTCATTGGGATACATGGACGCATTCTTCGCCATACGCTCCATGAACAATTCATTATCATTAATCAGCATCTCTGCGCTGTTATTTTTCATCATCTCCGCATTCACTTTATTTTCACCTCTTATTTCCCGCGTCATTTGTTTTCCCGCGTCATTTTCTCTCCGTTCCCGCAGCCCCGGCTTTCTCTTTACGTCTGTTTGCAAGATACGCGACCCCTAGAGAAAGAAGAATACATGCAATCACCATGATTCCCGAAAGGGCGAAATCCCTGCCCGCCGGCGGAAGCTCTTCGCTAAAACCGGAAGGAAGCGCAATTCCCGTGAATCTGCTTATAAAGAAAGCGAAGAACATATGGAACATATAAATATAAAGCGAATTCTGCCCCAGATAGCAAAGCTCCTTAATCCGGACTCCCTTAAGCTCAAGCCGCTTCATCAGAATACCGAAGCCGCAGGTAAAAAGGAACGAAGCCGCCGTGATTCCAAGCATCGCCGTAACCTGGTTCTGCCCGAAAACGCCGCGGTAAAGATTCGCAGGGGGCTCAACGTTCAGGCTTACTATAATGCCGGCAATCAATAGGACGATTCCCGCCGCCCATTCTGCAGCGGCCGAAAACCTGTTTTCAAACAGGCTGAAGAAATCCGTCTGCCGCAGAAAAGCCCCGAACAAAAGAAGCATCGCAAAATACGGCGTATTCTGAATATTATAAGGCAGATTCACATTCAGCCCGAGCAAAGCTGCCTCCGCAGCAATCAGCGCAAGCAAAACAGGAACGCATCTCTTAACCGATTTCAGCGACCAGTCGGCAATAGCCAGAAACAGTATATACGCAAACGCAAGCGCGAGAAGGAACCAGAAATCGGCAAGGAACATATAAAGCTTACCCAGATGATGATAGTCCCACCCGAACGCATTCTGGATTACTCTGTTCCAGATACATCCTGCAAAGAAATTGCGCAGGCAGCACAGCGCCTCAAAAAGGCGCAGTTTATTCGCAATCATTTGATAAACAGTCCCGATAATCCAGAAAATCAGGGAATACTTGAAAAACGGAACCATCAGGCTTTTCAGCTTTGCCTTGAGATTTTCAGAAAACGTTTTTTTACCGGGAGAATAGAAATACCCTGACAGGCAAAAGAACATTATCAGAAATACCCCTCCGATATGCTCAAACCCAAAGCTGACCGCCGACAGCGGCATCAGATGATAAAGAACGACAATTAAAATAGCCGTCCCCTTCATGGCATCAATATAACCCAAACGCTTTTTTGTTTCCATTTACAAGCCTCTTTCCGTTATATTCAAAAAACTCACAGACTGATTTCCCTCTTTGATATTTGGACAAAAATCATTTGCTATCACCGCGAACATAAAACGTACTTCTTCCTGACCCTTCCCGGATAATAAGTCCTTCTTCAGTAAGCTTCTTTAGTGCCGCAAGGGCTGATGACCTTCCTATGCTTGGACAGTGAGCTACAACATCTGCACCGGTGAATTTTCCGATCTTCTCCTCCGTATATCTTTTTACGATGTCGTAGGCTGTACTTCCATTTCCGGTCTCTGTCATTAAACCGACTCTTTCCTCAAACTCTGTATAGCAAGCCAGAATAACCTGCAACATATATCTGATAAAAGGCGTCGGATCATTTTTCTCTTCATGCCATCCGGAATCAGACGCTTCGAGAGTATCGTAGTAACAGTCCTTTGTCTTCTCTATCTGCTTTTCTATGCTGATATACTTTCCTACACAGAATCCACTCTTATACAAAAGAAGTAATGTAAGCAGTCTGCTCATTCTCCCATTGCCATCATTAAATGGATGGATACATAAGAAATCGCATATAAATGCCGGAATAAGAATCAAGGGATCGATTTTCTCATTTGCGATAGCCTGTTCATAAGCATTGCAGAGATTTTCCACTGCATCCGGGGTCTCGTAAGGAGCAATCGGCGTAAATCTGGTAACCACTGTTCCATCCGGCTTTGTCTCATTGATATAGTTTTGAACATTCTTAAAATGTCCACCATAAGAAAAACCTGCTCTTTTCAAAAGGTCCCGATGAAGCTGGAGTATATAGGAGGGTCGGATCAGAATATATTTATTACTCTCATGAATTGTATTCAGAACATCTCTGTAACCCATAATCTCATCTTCATCACGGTTCCTTGGAGCTGTCTTTTCTTCAAAAAGCTGCTTCATACGGGCGCTTGTTGTAACAATACCCTCAATCTTGTTCGAGCTTTCAGTACTCTGAATCTTAGCAATTTCAACCAGACGATTCAGCTCTACCGGATTTTGGCGAACAAATAAATCCTGTCTTCCCTTACATTCGTGAATTTTGGCCACAAGATTCAGGATATCCGTATCCCATGCTTTTTCTGCAAGTCTGCTATAATCAAACGATCTCATAAGAACTCCTTTCGTCCAGTACCTCGCCCTTTCGTCCAATATTACTCGATTTTGGACGAAAAGTCAATCTGTTGGACAAAAACGCTGGTTACAAAAAACTGCCGTATCTTTCATTCGTTATTTACTGATACACCAATGTATCAAATTAATTCACCTGCATTAACCCGTGTGTATCTCTCCATATCAAAATCAAAACAGTTCATCCAGTAAAATATAATACCGGTATTTTTGCTGATCCCATGGGATACCTAATTCATCTGTAAGCATCGACGGCTTAAAATCAAATATTTTCTGACCGTCAGTGTATTTGCCATTAAAATTATGCTCCAGACTGCGTATAGCAATTGCAACATCCTGCCATCTGTCTGCAGGCCCCATTTTACCCAAATCAATGAAACCGCTTATTTTTCCATCTTTTTCGAAAATATTCGGGAGGCAAAAATCGCCATGCGTGAAAACAATATCTTCCTCCGGGCGGTTACATTTCAGCCATTCCAGGAGTTCTTCCGGATTCCCGAATCCGCCTGGTCCGAAAGTATCCGGTTCTGTATTTTCAATGTCCGCCAACCCGTTTAAAACATTATGCTCCGCTGCTTTCAGCCTCTCATCCAGCTTGCTGATGATGCAGGGACAGCCGGCAGTATCAACTTCCCAAAGCATTTTTATCCCCTGCGCAACTGCTTTTATCACCGATTCAGGTTGTGCCAGTTTTTCTCCGGTACACAGCATCTCTCCGTTGATTTTGCTCATAAGCGTAAACGCAACGTTATCCTGCACATGGTAAACAGGGATAGCCGGAGTTGGAATTCTGTTTTCAAGCCAGTTAACAACAGCGAACTCATTATCCGTTTCATCACTCCTGGGTTGAATCTTCAAAACATATTCTTCATATATCCGAACCTCAGAGCCACTCATGCCAACACCGGTGGTTGTGTATTTCTGCCCGTCTGTATATTTTTGAATCACATCAGGAATTACGTCTGTCATTGCATCCTTTCAAGTTCCTGCCTGATTATGTATCAGCTATCTTGATTACCTTTTCAAAGCGGAACATTCCGTCCATGCTGTCGTCCTCTCCGGCATCACGGTCATTCGGGTCCGGGTGCTTCTCGTTGAAGAACTCCACGATATGGAATCCGCAGCGGTTCACATAGAAGTGAATATTTCTCTTTTCAAAGTAGGGAGTGCACGTCTCCCATATTTCAACATCCGGATACAGTGCTTCAACCGCGCACCATGCTTTATACCCGATTCCTTTGCTGTGACATTTCGGAGATACAAATAACAATTCCAGTTCTCCGTGTTTTCCTTCAATCTTAACAACGAGCCCGCCTGCTGCTTTGCCATCTGCCTTAATGCGGTAAGCACTGCCGCTGTTAATTGATTGTTCTATTGTGTCGCGCGAGATAATCTCACCATCTTCTTCAAAATGATTGTCGCGCATTCCGAACTCTTCCATTGCTCCGTAACGGAATGCTTCCTGATTATCAAGAATGAACTGATTCCTGTCTTTCTCCTCGAG
>R21__coassemble_223_pt1 | contig 47989 bp, 43 predicted proteins | sample R21__metabat2_high_PE_032 | metagenome-assembled genome bin R21
GTAGAGCTGGCTGAAATAGTCTTTCATCTCCTCACAGAGAAAATCCGGCATCTTGATTGTACGGTTACTTTTCTTTGTTTTTGGAGAAGTAATCACATCCTCTCCATGCATACGCTGATAGGATTTGTTGATCCTTACCGTTTTCTTCTCAAAGTCAAAGTCGGCAGGAGTAAGTGCCAGCAGCTCTCCTTCACGGATTCCGCACCAGTACAGCATCTCAAATGCGTAATAGGAACGGGGCTTCTCCATCATCACTTCGGCAAACTTCTTATATTCCTCCGTTGTCCAGAACAGCATTTCCTTGTGCTCTTCGGAGCCCATGTTGCCAACCTGCGCTGCCGGATTTCGCTTCAGTTCATAGTAGCGGACAGCATGGTTGAAAATGGCACTCAGCTGATTGTGCAGCGTTTTCAGATACGTTGCTGAGTATGGTTTCCCTTTCTCATCTCTGTGCGCAAGCATCTCATTCTGCCAGGCGATGATATCCTTATTGCTGATCTCGCAGAGTTTTCGCTTCCCGAAGTAAGGAAGAAGCTTGGTTCGGATAATGTGTTCCTTACTGTTCCATGTGTTTTCCTTGAGCCTCGGTCTCAGATCCTTCTCATAAAGCTCCACGAATGCCTCAAAGCTCATGTCCATATCCGCCGCACTCTTCAGCTGGAACATTCGCTCCCATTCCTGGGCTTCTCGCTTCGTTGCAAAGCCTCTTTTGCATTTCTGTTTTCGTTCACCCGTCCAGTCCACATAGCGTGCCATGACATACCAGGTGCCCTTGTTTTCGTCCTTGAATACCGGCATTATTTACCTCCCTTTCTGATTCCGTAGAATCGTTCAAAAAAATAGTCTCGGCTGATCCTGCCCGGTATGGTCAGGAAGCCTTTGGTCTCCAGCTCTGCATTTAATCGCCGGATGACCTTGTACGCGTAAGCCTTGGATATATCGAGTTCCTTCGCTACATCCTCAGCTCGGATAAAAGTGTTCTCCATTGATAATCCTTTCTGCTTCTTACGAAGCTGTGTCTGTTAGTTTCGCACCACCCTTCCTAATGCAGTTCCTGCCCCGGAGTCTCACCGCAGCGTATGGTTTCCTTTGGTACGCTCGCTCCTATTAGAGGTCTCGGCGGTACTTCCCGGGGAAACATATCCCATTTGGTAGTGGCTATTCAATTGTTGCACTAAACATTTATGTTTAGTGTTCCATCATTATACTAAGCATATTTGTTTATGTCAATAGACTTTGGAGAAAATAATTAAACATTTTTGTTTTAGTTTTCTTGACTATCCTTAAACAAATATGCTATAATACAGCCACTTACAAACACAGGAGTGATAACGCTATGGCAATTGGTGAAAGAATTCGTTTTATCCGTAATCTGAAAGGCATGACCCAAAAGTATCTTGGTCAGATCATCGGCTTTCCTGAGAAAACTGCCGATATTCGCATGGCTCAGTACGAATCCGGAACCCGTACCCCAAAAGCAGATGTAACAGAAGCGCTGGCTCAGGCACTGGATATTTCTCCCGCTGCGCTGGCAGTTCCCGATATAGACACCAATATTGGCCTGATGCATACATTGTTTGCCCTGGAAGATCTGAGAGGTCTTAAAGTAGGGCAGATTGACGGAGAGCTTTGCCTCCGACTCGACAAACACAAAGGTCTCGAATACATTTCCATGTTTGATATGCTTTCTGCCTGGTATGAACAGGAAGAGAAGTACCGTAATGGTGAGATCACCAAGGAAGAGTACGACCAGTGGAGATACAACTATCCGAAGTATGACACCTATAGCCGCCGGGCAAAGGTTCCTTCTCAGGAGATTTCAGATCTGTTCACCAAGTAAAACCCTATAGACGCAAAAAATCCCTTGCCGAGATTTCTCTCAGCAAGGGATTGCTTTTTAATATGGATACCTTTCGAACACCTCTTGGAATCATTCTTTACTCCAAAACCACTTGGTACGAAGAATGATGACCTTTTAGAGTTCTGTTATCAAATTGTTATCAGAAGAGATTTTCAAATTCAGAAACCCCAGTGTTTTCAAGGCTTTCCGAGCTTTTCACGATTATTCCCACTCTATTGTGGCAACCGGTTTATCGGATATATCGTAAAGAACTCGGTTAACTCCTTCGACTTCTTTTAGTATTCTATCACGGATTTTATAGAGAAGAGAATAAGGAATTTCTTCAATAGTTGCACTTGTTGCATCAACGCTGTTGACGGCTCTTATGATGACCGGCCATTCATCCGTACGTTTGCCGTCTTTGATTCCTGTTGAGGTAAATGGAGGAACGATTGTGAAATACTGCCAAACTTTTCCCTGAAGGCCTGCATTTGCGAATTCTTCTCTTAAGATAGCATCGCTTTCCCGGACAGCTTCAAGCCGATCTCTTGTGATTGCTCCAACACAGCGAACGCCAAGACCCGGACCGGGGAATGGCTGACGAAATACCATCGATTCAGGAAGGCCTAACGCCAGACCAACCTGACGGACTTCATCTTTGTATAAAAATTTAACTGGTTCAACAAGCTCAAAGTCCAGTTCTTCCGGAAGACCACCGACGTTGTGGTGACTCTTTACGCCGTCACTTTCCAGAATATCGGGATATATTGTACCTTGACCGAGAAACTTAATACCGTTAAGTTTTTTTGCTTCTTCAGCGAAGACATCGATAAATTCTTTTCCAATAATTTTCCGTTTTTTCTCCGGATCAGAAACGTTTGCGAGTTTATCTAAAAACCTGTCAACGGCATCAACATATATAAGATTTGCTTTCATTTGATTGCGGAAAACATCAATAACCTGCTCGGGCTCACCTTTTCTTAAAAGGCCATGATTTACATGCACGCAGGTTAATTTGTCGCCGATTGCTCTTATTAAAAGAGCTGCGACGACCGATGAATCAACGCCACCTGAAAGAGCTAAAAGGACTTTGTTATCTCCAATTTGTTTTTGAAGAAGGGGAATCTGTTCATCAATAAAATTTTTTGCGAGTGTTTGGTTTGTAATTCGCGCCATTGATGCAGGTCTTACATTTCCGTCCATTATAAATAATTCCTCCTTAAGGATAGTTTACAAATATAGAATATTGTATTGCGTTTAGTATGAGATTTAATTAGTGCGGTTGAAATAGTGGATCGTTTTCTGCAATACTGTAAGGAGACGCTTCACCTTTATATCCGAATTGTTCAACGAGCAGCTCATATCTTTCACTAACGTGTGATTCTCTTGAAAAATCATATCGCCAATCGCCTTCATGAGGGTCAAAAGATATCGTATTTACAGAGCAGTCGGGGTTTTGATTTTTAAACTCTTCAATTTGCTCTTTGGGAACAGGATCTGTGCAGCCTAACCATAGCTTTTTGAGCTTGTGAAGGCCATAAAGCGGAGTGATATCGCGAAGATCAAAATTTTGAACAAGGTTTAAGTATTCAAGATTTTTCAAATCAGAAAGCGGAGCGACGTCAATTATTTTATTTGATTGTAATTCCAGAAATTCAAGCTTAGGACAGTTCTGAAGAGGTGAAATATCTTTGACTCTGAATGTCATCGCGATAATTGCGACTTCAAGCTCCGGCATGTATGAGCAGAATTCAATTGACCCGAGAGAGTCATTGTGCCCTAAATCGAGATATTTCACTTTTGTGCAATACATGAGGTCGTGCGTGTTCTCGGTTGTCAGATTACCGTAAGCTGAGGGCTTTGATGCGAGTATACGTTCAACGTCAGTTCTAACTGTATAGCGGTTGCGGCTTCCGAACCATATTCTCCAGACGACTTCCATATCCGGGAAATCATCTCTTATGGCAGCACAGTGTTCGGAGTCTATTCCGCATGTATCGAGATCAAGATATTTAAGGTTCGGCATGCATGAAATAATTTGTCTGATATATTCGCCTTGATCGTCGATTTCACAGTGATTTAAATCAAGCACTGTATCTTGAAGGGAACAGTTTTTCCCATATATATTGAAATGGTAAATTATTTTAACATCTCTGAATTCTTGTGTAAGGTTATAAATTCTTTTCCAGGGAATAGGATTGAATTGCTCGTTTCCAAGGTTTAATTTTTTAAGATTTGTAAGATATGGATAAACATTTCGGAGCGTTTCCAGGTCCTTTTTTTTATAATTTCGAAAGTCAATAAAGGTTGTGTCTTTTTTGTAGTGAACGCCGCAGATATCAAAGCCGTCTGCAAACGGTTCAGGAGTTGGAGTCGGAGTTGGAAGAGGTGTTGGAGAAACCTCAACAATTGGAATTGCAGTAGGGGTGGCCTCTGCTTTGAATGCTTTGCTGTCGCAGCCAAAAAGAAGAAGGATGGTTGCAAGTGTAATTGTAAAAAATATTTTTTTCATAAGTATAATAACCAATTAATATATACTGTCGTGTGGATTGTAAAGAGGGTCGTTTGCTGGAGTTGAATAGCAGTTTGGAGCTTCGCTGTATCTGAATATTTCACGGATTTGTTCGTATTTTTCGCTTGCAACCATTTCTGCAACACCTGTTTGTTGGGCATGAATCCAGTTTTCTGCTGTACCTACGAGTCTGTCATAACGCCACATTCCTTCGGTTGCTGTATAGTAACCGCCTGTTCCACCGTTTGTTGAAATGTATGTAACGTCAGCACTTAAGTCGTAATCATTACGGCCTGTTGCGGCTAGGATGCTTTCCATTTCATTGATCTGATCCTGGCTGATACTTGTTCCGCCAAGATAAAGCTTCATGAAATTTGTGTTGTTATATAATGGGGATAAATCTGAAATACTTTTATTAAGACCTATGTTGAGATATCTTATTTGCGTGAGATTTTCAAATGGCGAAAGATCTGACACGTATGTTTCGCCAGATTCGAGATAGTCAAGCTTTGTGCAATTTCTGAATGGTTCAAAAGAGTTAACAGATGTACATGTTAAAATACAGTTTTCAAGATCCGGCATGGAAGCGATAAATGATACATCTGTTAGTTTGTCATTGTGTCCGAGGTCGAGATTTTTAACTTTTGTGCAGTATTTAAGAACAGTTGAGTTTGCGTCAGTAACATCGCCGTATGCTGATGGCTTTGATGCCAGAATCGTTTCAACATTTGTTCTTACGCTGTATCCTGCAAACCAAACCCTCCAGATAACATCAATATTTGGATAGTTTGAGCGGATTGCATCCATGGATTCATTGCTGACGTCGCAAGAGTCCATATCCAGAATTGTGCATGCCCGCATATAAGGAAGAATTCTGCTTACAGCTGCACCGGCGTCGTTCATTGATATGTGGTTAAAATCAAGAACGGTATCCGTGAAGTTGATTTCTTTGCCCCAAAGAGACGTTGAATATGAAATTAAGGCATCGGGAGCAGCTGCAAATATTTTATCAAGGTCATCATATGAAAGGCCGCTTGCGTCGCTCCCAAGATTTATATAGTTAAGCTGGCTCATTCCGGGAAGAACTGCCAGAACCGTATTGACATCTCCTGGAGTGATAGCGGAAAGATCGATTGATGTGTCTGCCATAGTTGCATTAACTCCGCAGACTGAGAAGTTATAATCGAGAATAGCATTCGGAGCTGCGGCCGAGATTGCTGATATGTCGCTCCATTGGAGAGATCCGTCTGTTGTTGCATTTGGTGCGATTTTAATATTTGATAAATTATGAAGATATGAAAATGCGTTTACGGTTTCTGGAACCTGTGCAGAAGTAAGACCGGTTAAGTCAATTGATTCATCATAAATTGAGTGAGATGAACCAAGAAGATCAATTGCATATGAAAGTGATGCTGCCGGGCAGTTTTCGCGGATGCGTGCTATATCATCGGGAGTGATTGGGGATAAGGATTGCGATGATGTTCCGAGGTCAATTGCTGAGATATACGGCAGGAATTTCAAATTATCAAGAGCAAGAGAAATATCCTCATGACGAAGACCGGATAAGTCAAGATTTGTTGTATCGTTATTTGCTGTTTTGCCGTTAGGCATTGGGACTGTATAAGTTACTTTTATTTCGGGATTGTCGTATGCAAATTTCATGATATCCGGGTAGCATGTACTTCCCGAGAGGTCAGCAATTTCAAGGTTTTTAAAATCCGGAAGTTTGGAAATATCTTCGGGGGTAACAATTGCTGAAAGGCTTGTCACATTTGCATCAATGCTGCCGGAACTGAGTCTGACTTTTGCGTGACCTGTGAGTGAAGCAATGGAGTCAGAAAGTCCCTGAGGATCTGAAAAACCGAAAACTATGATAGCTGTAACATATATAAGTGCCAGTAATAGCATTATAAAATATGGAGTTCTTTTCTTTTTTCTTTTGTTCCGACTCATTTTTCTGCATTCCTCCCTTTAGAAAATTCGCTTGTCCGATTTATGAAAAGATTAAATAATTAAATATAAGTATATCATTCGTAAAAATCATTTTCAATAAAAACAAAATGCTTTTCATCTGTTTTATTTTGCTGTTTGGCCGATTGTTGAATTTAAAAACGTATTATGATATATTAATTATGTATGGGCAAAATTAGAAGTAAAAACCGTATATTTGTTATATTTGATGTGCTTTTAGCAATCGTATTTGTGCTTTTTCTCAGAAATACGGATGCGTATTTAGCACCATATATTATTGTTGCGCTTTTTGGGATAGGCAGCTCATATCTGAAAACTGTCAAGTACGGCGAAGAGCGTTTTATTAAAGGGCTTAAAATAACGGTTATAGTTTTGTCAATTCTTTTTGGTTTATTGTGTATTGCGGCAAATTATCGGGTGTTGAACACTTCAGGAGCTGTAATTTGCGCAGTTTGTGGATTTCGCATGGCGTATAATTTTTTAAGTCTTATCGCCGTATCAAAAGGTGAGGATTTTAAAAGGTTGACGTTTAAAGTTGATGCCGGTTCAGATAGTTTTGAAAAATCAGCAAAGCGTGTATTTTTTATAACAGCGGCGATAATTATAGTTGTTGATTGTCTGATTCTTTTTTTAGGAGAGTATCCCGGGGTTTTAACAGAGGATAGTATTTCTCAGCTTGAGCAGCTTACAAATAATGTCTATTCTAATCATCATCCGTTTTATCACACGATGATTATAAAGCTATTCGTTACAATTGGACTTAAAGTTTTTGGTGGTGATTATAATAAAGCCATTGCTTTATATAATGTTTTTCAGATAATTGTTATGGGATGTACCTTCGGGTATATTAATTCGACGCTTAAAAGAATCGGTATAAAGAATATTGTTCTTGTAATAATTACAGTATGGTTTGCTTTTGTTCCGTGCCATTTCATGTATAGCTTTACAATTTGGAAGGATGTTCTTTTTGCTTCGGCTATATCTGTGTTTTTTATAACGGTATTCAGAATGCAAAACGGTTTTTCCAAAAAGACCTTTATCACGTGGGAGCTTCTTATTCTGTCCGGTATTGGTTCGTGTCTTTTCAGAAGTAATGGGCTTATGTCCGTGGCGGTGGCATCGGTTATTTTTATATTATTATTCCGGAAATCTCATAAGAAAATGTGTTTTACGCTTATTGGGATAATTGTTATTTCAATTATTATGAAAGGGCTTGTGCTAAATGCAATAGGTGTAAGTAAAACTGATACAATAGAATCACTTTCAATTCCTGTTCAGCAGATTGCAAGAGTTATAACTGAAGATAGATATTGTTTATCTGAAGAGGATGAAAGACTTTTATTTAAGGTAATTGATATTGATCAGGTTGGAGTTAATTATTCTGAATTTATTTCTAATCCAATAAAAGAACTTGTTCGTGCAACAGGCGATCAGGAATATTTAAAAGAGCATATTTTTGATTATTTTAAACTTTGGTTGAGGCTTGGAATTTCTCATCCGAAGGAGTATTTTAAAGCATATGTTGAGCAGACAAAGGGTATTTGGAATAGTGGTTATGAGTACTGGAAGGTAACGGATATTGTTGATCAGAGCAATCCGTCGTTCGGATTAACGAAGCAAATAAACGAATTTTATCATTTTTTGTGGAGATATAATAACCGTTTTGATACAAATCCGGTTCTTTGCATTTTCGAAAGTACAGGTTTGCATGTTTGGTTAATGATAGCGCTAATGTTTCTTGCCATTTCAAGGGGTAATAAGATTGCGCTCTTTGCATTTATATTCTTTGTAATTTATATTGTAACGTTGCTTGTTGCGTCCCCTGTATTTGCGGAATTTCGTTATACGTATAATCTCTTCTGTATTTTCCCGTTTCTTGTATTTTCTCCTCTTTACGGAAAGGATAATTGATTATGGATAAAATAGCTGTTTTGATTCCTTGCTATAATGAAGCAAAAACGGTTAAAAAGGTTGTTGAGGACTTTAAGGCTGCTCTTCCTGAGGCTGTGATTTATGTTTATGACAACAATTCTTCTGATGGTACCGCTGAAATTGCTAAAAAGGCAGGTGCTGTCGTTCGGCATGAATATAAGCAGGGAAAGGGTAATGTTATCAGGCGGATGTTTCGGGAGATTGATGCTGAGGCGTATATTATGACAGACGGAGATGATACTTATCCTGCATCTGCCGCTTCGGAGATGGTCAGTGCTGTTTTGGATAGAAAGGCAGATATGGTTGTAGGTGACAGGCTTTCTTCTACATATTTTTCTGAGAATAAGCGTCCGTTTCATAATTTTGGCAATAGGATTGTGCGGTGGAGTATTAATCTTCTGTTTAAAAATAATATTAAAGATATTATGACGGGATATCGAGCATTCAGTTATGAGTTTGTTAAGACTTTCCCGGTGTTATCAAAAGGCTTTGAAATTGAAACCGAGATGAGTATTCATGCGATTGACAAAAATATGCAGATTGAAAACGTTATAATAGATTACCGCGACCGTCCTGAGGGAAGCGAGTCTAAGCTTAATACGTATTCTGATGGGTTTAAGGTTTTAAGAACGATTATGCGTCTTTATAAAAATTATAAGCCTCTCGGATTTTACAGTATAATTGCGCTGATATTAACTATTATTGCTCTTTGCTTTTTTGTTCCGATTATGGCTGCGTTTATAAAAACCGGCGAAGTTGAAAAGTTCCCGACGCTTATTGTTTGCGGTTTTACGTTTATGGCTGCTATTCAGTCATTTTTTACCGGAATGACATTAAAGAATATGCTTCACAAAAATCGCCAGGATTTCGAAATGAATCTTCAGACGGTAACTGAGTGGAGAAAAAATAAAAAATAATTTTTATAATACATAAGGAGATACTATGAAAACTGATGAAGTCGTATTAAAAGCGAGGGAATTGGGTAAGTGCATTCCGGCATTTAATTGTCCGCATGCTCCGATGGTAAAGCCTATAATTGAGGCAATCCGCGATGAAAATTCTATTGCTATGATTCAGGTCGCAAGAGTTGAGTGGACAAAGATGAGTTCAGAGTCGCTTGAATGGATAGCGGATGAGTATCATAAGTATGAAGAGCCTGAATTTACGCTTCTTCATCTTGACCATGTTCCTGTAATTGATGAGGATAATCTTGAGGTTGAATATATGCCGCTTATTGAACGGGCGATAAGGGCAGGTTTTCAGTCTATTATGATTGATGCTTCGCGTCTTTCCTTGGAAGATAATATTCAAAAGACATTAGAAGCGGCAACTGCCGCGCATGAAGCCGGAATTCCCTGCGAGGCTGAGCTTGGAGCTGTAATGGGGCATGAGAATAAGGTTATGCCTCCCTATGAAGAAATTTTTGCATCTAAGATGGGATTTACGAAACTTGATGAAGCTGAACGCTTTGCCCGTGAAGCAAAATGCGATTGGCTGTCAGTTGCTGTAGGTAATATTCACGGTGCCGTTGCGGCAGCTGTTCGAGGCCAGAAAAAGCCAGCAGCAAAGCTTGATATTGCTCATATAGCAGATCTTTATAAGGCTGCCGGTATTCCGCTTGTTCTTCATGGAGGTTCGGGAATTCAGCATCAATGTGTTCTTGATGCAATTAATGCAGGTATTGCAAAAATTAATGTTGGAACTGAACTTCGCCAGACTTATGAAGCAGCATTAGCAGAATCTAATAATGATGTCTCCTATGCCCGCGAAAAGCTTTATTTAAGAACGCGTGATTATATAGCAAATTATCTTTATAATACGAATCTTAAAGATAAAATCGGATAATGTGGGGAATACTTTAATTGATGATTCGAGAATGGTTATAAGGCCGGATAATTCATCCGGTCAGAGAAAAGAGCAATTGTTCAATAAGCAAAAGGATACTTTAGATATGCTTCTTCAGCACGGGGCGATTACTCAGGTGCAATATGAAAAAAGTCTTTACGATTTAAAAGAAAAAATGGGAATAAGATAAAAAATTGAGTGAATATAAGCTAATTGCATTTGATTTAGACGGTACGCTTCTTGATTCAAAGAAGCGTATTCTTCCATCAAGTATGGAGGCGATTAAAGAAGCAGTATCGTGCGGGAAGATTGTTTGTATTGATACAGGTCGAGCACTTTGTGAGATTGAACCGGTGATGAAAGAAGTTCCGGAGATTCGTTATGTTGTTGGAGCAAGCGGCGGATTTATTTATGATACTTATGTGCAGAAGTATATTTTTAAAAGTTGTATGAAGGCAGAGGATGTGAAGACAATTGTTCAAGGCTCGGTAGGGGAGGATGTCCAGATTGTTATTATGGGAGAGACGTCATATTCGCAATACGATAAAGCGCATAATATGGCGAAATATCAGATGGGAGCTTATCAGTCAACGTATCTTAAGGTTTTTGAATTGCCTGAGAATGTTGCAGAATTTTATCTGAATAATCCTTTTGATACATTTAAAATTAATTTTTATAATCAAAATCCTGCTCAGCGTGAAATGTTTAAGAAGAAATTTGCCAATTTGCCGTTAGAGGTTATAAATTCTGAAACATCATCACTTGAAATTACTGCTAAAGGTGTAACAAAAGGTAGTGGATTAAAGGAACTTGCAAGTTTTATTGAAATTTCTCTTGATGAAATAATTGCTGTAGGAGATGCGGATAACGATATTCCGATGCTGGAAGCTGCAGGGTTCGGAATAGCAATGGGGAATTCCAATGAAAATGTTATGCGGATGGCAGATGCTGTGGTTTCAGATAATGATAGTGATGGATGCGCTGAAGCAATTATAAAATATTTTTTATAGACTATTTTTTAAAAAAGTTATGATTGATGTTTAATGCTTTGGCTGTGAAGTATAATTCAGATAGCATTTGCCGAATTTTAAGTATAATTTGTATAGTAAAAGCCGCCTTGATAATCAAGGCGGCTTTTACTATTTTAATGCAGCTCGTTATTAATTTCCTGAAGCGCTGAGGCAATTTTTTCAATTTTATCAGAAATATCGGCAGGCGGTTTCAGTTCCGGGGAACCGTTTAGGAAGGCTTGCCATTGTTGATCTAGAGAATCAATGCCGGATGAAAGAATAGTTCGCATGGAATTATACATTTGTGATATTTTATTGATATTTATGGTTGTTTGAACATTTTCGGCAGAGGTAGTTTGTGAAAGGTGTTTCCCTTGACTGTTTTGAGTATTTTGAAGTTCGAGCTGTAAAGCTGCAACGCGATTTTCAGCTGTTTTTGCGCGGGCTGTCATATCGTCAAGGTCTTTTCTTAAAGATATAACTTCCTGCGATAGTGCTTGGCCTTTTTCAAAGCAGTCTTCATAACGGTGATTTATTAATTCTGCTTGTTTCCGGATATCGACGAGGATATTATCTACGGCAGAAATGTCATAATATTTTCTCTTGATGGGGTCTAAACGGATAGAATTAAAATAATTTCTGTCAAGAGCCATGGTATTATTCCCTTTCGTTATTTTCATTATTTTCGTTTCTGAATTCCATCATTTTTTTCTGAGCTTTTAAGCTTTCAGTGATGCTATCTTCCCATTCTTTTTGGGCATAACGTCGTTCTTCAGCTTTAGCAATTTCACGGATGTGCCGGCGTTTTTCAACTGAGTAATGAATAAGAATATATATAATAACAAGAAGAATAATTGCTGAAATAATAACGGCTATGCGAATTTTCGGATTTTGTAAAATTTCGTCTGCTTTAGCTATAATAAGTTCTTTTGCATCTGCTTCAATGTCTTCGGCAGTATAAAGTTTGATGGTTGCGTATTCCTGATTGTAAATGGATATTTTCATTTCGCCCAGGAGAGTTCCGCACTTTATGGGGGCAGTGAGGCGTTCATTGTAAAGAGTTATATCCCGAATAACGTCTTTTTCGCGGACATCTCTTGGTAAAAGAAGTTTTACACTTTCGACAGATCTCAAAGAAGCTGTCTTATTGTTTTTGGAGAGCTTAACCTGAGCGTGCTCCATGACTTGCCCTTTTTCAGCTATAGTTTGAAATTCAAAATTTTTAAATGCCCAATCATAGAGAGCGATGGTCCCTGCGAAATTTCCATAACCCTCATCGCCTGTATTAAGAGGACCATTACATCCAAGAACAACACAGAGAAGATTTTTATCATTTTTGCTGGCGGTTGAAACAAGACAATATCCGGCAGCATTCGTATAACCTGTTTTTACGCCGGATGCAGGGAGATAAAGGTATCCGTCACCATAAAGTCCGTCTTGGCACAAAAGAGCGTTTGAGGAATTAATATATCTTTTTGCGTGTAGGTTCGTTTCTTCTATTTCGTAGTCAATTGTGTTAACAGCGTCAACGAACACTTCATGCTTCATTGCTTCGGCAGTAATTAAATAAAGATCATGGGCAGTTGTATAGTGATTTTTGTTTGAAAGACCGTTAGTGTCTGAAAAGAACGTATTATAACAGCCAAGTTCATTTGCGCGGAGATTCATGCGGTTTACAAAGCCTTGCAGACTACCGTCGATTGCCATAGCAATGACATTGCAGGCTTCGTTTGCAGATTTAACCATTGCGGCATAGAAATAGTCCTTAAATGTCATTTTTTCACCAGGGCTTATTTCTATATTTGAGCTGTCAAGATCCATTCCTTCCCAACAGTTATTTGGAGCGGTTATGATGTCGTTATATGATATTTCTCCGCGTTCAACAGCTTCAACTGCGAGAAGACCTGTCATAATTTTTGTTAGACTTGCGGGGGAACGACGTTGATTCATGTTCTTTTCATATAATATAATACCTGTATCCATATCTGCTACGACTATCGCCTGAGCAGAAAGATTGCCCGGAGCAGATAGGGCAAAAGCGCTACCTGAAATAGATACAAATAATACAATAAGCATTATAAGAGATGTTATTCTTTTAATGCATTTCATTATTACTCTCCGAAGAAAATTATAATATACAATAGTATATGAGTTTAGTTAACATAATAATACAACGAAATGATAGTTTTGGCAATAGGGAATTTCATAAGTTTTTAGTTGCGGGTTTTTATAAAAGGCTTGCAAAAAGCCCATATATATTATAAAATAACTTAGTTAGCATTATTATTTGTAAATTAATTAACTTCCGGAGGATATATAAATGGGTACAATCACAGCCGGTGATTTCCGCAACGGCGTCACCTATGAAGAAGACGGTCAGGTAAAGCAGGTCGTTGAATTCCAGCATGTTAAGCCGGGCAAGGGCGCAGCATTCGTCCGCACGAAGTCCAAGAATGTTATAACAGGAGCTGTTACTGAAACATCCTATAACCCGACTGCAAAGTTCGAGACGGCAACAATTGATCGTATGACGGCTGAGTATAGCTATTCTGATGGTGATCTTTATTATTTCATGAATCCTGAAACTTACGAGCTAGAGCCCGTGGATGCAAGCGTTCTTGGGGACAACTTCAAGTTCGTCAAGGAGAACATGGAGTGCACGATATATTCCTACAAGGGAAAGGTTTTTAACGTTGAGCCTCCGTTCTTCGTAGAGCTCGAAGTAACGCAGACGGATCCCGGTTTTGCAGGAAATACCGCCACTAACGCAACTAAGCCCGCAACTCTTGAAACAGGTGCCGAGATTAAGGTTCCTCTTTTTATCGAGCCCGGTGAGGTTATCAAGGTTGACACGCGTACAGGCGAGTATCTTTCAAGAGCATAATCAATACGAGGTAATATAACTTTGTATAAGCCATTGGCTGACAAAATCCGCCCTGCAACTCTCGATGATGTTGTGGGGCAGAAACATATATTAGGCAAAACGGGTATGCTCAGGAGAATTGTGGAGAGCGGGGAAATCCCGAACATGATTTTCTACGGGCCTTCGGGAACGGGCAAGACGACTGTTGCGAGAATTATTGCCGAAAAGACGAACAGGTCTTTAAGACGCTTGAACGCAACGACTTCCGGAATCGCCGATATCAAGAAGATTATCGATGAGCTTGATACGTTATTAACGCCGGGCGGGGTTCTTCTTTATCTCGACGAGATTCAGTATTTCAATAAAAAACAGCAGCAGAGTCTGCTTGAATTTATTGAAGACGGGAGGATTACGCTTATTGCATCCACGACCGAGAATCCTTACTTCTGCGTTTTTGGAGCTATTTTAAGCCGCAGCACGGTTTTCGAGTTCAAGCCTCTTTCGCCTGAGGACGTCCGCGAGGCTGTGGAAAGATGCATAAAGATAGAAAATGAAGGCAGAAAAAAGCCGATAAAGCTTTCTAAGGAGGCAATTGACAGGGTATCTCTTTCGTGCGGAGGGGACGTCAGAAAAGCAATAAATGCTCTTGAGCTTCTTTTTGTGACGGCTGTCGACGGGCAGGAGATTTCGCTTGAGGACGCAAAGGCCGTTACGCAGAAAAGTTCGATGCGTTATGATAAGGATGGCGATGAGCATTATGATATTTTATCCTCGATGATGAAATCGCTTAGGGGTTCTGATCCTGATGCGGCTCTTCATTATTTGGCAAGAGCACTTGAGACAGGAGATTTAATAGGAATTTGCCGTAGGCTTCTTTGCTCTGCGAGTGAGGATATAGGGCTTGCATATCCGCAAGCTGTTCAGATAGTTAAGGCGTGTGTGGATAATGCACTTCAGTTAGGTATTCCTGAGGCAAGATTGCCGCTTGCTGAGGCTTGTATTTTTTTAGCTACCTGCCCTAAGAGCAATTCTGTTGTTATGGCTATAGATATGGCTGTTTCGGACGTCAAAGCGGGGAAGATAGGAAGTATTCCGAGGGAACTTCAGAACGTTCATGCTGACGGTGCAGGTTTTGAGCGTGAGCAGGGATATAAGTACCCTCATTCATATCCGAACCACTGGGTTGACCAGCAGTATCTGCCGGATAATTTAAAGAATACGAGGTACTATCACTACGGCGATAATAAAAATGAGCAGGCAGCGAAGGCCTACTGGGATGCAATAAAAAAGAAATAAAAAACTCCGGAGAAATTCTCCGGAGTTTTTTATTTAATTATCAGTCTGAAACATAAGGCAGAAGAGCTACCTGACGAGCTCTCTTAATAGCCTCAGTCAGCTCACGCTGATGCATAGCGCATACGCCGGTAGTGCGGCGCGGAAGAATCTTTGCACGTTCTGAAATATAATGACGGAGCATAGTTGCATCCTTATAATCAATAACGGCAGATTTCTCTGCGCAGAATTGGCAAACCTTTTTACGCTTTGCGTGCATAGGCTTGGGAGCAGTTTTATCAAAAGCCATTAGTTGTATCCTCCTTTAATAATTAGAACGGGAGCTCGCCTTCATCGGAAAGCTCACTGAAAGGACCCTCGGGGACTGTCTGATCATCTCCGGGAGCAGGACCTGTAGAACGGTCATAAGACGGAATCTGGGATTCATTGTCTGAATCGCGGCGTTTACTGTCGCCAAAATAGATATTATCTACAATGATTTCTGCGCTACGGCGCTTATTACCTTCTTTGTCAACCCAATCGCGAATCTGAAGGCGGCCTGTTACGGCGGCTAAAGAGCCTTTTGCAAAATATTTGTGGACAAAATCTGCTGTTGAACGCCATGCTACACAATCAATGAAGTCCGTAGCTCTTTCATTTGTTTGCTTGTCGGCAAAATCTCTGTCAACGGCGAGCGTGAAAGAAGCAACCGGAGTTTGATTATTGGTGTAACGCAGTTCAGGATCACGGGTTAAGCGACCCATAATAATGATTCGGTTCAGCATAATTCCAGCCTCTTATTCAGCTCTCATGGTAATCAAACGACGGAGAATACCGTCAGTAATACCAAGAATACGGTCAAGCTCTGCAGGGAGTTCAGGTCCGCTTGTGAACTTCATGAGAACATAATAACCCTCAGAGATGTAATTGATTTCATAAGCGAGCTTGTGCTTGCCCATTTCTTCGATTTCATCCAGAGTGCCATTAGCTTCAACAAGGCTTTTGAATTTTTCTACTATTGCTGCTGTTTCTTCTTCTGTGAAATTGGGGTTTATGATGTACATAACCTCGTATTTTTCACTTGCTTTTGCCATGGTGTGCACCTCCTTCTGGTCTTTTGGCCCCCAATTGGGAGCAAGGATTACCTTCGCTTAAGCGACAGGCTAAATAATTATATATTATTTCCTGAGATTGTCAAGAAATTCTTTTTATTGTATAATATAAAAAAATTGTTAAGGAAGTATTTATGGAAAATACTAATAGAAACGTAAAATCAGCCGGAGCAATAATAAAAGAATTGTTTTTTTGCGGGATAATCATTCTTGTTCTTTTGGAAATGGACAGATGCCTGGAGAATCTCTATCCTTATTTATGGTACGATACGGGAATAAGAATTGTTGATCTTTGGATAGCATTTGAGATGAGGACGCACGCGATTCTTGCTTGGCTTATTCCTGCGGGATTTATTGTATGGATGATTATAGGGTTTGTAAAAAAGCAGAAAAGGGATTTGGGGCTTTTAATTCCGATAATTATTTGCTATCTTGTGATTTTTGTTTTATCGTATGTCGCGGACGGGAATGTATCCAGGTGGAGTAATACAGCGCAGTACCCTGTGGTAATGCTTCTTTTTCTGACAATGCAGTGTTCAACGGAGTGCGGAGTTAAAAGGCTTTCAAGAATCGGAGCAGATGTATATATTTTTTTGCTTGCGGTTAATTTAATATTTATTGTTTTTCCAAAGCTTTACTTTACGGGTTGGTCGCCTGAGAATTTTATAGGGCAGTATAATTTGACAGGATTCCCTATGGCGACGGGTATGGTTTATGCGCTTCTTGACAACCGTGTAAACGGAAATAAGATCAGGCTTTGGATTTATGCAGTTTTATTTTTTGTAAATCTCTATCTTATATGGTGCGCGACGAACCTTATAATGGGTTTCGTGTTTCTCCTTTATCTCGTGTTCCCGTTCGTAAAAAAAGCCGTTGAGAAATGGAATTTGTGGGTATTCGTGGGTTTCTCGCTTGTTATGTTCGCGGCGCTTATGTGGCTTCTCGTGCCTGTTATGTCGCTTAAGCCGATGGCATGGTTTGCAACGACTGTTCTTAAGCAGGACGTAACGCTTTCCCAGAGGCAGATGATGTGGGAAGAGGTTATGAAGATGGTTTATGAAAAGCCGATCTTTGGGCACGGGCTCGGGAACTCACCGGCGATGTGGCAGGATCCCCGCTGGACGAGTGAGTACGTTATGCATGCGCATAATTGCTGGTTGCAGACGCTTTATGAAGGTGGGATAGTATATCTTGTCGCGATACTTGGCTTTTTTGCTGTTGCGGCAAGGCGCCTTAGAAATAGCGCGAATAGAAAGCTGGTAGGGATTACGATTATCTCGATATTTGCCGTTCTTATTATGCAGGAGGCGAATATTGAGGCTTGGTTTGTTTGGTTCCCGGTTTTCCAGATTATTCAGCTGGGGGTTCTTTCCAGTGCGTAAATATGATTAAATATTGACGTCGTAAGGAAGAAATCCGGAGGAATTTCACTGATTAAAGGGAATCGAAAGAATGTTATTGTTTGCGAAAAAAGACAGGGAATAATTCCCTGTCTTTTTAATTAATAAGTATAATTATTATTTCCTATAATTTTATTAAATATTTTCACGATGTTGCATTTCCAGCAGAGCAAAAGAGCTGCGGCAGAGCCGATACCCGTCTGAAGGATCTGAAATGGGAGCTTTAAAATGGCATAAGCGGGAGTACCGTAAATATATGCTCTCCCGAAGGAATATCCTGCAACTGTTATAATCCATCCGATTGCAGCTCCTATAATTGAAGAGGCGGCAGGTTTGTTTTTGATAAGATGGCGCGTGCATACTGAAATAATAATTGCCTGGAGACCATGCGTTATGAGCGAGACGAACATTGGTGCCGGGTAAAAAAGGAAGTCTCCAATAAATGCTCCGACACCGCCAACAATAAATGCTTGAATGGGGCCTAATAAGATTGCGGCGGTAACGATTATAAGATCATTTAAATACATATGTCCGCCGGGAACGGGAATACTGAATATGCTCATGCTCATGATAATGTTGATAGCCAGAAGCAGAGCTGTAATAGTAAGTTTCTTAACAGAAGTATGTTCTTCTTTCATGATAAACTCCCTGTTTATTCAAGAGCAATTATTTCATTGATTCCGAAATATGTTGCCATGTTTTCGTTTGGCCAGATATCGCTGCGTTCCAAGTCGAGGTATTTAAGATTATAAATAGCTGAATATTTTGTTGAGGGGTAGACGTAAGGTATTTCAACGGATGTATTTCCTGACTTAACAGCTGCTTGAATTGTGGCAATGTTATTATTCATCTCACGGCCGGTTCTGATAATATCATATACACCGAAAATCATATTATAAACTGTAAAAGGAATTAGTATTGCTATAAATATTACTGCTATTGTTTTCCATGGATTTCCGTCTGCGTTATTAAGGAGAAGTAATACAGCAATTAGGAGATAAACTAAAGATGAAACAGCGCATCTTCCTGAATAACTTGCGGCAAAGATTAAAACAAAGTTTGCAGCAAGAGAACCAAGCAGGAATATGAGTGACAACAAGACTGCGTTATCTTTAAAAAGCCTTTTGTCTCTCGTGAGTTTTAATACGAAGAAGAATATCCATGCGATGATAAGAGGCCAGTAAGCGAGGAACATTTTGAGCGTTACTTTCAGTTTTTCTGAAAGTGCGATGCTTTCTGCTGCCTTTGCGCTTTGGGCTGGGGCAAGAAACATTGAAATGAACCCGATAATGGCGGCAATAACGGCTGCTATATGATACCATTTAATTTTGTATCCGCGGAGAAAAGCGGATGCGAGGATAAGAAGTATTGAAATAAATACCATTGAAGAGCACGTGATTTCGTTATACGCGCCTGCTAAAAGGCCGTAAATAACAAACAGCGTGCCTTTTAAATTTTCGCTGCTTTTTTTTCTACCAGTTTCTTTACTGCCGCAAAATGATGCGCCGTTTTTAAAAAGCTTATAAAACGGCAGGAGATACAAAAGCGCGAAAACAACGCCCCAGAGATAATTGCATGAACCCGTGAGCCACAGATTGACTTGCCCGAAGTCATGTTCAAAAAGCCAGAGGCTGCAGAAAACAAAGAAGCAGCAAAGTGCACCCGGCTTTTTATTCTCATTTCCCATCTTTGCGCAAAGAATAATAAGCAGTAAAAACATCGCGGCGTTTACTATATTAAATACAGCCTTTGGGAGCATATCGAAAAGATATACGAAGAAGTGCGCGACGAGGCGGCCGTTCATGGAAAACGCGTGGTCGTAAAGCGAAGGGAAAATTTCGGAGAGCTTTGTTATGGGCTTAATCGTAACAAGGCTTATCATGTAAGCGTAGTCATCAACGCATTTGGGCGTTAGGAAATTGAGTATGGCCATGAACATGAAAACGGCTGCGTAGATTATAACAGGCAGTTTTTTTGATGAATTAAGCTTATCTATCATTCTTTAATAATCGAGCAGATTAAATCGACCGTTTCAAATGGAAGATCGGCGTACATCGGGAGGCAGAGAACATTCTGCGCGATGTGCTTTGCAACAGGCGTCAGGTCAACATCAAAGCCCGGGCGATTGCTGTAGCATTCAAAAGCGGTCGTAAGAGGATAGAAGTACTTCCTCGGGATGATGTCATATGATACGAGCATGTCGAAAATCTCATCGCGGTTATATCTGTACCCGTCAAAAACAACGGGGAAATACGCATAGTTAGGCTGTACGCCTTTCTGGGGCGGGCAGAGCTTTATGCCGGGGATGCCTGAAAGGCTCACGATATATCTTTCATAAACGAGGCGGCGCTTTTCAATCTCGCCGTCAATATGGCGGAGATTGCATATACCCATCGCTGCGCAGAATTCGTTCATTTTCGCGTTTCCCCCGACGTCCGGAGTGGACTCCGGCCCGTGAATGCCGAAGTTCTTGAGGTCGTTCAGCTTCGTTTTCAGCGAGGCGTCATGATACGTCACGGCGCCGCCTTCAATCGTGTGGAAAACTTTCGTGGCGTGGAATGAAAACATCGCGGCATCTCCGAAAAGCGCGGAGCTGAGCCCGTGCTTTTTCACGCCGAATGTATGGGCGGCGTCATAAATAACCTTCAGATTATGGCGCTTTGCAATTTTCTCAATCGCGTCGACGTCGCAGAGATTCCCGTAAACATGAACGGGGATTATTGCGACGGTTTTATCCGTGATAAGCGCTTCAATTTTGCTGACATCCATGGTGTAATCGGTGTCATTGATATCGCAGAAAACAGGTGTGCATCCGCAGCGGACGATTGCATGCGTGGTTGAAGCGAACGTAAAGGGAGTCGTGATAATCTCGCCGTGAAGATTCATGGCGGTGATTATATTCTCCAGGGCCAGGTGGCCGTTCGTGAAAAGGGTTATATTCGAAGCGCCAAGATACTTTTTGAGGTCATCCTCAAGCTGAAGATGCTTCTGCCCCATGTTTGTCAGAAAGCGGGATTCCCAAAGCGGGCGGATTTCCTCGCAGTATTCTTCAAATGATGGCATCGAAGACCGGGCAACATTAATCACTTTACCCATTGTTTATGCCCTCCAATCAATAAGGGTTTCTACCATGTCGAGGTCGAAAACGGGGATGCCTAGGGCATCTTTAACGCGCTTTCTCTCGGCGAAGGAATCATCTATAAAGATGGAATTCTGTTTCATGTAAGCGGTTTTTTTGTTTGAATCGTCAAGCCTGATAATCTCGTCAAACAGCGATTCGGGGATATTGTATTTTTTGAGGTCCTCATAAATATCCGTTGAATGGCGCGTGAGCAGGCTCAGCTTTTTGCCGGCGTTTTTCGCCTGGTAAAGGAACATCATAAGGTATGCGTTGACTTTTCCGCTGACGATTAACGTGTCGTCAAAATCAACATACACGGTTTTATAGGTAATATCTGTCTTGAAACGCGTTATAAACGCGCGGTCAAGAAGAACGTTGTTGCCATTGCTTATGATGTCGACGTCATATCCCCAGAAGTTGTAAAGCGTCAAAAGCGGCATGTTTATGCCGAGCGAGCGCGTCAGGCCCATGGTTCCGGCAATTCTCGGGGCGATTTCCATGAGGCGGTATTCTCCGTTTGTGTTTTCCTTCAGCTGGAAAAACCAGGCGCCGTTAAATTCAAGGGATTTGTTAATGTCGTCGGCGATAGCTGATATTTTATCGTCAAGCGGGATGTTGTGGCTGCGGACGGCTATGCCTGCGCGGATTCTGTCGCGCGAGCGGGGGCTTACGGCCCGCAGGGCGCCGTGAATATCCGTGAAGCAGTCGACCGTGAATTCCTCTCCCGGGAGATACTCGCATATTGAGTACTCAATGCCCTCGGCGAGGGCTTCTTTGAGATGGAACTTATTTTTGATGATCCGCGCGCCTTCAGAGCCCTGTCCGACTGACGGCTTTATGAATACGGGATACGACGGGACTTCATCCGGGCTTTTATAGAACTTTGGGAGATACGGCTTGCCTTCTAAAAAAGCGTAGGTTTTATTTTTTGAGCGGCAGATTTCAACGGTTTTTACGGGAGATGCGATAACCGTTGCACTCAGGTTTCCGCGCTCGTCAGATAAGCGCTTCAAGGCGCTGTCATGAGCGGGATAAATATAATCGATTTTATATTTATCAGTTATGGCATTGAGAAATTCAATAAGGCCGGGGTCATCGGCAAACGGGACGCCGCCAATGCAGTTTTCAAAGACGAAATCGGCATGACAATCCACGCTCGTTGCGCCGAACAGCTTAACGAACTTGGAATCCTTTAAGGCGTCATGAATTTCAAATGCAATTTCCGTGCCTGCGGGAAAAACAAGCACGTTTTTAACTTCGCTCATATAATTTCTCCGGATTATTTGTAGCCCTGGCTGTCCCGGTACTTCTTATGAAGCGACGGGAACAGGACTTTAATGTAGGTTTTGATTTTAAATGACAGGGGCTCCTGCTTAAAAAGCCTGTTATACGGGGCTTTTACCATCGATGCGGCGTCACCCTTTAAGTATAAAAGCTCATATTCGCGCTTAAGCCGCTCATTTTCCGCAAGCACGGCATTCTCCCCGGATAAATGGGGAAGAAGCGTGTTTATCATTGCAATTTCGCCTGAGACAAAGCGGATTTTGTGGGAATAGTTGTCATCAAGCCCGCTTTTCCATGACTTGGGATTGCTGTTCACCCTGTAAACCGACATCGGCTTATCTATAAAATGAATGGGGCCGTTTATACAAAGCCACAGGGAAAGGGCATAGTCGGTAAAGCCCGCCTCTTTGAAAGCAACCTTCTGAAAATCAGGGGGATTACAGAGAAGCTCGGCCTTGCCGAGGATTGAGCTCGTATGGAAGCAGTGGGACATGCCTTTGATGACGGTTGTAAAGGGAACATCATGGTCGCCAACGCTTTCAATAACAAGCTCGTCGGCTTTATCCGAATTGCAGTAGCGGTAAAAAGAATTGTGGACGCATGCGCTGTAATCGGGGTGCGCGTCGAGGAACTCCACCTGCTGCTGGAGCTTGTTTTCATCGCACCAGTAGTCGTCCCCTTCGCAGTAAGCGACGTACTTTCCGCGGGCATTGGGATACATGACCTCTTCATAGAGGTTTATGCCTTTTGAAAAGCGGTTCGTATCCTGATGGAAGAATCTTATTATATCAGGATACTTTTCGGCGTATTCGGATATAATCTCCGTTGTGCCGTCATTCGAAGCGTCATCGGTTACTATTACTTCAAACGGGAATGACGTTTTCTGGGAAATGAAGCTGTCAAGAGCCTGGGCGATATAAGGTTTGTGATTGTAAGCCGTACAGAATACGGATACCATGCACGAATCTTTCATATATTATTTGGTAAGCTCAGATGCAGTCAGCGCTGCGATTTTTGCATTGTTCAAAACGAGCTTTATATTGCTTTCGAGGCTGTCTCCGCCTGTGATTTCGGCAACCTTCGCAAGAAGGAAAGGCGTCGTCTCTTTGCCCTTTATGCCCTGAGCGGAGCACTCAGCAAGAGCTTTTTCGATAGCAGCGTCAATTGTAGATTTGTCCATGGAGTATTCTTCGGGGATGGGATTTGCAACGAGCATGCCGCCGTTAAATCCAAGATCTCTCTGGGCGGTGAACATATCCGCAAGCTCTTTCGGAGAATCCACGCGGTAATCAACCTTGAAGCCGCTCTTACGCGTATAGAATGCGGGGAGCTCCTCTGTTCCGAAACCGATTACGGGAACGCCCTTCGTTTCGAGATACTCAAGCGTCAAGCCGAGGTCGAGAATGCTTTTTGCACCTGCGCAAACTACCATGACGGGAGTTTTTGCAAGTTCCTCGAGGTCAGCCGAGATATCCATGGTTGTTTCAGCGCCTCTGTGAACTCCGCCGATTCCGCCTGTTGCGAAGATTTTGATACCCGCCATGTGGGCGATAATCATAGTCGTTGTAACAGTTGTTGCTCCGTCCGCGCCTCGTGCGACAATCGTGGGAAGGTCGCGCCTTGAGGCTTTTGCAATGCCGCGGCCTGTTTTGCCGAGGTACTCGATTTCGTCATGCGAAAGGCCGGCTTTGAGGCGCCCTCCGATAATTGCAATTGTTGCAGGAACGGCGCCGTTATCCCTTATAGTTTGCTCAACCATAAGGGCTGTTTCAACGTTTTTCGGATACGGCATGCCGTGGGAAATAATCGTGCTTTCTAAAGCCACGACGGGTTTTCCTGCGTCAAGGGCTGCTTTTACTTCAGGGGAGATGTCAAGATATTTATTCATATAATTAATTACCTCATACTCTGGTCATACGGAATTCCTTCAGCTTTGGGAGCATGGGAGTTTCCGGAGGTGAATGCAAGAACGATTAGGGATACGATGTACGGCATCATGTTATATACGTTGCTTGGGAGGTTCAGCGAAACGAGCGTTGGAAAGCCGATATACGTATTTGAAAGAGCGCGGAAAAGGCCAAATATCAAAGCCGCAAGCGCAATGCGCGTTGGCTTCCACTGGCCGAATATCATAACGGCAAGAGCGAGGAAGCCGAATCCGGCAACGCCGTTTTCAAATTTCCAGATTGAAACGCCGGCCAGGATATAGCAAATTCCACCGAGTCCGCCGAGAGCACCTGAAAGGAGGACGCCCGACCAACGCATTTTGTAGACGTTGATTCCGACGGAGTCAGCTGCCTGAGGATGTTCGCCGCACGCCATGAGGCGGAGGCCGAACTTGGTTTTATAAAGAAGAACGAATACAACGATAACCGCAATGACGGCTATAAGCATGAACCAGTTGAACTCAAAGCCGTTTATATTGACGATGAACATTTTTCTTGCTCTTACGTACTCAATCTCGGAGGAATGGTCATCAGGATTGGTAGCGGTATTGATAGCCTTGACTAAAACGGTTGCTGCAGCAGTCCCCAGAAGGTTGAGAGCAGTTCCGACGAGCGTCTGGTCTGCTTTGAAGTTAATGCATGCAACGCCTAAAAGAGCTGAATATAGCATGCCTAATGCGACGGCTGCGAGAATTACGAGTACGACAGTTAAAAATGCGGAAGACGTGTTTAAATAACGCATGGTCAGCGCTCCGCCGAGGGCACCCATAACCATTATGCCTTCAAGCCCGAGGTTGATAACGCCGGAGTGCTCAGAAATGCATCCGCCGAGAGCTACAAGGATAAGGACGGATGAGAATATCAACGTGTACTGAATGAGAAGCAGCATTATCAGTCGCCTCCTTTCGCATTTTCAGGGACATTTCCTTTGGCTTTTGCCTCGCGCTTATCGATAATCTTGTTGAGGTTGATCTTTATAAAGAGGACAAAGCCACAGAGGTAAATGATAACCGAAGAGATAAGGTCTGAAATCTGCGAGCAGTACATATTCGTATTAACATACTGGCCGCCGTCAGTTATATGCTGGATAAAGAACGAAGAGAAGATTGAGCCTATTGGATTAAGACCGCCGAGGAATGCCGCAGCAATGCCGTTAAATCCCATGCTCGGAACGGAGGATTGCGTGCATTCCCATCTCATATATCCCGAGAGGTAAAGCATTGCAGCTCCGAGGCCGGCAAGGGAACCTGAGATGACGAGTGTCAGGATGATATTGCGGTTTTCAGCCATGCCGCAGTATTTTGCGGCGTGTTTGTTGTTCCCCGTTGCTTTGAGCTCGTAACCGAACTTCGTCTTCGTCAGGATAATCTGGACTGCGATTGCAATAACTATTGCAATGGGAATGGCAATTGTTACGTACTGGTTATTGTTAAAAAGCTTATCCATCCCACATGTAGGTAGAATAGCTGAGGGATTGATATCCGAGATATACATTGTATACGGGCTTGCAACTTCTTTTACTTTGGAAAGGAGCGTATTGGCGGTGTAAAGGGAAATCCAGTTTAGCATGATACCGGATATAACCTCGTTAACGTTGCAGTAGGATTTTAAGAATCCGACGATAGAACCTAAGAAAGCTCCTGCAACCATCGCAAAGATGATGCAGGGGAACCATCCCCAGCCCCATGCAAGTGCGGCATAGAGGCTTGCGCATGCTCCTGCCACGTACTGGCCGGCCGTACCTATATTGAAAAGGCCGACTTTATATGCAAAGAGGATGCTTAGCGAGCACATTAAAAGAGGCATACTCTTTGCAAGTGTGTTTCCGAATTGTTTAAGCTGTGAGGATGGCTTACTCCACGTAAAGAAGTTTTTGATAACATTTAATATAGATTCAGATGCACCTGCGGGATTAATGAACAGCAGGACGATATAGCCTATTAAAAGACCGAGGACAATGCATATGATTGATGATACGAATGCCTGAATTCCGGGATTTTTCCAAAAGTTCTTTTTAGTATTCATGCTTTCACCTCATCTCTCTTGGCTCCTGCCATGTAGAGGCCGAGCTCTTCCTGGGTGGTCGTTTTCGGGTTAAGCTCACCGACTATTTCACCTTCATACATAACGAGGATTCTGTCGGGAACGTCCATAACCTCATCAAGCTCGAGGGAAACAAGCAAAACAGCTTTTCCTGAATCGCGCTGTTCAATAAGATGCTTGTGGACACCCTCAATTGCGCCGACGTCGAGGCCTCGCGTAGGTTGAACGGCAACGAGGAGATCAGGGTTCTTGTCAAGTTCGCGGGCAATGATTGCCTTTTGCTGGTTTCCACCAGACATTGACCGTGCTGGAGTTACTGAGCCTTGACCGGAACGTACGTCATATTCTTCAATAAGATGCTCTGAATAGTCACGGATGTTCTTTGCGCGGAGGAAACCTGAAGGAGATGTAAACTCATCTTCAAAATATCTCTGGAGAATGAAGTTATATTCAAGGGGGTAATCAAGAACGAGGCCGTGCTTATGCCTGTCCTCAGGGATATGGCTCATGCCGCCGGAGTTGCGTTTTCTTATGGAGGCATTTGTTATATCCTTGCCGTTGAGCTCAATTTTTCCGCTGACCAATGGTTCAAGCCCCGTTAGGCCGTAAACAAATTCCGTTTGGCCATTGCCGTCAATTCCTGCGATACAGACGATTTCGCCTGCTCTGACCTTTAAAGAGACGTTCTTTACGGCGTTATTATTATGGACCTTTGAAGCGACCGTCATATTTTCAATGTTGAGAATAACATCACCGGGTTTGCTTTCGCTCTTTTTGACGTGGAAGTTGACGTCGCGACCGACCATCATGGAGGAGAGCTCTTCCATGGTCGTATTTTTTGTTTCAACTGTTCCAATGTATTTTCCTTTGCGGAGAACTGTGCATCTGTCTGCAACCGCCATAATTTCGTTGAGCTTATGGGAGATAAAGAGAATGCTCTTTCCTTCGGCGGCGAGGTTCTTCATGATATGCATGAGCTCTTCGATTTCCTGAGGCGTCAGAACGGCTGTCGGTTCATCGAAAATAAGGATTTCATTGTCGCGGTAAAGCATTTTGAGGATTTCGGTTCTTTGCTGCATACCGACTGTTATATCCTCGATGATTGCATCAGGATCAACTCTGAGACCGTATTTTTCGCTTAAGGCGAGAACCTTTTCGCGGGCTTCGGCCTTCTGAAGAAAGCCGGCCTTGTTCGGCTCAACACCAAGAATAATATTGTCAAGAACAGAGAAGCATTCAACAAGCTTGAAATGCTGGTGAACCATTCCGATTCCTAATGCGTTGGCGTCATTAGGGTCGTTAATGGTAACCTTCTGTCCGTTTTTATGAATTTCTCCTTCTTCAGGCTTGTAAAGACCAAAGAGGACAGACATGAGAGTGGATTTCCCCGCGCCATTTTCTCCAAGAAGCGCGTGGATTTCTCCCCGCTTTAACTGTAGCGTAATATCATCATTTGCGATGATACCGGGGAATTTTTTGGTGATATGAAGCATTTCTATGACATAATCTGATGATTTGTCATCCATAATGCATCTACCCCCTTTCTATGAAATAGTATTAAAACACGCTTATAGTAATTATATAAAAATAGAAAGAGAAAAGCAATAAAAAAAGAAGGGCCTTATTAAAGGCCCTTCGGAAATTTTCAAGTATTTATATTACTTAATGTTGCCCTGGTAATCAACTGTTACAGATGTTACAGCAGGCTCAGTATCGATAGCGTTGGAAACGGTGATCTTGCCGCCGTGCATATCCTTAACAAGAGCTGCATAGTCGTCAGCGGTGAAGCCGTCAGCGAACTGGGTGGAGCCGGCAATCTGAACGAAGTTGTCAGCAGGAGTATCGGAAACGAGGCCGAGAGTGTCAACCTTGCCGCCCTGGAACTTGCCTTCGGAAATAGCAGTGAGAGTTGTCTTAACAGTTGCTGCTAAGCCCTTCATAGCGGAAGTAACAGTGATGCCCTCGCCATAGAGGCCGTCGATTGTGGGAGCCTGGTCAACATCAACACCGATAACCTTGCCGCCTGCCTTCTGAGCAGCTTCGCCGGCAGAAGTGAAGATACCGCCGCCGCATGCAAAGACAACCTCAGTGCCGCCTGCATACCAAGTATCCATGTAAGCAGTGATATCGGAATCACCAAAGAACTGGTTGCCATAAACATAGTTGATTTCAACATCTGTCTTTCCGAGTTCAGTTGCAGCTGCATCAGCGCCCTGAACGAAGCCGTAGCCATAACGGACAACAGCAGGAACTGCCATACCGCCGAGGTAGCCAAGCTTGGTGTAACCGAGCTTAACTGCTGCATAACCGGCCATATAGCCGCAGAGCTCTTCCTGGTAAACTGCGCAGTAGAGGTTGGAAGGAATCTTGGAAGCGAGATCGCCAATGTCACCTTCAGAAACGTCAAGAGCTACGAATGTTACGTCAGCATGCTCAGGAGCAGTCTTGACAATAGCAGGACCGAATGCATAGCCGGGCATTACGATAACGTTGAAGCCTTCGTCAATTGCCTTCTCGATGGAAGAAATTCTGTCTTCATCGGAGTCAGAAGCGGGCTTGTAGTACTGGAACTTAAGGCTTGCGCCTTCGCAATACTCTTTGCATGCTTCATAAGTTGTCTGGTTAAAGGACTGGTCAGTGATGTCACCGTAGTCAGTGATCATTGCGACGGAAACAGCAGGTGCAGCTTCTTCTGCAGGAGCCTCTTCCGTCTTCTTGCCGCAGGCGCAGAGCGTAAGAATCATGCAGAGAGCAAGGACAAGTGCTAAGTACTTTTTCATTTTTCATCCTCCATAAAAAATATTTGGAAACAAAATAAAATATTGAGAGGTGAGATACACTCACCACTCAATATTATATATATCCAAGTATGCTAAATCAATGAATTTTTAACGTAATTTTATGCAACGATTCTGTAGCTTTTCATTGCGTTTTATATTTTTAGATTATTTGCTGTTGTGGTATTAATTCAGCTGTGCAATACGGGCTTCTTCCATTTTTACGGCCGTATCGAGAGCAAGCGTAATCATATTGGAAAAGCCAATCTGGCGTTTTTCGGCTTCAAGATGCTCATTCTTGAATAAATGGTCGGAAATAGTCAGAATTCCGAGGGCGTTTTTGCCGAAGTAAGCAGCATTTGCGAAAAGCGCAGCACATTCCATCTCAATAGCCATGACGTTGAAGTGTTTCCACTCGGAATTTTCCTTTTTATCATGGTTAAACACTGAATAGAAATTATCTGAGGAAAGAACGTTTCCGACATGAATCGGAAGTTTGTTTTCTTCCGCTGCCTGAACGCACTTTGATATCATTTCATATGAGCTTATTGGGGCGAATGTTCCGTTTAAGCCGAAGTTTGCGATATAATTAGAGGTTGTACATGCACCTTGGGCTATTACTATATCCATGAGATTGATGTCATCTCTGAGGGAGCCTGCTGAACCTACGCGGATAATATTATCCACATCATATTGGTCATAAAGTTCCCATGAATATAAGCCGATTGATGGCATGCCCATTCCTGAAGCCATGACGGTTACAGGAACATCTTTCCAAATACCTGTATAACCGTGAACACCACGGATGTCATTTACCAGTTGGGGGCTTTTAAGAAAAGTTGTTGCGATAAATTCGGATCTTTTAGGGTCTCCGGGCATAATAACAGTTTTTGCAATGCCGCAGAGGCTTGCTTCATTATGGGGGGTACTCATAAATAAATCACCTCAGATTTTTAAGTTTATAATGTTTGAATATCTGCTTTTTTAGATTAAAAGAAAATTTTTTCGGCTGAAAGGAATTATATTGTAAGAATTGAGAAAAGTCAAATTGCATCAGGGAAGCGATTGTGCTATTATTTTAAAGAGACTGTCTGGAGGATTTTTTATGAAGAACGTAATGGTAATCGGAATAGCAGGCGGAACAGGAAGCGGAAAAACAACCCTGACGCGTAAGATTATGCAGCGTTTCGGGAATGACGTAACGGTTATTCATCATGATAGCTATTACAAGGAACACCACGATATTCCGTATGAAGAGAGATGCAAGCTTAATTATGACCACCCGAATTCTTTTGATACGGATATGTTTATTCAGGCGATTAAGGATTTAAAAAGCGGGAAAAATGTTATTTGCCCGGTTTATGATTTTACAATTCATGACAGGTCTGACGAGACGGTTATAATAAAGCCCGCAAGAGTTGTTATAGTAGAAGGAATCCTCATTTTCAGCAGCGCCGAGCTTTGCGATCTCATGGATATTAAAATATTTGTGGATGCCGATGCGGATGTAAGAATTCTAAGAAGAATAACAAGAGATGTTCGCGATAGAGGCAGGAGTCTTGATTCGGTTATAGATCAGTATCTGACGACCGTTAAGCCTATGCATGAGCAGTTCGTTGAACCGAGCAAGCGCAACGCGGATATAATAGTTCCGCAAGGCGGTCACAATAAAGTTGCTCTTGATATGGTTTTGCAGAGAGTTAAAGGGCATTTGGATGGGAGATAATAAAAAATGGCAAAATTATATTTTAAGTATGGAGTGATGGGTTCTTCGAAATCGGCACAGGCTCTTATTACAAAATTCAATTATGAAGAACTTGGGATGAAGGTTTGGCTCATTAAGCCGTCAATTGATACACGCGATGGGGCAGATATTATTAAAAGCCGCATTGGGCTTGAATCTCATGCGAAAATTATAACGCCGGATATGAGTATATCCGAAGAATATGAAAAAGCAGGCGTTTATGATGTTATTATTGCAGATGAGGCTCAGTTTTTTACGCCTGAGCAGATAGATGAGCTCAGAACGCTTGTTGATGAGAATAATCTCCCTGTTCTTTGTTTTGGTTTGAGAACGGATTTTTTGACGAATTTTTTCCCGGGATCAAGGCGCCTTATGGAACTTTCGGATTCATTGACGGAGATTAAAACTGTTTGCGCATGTGGGAGGAAGGCGACAGTTAACGCAAGAATTGATGAAAAAGGGAGAATTATTACCCAGGGTAGTCAGGTGTTTTTGGGAGGAAATGATTCATATATTGCAATGTGTCATAAATGCTGGAAGGAAAAGATTAAGAGCCAGGAAAAAGAATGAAGAAGACAACCAGAAAAATTGTATTTTCAGGTGTTCTAATTGCTCTTGACGTTATTTTGTCAAGAATTCTGGCAATCAATACTTCAGTTATGAAAATAGGTCTCGGGTTTCTGGCTGTAGCATTATGTGCGTATTTTTACGGACCTTGGTGGGCAGGAGCTTGCGCGGCAATTGGAGATATTATTGGTTCTTTAATATTTCCGACGGGTGCGTACTTTCCGGGTTTTACGCTGACGGCAGCATTAACCGGTATAGTTTTCGGGCTTTTTCTTAAGCCTTATTCAAGGTGGAGAGGGGTTATTGCAGCGGTAATAAACGTAATTGCGGTTTCTTTTTTTGCAAATTCCTATATGATTTCATATATAAGCGATGCGCCGTATACGAAGCTTCTTGCAACGAGAGCCGTTCAGCTTGCGGTTATGCTTCCGCTTCAGGGAGTTGTTTTAGGAGTGCTTTTGCCGGTTATCGCAAAACAGATAGAAAAAACTGAGAAAATTTGAAAATAATCCTTGACATGTGCTTTATTATATATTACACTAACCAAGCGCTCCGAAGACAGCAGGTGGCCTTTAATAAGGTGTAAATCCAGCCGAGGACATCAACATGAATTAACAGGATTAATTTTGATTGTTTTTGTGCCTTTGCGTCTTATGGATGCAAAGGTTTTCTTTTTGAGCGTAATCATCTTTAATACGGAGGTGAAAAACTCTTATGCCAAATGCAAAGGTTCTTAGCGAAAAGCAGGCGATAGTTGAAGCTCTTGCTCAGCGTATCAAAGGCGCAAGCGCAGGTATTCTTGTTGATTACAAAGGTATTACTGTAGCAGAGGATACGGCTCTCCGCGCAGAGATGCGTAAGGATGGCGTCAATTATTCTGTAATTAAGAACACGCTTGTCAAGAGAGCTTTGGATGAACTCGATTTAAACGAGCTTGATTCAGTCCTGGAAGGGACGACTTCTCTTGCAACAGCCGATGAAGATCCCATTGCTCCTTTTAGAATCATTTCTGATTACAGCAAGAAACTGGGAGATCGCTTTAACGTCAAGGCAGCATTTCTCGAGGGAAAGGTTATTGACGCTCAGCAGATTGCCGAGATGTCGGCTCTTCAGTCAAAAGATGCCCTTTATGCAAAAGTTTTGGGCACGATGATTGCACCTATCACAGGCCTGGCAGTATGTCTCGGCCAAATCCTCGAAGGCAAGGGTGGTTCCATTGAGGAAGCTCCCAAGGCAGAGGAAGCAGCTCCTGCAGAAGCAGAAGCAGCACCCGCAGAAGCTTAATTCTGCATTTATTTCAAAACATTAATTGGAGGAAATTATAATGAGCGAAAAAGTTACAGCTATGATCGAAGAAATCAAAGCTATGTCCGTTGCAGATTTAGCAGAGCTCGTTCATGCTCTTGAGGACACCTTTGGTGTTTCCGCAGCAGCCGTTGCAGCTGGTCCTGCAGTAGCAGCAGCAGGTCCCGCAGCAGAAGAGAAGACTGAGTTTGATGTTATCCTTGCAGACTTCGGTGCAGAGAAGATCAAGGTTATCAAGGAAGTCCGTGGTATTACCGGTCTTGGTCTTGCAGAAGCAAAGGCTCTTGTTGAAACTGCTGGTGCAAAGATTAAGGAAGGCATTTCCAAGGAAGATGCAGAAGCTCTTAAGGCTCAGCTTGAAGCAGCTGGCGCAAAGGTCGAAATTAAGTAATTTTGGTTTAAGAGTTCAAAAATCCCGCTCTTTTCGGAGCGGGATTTTTTATTACTTTATTAATTCCTGAACAATATACTGGGTTATCAGAAAGCCCGCAGAAGCGGGAACCCATACAAGTGATCCCGGGATACTTCTTCTTCCCGGAGGCGGAGTTTCAAATTGGTCAGATTCCATAGGGAGCTCTTTTGAAAAGACGACAGGAAGATGATTTATTCCTCTTGCCCGGAGTTCTTTACGTATGACTCTTGCGAGGCTATCCCCGGATGTTTTTGAGATATCTGAAATTTCAAGCATCCGGGCATCTTTTTTGTTGCCTGTTCCTAGTGCCGATATTATCGGGATCTGTCTGGTAAGGCACGTTTCAATCAGATTAATCTTGCATGAAACAAGATCAATGCAGTCTGCCACAAAATCATATTTTTCTTCAAAAAAAGAATCTGAGGTTTCAGCATTATAAAGCTTGACTAAAGGCGTGACTTTTATATTAGGATTAATATCACGGAGGCGTATAGCCATAACTTCGGCTTTGTTTTTGCCGATTGTTGAGTTAAGAGCTCCTGCCTGGCGGTTTATATTGGATAGGGAATACTCATCTGAATCAATAACCGTCATACGGCCGACGCCTGATCTTGCAAGCGCTTCTGCGCACCAAGATCCGACTCCCCCAAGCCCGAAAACCGCAACATGCGCGGATTTGAGTTTCTCAAGGGAATCGCATCCGAGGAGCATTTCTTCTCTTATTAAAAAGGATTCAGGCAATTAGACTTTTCCGCAGAGACGGAAGAAGAATGTTTTTACAACTTCTTCTTTGTCGGCAAGCTCTGAAAGCCATTCATTTGCTCTTTCGCTGACAATATTCTGACGACCCGTTTCGTTGTTTGCAGGGTCACCTTCACCTACGAAGTACATTATGTGATATCCTGCGTAACTGCCTGATTCGCCGTAAACAATACCGGTATCACCAGGCTTGCGGGATTCATCAAAGCAGAAGTCATTAAATTCTGTGACCATTTGGCCTTCCATAACGGCATCGTAAAGGCCGCCGTTTGTGTTGGAGCCTTCATCCTCGGAATACTGCTCTGCGAGAGCGGCAAAGCTTTCCTCTGTTGCATCGTTGCCTTCCCACTCTTTAAGAATATTTTCAGCCTTAACTTTTGCTTCTTCTTTTGCTTCATCTGTGTATTCGCCGTTTTCATCAGCTACTGCTTTGACGAGAATATGGCGGACGGCAATAGTGGGATAAGCTTCTCCGACTTCTTCATCAGTTACTTCAGCATTGATTTCATCGGATTTCGCAGTATATGCTTTTGATGCAAGAGTTGCTTCTTCATCAAACATTTGGGCAACAGCGATGTTTGAACCTTTGCCGTACTGAGCGGAAATGTAATGGTCAGCATCGGCATAGCCATTAGAAACAGCGGATTCGTTTAAGGTTTCATAAGCGGCGGTGAGCTCGTCCTTTTCTTCGTCGGTTAATTCAAGGCCTTGCTCTTTTGCATATTTTAAAAGTGCCTGGTTCTGCTTAAGTCCGGTGATGGCATTATCCAGGAAGTAATCCTTCCAGGAATAATTTTCTTCACCAGTCATTGTGCAAGCCTGGTCAGCTAAGGTTCCTATGCCATTTGATGTATTAAGACCGAAAAGGGATGCATATGAACCGTACTGATTAACGAAATTTACATACTGACGGGCGTAGTTAAAATTGACCTCTGTAGGGCTGAAAGCTCTGTCGCCGATTTTAAGAGCAGTTGTCTTTGAGTAAAGACCTGTTGAGTTCATAAGAATGACAAAGACTAAAAGAATGACTATACCGATGGCAGTCCATGTCCAGCGTTTTGCACTGGTTGCCTTCTTTTTAGCTTCTTCCTCAGCCTTTATGGCTTTCTTATATGTGCCGGCTTCGCGCTCGGCAATACGGGTTTTCTTTTCTGTAGATGCACTCATGTTTTTTCTTCTTTCTGTTTTTGGATAAATATTTTTAAATTAATTTAATTCTAAATTAAATAATTTACAGACAATAAAAAATATGGTTATGCGTTTTCTGATGCCCTCATGGCGAGGTAGGCGTTAATGAAACCGTCCAGATCTCCGTTCATGACGTTATCGATATTGCCGTTTTCATAATCAGTTCGATGGTCTTTTACAAGCTGGTATGGCATGAAAACATATGACCTTATTTGGCTGCCCCATTCGATTTTCATTTGAACGCCTTTAATATCACTTATTTTTTCAAGATGCTCGCGTTCTTTGATTTCAGCGAGTTTTGCCCGCAGCATATTTTTACAGTTTTCGAGGTTTTGGAAATGGCTTCTTTCAACCTGGGAGGCGACGACAATACCGGTCGGAATATGCGTTAGACGTACAGCAGAGGAGGTTTTGTTGACTTTCTGGCCGCCTGCTCCTGAGGATCTGTAAACATCCATCTTGATATCTTCTTCCCGGAGCTCGATTTCGCTGTCCTCGGTTATCTCAGGCATAACCTCAAGAGCCGCAAAGGAAGTATGGCGTCGACCGGCTGCATCAAACGGGGATATGCGAACGAGCCTGTGGATACCGTTTTCACTTTTTAAAAAGCCGTAAGCATTCTCGCCTTCTATCATAATAGTTGCGCTTTTGAGGCCGGCTTCATCACCATCAAGATAATCCATAAGCTTGACGGAAAAGCCATGGCGTTCGGCCCACATATTATACATTCTGTAGAGCATCGAAGCCCAGTCCTGAGCTTCTGTTCCGCCGGCTCCTGCATGGAAAGTTAATATAGCGTTGTTGGAATCGTACTCTCCTGTTAAGAGCGTACTCAAACGCATAGATTCGAGGGATTCCTCAAACAAGCTATATTCCTCCTGAAGCTCGGGGAGCATGGATTCATCGTTTTCTTCAAGGGCCATTTCGCAGATAGTCATCATATCATCCCATTTTGAACAGAGGGATGCATAGTTTTCAACTTTGCTTTTCAGGCTTTTTAGGCGTTTTTGGACTTTTTGACTTTTCTCGACGTCATTCCAGAAACCGTCAGCTTCAGATGCTCTTTCAAGCTCTTCGATTTCTTTTCCGGCAGCTTCAAGCTTTAAAGCGTCCTTTAAAGAATCGAGGGCAGGGCGGATGTTATTTAGTTTTACTTTGTATTCATCAAATTCCAGCATAATTAAAAGTACAATCCTTCACTTGGAATAAATCATCAGGCATTTTGGTATTATACACAAATTAAGCGCGCTTGTAAACGAGTTTTTTCATTATTATATATTTAAACTGGCGTCTTTTCTTTTGCTGAATTTGTGTTATAATTATCTTTAACAAAAAATAAATATTCAACGGAGGATACAGACAAATGGCAACGCACTCTCAGGAATTAAAGATTTTTGCGGGAAATTCGAACCCTGAATTGGCAAAAGATATCTGCACAAGCCTGTTTATGGATCTCGGAAGTGCAACTGTTACGCAGTTCGCTGACGGCGAGTGTTCAATCTCTATTCAGGAGGCAGTCAGGGGAAGTGATGTTTTTATTGTTCAGTCCACCTGTAATCATGTTAATGACAATCTTATGGAACTGTTAATCATGATTGATGCTGTCAAGCGTGCATCCGCGGGTAGAATTACGGCTGTTATGCCGTATTTCGGATATGCCCGTCAGGATCGTAAGGCGAAAAGCCGCGATCCCATTTCTGCTAAACTCGTTGCCAATATCATCACTGCTGCCGGAGCAGACAGAGTTTTGACGATGGATCTCCATGCAGCTCAGATTCAGGGATTTTTTGATATTCCTGTTGACAATCTTTCGGGAGGAAGTATCTTCGTTAAGCATTATAAAAATAAAATCCGTAAAGATCCTGAAGACTTTATAGTTGTTTCGCCGGATGTCGGATCTGTTGCAAGAGCAAGATCATTTGCAATGAAGCTTGGTCTCGGTCTTGCAATCGTTGATAAGCGTCGTGAAAAAGCAAATAGTTCAGAGGTCATGAATGTTATAGGAAACGTTGAAGGAAAGCACTGCATTCTTCTTGACGATATTGTTGATACGGCCGGTTCTCTTTGCGGGGCGGCAAAGGCAATAAAGGAACTCGGCGGGGCAAAGGATATTTATGCATGTGCAACGCACGGTGTTTTATCAGGCCCTGCAATTGAGAGAATTGATGAAGCTCCGATTACAGAGCTTTTGCTTCTTGATACGATTCCGTTTCCTGAGGATAAGCCGCATTCCGATAAGATTTCGTATATAACCACGGCTAACGTTTTTGCAGAGAGTATCCGCAGAATTCATGAAGAGCGCTCGCTCTTTACGGTTGAGAATTAATATGTTTTTTAAGAGGCCTGCGGGCGTGGAGTGGCTTGCAGTTTTTCTTGGGAATCCGGGGCCGCAATATGCCATGACGCGTCATAATGCCGGATTTTTGACGGCTGATGCTTTTGAAAAGCAGCAGGGTATGAAGATAAACAGGTCGCATTTTAAGGCGCTGACGGGGACATGTGAGATAAACGGTAAAAAGGTTCTTGCAATGAAACCGCAGACTTATATGAATCTGTCCGGGGAATCGGTTTATCAGGCGGCATCATTTTATAAAATTCCGCCGGAGAAAGTGATAGTTGTGTCGGATGAGATGAGTTTGCCGCTTGGAAGAATAAGAGTTCGGGCAAAGGGATCGGCAGGAGGGCATAACGGGCTTAAAAATATAATTTTAAAACTCGGCTCGGAGGATTTTCCGAGAATCCGTTTGGGAGTAGGAGCTCCTCCGAATCCTGATTATGACATGAAGGACTGGGCGTTGTCGTCATTTAAGGATGAGGATAAGAAAGTAATGCTTGAATCGGCCGGGAAGGCTGCGCAGGCGGTTGCTTTTTATATTGATAACGGTATAGAAAAAACAATGAACGAGTTTAACGGATAAACATTTTGAAGAGGAGAATAATTTGCTATGAGTAAATCCTGTATTGCAATGCTTTTGGCAGGCGGCCAGGGCTCCCGTCTGTATGCTTTGACTCAGGATGGAGCCAAGCCCGGAGTTCCCTTCGGGGGAAAGTATAGAATAATAGATTTCCCACTTTCAAACTGCACAAATTCAGGAATTGATACCGTCGGAGTTCTGACGCAGTATCGTCCGCAACAGTTGAACAGTTATATTGGTTCAGGCCAGCCATGGGATCTCGACGTTGATGACGGAGGTGTTTATATTCTTCCGCCTTATCAGACGGCTGGCGAAAAGGGTAACTGGTTTTCAGGAACGGCAAATGCTATTTACCAGAATATGGCGTTCATTGAGAACTATGATCCTGAAAATGTCCTGATTCTTTCAGGAGACCATATTTATAAGATGGATTATGCAGATATGCTCAAGGAGCATATAGAGCATAATGCAGCTCTCACGATATCTGTTCAGAAGGTTTCTCTTGAGGAAGCAACCCGCATGGGAATTATGATTACCGGGGATGACGGATGTATTTGTGATTTTGAGGAAAAACCTGCAAAGCCGAAGAGCGATTTGGCTTCAATGGGAATTTATATTTTCAATTGGCAGAAGCTTAAGGAATATCTTATTGCGGATGAAGCTGATGAAAAGTCACAGAAGGATTTCGGCAAGAATATAATTCCCGCGATGCTCAGGAACGGCGAAAAGCTCTGGCCTTACCGCTTTGAAGGATATTGGAGAGACGTTGGAACGATAGGCTCGCTGTGGGATGCAAATATGGATATGCTTTCGCAGGATTTAATAAATCTTTATGATCCGTCATGGCCTATAAGCTCGAGAAGTCCGGTTCGTCCTCCTCATTATGTCGGAGAGACGGGGACTGTTATGAAATCAATGTTGTCAGAGGGTTGCGAAATCTTCGGAACAGTTAACAATTCAGTTCTTTCACCGTCAGTATTTGTCGGTCAGGGGGCAGAGGTTTCTTTCAGCGTTGTTATGCCGGGAGCTGTTATAGAAGACGGCGCAAAGGTTGAGTATGCAATTATCGGAGAGGGAACGGTTATTAAAAAAGGTGCGGTTGTAGGTTGTGCTCCTGACGGCAGCAAGGATTGGGCAATTGCAACAGTCGGGCCGTTTGTTCATGTTGATGAAAATGTTCAGGTTCCTGCCGGAGCGATGATTTACACCAGCGAGGAGGTATAAGAAAATGAGCGGTTATCAGGGAGTAATTTTTGCATATAAATCTTATCCTGAGCTTCGCGAGCTCGTAAATCGCAGAACAGCGGCATCTCTGCCTATATTAGGAAGATACCGTCTGATAGATTTTTCCCTTTCTTCGTTGAGAAATGCGGGAATTGTGGATGTTGGCGTTATTATGCAAAGGGATTACCAATCGCTTCTTGACCATGTAGGTTCGGGAAAGTATTGGGATATGTCTAAAAGAGAAGGAGGACTCCGTCTGCTTCCGCCGTTTGGCCTTCCGAGTTATCATCAGGGGGACTATAATGGAACGATAGAAGCATTAAATGCGGTTTCTTCATATATCAAGGACAGCTCGAAAGACTATGTTGTTTTAATGCTTGGCAATCTCTGTGCGAACATTAATCTTAAGGATGTTTGCAGAATGCATGAGCATTCAGATGCCGAGATTACGGCAATCTGCGCAAATTATACGCCTGATGTTATTCACCACAGATACGTTGTCGGTGATGACGGATATGTTATGAGAGTTCTTTTTGACCGCGAAGGCGGCGGAGAGGGAATTCCGTCATTGGAATGCTATGTTATTAATAAAGATACACTTTTGAAGATGATGGATAGATGCAGGGCGGAGGATAAGCATCGTTTCCATCAGGATGCAATTTCTATGTTTCTTCGAGAGGGCGGAAGAATGCAGACGTATATTCACCGTACTTACGCAAGAATTATAAAGGACGTTGAAGGTTATTATGCAGTTAATATGGATATGCTTTCTCCTGATAACCGCGCGGCGCTCTTTCCGGCGAACAGACCTGTCCGTACGAAGAATGCAGAGGGTGTTAGCACGTTCTATGCTCCCGGATCAAGTGCAAAGAACTGTCTCGTCGCGGATAATTGTCAGATAGAGGGCTGTATTGAAAACAGTATTCTTTTTCCGGGCGTTAAGGTGGAAAAGGATGCAATCGTCAGAAACTGTATTGTTATGAAAGATACCTGTATAGGAGCAGGATGCGAGCTTAATTATGTTATTACTGATAAGAATGTTACTCTTTCTCCGTCGCTTATGCTTACGGGCAGTCCGAAGCTGCCGGTAGTTGTGCCGAAAGAGGCAAATCTATAAGAACAAACAATAATTCAAGGAGAACCCGTTTTATATGAATTCTCAGATTTCCCGAGATGAAATGCGAAGCGCCATTGAGGATAAGCTTTGCGCGCAATTTAGCGTAACCAGTAAAACTGCAACAGATGAGCAGATTTTTCAGGCTTCTGCTATTGTTATAAGAGAACTGATGAGCAGATTTTTATCTGTTGAAAACCCGAAAAGAGTCCAGAAGGAAGTTCACTATATGTCTATGGAATTCCTTATGGGCAGAAGCTTAATGAAGAATGCGTTTAACCTTGGAATATCCGAAAGCCTGATTGGGGCAATAGAGGATATGGGGAAAAACGCAGTAGATATATTTGAGGCGGAGCCTGACGCAGGGCTTGGCAATGGAGGTCTGGGAAGGCTTGCTGCATGTTATATGGATTCCATGGCAACGCTTGGGCTTGAGGGCACGGGCTATTCAATCTGCTATGAGCTTGGAATTTTTCGCCAGAAGTTTAAGGACGGAAAGCAGACGGAGCTTGCGGATAATTGGCGCAGCGCTATGGATAGTTGGCTTATTCCGAGATATGAAGATACGGTTGAAGTCCGTTTTGGTGGAAGAATAGAGCCGCATTGGGATTCCTTCGGACATTATACAGCAGAATATGTTGGTTATACTGGCGTTAATGCTGTTCCGAGAGATATGCTCATTGCAGGTTATGGCGGAAAGGATGTTAATACGCTCCGTCTTTGGGATGCGCAGTCATTAAACTTCCTTGATATGTTTCTTTTCTCAGAAGGAAAGTATGTTGAGAGTATGGAAAACCGTACTATGGCGGAGGTGATAACAAAAGTTTTATATCCCGCTGATGATCATATTGAGGGTAAGACTTTAAGGCTTAAGCAGCAGTATTTTTTTGTTTCCGCATCAACGCAGGATATCGTCAGAAAGCATGTTGTTAAATGGGGTGATATAAGGTCATTTGCTGAGCATCATGTAATCCAGATAAACGATACTCACCCGACGCTCGTTATTCCGGAGCTTATGAGAATATTTATGGATGAGTATGACATGGGTTGGGAGGATGCCTGGAATATCGTAACAGAGTCTGTTGCATATACGAATCATACGGTTATGCAGGAGGCGCTTGAGCGCTGGCCGCAGGACCTTATAGCTTCGCTTCTGCCGAGGCTTTGGGAGATTATGTGTGAAATCAACCGCCGTTGGAGAGAATATCTCGCTGCAAATCTCGGCGAGGGCGAGCAGGTCGGGCGCAATCTTATTATTCGCGACGGCCAGGTTCACATGGCAAATCTTTGTCTTGCTGCATGCTATAAGGTAAACGGCGTTTCAAGGCTTCATGGCGAGATTTTGAAAAACGATATTTTTAAAGATGTTTATTCAATTATGCCTGAGAAGTTCACATATGTTACGAATGGAATTGATCATCGCCGCTGGCTTGCCCAGATTAATCCGGGCCTTCATACGCTTATTTGCGATCTGCTTGGGTCGGATGCATACTTGACGGATTCTTTGCAGCTTTCAAAACTCACAGAGTTTGAAAATGATGAGACTGTCCGCCGCCGTCTTCTTGAAATAAAGGCTCAGAACAGGGCGCGTTTTGCAAGGTTTGCAATGCGCAATGATGGAGTTGTTCTTAATTCAAGCGCGATTATGGATGTTCAGATAAAGAGGCTTCATGAGTATAAGCGCCAGCTTCTTTGTGCAATGCATATTGCGAAGCTCCAGATTCAGCTTCACGATAATCCAAATATGGAAATACTCCCGAGAACGTATGTTTTCGGCGCAAAGGCTGCAGCAGGATATAAAATTGCGAAGAGAATAATTGAGCTTCTTTTATCTATGCAGGATGATATTAATAATGATCCTGTCTGCCGCGATAAGCTTCAGATTTACTTTGTTGAAAATTACAGGGTTTCTGCAGCAGAGGCAATTGTTCCTGCGGCGCAGGTTTCTGAACAGATTTCAACAGCCGGCAAGGAGGCTTCAGGAACTGGCTGCATGAAGCTTATGATGAACGGAGCCGTAACAATAGGAACGCTCGACGGAGCGAATGTCGAGATGTATGAGCTTCTTGGGGATAAAAATATGTTCCTTTTCGGGCTTCATGAAGATGAGATAACGCAGCTGAAGGCTTACGGATACTATCCGTCGGTTATTGCGAATGCGAATCCCGAGCTTGACAGAGTTCTGAACAGATTTTCGCAGGGCTTCAGGGACGGAAAGAGCTATTCGGACCTTGTTTCAAATCTTATTTATGGCGGAGATCCTTATATGCTTATTGCTGATTTCCAGTCTTACACGGAAACCCAGGAAAAGCTTTACGAGCGCATTAAGGATACATCTGAACTTGGAAGACTCTCTCTTATGAATATAGCAAAGAGCGGGCTGTTTTCAGCAGATAGGGCAATCGGCGAGTACGCGGAGAATATTTGGCATGCAAAATAAAGAAGTTCTGGTTATAGGGGGAATGAACGTTGATATAGGCGGAATTCCCGGAAATACGTTTATAGCAAATGATTCCAATCCCGGAAAAATTAGCGTGACTCCCGGAGGGGTTGGCAGGAATATTGCGTGCTATCTGAAGCTTTTGGGAATAGATGTTTCTATGATTACAGCTTTTGGTGGGGATGTTTTTTCAAATATCCTTATGAATAATCTGAAGAGCTTTGAAATAGACTATTCTATGGCTGTAAGGGCTGAAAAAGCACAATCTTCAATGTATATATATGTTACTGATGAAAAGGCAGAGATGATAGCGGCAGTTTCGGATATGCAGGTTGTTGAAATGATTACTCCCGAGGTCCTCAGGGAGAATATTGACAGAATAAACGGATTTGATGCTGTGGTTATTGATGCCAATATATCTGATGCTGCGATAGATTATCTGGCAGAGAATTGCAGAAGGCCGATTTATGCAGATACGGTTTCAACGGCTAAAGCTGCGAAATTTAAGAATTATCTTTCAAAATTTTACTGTGTGAAGCCAAATCTTATTGAGGCAAGTATTCTGACTGGAAAAGATAATGCGAAGGAAGCGCTTAAAGAGCTTTATAAATTGGGCGTTAAGCTGCCGATTGTCAGTGCAGGAAAAGATGGTATATATTTGTATGATGGTGATGAGATTATCAATGCCAGAATAGATGTTGAAAAGGTTGTTGATGTTACAGGTGCGGGTGATGCGGTTATGGCAGCAATTGTTTATGGAGGAGTCAGTGGGCTTGATAAGAAAAAGACTCTTAATCTTGCCGCGAAGGCCGGAGCTATGGCCGTTTCAGCGGTTGGCGCCGTTAATCAAAATATCGCAGAGATATTGAAATAATATTAATAGAAACAGAAAAAACCCGGCTATTAAGCCGGGCTTTTTATTTATATGATTGGACTGTATTAATCAGCCTTTTTCAAGAGCAAGAGTGCGGGTTGTTAAGTCGCAAACAGATGCGGGGCCGTAATACTGGATTGCTCCGGGGTAAGTGAAGCAGGTTTCTTCTGCCCATTCATTGCGGTGCGCTTCGAAAAATTTGAAGGGCTTGCCGTCAAGCTCAACGAGAGCTTTGCGGATAACGGGTTTATCTTCGCCGTTGCGGCGTTCCATGTTCATCATCTTTGTTATAGGCATGCCGCCTGCAATCCACTCCTCAGCAGGTCTGGAGAGGTTGGAAACCTTTGATAAATAACCTGTATAGCCATACTGGATGAGCATGAATGCGTTGTAACCGAGACTGTAGCAGTAATCCGCATCAAAATTCGAGGGGAATGCGCAACGGCCTTCGTAGCCGAAGAAGTGGTGCTGAACGCTGAACTTGCCGTTATATGTTCCGGCTTTTTTTCTTTCGGCGAGTTTGCCTTTGACCATTTCAGAGAAGAGCTTTTCGGATTCAATGAGGGAAACCTGAACGTTACCGTGAGGATCGCGCTCTAAGAAGAGCTGCTTTTGAATCGCTTCGGGAAGGACGTCAAATACCTCCATAGCGGATTTTGATAAGCCTTGTTTGATGAAAGCATATTTTGCAGCCCAGTCGGGAAGAGCATTGAATTTCTTGGTTTTTTCGCCGGCTAAAAGCTCATTGATTTCTGCGATTAATGCAGAGAATTCAGGAACAAATTCAACTATTCCCTCGGGGATAATTGCAACGCCGAAGTTCCAACCTTTTGCTGCGCGCTTTGCAACGGAATCTGCGATGGAGTCAGCAATGCTGGACAAGGACATCCTCTTTGCAGCGATTTCTTCGCCGATAAGGCAGATATTCGGCTGGGTTTCAAGTGCGCATTCAAGAGCAACGTGAGATGCGGATCTTCCCATGACCTTTATGAAGTGCCAGTACTTCTTAGCGGAATTTGAGTCTCTCTCAATATTTCCGATTAATTCACTGTAAGTTTTTGTGGCGGTATCAAAACCGAAGGAGCACTCGATGTCCTCATTTTTAAGGTCGCCGTCAATTGTTTTTGGGCATCCGATAACCTGAACGCCCGAATTATTTGCGGCAAAATATTCAGCCAGAACGGCTGCATTTGTATTGGAATCGTCTCCGCCTATGATAACGATAGCGGTTATTCCGTGCTCTTTGCAAACTTTTTCGGCAATTGCGAATTGTTCTTTGGTTTCAAGCTTTGTTCTGCCGGAACCGATAATATCAAAGCCGCCGGTATTGCGGTATTGATTAATATAGTCATCATCAAAAATAATATAATCGTCTTCGATTAAGCCGCTCGGGCCGCCTTTAAAACCATAAAGGACGTTATCCTTATTTGTGGCTTTTAATGCATCATAAAGTCCGCAGATAACGTTATGCCCGCCGGGAGCCTGACCGCCGGATAAGATAACGCCGACTACCTGCTTTTTGCTTTCAGAAGTGTTTTTGCCTTTTTCAAAGGTAATTTCATTCTTGCCGTAGGTGCATGGGAAAAGAGCTTTGATTTTTTCCTGGTCTGCTACGCTTTGCGTGGGGAGACCGTCTTTAACGCAGATGTCGGCAATGCCGTTTCTGAGCATTCCGGGAAGCTTGGGGGTATATTCATATCTTGCTTTCTGAAGAGGTGAAAGATTCATATAGATGCTCCTTTTCTTAAAAATTCCGTAGGCATTATATCACGGAATACTTAAAATTACAAAAAGAAAATCCCGCCTTTTTAATGGCGGGATATTTCAGAATTTAAAACAGCTTTATGCTTCTGCTTTCGGCTTTTTTCCGGTAAATTTCTGGAAAAGAACGCAGACAGCTAATATGGCAAATCCGATAATATCGGTTTTCGTATTCGGGTCCATCATCATAATTCCGGCTGCGAAAAGAAGGATTCTTACCGGCCATGAAATATTTCTGAAGAGATATCCGTTTAAGCATGCTGCTATGCCGAATATTCCGAGGAGGGATGTAACTATAATCAGAATAACCTGGGTCGAAGAAGCGTCAACGAGAAGCATTGCGGGGTTTAGGCAGAAAATATAGGGAACGATGAATGCGGCTATTGCAAGCTTCGTTGCATTCACGCCCGTTTTCATAGGATCGCTTTTTGCTATTGCAGAGCCCGCATAAGCGGCGAGAGCGACAGGCGGCGTTATATCTGCTACGATTCCGAAATAGAATACAAAGAAGTGCGCGCAGAGCTTCGGAACGCCCATGGTAATTAATATTGGAGCGCATGTTGAAGCCATGATACAGTAATTAGCAGTTGTGGGGACACCCATTCCTAAAATTATGCAACAAATCATTGTAAGGAACAGCGCAATGAGTATCGGATTAATAAATGTTACAGAATTAGAGACTGAAACAACTGCGGAAATAAGCTTTGAAGCAAGTCCCGTGACAGTTATACAGCCTGAAATGATTCCGGCCATTGAGCAGGCAACAGCGACTGTTATAACGCTTTTTCCGCCGGCTTCGAGAGCTTCCAGGATGCGGCCGACTGTTATGCGGTCCTCCTTATTGAATAAGCTTACGGCGATTGCAACGAGAATAGCGATTGTTGCGGAGAACTGCATCGTACGCGTATTTGTTGTTACGAGCCAGACGAGAACAACCAGCGGCAGAAGAAGATATATTCTGCTGATAAGCTTGCCTACCTTCGGGAGGTCCTCTTTTCCGACACCTCTGAGACCAAGCTTTTTGGCTTCAAGATGAACGGCAATAAAAATACCTGTGAAATAAAGAACAGCAGGGAGAATTGCCCGAAGTGCGACTTCGGCGTACGTTACGCCCATATATTCTGCCATAAGGAAGGCCGCAGCGCCCATGATCGGAGGCATTATCTGCCCGCCTGTTGAAGCAGCGGCTTCGACGGCGCCTGCAAATTCCGGCTTATAACCGGTTTTTTTCATCATGGGGATAGTAACAGAACCGGTTGTAACTGTATTTCCTACGGATGAGCCTGATACCATTCCGCAGAGGGCGGAGGAAACGACGGCAACTTTCGCCGGGCCGCCTGCAAATCCGCCTACGAGTGCATTTGCAAGGTCAATAAAGAATTGCGCTATGCCGGTCCGCTCTAAGAATGCACCGAATATAATAAAAACTACGATATATTTTGCACAGACCTGAACAGGCGTTCCTAAAACTCCGGAGGTCGTGAAAAACAGTGTGTAGATTATTTGCAAAAGTTTTTTTTGCGTGAAGGTATAGATTAAAAGCGCGCCTGCAACACAAAGAATAGGTAGGCCGACGCATCTTCTGCAAAGCTCCATTAAAACGAGAATACCGATGATTCCGATTATGACGTAAGGGGTTTTCATGCGGCTTGCGCTTGTCAGAACGCGGACCAGAGAATCATATTTAAAGCAATACCAGAAGAAACAGCCTGAGCCGATTACCATCAGGACGATATCATACCACGGAAGAGTATTCGGCTTGACGTGATGTTTGCTTGAAGGATACGTTAAGTAACCCATGACAATAATAAGGCCTAAAAAAGCAGTAAGCCTTTTTTCGAGGGCCGCAACGCTGAAGAGCGTTGAGCATATTGAATAAACAGAAAATGCTATGAGAATTATGCGGACTATTATGGCAGCTTTTCCTTCCCAAATACGGGTGTTGGATTCTCTGTCATATTTTCGCATTATATCCTCAACATCCTGAGCAGAGCCGACGTCTACATCAGGAGTGATATTGGATTTATCAGACATTTTTTAAACAACTCCGTTTCCTATAAAACACGCGCATGCGGCGCCGATTATTCGGCGCCGCAGCGTTTTTGCTACGAATTATTAATATGGCGGATGCCTGAAATTACTTTACAGGAACCTCAATACCTTTTTCTGCAAAGTACTTCGCAGCACCGGGATGATAAGGAACGTCAGTAACAGAGGAAGCAAATTCGAGGCTGAGTTCTGCACCCTTTGCATGCTGCTCGGTTACAGCACCAATGTTTTCAAAGATAGTGGAAACAAACGTGTAAACTGCATCCTCGGAAACATCATCGCGGGCAAGAACAACAGCTGCGATTGCAACAGTGCTTGCATCCTCAGGGAGGCCGTATGTGTCAGCAGGGATGGTGTACTTGCTGTAGTAAGGAGAAAGCTCAATAAGAGCAGCTGCTTTTTCATCATCAATAGAAACGAGATAAACATTGCCGCTCGTTGAAAGGTCAGTGATAGCGGTTGTGGGAGCACCTGCTACGACGAATGCTGCATCAATTTTGTGGTCTTTGAGAGATTCAGCGCTGTCGCCGAAGCTCTGATAAACGGGATTGATGTCATCTTCGGTTAAACCGTAAACACCAAGAACATCAATTGCGTTGAAGTAAACGCCTGAGCCGAGAGCACCAATAGAAACGGTCTTGCCCTTAAGGTCAGCAACAGACTTGATGTCAGGATTCATGGTAACAATCTGGACCTGCTCCATATAGAG
>R21__coassemble_226_pt1 | contig 47731 bp, 43 predicted proteins | sample R21__metabat2_high_PE_032 | metagenome-assembled genome bin R21
CGCTTGGAGCAGTAACTTTTGTATTTTCCGCTTGACAATTACATTAGCAAGATTTTGTTATATTTGTCTATTGAAATGGCGTTGAAATTCTTTCGTTTAATTAGTAAAATAATTGCAGTGATAAACGGCGCAGCCGTAAATTCTAAATCACATAAAATTTTAAGGAGGAACCCCTAATGAAGAAAGTTCTGGCAATTTGTTTGGTTCTTGTTATCGTTCTTAGCATGTGCGTATGTGCATTTGCTGACGATGCAAAGAAGCTCGTATTCCTTCCCCCTGCAATGACGTCTCCTTTCTATGCATCCTGCATTGAAGGTGCTCAGCCTGTAGCAGAGGCTCTTGGCTATGAGCTCGTAATTCAGGCTCCGAAATCAGAGGATGATTATGAAGGCTATACTTCCTTAATGGAAGATGCTATTACCTCCGGTGCAGCTGGTCTTGCATGCTGCTGCATTGACTTAGAGGCTGTTACTGCCGGTGTTAAGAAGGCAAATGAGGCAGGAATCCCTGTAGTTATGTTTAACACTATTACCGAGCTTGACGGCGTTGATGTTTATGCTTATTCCGGATACAATCAGTATAACGGCGGCGGCAAGATTGCTGATTGGGTAAATGAGCAGACTGGTGGTAAAGCAAATGTTGCTATTATTGAAGGTCTTCCCTCTGACTATACAACTCAGCGTATGGGCGGTTTCGTAGACCGTTGCGCAGAGAAGTATCCTGATGTTGTTCTCGTAGCTTCTCAGCCTGGTGACTGGGTCCGTGAAAAGGGCATGAATGCAGCTATGGATATGATTCAGGCTCATCCTGAAATTAATGTTATTTACGGTCTTTCTGATGAGATGGCTCTTGGTGCAGTTCAGGCTTGCAAGCAGCTTGGCCGTGATGATATTATTTGCGTAGGCCTTGATGGTAACCCCAATGCATTTGAGTCTGTTAAGGCAGGCGAGCTCACCGCTACTTTGGACTGCGGTCCTGTAGCAATCGGTGCAAATGCTATTAAAGCTCTTGCTGAGGCAATTGATGGCGTAGAGCGTACTGAGCCCATCATTGAAGCTGAGACGACTGTTGTTGACATTACCTTAGTTGATCAGTATATTAAAGAAGAATAAGTTTTTTAGCATTTTTATGCGGCGGCGCTAAACGCGCCGCCGTTTTTAAGTTAAAAGCATAAATATCTCAGGAATAGGAGTTGAAAATATGGCAGAATATCTTGAGATGAGAAACATCGTGAAGCAGTTCCCCGGTGTTCTTGCTCTCGACCATGTAACTCTGAAAGTCAGGCAAGGCGAAATTCATGCCCTTCTTGGCGAGAATGGAGCCGGAAAGTCCACGCTGATGAAAATCCTTTCAGGAGCTTATCAGAAAGATGAAGGTGAGATTATTTTTGATGGAGAACCCATTGAAATTAATTCAGCTCAGGATGCTCAAAAATATAATATTAGTACTATCTATCAGGAATTAAACCTGACAGAACAGTTGACGGTTGCCGAAAATATTTTTATGGGCCGTCAGATTATGAAAAATAAAATTACTGTTGACTGGAAGAAGATGTACGAGGAGGCGCAGAAGATTCTCGATGATCTTGGGGTCGACATTGATTCTCACATGCTTGTCCGTGATCTTGGCGTTGCTCATAAGCAGATGGTTGAGGTCGCAAAAGCGCTATCTATCAATTCAAAGGTTCTTATTCTTGATGAGCCGACGGCTCCTTTAACGAACCGTGAAATTGAAGTTTTGTTTGATACTATCCGTATGCTTAAAAGCCGCGGGGTTGCTATTATTTATATATCCCACCGTCTTGAAGAGGTTTTGGAGGTATGTGACAGGGCAACAATCATGCGGGATGGGCAGAATGTAATAGAGCTTAATGTTGCCGACACGAATCTTGATGAAATAATCAAGTATATGGTTGGCCGTGAGCTTAAAGAAAAATTCCCGAAGATTCATATTGAGACGGGTGCTGAAAGGCTTCGTGTAGATAATATTCATGCAGGAAAGCAGGTTAACGGAGTCTCGCTGTCCGTAAAAGGAGGCGAAATTCTCGGAATAGCAGGTCTTGTCGGCGCAGGGAGGACTGAAACCGCCCGCGCAATATTCGGAATGGATCCGAAGGAATCCGGTGAAATATATGTTGATGGTGAAAAGGTTACCATTAATCAGCCGCTTGATGCAATTAATGCCGGTATTGGATTTGTAACTGAGGACCGTAAAGGTGAAGGTCTTGTTTTGACTATGCCTGTCGGTCAGAATATAACTCTTGCCACGCTTCAGAAATTCGGAACTGCTGCGCACATGCAGCTTGGCAAGGAAAAGGAAGCTGTTTTGGATTATATTGACAAGCTTAATATTAAGACTCCTTCTTATATGCAGCTTGCCAGAAATCTGTCTGGAGGGAATCAGCAGAAGGTCGTTCTTGCAAAATGGCTGTTAAGTAATTCCCGTGTAATAATATTTGATGAACCGACCAGAGGAATAGATGTCGGGGCAAAAATTGAGGTTTATAATATTATTAATACTCTCATAAAAGAGGGCGTTGCTGTAATTATGATTTCCTCTGAGCTTCCTGAGATTCTTGGGATGTCAGATAGGGTTGCTGTTATGCACCAAGGTGAAATAACAGGTGTTTTTGATAATGATGAAACTCTCACGCAGGAAAAGATTCTTTATTACGCCACCGGTGGCGATAAGCATACAGCTTAATAGTTGATAGGAAGGGTTTGAAGAAATGAAAAAGAATGTAAAAACCATATTTATCATATGCATAATTATCGGCATAATTATTGCAGCCGGTACGCTTTATGCAACTGCTCAGGAAGAGAGAATTGCAGGGATCGCCGACCAGCAGGCTGCAAGAAAGCAGGCGCTTGCCCAAATTAAGGCCGCGGAATTTTTGGGAATAGACCCTGATACTATTGTAGTTCCTGATGAGGTTGAAGTTACAAGCTTTGATAATTTTCTCATGTCTGTATATAATAGCCGCTCGCTTTATTGGGTGCTTGTAATTGACCTTTTAATTATCGGCGTTGGAGGGTTTGTTTATTCAATATATAAATCGAAAAAAGCCGCAAAGGGTGGAACAAAGAAGCTCGGTTCTTCAAATAATGTTATTGGTATTCTGATAGCTTTATTTGCTCTTTGCTTAGACCTGGCGATTGCTTCGCCTGTTTTCTTAACGGCCAGTAACTTTTTAAATGTTTTTCAGCAGATTTCAATTAACTTTGTTGTTGCGGTTGGTATGACATTTGTCATTATCTCCGGCGGAATAGATTTGTCAGTTGGATCTAATATTGCCCTTTCAGGTCTTTTGATGGGTATTTTAATGAAGAACTATAATGTTTCAGTTCCTGTAACGATTATTGTCTGTATTTTGATTTCGATGATAATCGGGCTTGTTAATGGTGTTTTGATTTCTTTCTTAAATCTTCCTCCGTTTATTGCAACTCTTGGTACGATGTCTATTGTTCGAGGTGCCGCGTATACGGTTACGGCCGGTCAGCCGATTTATACTTTCCCAACAGGATTTACGGCTGTTGCCGGAAGAGTCGGTGGAATTCCGCTTTGGTCCACGCTTATTATGGTGGTTGTAATGGTTCTTGGTTGGTATATTCTTAAGTATACTCGCGTCGGAAGATTTACGTATGCAGTGGGCGGAAATGAAAACTGTGCAAAGCTTTCCGGTATAGATCTTAAAAAGGTTAAGTGCTTTGTATACATGTTCAGTGGTTTTTGCTGCGGAGTTGCTGCTCTTCTGCTTACCTCAAGGCTTGACTCTGCAGTTCCGACTAATGCTGACGGCCAGGAAATGGATGCAATTGCTGCTGTTGTTATAGGTGGAACGTCAATGTCCGGTGGCGAAGGTTCAATGGTAGGAACGTTAATTGGTATTTTAATAATTGGTATTATATCTAACGGGCTTAATCTTCTCGGTGTTGCTCAGGGCCCGCAGAAGATGGTTAAGGGTTTGATAATTGTTGTTGCTGTTATTATTGACGTTATCCGCCGTAAGGCATCTGAGTCCGCAAAATAAAGATAGTTTTATGGTAAAACAAAAATCCCGCTCTTTTGAGCGGGATTTTTGTTTATTACAGATGATCGTGATTTTTTTTCTGAGGGGGTTTGCCTAAAATTTTATTTGCGGCGACTACGTTAAGCACGATTGCAATCAGCGAAATAATCATTCCTATGATTATGAAAGTTGTGTTTTTTGCCCAGGGGAACCATTTTCCGGCACCCATCAGTCCTAAAAGTCCACCTGCAACTATATACGTTGCAATGTCATATGGAAGGAACTTTTGTATAGCCTCTTTTTTGTAGACTGAACAGTCGCGGCCTAAAAGTGTTTTCGTAACAAGCTCATATAAACCGATTCCAACGGCTACAACTCCGATAATAAGGGAGAAGCTGTCAAACATATCCATATAGCGTTCTCCTTAAAGCATTTGATTGAATTCAACTTTCTCTTTGTTCGGCCCGAGAATAGTGAAGAATTTTACGCCGTTTTCGAAAAACGGAAGGAATTCAATGCCGTTTGTTACGACTTCATAGCCGGCATCTTTTAAGATTTTAAATGCTGCTTCGATATCTGTGCATTCTAAGGCTACATGGTCCCATGCTCCGTTTTTGAGAGCTACGTTATCGAACTCATATGTTTCGACAACGAGATTGCCTTGTTTTAAAAATGCAACACGGTTTTTGCCGTTCAAGGTGGAATAAATCTGCTTAAAGCCGAGATATTCATAGAACTCAACGGTTTCATCATAGCAGTTGGTTGGAAGACCTATGTGCTGAACGCCGTCAAATAATTCACCGATTTTCATAATTTGCCTCCTAAAAATTTTTGATAAAATAATATTATCATTCATTTGCCCTAAAGGCAAGTTTATGCTATGATTTTAATATCACTAATAAAGGAGAGGCAAAAATGAAGGTTTTAACTTTTGGCTCAATGAATATAGATTACGTATATTCCGTCCCGCATATTATTCTTCCCGGAGAAACGCTTTCGTCATCTGAAAGGAATATATTTATAGGAGGTAAAGGTCTTAATCAGTCCGTTGCAATGGCAAGGGCCGGGCTTGATGTTTATCATGCCGGTAAAATCGGGAACGATGGGGATATTCTTTTGAATGCTCTTAAAGATGACGGGGTAAATGTTTCTTTAGTAAAAAAAGAGGATGCGCTGTCAGGTCATACAATTATTCAGGTTGATGAAAATGGTCAGAACAGTATAATTCTTTTTAAAGGAACTAATTATATGATGACCGAAGAATATATTAATGAGGTTTTATCAGGTTTCGGTAAAGGAGATATTATTGTTCTTCAGAATGAGATAAATCTTTTGGATAAGGTTATTGATAAAGCTTATGAAAAAGGTTTGACGATAGTTTTAAATCCGTCTCCGTTTGAAGAAAAACTTCTTAAGTACAATCTTGAAAAAGTAAGTATGTTTATTATTAATGAAGTTGAAGGTAATCAGATTAGCGGTGTATCTGCAGATAATCCTGATGGGATTATTGCCTGGTTTGAAAAGAATTATCCTGATTCTGAGGTTATTCTAACTCTTGGAAGTGAAGGTGCTTGGTATGCTTATAATGGTGAAAAGGTGTTTCAGGAATCAGTGAAGGTCAAGGCTGTTGATACGACTTCCGCCGGAGATACCTTCAGCGGTTATTTCCTGGCAGGCCGTGCAGATGGTTTGAGTATAAAAGACAGTCTTGCTTTGGCTGCAAAAGCAGCTTCGATTACTGTATCGCGTCCCGGAGCATCGCCGTCCATTCCTAAAAGATGTGAAGTAGAATAAAAGCTTTTTGACCGAAGAGTCCGCCGCAAACAAACGGCTGTAAGATGCTGGCGGACTTGGTAATTTGGGGCGTTTGTTATTTGGATAAAGCGCACAAAAAGAGGTATGTTTTTTTGGATAAATTGCCACGTTGAAAAAAATCTGTAAAAGTATAAAATAATAAGGTAACTTTGTGTGATATACGGGTAACCGTAAAAATATACATCACAAATATTAGAAAGGGAGTTTTTTCAAATGAAAAAGTTCTTAGCAATCGTTTTAGTTCTTGCCATGGTTATGGCTCTCTCAGCAGTCGCATTTGCTGACGACTATGAGATCGTTGTAGTTCCGAAGGATTCTTCTAACCCCTGGTTCGTTCGTATGAAGGCAGGCGTTGATGAATATGCTGAGGCTCATTCCGAGAATGAGATCTATCAGAAGGGCACTGATGTTATTGATGCTACCAAGCAGGCTCAGCTCGTTGAAGACCTCGTAGCTCAGGGCGTTGATGCTATCTGCGTAGTTCCTGTTGACATTGAGTCTATGGATGCTGCTCTCAAGAAGGCAAAGGATGCAGGCATTGTAGTTGTTGCTCATGAGGGCTCTGCTCTTACGAATGTTGACTACGATATCGAAGCTTTCTCCAATGCAGGATACGGCCAGTTCATTATGGATAACCTCGCAGAGGCAATGGGCGGCGAAGGCCTTTACACCACTATGGTTGCAGACCTCACTAACGGTTCTCACAATGAGTGGGCAGATGCAGGTGTAGCTTACCAGAAGGAAGCTTACCCCAACATGACTCTCCTTGAGGAGATGCCCAGAGTTGAGTCTCATGATAATGGCGATACTGCTTATAACGTAGCAAAAGAGCTCTTCAAGACCTATCCTGATCTTAAGGGAATTATGGGAACTTCTTCCTTCGATGCTCCGGGCGTTGCTCGTGCAATTGAGGAACTCGGTCTTGTAGATAAGGCATTCACTTCCGGAACCGGTATGCCTGCTGATAATGCAGAGCTTCTTAAGTCCGGCGTTGTTAAGTCCCTCACTCTTTGGGATCCTGCTCTTGCAGGTCAGGCAATGGTCGCTCTTGCTACCAAGATTCTTGATGGCGAAGAAATCGGCGATACTGTTGATCTCGGTGTTGAAGGTTACACAGGCCTCACGTTCCGTGAGGGTTCCACGACCGTTCTTGAAGGCCAGGGCTGGGTTGTTATCGACGCAGAGAACGTTGATAGCTACGGCTTCTGATTTCAGATCAGTTTAAGCGCTAAATAAGTAAACCATTCTGCCGATCTCCCTTTCGGGGGAGGTCGGCAGAACAGGTTAACGGAGGAATATATGGCAGCTTTATTGAAGGCAGAGGGAATCAGTAAATCGTTTGCAGGTGTTCATGCTTTGAACAATGTTTCCCTTGAGATTCAGCCGGGCGAGATTCATTGTCTGGCAGGAGAAAACGGGTGCGGGAAATCCACCCTTATTAAAATTATTTCCGGCGTTTATCAGATGGACTCCGGATACATTGAATTTAACGGTAAAAAGTTTACTAAAATTACACCGACGGAAGCAATTTCCCTCGGTATTCAGGTTATTTATCAGGATTTTGCAGTATTCCCTAATCTTACGGTTATGGAAAATCTTGCAATTAATACTGAACTTGCGGCAAACCGTAAGTTCGTCAATTGGAAAAGAATGCGCCAGATAGCGACTGATGCCATAGCAAAGATAGGTTTTGAAATTGACCTTGATGCTTTGGTGGGGTCGCTGTCTGTTGCTGAGAAGCAGATGGTTGCAATTAGCCGGGCATTAATGTCTGATGCCAAGCTTATTATCATGGATGAGCCGACGACTGCACTTACTAAAAAGGAAGTTAAAGCTCTGTTTGATATTATTCTTAAGCTCAAGGAGCAGGGAATAGCAATTCTGTTTGTCAGCCATAAATTAAATGAAGTTTTCGAAATATCTGAAAAGTTTACTATTTTCAGAAGCGGAGAGCTTGTTGCAACAGGTTTAACGAGTGAGCTTGATGATAAGAAATTCACTTATTATATGACGGGCCGTGAATTTGAAAACCGTGTTTTCAAGCCTGAAAAGCTTTCTGAGAATCCTGTATTTGAATTAAAGGATTTTTCACTTAAAGGATATTTTGATGACATTAATCTTTCAGTTCGGGGAGGAGAGGTTCTTGGTATAACCGGTCTTCTTGACTCTGGTCGAACTGAGCTTGCTTTAGCGATGTTCGGGCTTAAAAAGATTGATAGTGGGAAGATTCTAAGAGACGGTAAGGAAGTAAAGATTTCTTCACCCCGCGATGCAATTAAAGCAGGAATAGGTTATGTCCCTGAGGACAGGCTTTCTGAAGGTCTGTTTCTCCCGCAGTCAATCGGAGATAATATAATTATTTCTGAGATAGATAAGCTTAACGGTGCAATGGGAACTTATGACGTGAAAAAGTCAGATGCGGAAAAGCAGCATTGGATTGATGAGCTTGAGATTAAAACTCCTGATCATAAAAATGCAGCATCCACGTTATCCGGAGGAAATCAGCAGCGTATAGTTCTTTCTAAATGGATGGCAGTTAATCCCGAGGTTCTTATTCTTAACGGACCGACGGTTGGTGTTGATATCGGTTCAAAACATGATATTCACGGAATTCTTCAGAATCAGGCTAAGGAAGGAATGGCGGTAATAATTATTTCCGATGATCTTCCTGAGATTCTTCAGAATTGTTCCCGTATTATTGTTATCAAAGAGGGAAGATTCGTAGCGGAAATGTCTGCAGAGGATGCAACTGAGGATGCAATCCTCGAGAAAATGATGTAAGGAGGCGGGCATATGGGAAAAACATTAAAAAAATTAACTCGTAAGAGTGAATTTTATACGTTTTTAATTATCGTTGTGCTTGCCATTGCAATTGAAATAGCCTCCGGTCAGTTCTTTACGGCTAATAACTTTGTTGATATTTTATCTGCCATGATAGTTCCCGGACTTTTTGCAATCGGAGAATTTATGGTATTGATTTCCGGCGGAATTGACGTATCTTTCCCTGCTGCAGCATCGCTGACGATATATGCAACAACTAAATATTTGCTCGATATTAATTATGAGGGCGGTATTTTCCTTCCCCTTATAATGGTTATTGTTTTGGGAGCAATTTTAGGTGCGTTTAATGGATTTCTAATCGGATATATGAACTTAACGCCTATGATAGTAACGCTTGGCGCATCGTCTGTGTTTAAGGGTGTTATGCAGGGTGCACTGGATTCAAAGCAGCTTGCTGTTATTCCGTCCGGAATGAAGAAATTTGGTGTTGATGGTTTATTTACAACTTATAATTCTGCAACCGGTTTGACCTCTAAAATGCCGTTGACGTTTATTATATTTATAATAGCGTTGATTTTGGCGTATATTGTTTTGAACTATACGTATTTTGGACGCGGGATATATGCAATTGGCGGAAATCCGCAGTCAGCCCGCTGCGCAGGATATAAGGTTGAGAAGACTAAGTTCCTTGTTTATGTTATAAGCGGAGCAATTGCAGGAGTTGGCGGTCTTTGCCGTACGTGCGTTATGCAGCAGTGCCATCCGACTAATATGCTTGGCATGGAAATGAATGTTATTGCAGGTGTTGTTTTAGGCGGCACCGCAATTACAGGCGGTTCCGGGTCTCTTGCAGGATGCTTCTTGGGAACGCTTCTCATTGTAATGGTTGAAAATTCAATGATAATGCTTGGCATTCCTACGACCTGGAAAAATGTTTTCACAGGTGCTCTCATTGTTATCGGTGTAGGAATAAGCGCAATGCAGGTTAAGAGAGCCGAAAAGGCTGCTGAGCTTGCAAGAAAGGAGAGAGCATTATGAGTGCTTTAAAAAGATCTTATAAAAAGAACCGCCAGGTTTACCGTCTCCTCCTTATAATTGTTCTTTGGATGATATTCATGGCAATAACGAAGTTTAAGAAGTTTTATTCATTTAAGAATTTCCAGACTATGGCCAGCCAGTTCCCTGAGTATGGTCTTATGGCGCTTGGGTGCATGCTTTGCATGATGACAGGCGGAATTGACCTTTCATGCGTAGGCGTTGCAAATCTTACGTCGATTTTGGCAGTAAATCTTCTTATTGCGAGATTCGGAGAAGAAGGCGTAATGCCGCTTGGTTATATGTTTGTGCTGTTCGCTATGGCAATAGTATTCGGAGCATTAGCCGGGGCATTTAACGGATTTCTTATTTCTGTAGTTGGAGTTCCTCCGATTCTTGCAACTCTTGGCGTAAATGAATTACTGACAGGTATCAGTATTGTTATGACAGGCGGAAGCCCGGTTTCATCCTTCCCGAAAGAGTTTTGTGAATTTTTCTCAGATAATATCGGAGGAATAGTTCCCGTAAGGCTTGTTGTGTTTGTTATTATTGCAATAGTAATCTGGTTTATGCTTGAAAAAACAAGTTACGGCACAAAGATTAAGCTTCTTGGAACAAATCAGAATGTTGCTAAATTCTCAGGTCTTAATAATGTCGGGCTTCTTATCAGAACGTATGTTATTTCCGGAATATGCTCAGCTCTTGGCGGAATGATGATGATGTCGAATTACGCATCCGTCAGGGCAGATTACGGTACGCAGTATACGATGCAGGCAATTTTGATTGTCGTTTTGGGCGGAGTTAGCCCGAACGGCGGAACAGGTAAAATTTCGGGAGTTATTACGGCTATTGTTCTTTTAAAGGTTCTTGAGTCCGGTATTAACAGATTCCATAATATTTCAAGTTATTATATTTCTCTTATCTGGGGAGGAGTTCTTATTTTAGCTTTGATTTTGGATTACTTCTCAACAGGTCAGAATAAGAAGGTTTAAAATATTAAAAAAGGAGAATTAATAATATGTATAAGGCTCCGTCAGAAGCAAAAATTCTTCAGAACTATGAAAATGCGAAGGAAGTTTATGCATCCTTAGGTCTTGATGTTGAAAAGGCAATAGCTGATTTTGAAAAAGTCGGTATTTCCATTAACAGCTGGGCAGGTGACGATGTAACCGGTTTTGAGGTTCATGAAGGTGCTGTTCATTCAGAAAATACAGTAACCGGTAATTATCCCGGTAAAGCCAGAAACGGTGATGAGCTTCGTCAGGATATTGCTCAGGCAATAAAGTTTTCTCCCTGCACACCCCGTCTCGGGCTTCAGAGTATGCATGCTGAGCCGAAGACGAAGAAAGAGCGCTGTGACTACGATATTGAGGATTTTCGCAACTATATAGATTTTGCGAAAGAGCGTGGGATGGCAATAGATTATAATGTATCTTATTTCACGCATCCTATGATGAAGGACGGCTGTTCCTTGGCATCTCATGACGATGAGGTAAGAGCATATTGGGTTAAGGCCGGAATTAACGGCCGTCGTTTATGCGAAGGTATAGGAAAAGAGCTTAATTGCCGCGTTTTTAATAATACCTGGACGCCTGATGGCGTTAAGGATTTAACTGCTGACCGTATGGGTTACAGGGAGCGTCTTAAGGATTCTCTTGATAAAATCTATGCGGAAAAGCTTGATCAGCGTTACATTTGTGATTGTATGGAAGGTAAGGTATTCTCTATTGCAAATGAATGCTTTACGGCCGGTTCTCATGATTTCTATATTGCATATGCGTCAAAAAATAATTTAGGTTTGACGATTGACACGGGCCATTTCCATCCTACAGAGAATTTCGCAGATAAGATTTCTGCGCTTAAGCCTTTCTTAGGTGGTTTTATGTTCCACCTTTCCCGTGGAGTCCGTTGGGATTCTGACCATACTCTGATTCAGGATGATGCTCTTTATCAGGTTTTCCAGGAGCTCGTTCGTGCAGATCTTCTTTTAAGCCCGAATGTTGCAATTGGTCTTGATTTCTTTGATGCCCAGATTAACAGAGTAACGGCGTGGATATTAGGTTCCCGTGCGGCTGGTAAAGCGATGCTTGCAGCGCTTTTGGAGCCGACCAAAGATATGATTGAAGCTGAGTATGCCGGTAATCTTGGAAAGAGACTTGCAATTCTTGATGAGTGCAAGAATCTTCCTCTTAATGCTGTTTGGGATTATGTTTGCCTGAAGCATGATGCAGGTGTCGGAATGTCCTGGATTGAGGAAATGGACAAGTACGAAAAAGCCGTTCAGTTTAAGAGACTGTAATGAAAAAGGTTTTACTTATCGGGGAATCCTGGCATGTTCATGTAACAGAATCCAAGGGATTTGACGTATTTACGTATGATTATTATGAAACGGCGGAGCAATATCTCCGGGCAGCTGTTGAAGGTGCAGGATATGAATTTCATCATATCCCGTCTCATATGGTTGAGTATGATTTCCCAAAAACAGTTGAAGGTCTTCTTGAATACAGTGTAATAATGCTTAGCGATGTCGGAGCCAATACGTTTAATCTTCCGATGAATGTTTTTCAGCGCCTTAATCCTACTCCGAACCGTCTTGAAATGCTTAGAGAGTATGTAAGCCGTGGCGGAAGTCTTGTTATGATTGGCGGATATCTAACGTTTCAGGGAATTCAGGGCAGAGGCTGTTACCGTAATTCGGCGCTTGCCGGGGTTTTGCCCGTTGAACTTCTTGAGGGAGATGACCGTATAGAAAAAAGTGCGGGAATCAAGCCTGAGGTTGTGTGCCCTGAACATAAGATAGTCTCCGGAATGCCCGGGGATTGGCCGCAGCTTCTAGGATATAACAGGCTTATTCCTAAAAAAGATTCTGAGGTAATAGTTAAGCTTGAGGATGATCCGATGATAGTAATCGGATATTATGGAAAAGGTAAGTCGGTTGCGTATGCAACTGATTGTGCTCCGCACTGGTCTCCTGAAGAATTTTGCAACTGGGAAGGTTACAGAAAATTGTGGGCGAATATTATTGATTGGCTGACAGAGTAATTAGTCATATGTATTAAAACAGCGTAGCCTTAAAAGGCTGCGCTGTTTTTGTTTGGTATTATTTTGTGAATGTAATGCAAATATTCGCTCATTAGGGTTCCTATGTTGTTTTATTGTCCTAAATATGCGATTTCCTCGTCAGTGAGTTCTATATCAAGTGCTGCGATATTATCTTTCATCTTGGATGGATTTTTTGTGCTTATTACAGAAAAAACATTAATGTTTTGTTTATAGAGCCAACTTAAAGCAATTTGTGTAACGCTACATCCTTTTCTTTCTGAAAGTTCTTCACAACGTGCAAGCTTTTCAAAGTTTTCCTCATAACCATAGCCTTTCATTGCTGCTTCATCAAGAATGCTGGAGGCAATATTAAAATCAGTGCTATGGAGTCTTCCGGAGAAGAGGCCTCGTGCAAGGCTTGAATAAGCTACGACCGGCATTTGATTTTTTTTATACCATTCTCTCGCTTGAGCATTTTCATCTCCGGTTATGGTTACAGTGTCCCATCCCCATGGATCTCCTGCTTGATGGGCTAAGCTGAAATTTGGGCTTGAAACAGAAAATGGAATGAGTCCATTTTTGTATGCGTATTCATTTGCTGCCTCAATTCTTTCATGAGTCCAGTTTGAGCCTCCGAATGCTCCTATTTTACCCTCAGCGTGAAATGCATTAAAGATTTCTACTATAGTTCCAACGTCAACATTAGGATCGTCGCGATGAAGGAGATAGATATCTATATAATTTGTATGAAGATATTCAGTTGATATAGCAAAGTCTTCGCGCATATCTTTCTCAGTAACTCTTTTTCTTCCACCTTCGGGATGTCCACATTTTGAGAGAAGAATAACTTCGTCGCGATGCCCGCAGTTTTCAAACCAATGACCAACGGATTTTTCGGAAAGATTATAATTTCTGGCTGTATCGATTGCGTTAATTCCTAAAGAAAAAATACCTTCAAGAATTTCATCTCCGTCGTCTCCGTTTAGATAGGGCGGAATAGCTGTACCATAAATGATTTCAGAAACTGGAAGATTTACAAATGGTATTTGTTTATATTTCATATTTCATCTCCAACGTTTTTATGCAAAAAACTGTGAATTAACAATATTTTTAGGAGTTCCATTAATAAACATTTGTAGGTTGTCAATTGCATAGTCTTTCAGGCGATTTCTGCATTCAAGCGCAGCCCAGCTGATGTGAGGCGTAAAGAAAACGTTTGGTGCTGAAAGTAAAGGATTATCTGCTGATATTGGTTCGTGCTCCACTGTATCTAAGCCTGCTCCGTAGATTTTACCGGAAGTTAGAGCTTCTGCGAGAGCATTTTCTTCAATTAATGCTCCCCGACTATTATTAATTAGGATAACTCCGTCCTTCATTTTCGCAATACTCTCGTTGTTTATCATGTGATAATTTTCTTCAAATAATGGGCAATGAAGGCATATTACGTCAGAACGTGCATATAATTCATCGAGTTCAACAAATTCAACTATTCCGTCAAACTCACTTTTGGGATGCGGAGTATATGCGATAACTTTCATTCCGAGGCCTAATGCGGTATATGCTGTCGTTTTTGCAATTCTTCCTAGTCCGATTATCCCCATTGTTTTATGGGCAAGTTCAATAGATGGATAATCCCAGAAGCACCAATCTAAAGGACCTGAACGACGCAGTTTGCGCACTTCAGCATCATGATGAGCAACATGGTCAGTTATTTCAAGTAGAAGTGCAATAGCATGCTGGCCTATTGCTTCGCTGCCATAAGAGGGTACGTTTGTTACTGGAATACCTTTTTTTCCTGCAGTCTTGATATCAACCATGTTATATCCGGTGCCGATAACTCCAATATAGCGTATATTCGGGCAGGCTTCTAAAACATCTTTCGTTATAGGGGCTTTGTTTAAGAGAACGATTTCTGCATCTCCAATCCTGTCAATTATTTCTTCTGCAGCACTACGTTCATAAATGCTTACACTTCCAAAGGTCTTTAAAGCATCCCAATTTAATTCACCGGGGTTTTCTCTCGGTTTGTCTAGTACAACAATTTTCATTGTAAAAGCCTCAGAGTTTTTTTAATTCTGATATTGTTTCCGCAAATCCGCGGCAATAAAATTGCAAATCTGATGCTGTCCACAGGACATTTGCGCCCATTGCTTGATAGTATTTGGCGTCTTCAGCATCGTTGCAGAATATTCCGCATGATATGCCATAATTTGCGCTTGTATCAAATACTTGTTTAACAGCTGAATTAAGAACATCGCTCTTTGTGTTAAATGGTGTTCCAAGCATTACTGACATATCGTTAGGTCCGATAATAACGCCGTTGATTTCTTTTCCATATTTATCAAGTATTGCGGGAAGATTATCAATGCCCGCTTGAGACTCTATCTGAATAAGAATATAACGGTTTTGCTGAAATTCTTCAAATTTTTCACCGACGCGAAACTGTGCATATCCGCCGGCTCCTTTGCGTCCTATAGGTCCAAATCTGACGGCGTCTATAACGGTTTTCATTTGTTCGAGAGTTTCAACTCTGGGGATCATAACGCCATCGGCTCCCATATCAATAGCTTTTGCGATTAAATGATACTGAGAATCTTGAACACGCATAAAAGATGGTATACCTAACATTCTGCATGTATGAAGCATAGGTATAACATTTTGAGTATCAAATCTGCCATGTTCTGCATCCATAAGAATAAAATCAATGTCAGGACAGTTCATTTTTTCAAGAAGCAGGGGAGTGTCGAGCATAATCATTGTGGTTCCGATGATTTTTTTTCGTTCATTAAATTTGTTTCTTAAAGTTTCATATCGATTCATTTTATTTACCTCATATATAATTTTTTTAATAAAACTGAATTAACAATTTAAATAAAAGCCAGTTCTTCAGGTATGAAAGGAAGTGATGTGCGTTGAGCTACTGCCATCATAGCATCTAATGTTGCCTGTGGAAGTTCCAAACCATTTTTAAGAGCTTTATATTCTTTCTCTTGAGCGAGTTGTCCCGGGAAAAGAATCCGATCAACTCCGGGTGCGCATTTTGCAGAAGCGAGCTCTTCAATCATGCTTTCCGCCCGTTTACTCATATCAATTTCAGGATTTAGTTTTGCAGGGTCAAGTGCAATAAACATATGGCCAACATTTCCGCTTTGCTCCGGATTTTTGTTCCAGGCATGAATGTTGGATAGGGATGCAGCTCCTGACAAAAGTCCTGCGAGAGATTCTACCATTATGCTTAATCCATAACCTTTATGTCCGCCAAATGCGACTAGAGCTCCGCCTAAGTCATATTGTTTAGGATCTGTTGTAGGGTTGCCTTCAGGATCCAGTAGCCAGCCAAGAGGAATGCTTTTTTCTTCATCTGCAGCGATTGAGATTTTTCCGGCAGCGACCTGACTCATTGCTATATCATAGCAGATAGTTCCATATTTTCCTGCAGGAATGGAATAAGAAAATGGATTGTTGCCTATTGCGCGGGAAGCGCTGCCTGATGCTGCCATGATTACATCTCCTGTAGACATTGCCAGGCCGATAAGCCCGTCAAGGGCTAACATTCTACTATAATATCCACATGCTCCATGATGATGACTGTTAAATACATTGACAATTCCGATACCGGTTTCTTTTGCTTTTGCCCGTGCGATATTATTTGCGAATACAGATACGGGAATTCCCAATCCTTGATCTGCATCAATAAGAGCATTTGATGCGCCATCGGATATTACCCGATATTTTGCATTAGCGCGAACGCCACCACTTTGAAGACACTCCACGTATCCAATCATACGGATAATTCCATGAGAATTAATTCCTCGCATATCTGCATTTACTAAAACCTCTGCGACAGTTTGTGCGCTTGTTTTTGGTAAACCGCAAGATATGAGTGCTTTGCAGCAATAATCTGAAAGCTTTTTATCTGAAAAATACATAGGAAATCCTCCCTGCTACTATATATTTTTACTTTCTTCGCTAATCATATGATCTAATCTTTTTTCACATGAAGATAAAAAATTTCCCCATTCGCTACTATTTATAAAAGCATTTTCGTTGCCTGCGCGTAATTTTAAGAGCTTTCCCTCTGTGTCGTTCTGATCAGGATGATTTCCTAAGACTATATCGACGTGTTCATTTGCTAAATAATGCAGTCCGTCACGAAATACGTCGCGACAATTAAGGGATAAGCCATATTTTTTTAAAAAGGAAGATTCCATGCTATTAGTGCCAACCCCTCCGTGCATAGCACAGACGAATGATGAATTTTCATTTTTCGTTTCAAAGAAAAGTGCAATGGTTCCCGCTGTATGTCCAGGTGCTGAAATGCATCGGATAGATGTATTTCCTAATTTAATAATATCTCCATTATCTATAAGAATATCTCCGGAAAATGGTTCTGCGTGTTCTACTTTCAATTCGTCTGCCCACGAAAGATTAAGAGAACCATTGATGATATTATTATCTTCACGACTAATTGCTATGCGCGCTCCGCTTAGTTGTTTCAGTTTAGTTGCACAACCGATGTGATCAATATGTCCGTGAGAGAGTAATAAAATACTTAAATTATGAGGATCAAGTCCTATCTGCTGCATGTTATCCAATATGATTTCATACATATAGGGATAACCGGTATCTATCATAATTAGACCATTGCCGGTATCTATAACATGAACAGAAACATCTTTGTTCCCGACAAAATAAATATTATTAAATACTTTAAAGGGCTCAATATATTTTGAAAATGCCATAATAAAAGCTCCAAGTGGTAATTCGTTTGTAGTATAACATACAGAAATTTGGAATGCAACCGATTTCATTAAAAATATTATGTGTAAAATAACGAATTAAAAAAAATAGTAAATTCCGCAAATTTGTGTTGATTTTCAAATTATTCCGTGTTAAAATCACAGTGCAACCGATAGCATAGAAGGCTACGGAATCAAAAAAGTAAATTTTTATTTAGGAGGAATTACAAATGAAAAAAATCTTAGCATGTTTACTCGTGTTCGCAATTATGCTTTCGTTCTGCGTAGCATTTGCAGATGAAGAGTACGATCCTTCCGATAAGTATCTCGGAATTGTCTGCTATCCCTCATCAAACACTACAATCGCTGTATGGATGACAGGTTTTCTGCAGACAGCTGAAGAGCTTGGCTACAAGCCTCTTTATATTGGCGGTGATACTACTGATGCTGCCGCAGTTGAGCAGATGATTGATGGTGTTATCGCACAGTATGATAATCTTGCAGGCGTTGCTCTTTGTATCAACTCTGAAACTCGCTGGAACATGGCAAATAAGTTTATGGAAGCTGGTATTCCTGTAGTAGACGGTTGGACTGTTTTAAGCGATGAAACCATTAAAGAAAATGCCGTCAATCCTGACATGCTTGTTGGGTGGTATGGAATTGACTCGACTGAATATGGTTATAATGCGGGTCTCGCTATTGGAGAAGCAGCAGAAGGAAAAGGTACTGTTGCAATTACTCAGTCTGCATTTGGCGATAATGAAAATGCGGCAGCGGCAGCATTCACAGCAGCAATTAATGAAAAGTATCCTGATATGAAGGTTCTTGATCCTCAGGTTGAGTCAACCGATGTTACTCAGGGTGTTGGCGTTGTAACGTCTCTTCTCCAGGCAAACATTGGTGATTTAGTTGGTGCATTTGGTACGACCGGTACGTCTGCTCAAACTTGGTCTCAGGCAGCTGAAGATCTTGGTTGGGATGGATATGTAATCGGAATGGATGCAACCAGCGCAAACCTTGACATCCTCGAAGAGGGTGGTGTCTATGGCTTAGTTGCACAGCCGATATATGATTTGTGGGCAGATTGCGCTCGTCATCTTGATGCATATCTTCGTGGTGAAGAGGTTTCTTTTGAAAACTATTCTGATGCCCCTGTAATCTTTGCTGATTCTGTTGCAAAGTATCGTGAAGTTCTTGGTGGTGTTGACACTTACGTAGCACAGTTCAAGTAAGCTCTAAACTTCTTTTTAGTTGCCGCGCGTAAAAGCGCGGCAACTGTTAATTAATATTTTTGTGAAAGGCAATGAAGAGCAGACATTATCTGTATGCTGTTCAATGTCTTTCAAATTATTTAATAATGAGGTGAAAACATGAACGATTATATTCTTGAAGCAAAAGATATAACAAAACAATTTCCGGGTGTTATTGCGCTTCAAAATGTTAATTTTAATGTAAAAAGAGGAGAGATTCTTGGATTAATAGGTGAAAATGGTGCCGGTAAATCTACTTTGCTGAAAATTATTAATGGTGTCTATACATATGGAACATTTGAAGGAGAACTTTTGTTTGATGGAGAACCGGCACATAACAGGAGCCCTTATGATGCATTGAGTAAAGGAATTGGATATGTACCGCAGGAGATTAACGTTATGGAAAATCTCACGGTAGCTGAGAATGTTTTTGTAGGGCATTTAAACAAGGATGATAAAAAATCTTCATTTAAAATGAATGATTTGATAAAGCGATGCGATGAATTTTTAAAGGCAAATAAATTTAATCTTAATCCAAAAGCGATGGTAAGCGGTCTTTCTATAGGTCAGAAACAACTAGTAATGGCTGCGAAAGCCATTTCGTGGAATCCGAAAATTCTCGTACTTGATGAACCTACTACAGCACTTTCACAATCGGACGTTGAGAATCTTTTCGAAATAGTTAATCATCTTAAATCTCAGGGAACGAGTATTATTTTTGTCACACATAAATTGGAGGAAATATTTACGCTGACTGATCGTGTAACAATTCTTCGAGATGGTCAGGTAATAACGACATATGAAAAATCCGAATATGATCGAGCAAGAATCATATCCGGAATGGTAGGCAGAGAACTTTCACAGTTATATCCAGAACGGCATGTGAAAATTGGCGAAGAGGTATTACGAGTTGAACATATGACGGTTCCCGATCCTAAGGTCCTTAATAAGAATTTAGTAACAGATGTCTCATTTAATCTGCATAAAGGTGAATTGCTTGGGTTCGCAGGGTTGGTCGGAGCTGGAAGAACAGAGACTGTATCAGCACTATTTGGTTCTTATAAAGATTACACTGCTGACGTTACAATTGAGGGAAAGAAAGTTAGAATTAAAAGTGAAGCAGATGCGATAGATTTAGGAATTAATATATTGACAGAAGATAGAAAATCTAATGGGCTTTTGCTTCTTAATGATATTAAGTTTAATATTGTTTTGAGTAATTTGAAAAAGATATTAAATAATGCTCGGTTAATTGATAAAAAGAAAGAACATGAATGCACTGATGTATTTATGAAGAAATTGCGGATTAAAGCCCCTGGAGATTCCACTATGGTAGCAAATCTTTCGGGAGGTAATCAGCAGAAAGTTGTTCTTGCCAAAGCACTTCATTCCAATCCTAAAATCCTTTTGCTTGATGAACCTACAAAAGGTATAGACGTTGGCTCAAAGCAAGAAATTTATGAAATTATGAATGAACTTCTTGCTGAAGGAATCAGTATAATCATGATTTCATCGGAATTACCTGAACTTTTAGGTATGTGTGATAGATTTATTGTTATGCGCGGCGGAGAAATTGTTGGAGAGATGGATAAAGAGCATGCAACACAAGAGAGCATTATGAATCTGTGCTTTGCATAAGATGGGGGTGAAGAATAATGTATGAAACTAAAAAAAGTTCTTCAGGAAAACTTTTAAAGTTTATTCTGATTCCGGAAGTTACATCGCTTATTCCGGTCATAATAGTAGTTGTTGTTGCTACGATTCTTAATCCTGTTTTCCTTACAGGCAGTAATCTGTTGACGTTAACGTCATCATTGATAGCTTCTTGGGGAATTTTAGCAATTGGGCAAGCTTTTGTTATCATTTCTGGTGGAATAGATGTATCAATGGGAATGATTTTAAGTTTCGCAGGAATGATGTTCTGCTATCTTGCCAGAAATGGGGCTTCTCTTTTTGTTTGCATTATTGCGGTTTTTGTAGTTTGCATTGGGATGGAGCTTTTAAATGCCCTTTTAATTTTGAAATTTAATGTAGCTCCGTTTGTCGCGACTATGAGTGTGCAGTATGTATGTAAAGGTCTTGCTAATGTCGTAAATTATGGTGCAGATTTATCTATTTCATATGATGTTAGAGATGGTATTCTTAGATTTAATGAAATAATGGGGTCTAAACCTCTGGGAATGAGTGTAGGCTGTATTATTTTTATCTTTTTGATTATTTTTGCTCAGTTTATATTAAAGAGAACGGCGTTTGGACGTAAAATTTATGCCGTAGGCGATAATTCAAGAGTGGCAAAAGTCGCAGGAATAAGAGTCTGGAAAATCCGTACAGCTTGTTTTGTGATAGCCGGAATTATGACATCTATCGCAGCTATTGTGTGGGTAGGATATTATTCGGGTTGTACACCTACGCAGGGAAATCCCTGGGTGTTTATAACGGTTGCAGCTGTTGCTATGGGAGGAGTTAGTTTAAAAGGTGGAAGCGGTTCTATGTTTGGCGTGTTTTTCGGGGTTATCTTAATGGGCCTTGTATATAATCTCATTACACTTCTTGGAATTAATTCTAATTATCAGAACGTATTTATAGGTGTTTTCCTTGCGCTTGCTGTTGTTCTTGATACTGTTCGTAGAGAAAAAACTCTTGGTAAGAATATATGAGGAGGTTTGCTTTATGAAAAAACAATCATTAAAAAATCTTTTTAGTAAAAATGAGTTTATGGTTTTCTGCATCCTCATAGTAATATGGATTTTTCTTTCATTGATTAATAAGAATTATGCAACTTTAAATAATCTTTGCGCTATAATGAAAACAATGTCATTTTATGGAATAATAGCTGTAGGATTAAGTTTTGTAATAATTCAGGGCGATTCTGATATTTCAACAGGAGCCAGTGCAGGTTTTAGCGCCGTATTTGGAACTGCTTTGATGGTTGAAACGCAATGCATGGGTATGCAAAACACCTCGATTGAATGGCTTGGGGTTCTTATATGTGTTTTGATAACTATGGCAGTTGGTGCTCTTATTGGTATGGGAAATGCTACGATGGTAGTAAAGTTTAGTATGCCGCCGTTTATTGCTACAGTTGCGATGCAATTTGTATTAAATGGATTAAAAATGGTAATAACGGGCGGTGCGTATGTTTATCCTCTTCCGGCAAGTCTTTTGAAATTTACTAAATTAGGAATTCCTCTTGGTGGCAATAAAAAAATAGCTATTTCGTTTATAATAATGTTGGTTTTACTAATAATAGCTTATTATATCTTGAAATATACAACATATGGCAGAAGCGTTTATGCAACCGGGGGGAATCGTGTTATGGCTCAGCTTTCTGGTGTAAAAACGAATTATGTAAGATATCGTAATTATATGGTTCTTCATGCATTGGTTGCTCTTGTTGGTATTCTTAATGCCGGATATCTTAAGCAGGGGTCTCCTGGAATAGGAAACGACTGGCATATGGTAATTATGGCAGCTTGTGCGATTGGTGGTATAAAATTTTCCGGGGGTTCCGGTAATATGATAGGGTTGCTCATAGGTTTGTTTACTCTATTTTCAATTAATAGCGCAATCGCATACGTTGGAATTAACACATTTTTGCAAGATGTTGTTATTGGTCTCGTTCTTATGATTATTGTAGTTTTTGACAGTATTCGTTCAAATCGTAAAGTACAGGCACAGTAAACCGGTTATTGCCTGCTTTTTTGAATTGTGTTATATTATGAATAGAAATCTGAACGGGGTATGCAAATGGAAAACAACACGGTTACTATTTACACTATCGCAGAAGTTCTTAATATGACGCCTAGCATGGTATCGCGTGCTTTTAAGCCTGATTCTAAGATTAATCCGGAAAAAAGGCAGTTAATTTTAAAAAAAGCGGAAGATATGGGATTTGCTCCTAATAAAATGGCATCCAGACTTTCGATGAAACCTATTCATATTGCTACTCTCGTTTATGGTCGTTTTTCCGGTTATTACGAGGAAATGGTTCGGGGAATTAATCACGCTGCTCAGGAATTATCTGATTATAAGGTAGTTTCTGATGTTAAGGTTATGCCTGTTGATTCATATTCAGAAAAAGAAGCGTTTGAAGCATTAGATGAGATTTCAAAGAAGAACTATGATGGGATAATTGTTCATGGTCTTTATGGCGAAAAAGTTGCAAGAAAAATTGATAGTATAAGTGAAACCGGAACAAAGGTCTGTACCTTGCACAATGATATTCTTTCTTGCAGAAGACTATTTACTTCTATGAGTGATACAGAACTTACCGGAAGTATTGCAGCTGAACTTATGAGCATCTTTCTTCCTGAGGATAAAAGAAAAGTTATTCTTTTCTCAGGAAATATGAAATCTCTTGTGCATCAGACACTTACTTTTTCTTTTATTCGTCATTGTAATAGGTATAATCTTCAACTTCTGCGGCATTACGCAACACAGGATTTTCCTGAAGAAGCCGCTAGAATGGTTGAAGATGCATTTGAAACTTTTTCTGATCAAATTGATGGTATATATATTTCTTCAGCAAATTCTCAACCAATATGTGCTTATTTGGAAAAGAACGGTCTTGGAGATAAGATAACTGTAATAGCATCAGATGTTTTTCCTGAACTTAGCGCTTATATGCGTAAAGGAATAGTAAATGCAACGATTTACCAAGATCCTTTTAATCAAGGAAAGCATGCTTTTAAAGGTCTCTTTTATAATATTTCAGAAGGTAGAGAAATAGATAGCATTATTATGACAAATCCTCAGATAGTGCTTAATAGCAACTTATCTACATTTGAGCGTTGGAAAGACGAATAATTATAGATTTTCGTTAAAACAGCGTAGCTTTTTTAAGCTACGCTGTTTTTTACAATTTTTTTGTTTTCGAAGATAAAATGTACTTGAAATTTTATATATTACGAGATAATTTTTATTCAGATGATATTAAAGATATGTTTTTGTTTACGGTAGATGACCTTTATATTTGATAATATTCCCATCTGAAATTGCCGCAGTAATTCCTTAATCCTTTGCAGCATTTTGAAATGTCTGAGCTTGAAAGCCCGGTTTCTCTGGCAGCTGTTCTTATGCCATCATAAATTATCCCTGTTTCAATGCATCTGACAGGTTTCATTTGCCGTTTGTTTCGGGCTGAGATTTTATCTTGTGCTTCGGCGGGTAAACGCCGGTTTGTATCTCCAAAGGCTCTGCCGTTTGTTTTATTATATCCTTTTTCCGGATTGGATGAGTCAAAATAATCAATTAGTGTAGCTTCAATCCGCTCAGCTGATTGGCAGGATAAAGGATATGAGAAGTGTTCTTTTCTGACTTTTTTTAATCCGCCTTGAGCGGTAATAGCGGCATATAGTTCTTTGTTATATTTATATCCGTAGTGCCAGCGCTTTTCGATTGGAACTGCTCCCATTCCGACATATTTTTTTCCATCTTTAAAAGTAAAAAGATACACGTCATATTGTTTGGAGCTTTTCAAACCTTTGCTTACGTTATATCCGTATTCGGGATTGGTTGTATTATCTCTTTCAATAAGTTCAGCTTCAAGTTTTTCGGCTTCCTCAAGGGGCAGGTTTTCTGCGATAATGCTCTTTTGAAATGCTGAAAAAGAATAACTGTTAATATCTGCGCTGAGGCGCTTGTTTTTATAGCCTGCGCCATTTCGCCAGCGCTTTGCCGGGCGTTTGCCTGTTATGCCATAGTATTTAAGTCCTGTTGGCCCTGTTAGTAGATATACTATATAATGATTTTTGTTTGAATAATCGAATTCCATATATATAATAGTATATACATATAATGCATTATGTCAAAGATGAAACGAATGAAATATTAATTAATATTACTTGAGATTAAATGGGGAATAGATTTTGAAACGAGATAATTTTAAAAAGCTTCTGTTAATATTACCTGTTGTTTTTGTGGTTCTTGTTTTTTGTTCTCCGTATATTTCGGAGAGTGAAAAAGAAGAAATTGCTTTGGATGTTATTCCTTCTGGGGAACCCGAAATCACATTTATATATCCTGCAGTAGTGCCATCTGTTCTTGAAGAGAATACTCCTGAGCCTGAAAAAACTCCTGAACCGTTTATAAAATCTGTTCCGGAAGTTTTGCCTTACGGTGAAGGCGTTCATAAAGGCTCAGTCAGATATGTATCGCAGCTAAATGATGTTGAAAAGAACGGATGGGGTAAATATGCCTGGAAAGCAGGCATGGAGTGCACGACAGCATGTATTTCAATGGCATTGAGTTACCTCGGCATTGATGAAAGCCCTGAGGCATTGCTGGATTTCAGTTCAAGAACGTATCTTGCCAGTTCTTTCGGAATAGAAGAGATTGATTGTTCATCGCTTTCTTCCCCCGTTTATGAAGAAGATGGTGCTGTAAAGGCATTCTTTGCCATGTTTGAAGATTATCTTTCTGATGAAGAGGGGAATATCTCGCCTATTGTGGTTTATATTTCAGGAAACGGAAATCATCATGCTTTTCTCGCTGTCGGGAAAGACGGCGATGATATTCTTGTTGCAGATCCTACGCCTTTCGGAGTTCACCGTGTTAATATTTCAGACGAAGGTGAAATAACAACAAATGAGGATGAGTATTTAACAAGATATATAACTGAATCATGCGGTCCTGCATTAATTCAAAGTCTTGGGCAATGGCATTTTAAATAATAATTGTTTTTAAGCTTCTTTTCAGTGTTTGAGAAATTTCAGGAATCATATTCAAACAACACCTATCGCTCCGCGTAAAACTATCCGTAAACCTGCAGTATCTCATAATACATTTGGTAGTGCAGGACATAGCAGTTTCGGTGGAGGTCACAGTGGAAAACCCGGAAACAATCATAGCGGGAAACCTGGCGGTAGTCACGGTAGTCACGGCAGTCATGGCGGAAGATTTTAAATTATTATAAAAGATAAATTAATCCCCCGGTTCATGTTGAACCGGGGGATTATGCTGTATTATAAACATTGAAATTCTTTTGGTTTCTAGCTATAATGATAAAAAAAGGATAAGAACTTTTTTGAGATAATTAAAACGGAGATGATAAGATGACTGTTGAAGAAATTAAAAAGCTTGAGATAAACGATCTTATTGAGCTTGGAGAGTTTGATTGCGTTTGCGGGAAGAAGCATTCAGCAGGGGTTAAAAAGATTGTAATTGAAAACGGAGCTATTAATTCAATTCCTGAAGTTTTAGCGGAACTTGGGGCAAAGAAACCGTTTATTCTTTCCGGCCATGATACGTTTTCTGTTGCCGGAGAGCGTGTATGCGATGTTCTTTCAGATGCAGGTTATTCCTTTAGCAGTTTTGTTTTTCCTGTTTCTCCTGTAAAGCCGACGGAGCATACGGTCGGCTCGGCTGTGATGCATTTTGATTATTCTTGTGATGTTATTTTAGGAATAGGCTCAGGGGTTGTTAATGATACGTGTAAAATTCTATCGAGAGCAACAGGAATAAAGTATATAATTGTTGGAACAGCTCCTTCTATGGACGGGTATCTTGCCGGGACTTCTGCTATGGAGCGGGATGGGCTTAAGGTATCTTTATCAAGTGCTGCTCCCTGGGCTGTAATCGGTGATTTGGATATTCTTTGCAATGCTCCGATGCATATGCTTGTTTCCGGTGTAGGTGATATGCTTGCCAAGATAACAAGCTTAAGAGAGTGGAAACTGGCGCAGATTATTGTAGGAGAGGATTATTGTCCTGTTGTCGCGGCCCTTGTTGAAAAAGCCTTGGATAAAGTAACTTCTCAGGCGGATGGGCTGCTTAAAAGAGACCCTGAAGCTGTTAAGTCAGTTATGGAAGGTCTTTTAATTGCAGGTATTGCTATGTATTATGTCGGAATTTCAAGGCCGGCATCCGGTATGGAACATTATTTCTCGCATGTTTGGGATATGCGTTCTCTTGCATTTGAAGATTGCCGCTGTGAGCTGCATGGAATTCAGGCCGGAATGGGAACTTTATATACGGTGATGGCTTATGAAACGTTGATTAACGGAGGGTATAAGCCTGATGAAAAGAGAGCGATGGAATATGTCCGTAATTTTTCTATCGATGATTGGAATGAGTCTCTTCGTTCATTCATCGGGCCGGGTGCTGAAGCTATGATTGCCGGGGAGAATAAAGAACATAAATATGATGTTGAAAAGCATGCTGCGAGATTTCGTGTAATTGAGGACCGCTGGGATGAGATAGTATCTGTTATTAAAACGCTTCCTTCATCTGAAAGTCTCAGAAATCTTATGGAGTCGATTGGAGCGCCGACGGATGCCGCATGTATAGGTTATTCTCCCGAGCAGGTTAAAACAACCTTTATGATGACGAAGGATATAAGAGATAAGTATGTCGGAACAAGGCTGTTCTGGGATCTTGGAATTCTTGAGGAAATAGCGGAAAAAACTTTTTGATGCTGCTTTGAGAATTCAGGAGGAGTTATATGTCTGCAACTATCAGAGATATTAGAAAAGCTACGGGTTTATCGCTTGCAACTATTTCTAAATATTTAAACGGCGGAAATGTTCTTCCGAAGAATAAAGAAAAGATTGAAAGGGCTATTAAGGATCTTGACTATGAGGTTAACGAAATAGCCCGTTGGCTTGCAACGAATAAAACAAAAACTATTGGTATTGTAGTATATGATATTCAAAGTCTTTTTACAGGTACGCTTGTCAGTTATGCCGGAAATGCTTTGAGAAAAGCCGGTTACGGGCTTTTAATATGTGATAGTGCAAACAGTGAGGAGCAGGAAAGAAATAATTTCAGATTTTTATTGGGAAAGAAAGTTGACGGTATCCTTGTTATTCCTGTGAATAACGGGAAGCATAATATTGAAAGCGCAGAAAAAGTGAATATTCCTGTCGTTTTTATGGATAGACCCGGAGATGAAAGTTGCAGCTGCGTAAAAATAGATAATGCGCTTGCTGCCCGCGAAGCGGTAGATTATCTTGTTAGCAGAGGGCATAGAAAAATAGCAGTAATAGGATCACGTGAAGAATATACCGGTGCTGAAAGATGCAGAGGATTTTGTGATGCTGCAAAAGAATATGGGCTTTCAGTTCCGGAAGAATATTTGCAAATTGTTCCTAATGCCTCGATTTCTGCAGGGTATGAAAGCATGAAGCAGTTGCTGTCGCTTAAAGAAAGGCCGACGGCTGTGTTTATGACGAATTATGAAATTACTTTGGGTGGCGTGATGGCGGTAAATGAATCGGATGTCAGATGCCCTGAAGATATTTCAATGTTCGGATTTGATAATCTTATTCTTTCTCAGATTGTTAAACCTAAAATGACAATGGTTGTTCAGCCGATGAAAGAAATGGCTGAGGAAGCGGTTGCAATTCTTTTAGATGAAATGAAGAATCAATCAGATAATGTAAAAATATTAAATCTGCCGGCAATAATAGAAGAAGGAAATTCAATAATTAATATTTAATTGACTTTTCTAGTTTTTTACATTATTATGATTTTAGAAAGTTTTTTATTTTTTAGGCAAAAAACGAACCGGTTCGCTCTAAGGAGAATTAATGTGAATAATCTGCTTCTTGGAATCGATATAGGCACGTCCGCTTGTAAAGTTGCGGTATTTAATGAGGACGGTCATGTTCTTGCAAGTACTAACCGTCCGTATGAGGTTTATTATCCTGCATCCGGATGGGTTGAGCAGGATGCGGACGAATGGTGGAATGCTATTTGCCTTGCAATCAGGGACGTTCTTGATATTCCGGGAATCGAAGCGCAGGATATCCGCTGCATAGGAATTGATGGGCAGAGCTGGTCAGCGATTCCGGTGGACAGAGCAGGTAATGTTCTTGCCAGAACTCCTATCTGGATGGATACGAGGGCAAGAGATATTTGCCAGAGATATAAGGCGAGCCTTGGTGAAGATACAATTTTTAATATTGCCGGGAATGATTTTCTCCCGTCTTATTCAACTCCTAAAATAATATGGTTCAGAGAAAATTATCCGGAGGTTTATTCAAAAACTTATAAATTTCTTCAGAGTAACAGTTATATTGCATATAAATTAACAGGGGTTTTCAGTCAGGATAAATCTCAGCTTTACGGAATTCATTTTTATGATCTTCATAAAATGGCTTATGATGAAGACCTTGCTAAAGATTTAGGAATAGATACTGATTTTATCCCTGATATATATGATTGTGATACAATTATTGGATATGTGAGCAGTGAAGCTTCTGAAATAACAGGCCTATTAAAAGGAACGCCGGTTGTAGCAGGTGGGCTTGATGCCGCTTGCGGGACTTTAGGCGCAGGAGTTTATAAGCCCGGGCAGACTCAGGAGCAGGGTGGTCAGGCAGGCGGTATGTCTATTTGTACGCCTGATGCGCTTGCCGATAAAAAGCTGATATTGTCTCCGCATGTTATTCCGGGTTTGTATTTGCTTCAGGGAGGAACTGTCGGGGGTGGCGGTGTTCTTAAGTGGTTCAGAAGTCAGCTTGCAAGCGATATGACTTTTGATGAGATTACAGTTGAAGCTGAAAATATTCCGGCAGGTGCTGAAGGAGTTGTATTTCTTCCCTATATGGCAGGAGAGAGATCTCCTATTTGGGATCCTGACGCTAAAGGTGTTTTTTATGGCCTCGGGTATGATAAGACGAGGGGTCATATGATAAGAGCCGTTCTTGAAGGAGAGGCATATTCACTTCAGCATAATCTTGAGGTGGCGGCTGATGCAGGTGCTGAAGTTGAGGTTTTGAATGCTATGGGAGGCTCGTCCAATTCGCTTCTTTGGACGCAGATAAAAGCTGATGTTACGGGTAAGAGAATAGTTGTTCCAACGTCTGATACGGCAACAACTCTCGGCGCAGCTATTCTTGCAGGCATTGGGTGCGGTTTGTACGGGAGTTATGAAGAAGCGGTTAACAGGACGATTGTAATAACCAGAACTCATGAGCCTGATATGGAAAAGCATGAAAAATATATGCAGTATATGAAGCTTTATCTTCAGTTATATGACGATTTAAAAGGTACGTTTGCATCTTTTAGTAATATCAGTAATATTTAACAGGAGGAAATAATTATGGGGTTAAAGCCTGAAAATGTTCCGCAGATTACGTTAAATAACGGAATGAAAGTGCCTTGCGTTGGCCTTGGAACGTTCGGAAGTGACAGAGTATCTGCCGAGGATGTTTCTAAAGCTGTTGCAGGAGCAATTCGTTGCGGTTACCGTCTTATTGACTGTGCTGCATGTTATGGAAATGAAAAAGAAATAGGTAATGTTTTTAAAGAAGCGTTTGATGAGGGTGTTGTAAAAAGAGAAGACCTGATTGTAATGACTAAGGTTTGGAATGATATGCACCGTCAGGTTGAAAAGTCAGCTGATAAGAGTATAGAAGATCTTAAGTGTGACTATCTTGATATTCTCTTTATTCATTGGCCGTTCCCCAATTATCATGCTCCCGGGTGTGATGTTGATTCCAGAAATCCTGATTCCAAGCCGTTCTCTGTTGAAGAGTTTATGGATACTTACCGTCAGATAGAGGCGCTTGTAAAGAAGGGTAAGGTAAAAGCAATAGGAATTTCCAATCTTACAATTCCCAAGCTTGAGCAGGTTGTTGATAAGTTTGAAATAAAGCCCGTGATGTGCGAGCTTGAGCTTCATCCCTGCTTCCAGCAGCAGGAGCTGTTTGATTATCTCGTTGCTCATGATATTCAGCCTGTCGGTTTTATGCCGCTCGGTTCTCCGAGAAGGCCTGAAAGAGATATTGTAGCAACTGATATAGAAGATATGAAGGAACCTGAGCTCGTAGCTATAGCTAAGGCTCATAATTGCCATCCGGCAACGATATGCCTTAAGTGGGCTATTCAGCGCGGTCAGCTTCCTATTCCTTTCTCGGTTCATAATTATGAGGGCAACCTTGAATGCACTGTAACGGAACCGCTTACGGATGAAGAAATGGCAATTATTGCTACTATGGAAAAGGATAACCGTCTTGTTAAGGGACAGGTATTTTTGTGGCCCGGTGCTAATGATTGGCATGACCTTTGGGATGAGGAAGGCTTTATTGTAGATTGCCCTGATGCAAAATAATACGGGAAGCGGGAAATGGATGCATTAAGAAAAATGCTTATGGCCAGACAGGAAGGAATGAAATTTGCAGGTATTCCTTCTTTCTGTACGGCAAATGATCTTGTTATTGAAGCTTGTATTAAGCAGGCAAAGCGCTTTAATGACAGTGTTTTAATAGAGGCGACGGCCAATCAAGTGAATCAGTTTGGCGGGTATACAGGGATGAAGCCTGCTGATTACAGGGATTTTGTTTACTCTATTGCAGATAATCTCGGATTTGAAAGAGAAAGAATAATTCTTGGAGGAGATCATCTTGGCCCGTTAACGTGGCAGAATGAGCCGGAAGAGTCTGCAATGGCAAAAGCTATTGAGCTTGTAAAGCTTTTCGTCTTGGCAGGATATAAAAAAATTCATCTGGACACAAGTATGCGTCTGGCAGATGACTCTAAAGCTTCGCCTCTTTCTGATAATACTGTTGCAAGAAGAGGTGCGGTTTTATATGAAGCCTGCGAGCAGGCTTATCAGGAGCTTTTGAAAACTAATCCGGATGAAGTCAGGCCTGTATATATTATTGGGTCTGAAGTTCCGATTCCCGGAGGAGCTCAGGAAGCTGAGGAGAGTATTTCGGTAACTTCTCCTGAAGCTGTTGAAAAAACTCTTGCTGCATATAAAGAGGAATTTGCTGCAAAAGGCCTTTCGGATGCGTTTGAAAATATTATAGGAATAGTTGTTCAGCCCGGAGTTGAGTTCGGAGATGAAGATATATTCCGTTATAACCGTGAAAAAGCGGTTTCGTTGACGAATGCGATGAGAAAGCATCCTGAAATTGTGCTTGAAGGGCATTCGACGGATTATCAGAGCCCTGAAAGTCTTAAGCAGATGGTTGAGGACGGAATTGCGATATTAAAGGTAGGTCCTGCGTTAACGTTTTCTCTCCGTGAAGGATTATATGCTCTTTCTATGATGGAAAAAGAATTGGTTCCGGAGGAGAAGCAGGCTCATTTTATGGAAGTCCTCGAAGAAATTATGCTGAAGAATCCTGAAAATTGGCAGAAGCATTATCATGGAACTCCTGAGCAGCTTAAAATTAAGCGTTCATACAGCTTCTCTGATCGTTGCCGGTATTATTTTTCACAGCCGGAAATTAAAAGCGCTATTAACAAACTGTTTGAAAATATGAGAGGTGTTCATATTCCAATGAGTATGCTCCGTCAGTATATGCCGCTTCAGTATGTTAAGGTCAGAGACGGGGTTTTATCAATGGATCCGAAGGATCTTGCCGAGGATTGTGTTGTTCATCTTGCGGAAGATTATAATTATGCCACGAAGCTGAATTATATGATTGCCGATGTGTTCTGCCGTTGACTATTCTCGTATGTTTTGTTAGAATGAAGTATAGTTTTATAACTTAAACAAAGTCTTTAATAACTATCGAAGGAAGGAATGCACATGGGAGAAGTTATTCTTTCAATGAAGGACATCGACAAGTCTTTCCCAGGTGTTCATGCTCTTGACCACGCCAATCTTGAGGTTCGGGCAGGGGAGGTTCATGCCTTAGTAGGTGAGAATGGAGCCGGGAAGTCTACGTTGATGAAGGTTCTGACAGGAATCTATACCAGAGATTCCGGAACTGTTGTCTATGAGGGAAAGGAAGTTGAATTTCACAGTCCCAAGGAGGCGCAGGATGCCGGAATTGTTATAGTTCATCAGGAACTTAATATGATGAACCATCTTACTGTTGCTCAGAATATTTTTATTGGGCGAGAGTATATGAAAGGCAAATTAATTGACGATGCCAAGATGAATGAGGAAACCGCTAAGCTGTTTAAGCAGATGGAGGTTGACATTGATCCTGCTGAAAAGATGGGGAATCTTACCGTTGGAAAGCAGCAGATGTGTGAAATTGCAAAGGCAATTTCCCATCAGGCAAAAATCATCATATTTGATGAGCCTTCTTCAGCTTTAACAGATGCTGAAATTGATGAACTTTTCAAAATTATCCGTGATTTAAGAGAAAAACAGCTTGGTATTGTTTATATTACGCACCGTATGGATGAGATTAAAGTTATTACGGATCGCGTAACTGTTATGCGTGACGGCGGATATGTCGGAACGCTTATTACTGATGAGTGTACGAAATCTGATATTATCAGTATGATGGTTGGTCGTGTAATATATGAAGATCCTAAAACCAAGAGTACTGTTGCGCCTGATGCACCGGTAGTTCTTAAGGTTGAGCATCTTAATGCCGGCAGAATGGTTCAGGATGTAAGCTTTGAGCTTCATAAAGGCGAAATTTTAGGTTTTGCCGGTCTTATGGGGGCAGGGCGTACAGAAACTGCTCGTGCAATTTTTGGTGCTGACCCGAAAGATAGTGGTGATATTTACGTTAATGGAGAGAAAGTTGAGATTAATTCTCCGCAGGATGCAGTTAAACTCGGAATTGGTTATCTTTCAGAAGATAGAAAGCGTTACGGAATAGTTGTTGGTAAGAGCGTTTCAGAAAACTCAACTCTTGCTCATCTTAAAAATTACGTAAAGGGTTTGTTTATTAACCGTAGGGCTGAAAATGAAATAACTGAGCAGTATATTGAACGTCTTAATACAAAGACACCCAGTACTGATCAGCTTGTTGTTAATCTTTCCGGCGGAAATCAGCAAAAGGTCGTTTTGGCAAAGTGGCTTGTTAAGGATTGTGATATTCTTATTTTTGATGAGCCGACTCGTGGAATTGATGTTGGTGCGAAGAGTGAAATTTATCATCTTATGAATGAGCTTACGGCTCTGGGTAAATCTATAATGATGATATCTTCTGAAATGCCTGAGATTCTTCGAATGAGTGATCGAATTGTGGTAATGTGCGAAGGTAAAAAGACCGCTGAGATAGATATAGCTGAGGCGACGCAGGAGAATATCATGCATGCCGCAACGCTGCGCTGACGGGAGGTAGGATAATGAAAAAGTTTAAAGAAATCCCGATAGTTAAAAAAATAGGATTCAACCGTATTGCATTGGCGGGCGTGCTTATTCTTCTTTATTTTTTATTCTCGCTTGGTAGTGGTCGAATTCTTGGTAAGGATGATATTATGAACATCCTTAACAGTGTTGACTTTATGGGCTTCCTTGCAATCGGAGTTACGTTTGTTATTGCAACAGGCGGAATAGATTTTTCAATAGGTCCTGTTATGTATTGCGCTGCGCTTGTCAGCGGAACGCTTCTTGTTAAGTGCAATTGGCCGCTTTGGCTTTGCTTGCTTGTATGTATTCTTGTAGGGTTATGTTTTGGTGCTTTTAACGGGCTTATGGTTGCTTATATGAGGCTTCCCTCATTTATTTCTTCCATGGCTTCAATGCGTATTGCGCAAGGTATCGGGTCTCTTGTTACAAGATCTGCCGGTATTTCTTGGCCGATTAGCGGAGAAGCAAATGACTGGTACAGAAAGCTTGTTAAATGGAACGGTTTTCCGACAGGTCTTGTTATTCTCCTTATTATTGCTATAGTGTGTGCGATTATTTTAAATAGAACCCGGATTGGCCGTTATATTTTGTGCATAGGTTCTAACCGTGAGGCAGTCCGTTTGTCCGGTGTTGATACGCGTAAATGGGAAGCGCTTGCATATATGATTTGCGGAACGCTTGTCGGTATTGCCGCTATTATGTATGTTGCTGTGAATACAAAGGTGACAACGTCCGGCGGTGATAGCTTTAATAATAATGCAATTGCAGCTTGTGTTATGGGAGGAACTTCTATGTCCGGAGGAGTTGCTTCTGTTGCAGGAAGCTTTATAGGTATTATTATAATTGCTTTGCTTCGAGTTGGAATCAGCGCAATGAAGTTTAGTCCTGACTGGCAGTATATTATTACGGGTGCGATTGTTGCTCTTGCCGTATTTACGGATATTCGCAGCAGTGCCCGCAAAAAGTGAATGATTTTATGAAGATTGGAGGATAGTAGAATGGGTAATTCAAATCTTAATGGAATTAAAACTCGTAAGTTCGATCTTCAGAGAATCGTTGTTGTCTCTGTTGTAGTTGTTTTGGCATTATTCTTTTCTTTGGCAAGTAAGAATTTCCGCAAATATTCAACGCTTGTTACGCTTCTTGATTCTTTTTATTATTTTATGCTTATGGCAATAGGCGTAACATTCTGTCTGATTTCCGGAGGTAATGACCTGTCTGTTGGTACCGGGATGGTATGTGATGCTCTTATTGGTGGTTTTTGTATAATTCATCTTGGTTGGCCGACGTGGCTTGGAATGCTTATTACTATACTTTGTGGCTTGGTATTTGGTTGTCTTAATGGTTTCTTTGTTGCTGTAATGAATTTACCTGCGTTTATAGGTACGCTTTGTACGATGCTTATAACCCGAGGTTTAGGCTCCGTTGTTGCGGGTGGTTCTATTACGTGGCCTGCAAAGGAACAGGCGAATGGTTGGTTCCGTAAGATATTTAAAATCTTCGTTTTAAATGCAGATGGGAAAAAGACGCCGATTCCGGTTGGAGTAATTTTGATTATTATAGCAATAGTGGTTATGTCTTTTGTGCTTAATAAGACGCGAGTTGGACGGTATATTATTGCTATTGGTTCTAATAAAGAAGCTGCCCGTCTTTCCGGTGTAAATGTTGTTAAGTATCAGATGCTTGCCTATATTATTTCAGGATTATTTACAGGTATGGCCGGTATTGCATATGTTTGCGCATCAACGTCATCGATTACCCCAGGTTCAGGAACCGGGCTTGAGCTTGATGCAATAGGCGGAGCAATTATTGGTGGAACTTCAATGACAGGTGGTGTCGGAAGTATTTTCGGAACGTTTCTGGGCGTTATGATTTTGACGCTTTTGAAAAATGGTTTGCCGAAAATTGGGTTAGGTCAGGATTGGCAGAATATTATTACCGGATTAATCCTGATTGGAGCTATTTGGATTGATGTTCTTCGTAGCAGAAGGCGTAAGTGAACCGGTAAATCGCAATTGACTGAAAAATAGCTCTATGCTATAATTTATTCATGTAAATTTACCAAGAAATTGGTAAAAAAATAAAATAAGGAGGATTTCTAAAATGAAGAAAATCCTGGCAATCGCACTTGTCCTCATGCTCGTTCTTAGCATGATGACCGTCGCACTTGCAGATGATGCAATGCATTTCGAGATCGTATCCAAGGGCTTCCAGCATGCTTACTGGCAGGCAGTTAAAAAGGGTGCCGAAGAGAAAGCAGCTGAGCTTGGCGTAACCATCAACTTCGATGGTCCGGCAACTGAGTCTGATTACGATCAGCAGCTCCAGCAGTTCAACTCCGCAATGGCTTCTGAGCCCGATGCAGTTGGTCTTGCAGCTCTTAGCACGACCACTCTTCTTGATGCTATCACTGATGCTCAGGGCAAGAACATTCCTATTATCGGATTTGACTCTGGTGTTCCCGGTGCTCCTGAAGGCGCAATTTACGCAAATGCTGCTACTGATAACTATGCAGCAGGTGCTGTTGCAGCAGAGAAGATTTACGAGGCCATTAAGGATCGCGTAGCTGCTGCTGACGGTGCTGTCCGTATCGGTGTTTCCGCACAGGACAACGTATCTGAGTCTGTTACTCTCCGTGGTCTCGGCTTCATCGACAAGATGGCTGAGCTCCTTGCAGCTGACGGCTTTGGTGTAAAACTCGAAGGCGATACCTTCTACTGCGATGCAGCAAAGGTTGAGTCCAAGGACGATGCAAAAGTTATCATTGAGACTCTCGTTCCTGCTCAGGTTACTTCCGAGCTCTCTCTGATTGACTGCAACACTCTCCTTAGCAAGGACGATATCGTAGCAATCTATGGTTCTAACCAGCACTCTGCAGAAGCAATTGTTGCTGCAAATGAGAACCTCCAGGTTTGCGGAACCGGTGATGGCGAAGTTATCGCTGCCGGCTTTGACTCCGGTGCAGTTATCCTTGGCGCAGTTCGTGATGGCGTATTCCTCGGTGCTATCACTCAGGCTCCTGTTGCTATGGGCGCTGCTGTTGTTCAGCTTTGCTATGATGCCGCAAATGGCCAGCCTGTTTCTGATGTTGACACCGGCTGCCAGTGGTACACCGCAGAGAATATGGACGATCCTGAGATCGCTCAGAACCTCTACGAGTAATACTTAATCAGATATTATTAATATCTAAAATAAAAGGGACGCCTTCGGGCGTCCTTTTTGTTCTGTTTAGGTATGCAACCGGACTTTACAAATAACATAAAAATGTGTAAACTGCAGTTGGTTGAAATAGATGCATTTAAACTTTACAATATTCACAGAATTCAAATTTTGGAGGCAGGTATGAATGCAGTAACTGTTAAAGGTCTTAATAAGACTTATCCTGCTTTTCAGCTAAAGAATGTATCTTTTGAACTGGAAGCGGGGAAAATAACCGGATTTATAGGAAGAAACGGTGCCGGGAAGACGACAACGATTAAATCTATGCTGAATCTTGTTCATCCTGATAGCGGAGAGTTTTCATATTTTGGAATTCCTTTAGTTGGAAATGAATCTGAGATTAAGCAGCGTATAGGATATTCAACAGGTACGATTGGTTGGTATCCGAGAAAAACAGTCCGGGAAATAGTTGCTGTAACTAAGCTTTTTTATAAAAATTGGGATGAGGAGGCATACCGGAAATATCTTGACTTTTTCGGTTTGGATGAAAACAAAAAGCCTATTGAGCTGTCAGAAGGTATGAAAGTTAAGTGTAATTTGCTTCTGGCTCTTTCTCATAAAGCTGAGGTTTTGATTTTAGACGAACCTTCAAGTGGGTTAGATCCGTTTTCGAGAGATGAACTATTAGATGTTTTTATTAGCTTAAAGGACGAAGGAGTAACTGTTCTGTTTTCAACTCATATTACTTCCGATTTGGAAAAATGTGCAGACAATATAATTTATATTTCCAACGGAGAAATTAAATATGCCTGCCCAAAAGTATTGTTTGAAAAGGAGAATGGGAAAAACGGGGAGACGCTTGAGGAGATATTCCTGCGTTTGGAAAGGAGCCAGAGATGATGTTTTCGCTTTTAAGGAAGGAAATGCGCCTTAGTGCATCTGTTCTTTCATATCTTTTTATTGCGTTTAGTTTTATGACTCTTTTGCCGGGGTATCCGGTTCTTTGCGGTGCATTTTTTATAACGCTCGGTATTTTTCAGAGTTATCAGGCAGCCAGAGAGGCTAACGATATAGTTTTTACGGTATTATTACCTGTTGCCAAGCATGATGTTGTAAAGGGAAAATTTATTTTTGCAATGTTTATTGAGCTATGCGGATTTCTTGTTATGGCAGTGCTAACGTTTCTGCGTATGACTGTTTTTGCAGATTTGGTTGTTTACAGAAGCAATGCTTTAATGACTGCCAATCCCTTCTTTCTTGGTATGGTACTTGTAATTTTCGGGCTGTTTAATCTGATTTTTATAGGCGGATTCTTTAAAACAGCTTATAATTTTGCGAGAAATTTCGTGCCTTATATAATTGCTGCTTTTGCTGTTATCGGTATCGGTGAAGCGCTGCATTATTTTCCCGGATTGGAAGTGCTTAACGCTTTCGGGTTTGATCATATAGGGTTGCAGCTTTTGCTGCTTCTGGCAGGGGCTTTGTGTTTTGTGCTGCTGACCGGTATTTCTTACAGAAAAGCATGTGCGGATTTTGAGAAGCTTGATTTGTAATAGTGGTGAAAAATTATGCTGAAAGATAATTTGATTATGCTCCGGAAATTAAACGGTTATTCTCAGGAGCAGATTGCGGAGAAAATTAATATTTCCAGGCAGGCATATTCAAAATGGGAGAGCGGGGCAACTATTCCGGATATAGAAAAATGTGCCAGCCTTGCTGAAGTTTATGGTACGACTGTTGACAGTCTTATCAGAACTGAGTCAGTTGATGGAATCGGTATTATTCCGCCTGCGCCGAAGGGTAAAAATATCTGGGGTTCGGTTACAATTAATGACCGCGGTCAGATTGTTATTCCGAAGGGGGCCAGAGATAAGTTTAATTTAAAAGGCGGAGACAGGCTTATTGTTGGCAGCGATGAGATAGGAATTGCTTTACTCCCGGTGGAAGTGATTGAAAAAAATATTCAGAAGTTTCTTGATAGTATTAATAAAGATAGTTCAGATTGAAAACGGTATGAATTTTTCTAAAAAAGTATTATTAATTGTATTTGCCTTTTTAATATTTGTTGCAGGCAGTGGCAGTGCTATTCCAAATCATAAGAATTGTATTCTCGCTGATGTGATTAAAACCGGTGATAACGGTTTTATATGCAGCTTTGAAGGCGTGAAGCATGATTTTATTTTGGAGATGCCTGATGAGGTTGCCGGTGCTCCGCTTGTAATTATGCTGCACGGTTACGGAAATGATGCAAAAAGCTTTAAGCAGTATACGGCTTTTGATGCTGAGGCAACTGCACGCGGATATGGGGTCGTATATGTAACCGGAGCTCCTTCTCCGGAAGACCCGACGTCCGCAATCGGATGGAATTCAGGTATTGGAGTATCTGAAAAGAATGACACTGGGTTTTTGTGTGCTCTTGCAAATTATATGTGTGAAACATATGCATTTGATAATACGCGTGTGTTTGCAGTTGGCTTCAGTAACGGGGCTTTTATGGTGCACAGGCTTGCGTTGGAGGCAAATGATGTTTTTTCTGCAGTTGTCAGTGTAGCAGGGATGATGCCTGAGAGCGTATGGGAAAACCGTGATGAAAACTGTTCAGTCGGAGTTTTTCAGATTACAGGTGAAAAGGATGATGTAATTCCGAAGAACATTGATGGCAGCGCAAAGTATTCAAAGGCGCCGGCGATAGAGGATGTTATTGATTATTATGTGCGGGGGAACGCACTCGAATTGTCTGAAGAATGTTCAACAGGTAAAAAAGCATCTCTGGAGAAGTATAGATCAGATAATTCGGATAAGCAGGTTTGGAATTTAATAATTCCCGATGGCCGTCATTCATGGCCGGGTGAATCGGCAACAGGTATTAAAACGAATGAACTTATTCTGGATTTTCTGGATACACAGTAACTGCACTTGTTTTGTATTTAATGAAATTTAACAGATAAATGATCAAAGGATAATTTGATCATTTTTTTTTATTTCTGCGCACAAATTTGTATCTGCAATCGTTATATAAACAGAGAGGAGGAAATAATCCATGGATTTAAAGCAACAGTACGATAATCTCCTCAGGTACTGTTATATGAAAACAAAAGACAGATACGGGCCTTTAGATAATGTCCAGATGTCTCTGATAGTTTACGGTCTGACGGCAATTATATTTATGGCTGTATTAATAGTATCTTACAGGAAGTCGCAGGTTGAAAGCAGGTAAAAACGTAAAATAAATAAAAACTGCCGGGGCTGATCATAGCCTCGGCAGTTTTTGATATTGATACGGTTATTGAGTTTTGCAGTTACAAAACGGCTGTTACGGCACAGTATATTAAAGATAATCCCATGATAATGCCGAAAGGCTTTTTATAGCGGGTAATAAAGTTCTTAAGTGCCGTGCCGCAAAGCGCCCAGAGCAGTGATGCTGCGCCGGCAATAATTACGAATGCAAAAGCTACCCACAGTATGGTGGAAAACTTCTGGCTTACAGGTATAACATATACTGCAAAAGTACTTATTGAGACAATCCAGCTTTTGGCATTGAGAAGCTGGAGTATAAAACCTGAACGGTAAGTGGATTCGGTTTGCTGCCCCGTAACAGAGATATCGTCTTCCCAGCCTGATCTGATCATCTTATATGCAAGATAGAGAAGGTATGCAGCGCCTATCCATTTCAGCACGTTTACAACTGACGGCATGATTTCCGCCAAAGCAAGATTGAGCCCGCCGCACAGAAGAGCTTTTATAAACAGTCCCGTCATGCTGGCTATTAAAAATTTTTTTGTACCTTTTAGCCCGTATTTTCCTCCCAGGAAAAGGCAGGTCAGGTTATTCGGTCCCGGCGTAATGCTTTGAATAATCAAATACAGAATTAACGGCATCCAGGTTTTCATTCGGAGTTCCTCTTGTTTTAAATAAATTTTTTGCTATTGGCAGGTATTGTTTTTGCGTTCTTATTTTACTCTTACGGTGATATATATGTAAAGAAAAACAGAGATTAATTATTTTGCTAAAAACAGGGATAAATTATCTGTATAAATAGAAATAGAATATCCGTAAAAATATTTTTTGTAGTTTCACTACTTTTTTGCAAAAAGATATTGTAATTTCGCTACAACAGTGCTACACTGTGACCATCATATTATAAAGATAATAGAAGGAGACTATTATGAGCACTGTTCTAACCATGCCCCAGAAGGGCTTAACCGAAGAATCATCTGTTATTGCAGAGTTCTTTGTTAAGGAAGGTGACGTTATTTCTGTCGGTCAGCCTGTATTTTCAATTGAAACCGGAAAGGCTACCTTTGATGTTGAAGCAGAAGCTGCAGGAACTGTTCTTGCAATATTCTGCGCTGAGGGTGACGATGTTCCCATCAAAGCTCCCGTATTAGTAGTCGGTGAGCCGGGTGAAAGCTTTGAGCGTCCTGAAGGTGCCGCTCCTGCTGCCGCTCCTGCCGCTGAGGCAGCTCCCGCTGCCGCGCCTGCAGCAGCTCCTGTTGTTGCCGCTGCTCCCAAGGCAGATAATCAGGGATTTGCATCTCCCCGCGCAAAGGCTGCAGCTGAGAGAGCTAATGTGGACTGGCATGATGCAGCTCCAACGGGTCCTGAAGGCAGAGTTATTGAGAAGGATATTGCAGAGCTTATTGCAAACGGTAAGACTGTAGTTGCGGCAAAGGCTGCAATGAAGGCTGATGAGCCTGAATTCGAAGTCGTAAAGAACAGCGGTATCCGCAAGGTTATTGCTCAGAACATGCATGATTCTCTCGCTTCCATGGCTCAGCTTTCTTTCACTGCATATTTCGATGCAACAGAGCTTTTTGCTTACCGCGAGAAGGTTAAGGCAATGGGCGAGAAGCTCGGGTACCCCAACATCTCCATTAACGATATGATTCTCTTCGCAGTTTCCAGAACAGTTCTTGATTATCCTATATTCAATGCTCATTTTGACGATAAAGAGACTAAGCTTTTCCATCGCGTTCACCTCGGCGTTGCAACGAACACTGAGCGCGGGCTTATGGTCCCCACGCTTTTCAATGCTGACTTAAAGAGCCTTAACATGATTTCCCGTGAAGCTAAGGCATTATCTCAGGCATGCCGCGATAATACCATTACTCCCGACCAGCTCTCAGGCGGAACGATTACGGTTACGAATCTTGGAAATAATAATATTTCCAGCTTCACTCCTGTTATCAATCCTCCTCAGACGTGTATTGTCGGCGTTTGCTCTCCTGAGTGGAGAGTCCGCCCGGGTAAGGACGGCGAGATGGAAATGTACCGCGCAATGGGCATTTCTTTGACCTTCGATCACCGCGCAGTAGACGGAGCTCCCGCTGCAGAATTCCTTAACGCATTCTGCCGCAGACTTGAGAACTTCTCTCTTCTGCTTGCAGAATAATTAATGAGAGGTAAGAATAATGGCAGATTTTGATGTAATAGTTTTTGGCGCAGGCCCCGGCGGATATCTGGCAGCTGAAAGAGCAGGCCAGGCAGGTTTAAAGGCTCTTTTAATTGAGAAGCAGCATATCGGCGGAACATGCCTTAATGAAGGCTGTATCCCAACCAAGACGCTTTTGCGTTCATCCAAGCTTTATCATGCGGCATTAAACGGTGCTCCTTATGCAGTAACTGTTAAAGGCGCATCAATTGACCATAAGGCAGTTGTTGAACGTAAGAGAAACGTGACTAAGAACCTCGTAGCCGGCGTTAAGGCTGGCCTTAAGGCTTCAAAGGTTAAAACTGTTGAGGCAGAGGGTATTATAAACGGCCGTGATGCTGACGGTTTTTCCGTTACCGCAGGTGGAGAGACGTTCCACGGTAAGAATTTAATTATCGCAACTGGTTCTCATCCTATTGTTCCCGGCATTGACGGTTTAGCCGATGCTATCAAGGCAGGATTTGTTTTAACAAGCACTGAGCTTCTTGAAATCCAGTCAGTTCCCAAGACGTTATGCGTTGTCGGCGGCGGAGTTATAGGCCTTGAAATGGCAACTTATTTTGCTCAGCTTGGCTCAAAGATTGAGATAGTTGAAGCTGCTGCCAAGGTTGCAGGTTCTTTGGATGCCGAAGCAACTGATGTTATCGTTAAGGGCTGCGAAGAGCTTGGAATGAAGTTCCATCTTAACACCAAGGCTGTATCCTTCGGAAAGAAGTCAGTTTCTGTTGAGTGTGACGGAAAGAAGTCTGAAATCAAGTGCGACAAGGTCCTTCTTTGCATCGGCAGAGCTGCAAATACTGAGGGTTACGGGCTTGAGTCTATTCATGTTCCGGTTGAAAACCGCGCAATAAAGATTGATGATTACTGCCAGACCGGTATTCCCGGCGTTTACGCAATTGGCGACTGCAACGGAACAGGCATGCTTGCTCATGTTGCTTACCGCCAGGCAGAGGTCGCTGTCAACCACATTCTCGGCAAGAATGATCCCATGCGCTGGGCAGTTGTTCCGTCGCTTGTTCATACGGAGCCTGAGGCTGCATTTGTCGGGCAGACCGTTGAAGAAGCAAAGGCTGCAGGTATTGATGCCGTAGGCGTAAAGCTCACCATGAATTATTCAGGTCTTTACCTTGCTGAAAATGAAAACGGAACCGGTATTATGAAGGCAACGTTTGATAAGAAGAAAAAGACGATGATTGGTGCAACGATAGTTGGCGGCCCTGCAAGTGAGCTTATAACAATCTGCTCTATTATGATTGACAATGAGCTCCCCGTTGAGAGAATGAAGTCATATGTATTCCCTCATCCCACGTGCGCAGAGATTATCAGAGAAGCAATTTTTGCTGCAAAGCTTTAATATAAAGGAGAAAAGATATGTCAAAAGAGCAATTTTACAATCCTGAGCAGATTTTTGGCGAAGGCGATATAAAATTTCAGGATATTCCTGTTTTTGCTTATAAAAAAACATTAAAGGACGAAGTTAAGGCAAAGAAATTCACGAAGGAAGAGCTTGTTAATATCTACCGCGATATGAAGTATATCCGTGACTTCGAGAATATGCTTTTATCTGTCCGTACGACTAAGAATTTCAAGGGCATTGAATATATGTACACCGGTCCTGCTCACCTTTATATAGGCGAAGAGGCAGCAGCAGTTGGCGAGGCATTCCGTCTTCAGCCCGACGATTTCGTGTTTGGTTCTCATCGTTCTCACGGTGAAGTTATCGCAAAGGGTCTTTCCGCAATTGAAAAACTCGATGATAAAGAGCTCATGGCGAGAATGGAAAAAGAGCTTGACGGAACAATTCTCAATATCGTTAAGGCGAATACTGACGATAAGACGAATAAGAATACCAAGAAGCTTGCAATCCGCTTCCTGTTTTACGGTCTGATGGCAGAGCTTTTCGGAAGAGAAACGGGCTTTTCAAAGGGTCTGGGCAACTCCATGCACCTTTTCGTTCTTCCGTTCGGTATTTATCCCAACAACGCAATTGTCGGCGGCTCCGGTCCTATTGCAGCAGGCGCTGCCCTTTATAAGAAGGTTAATAAGGAAAACGGCGTTATTGTAGCTAATATCGGTGACGGCTCCATAGGCTGCGGCCCTGTATATGAATCCATGAATTTCTGCGCTATGGATCAGTACACAACTCTCTGGGAAGACGAATTCAAAGGAAATCTTCCTATCATCTATAATATTATGGATAACGGTTATGCAATGGGCGGCCGCACAAACGGCGAAACCATGGCATACCACAATGTCGCCCGCTTAGGCGCAGGCGTGGCAGTAAACCAGATGCATGCCGAGCGCATTAACGGTCTCAATCCTCTTGCTGTTATTGATGCTTATGACCGCAAGCTGCCGCTCGTCAAGTCCGGCGAAGGTCCTGTCCTTCTCGATGTTGTAACTTACCGTTACTCCGGGCATTCTCCTTCTGACCAGAATGCTTACCGTTCAAGAGAAGAAATTGAAACCTGGCAGAAGATTGACTCTATCCCCACTTTCCGCGGCGAGCTTGTTAAGGCCGGTGTCGCAACTGACAAAGAGCTTGATGCTGTTGAGAAGGAAATTGAAGACAACATCTTTGATATGTTTAAGATTGCTATCGACGAGGCTGTTTCTCCGCGTATGGATTTCGTAAAAGAGCCTGATGCAATTGAGAAGTACATGTTCTCCAATCAGGTTATCCCCTCTATGAAGGAAGGCAAGCCTGACGTATTCGGACCCAAAGAAGAGAACTCCCGCTGGAAGAAGGTTCAGGAGAAGGCCCACTTTGCATTTAAGGAGGACGGTTCTCCCGTTCCCGCAAGCCGTGTTTACAGCTACCGCGATGCTATTTTTGAGCCTATTTTTGATAAGTACTATGAGGATCCCACGCTCGTTTCTTACGGCGAAGATGTCCGTGAATGGGGCGGCGCATTCGGCGTTTACCAGGGAATGTATGAGTCCATTCCGTTCCACCGTCTATTCAACAGCCCGATCTCAGAGGCTACCATCGTTTCTTCAGCTGTCGGTTACGCAATGCTTGGCGGCCGTGCAGTAGTTGAGCTTATGTATGCTGATTTCATGGGCCGCGCAGGCGATGAGATATTTAACCAGCTCGCAAAATGGCAGTCCATGACGGCCGGCCAGATTAAGATGCCGGTAGTTCTCCGTATTTCTGTCGGCGCTCTTTACGGCGCTCAGCATTCTCAGGACTGGACGAGCCTTGCCGCTCATGTTCCCGGCCTTAAGGTTTGCTTCCCTGCAACTCCTTATGATGCAAAGGGCATGATGACCTCCGCATTGAACGGAACTGACCCTGTGTTATTCTTCGAATCCCAGCGTCTTTACGGCAAGGGTGAGGAATTCACCGAAGTTCCCGCAACTCCTTATGAGATTCCTCTTGGCGAGCCTGATATCAAGAGAGCAGGCAGCGACGTAACGATTTTAACGGTCGGTGCAACTCTCTACAGCGCCATGAAGGCAGCGAAGATCCTTCAGGAGCAGTACGGCGTATCCGCTGAAATCATTGATGCAAGAAGCCTTGTTCCTTTCAATTACGATAAGGTTGTCGAGTCTGTTAAGAAGACCGGAAGAATAGTTCTCGCATCTGACGCATGTGCCCGCGGAAGCCATCTTAACGATGTCGCCCGCACGATTACTGAGCTTTGCTTCAATTATCTTGATGCTCCTCCTGTGCTCATCGGTGCCCAGAACTGGATTACTCCGTGCGCAGAGCTTGAAAAAGAGTTCTTCCCGCAGCCTGAGTGGATTATTGATGCAATTGACCAGAAAATTATGCCTCTTGGCGTAGCGGTTCCTTCAAAGAACTTCACTGTTGTTGAAGAGATTCGCCGCGAGAAGGCAGGCGTATAATTTAAGCGTATGGCAAAAGAAACTTCTGCTGTTTTAATCCGGATCCGCAGTACGATACCTGAGCTTAGCCGGTCCGAGGCATCGGTGGCAGAGTATATATGCGGGCACAGCGATGAGGTTATCAATCAGTCTGTCAGCGCATTGGCGGATTGCTGCGGAGTTTCCGAACCAACTGTTATCAGGGCCTGCCGCGATATGGGTTTTTCGGGATATCAGGCCCTTAAGATAGCTCTTATTCAAAGCGCAACGTCGGCTGTGAATTATTCCGGAGCCGAGGTTAAAGCGAAAGACGATATGTCTTCTGCAATTCAGAAGGTATTCGGGGCGGCTCTTGATGCAATTAATCTGACCCGCGAAAATCTTGATGTGGAATCCATGCAGAAGGCCGCCGAAACGCTTTTGGGCGCGCGCAGAGTTTATATATTCGGGGTAGGCGGCTCAGCAGCCGTCGCCTCGGATATTCAGCATAAGTTTTCAAGGCTCGGGCTTGACGCAACCGCTTACAGCGATTTAAACGTTCAGGCAATAGTTGCAACGTTTGCAAAGCGCGGGGATGTTGTTCTTGCAATCAGCCATTCGGGCTCATCAAAGGTTGTCGTGGACAATTCGGCGCTTGCTAAAACAAACGGGGCAACAGTTATTTCAATTTCAAGCCTTGGGAAGTCTCCGCTTACGGAGCTTGCGGATATTTCTCTTTATACTGCCGCCAATGAAACGCGTTACAGAATAGTGGCTATCTCTTCCCGTATTGCAGAGCTTACGATTGTTGATACGCTCTATTCCTATATGTCCTTCAGGGCAGGTAAGGATGAAAATCTTATCATTGAAAAAGCTATTGAAAATCAGATGTATTAATACCCCCTGAATATAAAAGAGGAGATTGATTTATGCAGAACCTAGTTAATTATTCAAGAAAATACGGCTCTAATCCTGATCTTGTTCTCTGCGGCGGCGGCAATACTTCCATGAAGGAAAACGGCGTTCTCTATGTTAAGGGTTCAGGCTGCGCGTTATCGTCAATTGAGCCTGAGAACTTTGTGAAAATGGACCTTGAAAAGCTCAGAGATCTTGTTAAAAAGCAGTATCCTGATGATGATAAAGAGCGTGAGGCAATGTATTTGAAAGACGTTGCCGAAACAAAGCTTCCGGGTGAGGAAAGCAAGCGCCCGAGCGTTGAGGCTCTTCTTCACGGGCTTTTTTCCCAGAGATACGTTCTTCATCTTCATCCCGCTCTTGTTAACGGGCTGACGTGCGGAAAAGAAGGAAAGGAATGGGCTTTAAAGTTGTTCCCCGATGCAATCTGGGTAGACGCCTGCAGGCCCGGATATACTTTAGCCAAGCTTTTATCCGATAAAATGAATAAAGATACAAATACGGTTCTTCTTCAGAATCACGGCGTGTTTTTTGCGGCTGACTCTTCTGAAGAGCTGGATGTTCTTTTAAACAATATGCTGGATAAGTTGAAATCCTGCCTTCCCGGAGAGCTTCCAGAGGTTCTTCCCGAGGCGGATATAACTCATCCGTTTACGCCTGACCATATAGTTTATTGCGGGTTAGGCCCCGATCTTCCTGATAATGACAATGCCCGTCTTTTATATAAGGATGCTCAGAAGATAACGTGGTATT
>R21__coassemble_241_pt1 | contig 46677 bp, 39 predicted proteins | sample R21__metabat2_high_PE_032 | metagenome-assembled genome bin R21
CTATATAGTATATTATAAATAGTACCATGAAGCATATATGTTTTCAAGTGCCGTATTTGTCTCGACAATGATTTGATAAAGTGTTATAATTTCAACGCTGATAATAATACATAAAGGATAAAAATTTATGGAAAAAGCCGCTTTTAAGTTTGAATATAACGGAATACCCCAGACGTGTGAACCATTTGGCAATGGGCATATTAATAAATCGTTTATTATAGAGACAGATACAGGTTATAAGTATGTTCTTCAAAGTATAAGTACTGTTGCATTTCATGATGTCCCGGGTCTTATGGAAAATGCGATAGCCGTTTCAAAGCATATTGCAAATAAAAATCCGGACCCCCGTGCGTCTTTGAATTTTATAAAGGCAAAAGACGGTAAGTATTATTATGTGGATGAAAATGGTGAATATTGGCGAACATATGAGTTCGTCCGCAATAGTATGACAATTGAGCCGCCCACCGGTATTGAAGAATTTTATCAGAGTGCGGTTGCATTTGGAATGTTTCAGAATCAGTTGACGGATTATCCTGCTGAAACTTTGTGTGAAACGATTCCCCATTTTCATGATACACCTGACAGATATAGAATTTTTCGTGAAATATTGGTAAAAGATCCTTGTGGCAGAGCGCAAGGTGTAAAAAATGAAATTGATTTTTGCGTAAGCCGTGAGGCAGATGCGTCAAATCTTCAGCATATGCGCGATGAAAAAATTCTGCCTGTCAGAGTAACACATAATGACACGAAGATTAATAACGTTTTATTTGATATTGATACCCATGAGCCTCTTTGTGTTATAGACTTGGATACGGTTATGCCGGGGCTTAGTGCATTTGATTTTGGTGATGCTATTCGCTTTGGAGCATCAACAGCTGCAGAAGATGAAAAGGATTTGGATAAGGTTCATCTTAATCTTGAGATGTTCAGAGCATTTGCGAAAGGTTTTATTTCGTCATGCCCGGGGCTTACGGAAAAGGAAATAGAAGTGCTCCCGCTTGGAGCAAAAACAATAACGCTTGAAAACGGCTTAAGATTTTTAACAGACTATATTGATGGAGATCATTATTTTGGCATTACATATCCTGAGCATAACCTTGATAGAGCCAGAACTCAGTTTAAGCTTGTTGAAGAAATGGAAGCTTACTGGGCTGAAATGAACAAGATAATATCGGAAGAAAGATAATATTAGATATTAAAGAAATCGGGTAGCATTTGCTACCCGATTTCTTTATTCAACGGCTAGTAGTTTTGGTTTTTCAACTCCCGGAGTCCTTGAAATTCCTTGCATTAAGTCATCAAGAGATCCCGGAATGTTGCTTATGTCGAGCGATAACGTAACTTGCGCCATGTTATGAATAGGCATGCTTTGCGTTATTGTTACAACGCTTCCGCCAACGTCCGATATTTTAGAAAGGACTGAGCTTAAAATGCCTGGTTCGTGGCTCAGCATGACGGAAATAACGGCAAGTCTTGTTTCGCTCATGTCAGAAGGTTCCATGACGAAATCTTTATATTTATAGTATGTGCTCCTTGAAATACCTATTTGTTTGACGGCATTACTGACATCTTTTGCTTTGCCGCTTTCCAGAAGCTTTTTTGCATTAATAACTTTTTCGTAATAATCAGGAAGAATACTTTTGTGAACTATTAAATAATCGTCAAGCATGTTTTCCCTCCGCATACAAGTATCTCACTGTGATAATACACTTTCTTACAGAAAAAAACAAGTAAGAAAGCGGGCAGAGAGTTCTCTGCCCGCCCACCGAAAGGTGTTTGGAAGGAGTAGGAACGGAGATTAAGAAGCCTTTTTTGAGGATTCAGGCTCTGAAGACGGGGATTCTTCTGCTTCCTGAGCCTTTAGAAGTTCTTCTTTTGCTTGCTGTTCAAGAAATTCATCAAAAGATTCAACCGGTGCGACCCGCGCAGTAATTGTAACTGCCGGATTCCACGTGCCATCTGCGGAGCGTTTACTGCCGTAAGAAGCTGAAATGATTTTTTCAATACGGAATTTTCCGCCTTCTTTAACTCCACTTGGCTGATTTTCTGTAAAAAGGGCAATGGGATTAAAACCGCGATCATCTTCTGTGAGTAAAAGCTCCCATTTGCCTTTTTCTGTTTCGCCGGATCTCTGGCGGATTGCTGTGTAAATTTGACCTTCTTCGATTCTGTTCATGATTTTATCTCCTTTTATAAAAAAATAATAAACAAATAAAAAAATCGCCCTCGACCTTTTTGCTTCCTTTGCATTTGTTCAATCTTCTTCGCTTCAATTCCGATTCTATGTAAATATTTTGATTCTGATCTTTAAATATCGGTTAGTGCGATATCAAACATTATATTTAATTTTCAATTAGATAATAACAGTTAATAATAACTTTGTCAATAGTTTTTTACAAAAATTTTTTCAGATCTGTTTTTGAACAGCCCATCCATCAAGCGGAAGGCGTTGCATAGAGCCAAAAATTTTACTTTTCATATCCGGATAATTTCTGCTCATTTCAGATAAAAGCATTTTAATTTCATAGCGTTTGCTTGTTTTGTCCTGAGGACACGGATTTTCTACTATCGGGAGATTTAATGCATCGGCAACATTTGCGATTTTTTGTTCTCCTGCATAGATTAATGGGCGGATTTGTGTAACTCCGGAGCGGTCAAGAAAAGAAACCGGTTTGAAGCAGCTTATGCGGCCTTCGAAGAGAAGGCTCATCATAAAAGTTTCTACTGCATCATCGAAATGATGTCCCAATGCAAGTTTTTTTATTCCGCGCTGGGTTATGGCGTCATTAATAGCGCCTCTTCTCATTTTAGAGCATAGAGAACAGGGGTTATCTTCATTTCGAACATCAAATACGATTTCCTTTATGTCTGTTTTCAGGCAGGTATATGGTATACTAAGGTTTTGGCAAAGCTCTTTGACAGGAGAAAAATTCATATCATCAAATCCGAGTTCAATAGTTATTGCTTCCAAGTCAAAATGTTTGGGATAATAGCTTTTCAGGTAATTAAGAGCAACAAGCAGCAGCATGCTGTCTTTGCCGCCTGAGACACCTACGGCGATTTTATCGTTATCATTAATCATATTGTAGTCATCAACAGCCCGCCGGACCGTACCGGTGAATTCATTAAGAATATTATTCATAGTTGCCCCAAAAGAAAAATGAAAATTAGAATTCAAGAGATTTTAAGAGAATTATGAAGATTTTACGAGAATTATATGTAGAAAACTAATTTGTTGTTGACTTTGAAAATGCCTTATGGTATAAAAGATAAGCGCGCAAGGCGCAAACAATATAAAGTATTGTAACCTTGCGGCAGATAATTGTCAAAACATAGTTTATATACGGAGGCAAAAAATGTCCAATCAGAACACGACAATGCTTACAAAAGAAACTGTCGAACGTAAGTGGTACATTATCGATGCAGCCGGCAAGCCTATGGGAGAAACTGCTGTTATCGCAGCTGATCTTCTCCGCGGCAAGCTTAAGACGAACTACACTCCTCACGTTGATTGCGGTGATTACGTTATCATTATTAATGCTAAGGATGCAGTTTTAACCGGCAAAAAGCTCGAGCAGAAGTTTTACCGCACTCACTCTGGTTATCCCGGCGGATTAAAGGAGACAAAGTATAAGGATCTTATGTTAAAGAATCCTGAGCTCGCAATGCGTCTGGCAGTACGCGGAATGCTTCAGAAGAACACCATCGCTCAGTGGCAGCTTAAGCGTTTGAGAATCTTTGCAGATGATCAGCATAATCATGCCGCTCAGAAGCCGGAAGTCTGGAAAGGCTAATAGGAGGAACAGATAATGGCAACTTATAAGACAAAGAAGCCCTATATGTATGGCACAGGCCGCAGAAAGTCTTCTGTGGCAAGAGTTCATCTTATCCCTAACGGCTCAGGCGTTATTACTATTAACGGCCGTGATATAGATGATTATTTCGGGCTTGAAACTCTCAAGCTTATTGTCCGTCAGCCTTTAGTTACGACCGGCACTGTCGGTAAGGTAGATATTGAAGCTAAGGTTGCAGGTGGCGGTGTTTCCGGTCAGGCCGGAGCTATTCGTCATGGAATTGCAAGAGCTCTTCTTGTTGTTGATGAGAATTACCGTTCTTCTCTTAAGGCTGCAGGTTTCCTGACCCGTGACCCGAGAATGAAAGAGCGTAAAAAGTACGGTCTCAAAGCAGCCCGTCGTGCGCCTCAGTTCTCAAAGAGATAATCAGTTATCAAAAACAAAACCCAAAGGATTGTTCCTTTGGGTTTTGTTTTTTAGTATTAGTTATTTTCCCGGTTCGATTATTACTCTCGATCCATGTATTGAAAGTCTTCCTTGGCAGTAAAGCGAAATTGCTTCAGGTAGAAGAGTCCATTCTGCTTCTTCTAAAATTCTTCTTGCTAAAGATTGAGGAGTTTCATTAGGAAGAATGTCAATAGCTTTTTGAAGGATAATATTGCCGACTGTTCCGTCGCCATCTGCAAAATATGCTGTTGCGCCGGTTATTTTTACGCCTCTTTCAAGAGCGGCTCTGAATATGTTGCCGTCTTCAACATCGTCAAAAGCAGGAATTAAGGAAGGATAAGTTCCTATAATTCTGTTTTTATACTGATAAGGAATAACGCCAAGCTCCTGCGAATAGCCTGCAAGGATAACGAGCTCAACATCCATATCCTTAAGCTTGTTTGCAACCGCCATGCTGTGGCTTGTTATATTTGGGAATAAATCCGGATCTACTACGAACGCAGGGATATTAAAGCTTTTTGCGCGCTTAATTGCATTGCATTCTTTTTCAGAAGAAATAACTGATACAAGCTCAAGTTCTGGAAGTTCGCTAAAGTAAATAGCGTCCAAAATAGATTGAAGCTTTGATCCGTCTCCTGAAACGAGCGCTGCTGCTCTAACCATTAATTCACCTGCTTTCTTTAAAAAATTTATATAATGTGATTTGCTTGTGAAAACAAAAAAATGAAGCTATAATGATTAACAGATTTATTATACTACCAGGTTCACATAACGTCAAGAATAGGATAGAATAAATGACTGAAATTTATATTATCCGTCATACAGAGGCGGAGGGAAATCTTTACAAGGTTATGCAAGGCTACTGGGATGGGGATGTTACATCTTTGGGATTTAAGGAAATTGATGCTCTTGCGCGTAGGTTCAAAGATGTTAAATTAGATGCGGTGTATTCAAGTGATTTATATAGGGCCTGTCTTACGGCGTCTGCTTTGACGAGGTATAACCATTTGCCGATTTTCACGGATAAAAGAATAAGAGAGATAAATGTTGGGCCTCTTGAAGGGACGTTTTTTGGGAATACTATGCATGAGAATCCGGTTGCTATGAAGATTTTCCTGGAGCATCCATGGCAATGGCATTTAGCCGGGGCTGACATCCTTGAGGATGTATCAAAAAGGGCATGCGAAGCAGTCTGGGAAATAGCAGATAAAAATGACGGAAAGTCTGTTGCGGTTGTTAGTCATGGAATGACGATTAAGTGCATTTTAACAAAGCTTTTGGGATATGCGCTTGAGGGAGAAGGCAGCGCGCCGATTGTTAAAAATACCGCTGTATCGAAATTAATATATAAAGACGGAAAGTTTACAGCTGAATATGTTGCTGATGCATCTCATTTAGAAGGGCTTGAGGTAACTGACTGGGTTCAGAAAGATCTTTTGTGGGATGAGGAATTTAATCCGCTTTCTGATGAGGAATATTATAAAAAATGTTATAAAGATGCATGGAGCTTTGCCCATGGCGGCAATACAGATAAATTTTACCCTGATTTATACTTATCGTCATCTGTAAAGCATTTTGAAAACGACAAAAGAGCTGTTCTTAAATTATATTTTGAAGAAAAAGAAGCAGGTCTTCTTGATTTGGATATTTTGAAAGGTAAAGAGCAGGGCTACGGATGGATTTCGCTTCTTTATCTTTTCCCTGAATTCAGATTTAAAAGGTTTGGCATTCAGATTCTTGGCAGGGCAATTATGCATTATTACAGTCTTGGGAGAAAGGCTGTCAGGTTAAATGTTGCAGCATCAAATGAAGCAGCCGTTCATTTTTACAGTAAGTATGGTTTTGATATTATTGAAACAGAATCAGGTGCGGAAGGCCCGCTTTATTTAATGGAAAAAAGATTGGATAAAAGGATAAAAATTCCTCTTGTAATCTCAAAATGACTGTGTTATACTGTAGGCGTTCAAAAAACAAGTGTCTTTGATTTGCGGACAAATAATTATTAGGAGTTCAAATGAAAGTTGCAGTATTAGGATATGGAACCGTAGGTTTCGGTGTGCATGAAATGCTGAAAAATGCCAGCGGATTGGAAGCAGGTCCTGTTCTTGTCAGGCCTGGAAAAGCGGATGCGCCGTTTAAGGTTTCGGATATTTCTGAGATAGTTAATGATTCTTCTGTTGATGCTGTCGCAGAAGTAATGGGGGGAGTAAGTCCTGCGTTTGAATATGCGGTTTCTTGCTTAAAGGCAAAAAAGCATTTTGTAACATCAAATAAAGCGCTCGTTGCGGCTAAGGGGATTGAGCTTGCGCGTCTTGCAGAAGAAAATGGCGTGGCATTTTTGTTTAGTGCCGCATGCGGAGGAGCAGTTCCTTTTCTTCATAATATTTATCTTGCTGTTCAGAGTGATGAAATAACGGAACTGGGCGGGATATTGAACGGAACTACGAATTATATGCTTGATGCTATGCAGCGAAGAGGCATGTCTTACGGCGAAGCTTTGAAAGATGCTCAGGATTTAGGTTATGCTGAGAGTGATCCTACGGCTGATGTATCCGGGCTTGATGCTCTTAGGAAAATCATGCTGGCGTGTGCATCGGCGTTCGGAAAGATGCCTGTTTCCGGTTTGAATAATGAAGGAATTGAGTCATTTACTTCTAATGACGTTTCTTATATTCAGTCTAAGGGATTAACGTGCCGGCTTATAGTTTCAGGTATTCCGGGTGAAGCAGGTTTAAGCGCTTTTGTTGAGCCGGTTCTTTTTAAGAGTAATAGTCCTGAATGTTCGGTTCTTAATAACTTTAATATGGCTAAATATGAGGGAAAGAATTCAGGTTCTATTGTTTTTATGGGTCAGGGCGCTGGAAGATGGCCGACGGCATCGGCTGTTTTAAGAGATTTATCTGATATTCTGTGCGGGAAAAGATATATGATGAGTCCGAAGGTTGAAGCTGTGGAAGCAGATAACAATCTTGTCGAAAGGCAATATCTTGTCCGGATAAGCAGCGGAGTATCTTTTCCGCTTGAGATAGAGAAAAAAGAAAAATTTGGCAAGTATGAGTATGTTTATACGAAGCCCGTATTTGTAAAAAAAATGCATGAGACGGTTAACATTCTTAGAAAGGATGGAGCAAAGATATTCTTTGCGTCAATTAATCAGTAAATATGTTAAAAGTTGCAAAGTTTGGCGGTTCATCAGTTGCTGCTGCCGGGCAGTTTGAAAAAGTAAGAGACATTATTAAAGCTGACAGCAGTAGAAAAATAGTTGTTGTTTCTGCTGCAGGAAAAAGAGATAAGGAAGACCATAAATTAACGGACCTTTTGTACCTGTGTCATGCGCATTTAACTTACGGCGTATCGTGCGATGATATTCTGGCTGAGATAAAAAGCAGGTTCTGCGAAATCCGTGATGAGCTGAATCTGAAATATAATGTTGAAGAAGAATTTGATAAGCTCGCATCAAGGCTTAGTAAGGATTTTTCTATTGATGAGCTCGTTTCAAGAGGAGAATATTTTACGTCCCGTTTAATGGCAGAGTTTATCGGATATGAATTTGTTGATGCAAAGGACTGTATTTTGTTTGGGCTTGATGGTCAGATAGATAAGGAAAAAACGTATGCGGCTATTAAGCAGGCATATGATAAGTTCGGAGCAATTCTTATTCCCGGGTTTTATGGCAAGCTTCCGACCGGTCGTATAAAAGTAATGACGCGCGGAGGAAGCGATATAACAGGAGCGTTGGCAGCAGCTGCCGTAGATGCTGATATATACGAAAACTGGACTGATGTATCAGGTATTTTAATGGCAGATCCGCGGATTGTTAAAGATCCTAAGCCTATTCCAACTGTAACTTACAGTGAATTGCGTGAGCTTGCATTTATGGGGGCGTCTGTTCTTCATGAAGATTCCGTTATGCCGGTTAAAGAAAAAGGAATATCATTAAATATTAGGAATACGAACGCTCCTGATGATTTAGGAACGATGATAGTTGCTTCTGCTGATGATACGGAAATACCTGAGGATAGATTTATAACCGGAATTGCCGGGAGAAAGAATTTTGTTATTTTGACGATTAATAAGCGGAATATGCATACGAATGTAACGCTTTGTCAGGCAATTTCTATTCTTGATGGTTATCATGTTCCGGTAGAGCATATAACGCTTGGGCTTGATTCATTTGCGCTTGTTGCATCTAATGCAGCTTTAGGAGACAGTTTATATGATATTATGGCGGATATTCAGAAGACGTGCCGACCGGACGATATATTAATTCAGGATAATATAGCGCTTGTTGCGGCTGTCGGGCGTAAAATGACGTTTAAGCCCGGTATATCCGGTAAGATATTTAAAGCGCTTGGTGAAAGGAACGTTAATATCCGGACTATTGCTCAGGGAGCAGATGAGCTTTCAATAATAGTAGGCGTTGAAAATGAAAATTATGAAACGGCAATAAAGGTCCTTTATGAAGGATTTGCCGGTTAAGAAAGGATATATTATGAAAGATTTGAAAATTGCTGTTCTTGGTGCAACAGGAGCTGTAGGTCAGGAGATGCTGAAAATCCTTGAGGAATATGATATTCCTGTTAAAACTTTATTGCCGCTTGGTTCAGCAAGGTCTGCCGGGAAAAAGATTGTATTTAAAGGTAAAGAAATAGAAGTTAAAGAAGCAACGGACAGTTCTTTTGACGGGCTTGATTTCGTGTTAGGTGCAGTTGAGGGGGATATGTCTAAAAAGTTTGCTCCTGCTATTAAAAAGAGCGGTGCAATATATATTGATAATAGTTCTGCATTCCGTCTTGAAAAGGACGTTCCGCTTGTTGTTCCCGAGATTAATGGTGAAGATGCTTTTAAGAATAACGGTATGATAGCAAATCCGAATTGCTGTACGATTATTGCATTAATGGCTGTTGCCGGTATTGAAAAGCTTTCAAGAATTGAGAAAATGGTAGTTTGCACGTATCAGGCAGTATCCGGAGCCGGGCAGGCAGGAATTGCAGAGCTTGAAAGCCAGATAGATGCAATTGCCGCAGGAGAAAAGCCTGAAGTGAAAACGTTTGCAACGCAGATTGCGATGAACGTTATTCCGTTTATTGATGCGCCTTACGGGAATGATTATACCAAGGAAGAAATGAAGATGCAGAATGAAGGAAGAAGAATTCTTCATGATGATGCTTTGGCAGTTAACTGTACGTGCGTTCGCGTCCCCGTAATGCGTTCTCATTCAATTGCAATTACGTTAAGAACTGAAAAGAAGATTGAAATTGAAGATGCAAAGAAAGCGATTGCAGCTTTTCCGGGAGTTAAGCTTATTGAGGATTATGAAGGAAGATGCTATCCTACGCCTCTTGATACTTCTAATCAGGATATTGTATGGGTAGGAAGAGTCCGTCAGGATATAACTGATAATAACGGTATAACTTTATGGTGCTGCGGTGATCAGATAAGAAAAGGTGCTGCTGCAAATGCTGTTCAGATTTTAAAGCTTTTGGCGGAAAAATAAAAAATATATATTAAAAAAGGACCGCTCCAATTGGAGCGGTCCTTTGCGTTAATTAATGTATTACTTGTACATCTCCTGAAGCTTGAGGAGGTGTTCATAACGGGCCTTTGCATTTTCTTCGGATTTGTCGAAGAGAACGTCAGCTCTTTCGGGGAATTCGCGGGTCAAGCGGCTGTAACGGGCTTCGTTCATTAAGAACTCTTTGTAGCCTGCTTCAGGAAGCTTGCTGTCGAGAGTGAACTGATCGGATTCAGCAGCGGGGTTGTAACGGAAGAGATTCCAGTAACCGCACTTAACTGCTTTATCCATTTCCTTCTGGCAATTTTCCATACCGCCCTTGATGGAGTGCATTTCGCAGGGAGCATAAGCAATGATGAGAGAAGGTCCGTGATAAGCTTCGGCTTCTGCAATTGCTTTGAGGGTCTGAGCTTTATTTGCGCCCATAGCAACCTGTGCAACGTATACATAGCCGTAAGTCATAGCCATCTCAGCGAGGCTCTTTGACTTGATTTCCTTACCTGCTGCTGCGAACTGTGCAACCTGGCCGATGTTAGAAGCCTTGGATGCCTGTCCACCGGTGTTGGAGTAAACTTCGGTATTGAATACGAAGATGTTAACGTCTTCGCCGGAAGCGAGAACATGGTCAACGCCGCCGTAGCCGATATCATATGCCCAACCGTCGCCGCCGAATATCCAGCAGGACTTTTTGTTGAGGTAAGCTTTCTTTGCGAGGATTTCCTTGCCGTCATCGCAGCACTCGCCAGCCTTCTCAATGAGAGAAATGAGGCGGGCTGAAGGCTCCTGGTTAGAGGCTCCGTCGTCCCAGGTGTTAATGCAATCCTGAGCTGCTTTCTTGACGTCTTCTTTGCAGCCGTTTTCTGCAACGCGCTCAACAACTTCTCTTAAGTCGTTGCGGATCTTTTTCTGGCCAAGGAATAGGCCAAGACCGTGCTCTGCGTTATCTTCAAAGAGGGAGTTCGCCCATGAAGGACCTTTGCCTTCTTTGTTGACGGTGTAAGGAGATGTTGCTGCCGGTCCGCCCCAGATAGAGGAGCATCCTGTTGCATTGGAGATCATCATATGATCGCCGTAAAGCTGAGTGATTAAGCGGGCATAGGAGGTCTCTGCGCAGCCTGCGCATGAGCCGGAGAACTCGAGGTACGGCTGAGCGAACTGGCTGAACTTAACGTCAGATGCTACCATATCTTTTTTCTCAGCAACTTTTGCTACCATGTAATCGAAGACTTCCTGCTGCTCGGTCTGAGTCTCGAGAGGCTTCATTTCGATAGCGCCTACCGGGCACTGTCCGATACATACTCCGCATCCCATACAATCGAGCGGAGAAATAGCGAGAGCATATTTATATTCGCCCTTGCCCTTGCCGGCCTTGATGTCAACAATCTTTGCCTGCTTGGGGGCAGCTTTTGCTTCAGCTTCCGTTAAAGCGAACGGACGGATTGTTGCGTGCGGGCAAACAAATGCGCAGCTGTTACACTGCAGGCACTTCTCTGCGTTCCATTCAGGAACAGCAACTGCTATGCCGCGCTTCTCATATGCGGCTGCGCCGAGCTCAAATGTGCCGTCTGCATGATTGACGAATTTAGAAACAGGAAGAGAATCGCCATCCATCTTGTCAACGGGATCAAGGATATCCGTGACCATCTTAACGGTTTTCTCAAGACCCTCGCGTTTAGCGGTTTTCTTTTCGTCCTTGGCATCTTTCCAATCGGCCGGAATTTCAACCTTCTTATATGCGGTTGTGCCGGCATCGATTGCTTTGTAGTTCATGTCAACAATATCCTGACCCTTCTTGAGGTAGGAGTGGAGAGCAGCATCCTTCATGTAGCCGATAGCTTCTTCTTCGGGGAGAACCTTTGCAAGAGAGAAGAAAGCAGACTGAAGGATTGTATTGGTACGCTTGCCCATGCCGATCTCTTTGGCAAGGTCAATAGCATTAATCATGTAAAGTTGAACATTGTTTTCAGCAATATAGCGCTTTGAGGCAGCGTCGAGGTGGTGATTGAGTTCATCAAATGTCCACTGGCTGTTAACAAGGAATATTCCGCCGGGCTTAACATCGCGGGCAATGGGGAAGCCCTTCGTGATGTATGCAGGAACATGGCATGCAACGAAGTCTGCCTGGTTGATGTAGTAAGGGCTCTTAATGGGCTTATCGCCGAAACGGAGATGGCTTATTGTAACGCCGCCCGTCTTTTTGGAGTCATACTGGAAGTATGCTTGAACATATTTGTCGGTATGGTCGCCGATAATTTTGCAGGAGTTCTTGTTTGCGCCAACTGTTCCGTCTCCGCCGAGACCCCAGAATTTGCATTCGATAGTGCCGGCGGGAGTCGTGGAAGGAGCCTTCGTCTCTTCAAGAGAGAGATTGGTAACATCATCAATGATACCGAGCGTGAACTGCTGCTTCATGGAGGCCTTCTTGAGCTCGTTGTATACTGCAAAGACAGATGCAGGAGGAGTATCCTTTGAGCCTAAGCCATAGCGGCCGCCGATAACTGTAACATTATTCTTGCCTGCATTGGAAAGAGCCGTAACAACGTCGAGATAAAGAGGCTCGCCCTGAGCGCCGGGCTCCTTGGTGCGGTCAAGAACAGCAATCTTCTTAGCTGTTGCTGGAATAGCTGCGATGAGCTTATCCGGGCAGAACGGACGGAACAGGCGGACTTTAACAAGGCCGACCTTTTCACCCTGAGCAGTGAGAAAGTCAATAACTTCTTCTGCAACGTCGCAGATGGAGCCCATTGCAACGATAACGCGGTCTGCATCGGGAGCGCCGTAGTAGTTGAAGAGCTGATAATCTGTGCCGAGTTTTGCGTTGATTTTGCCCATATATTCTTCAACAACTGCCGGAATAGCTTCGTAGTATTTGTTGGAAGCTTCGCGGTTCTGGAAGAAGATATCTCCGTTTTCATGAGAGCCGCGCATGGTAGGATGATTCGGGTTAAGGGCGCGTGCACGGAATTCTTCAACTGCCTTCATGTCAAGCATGTCAGCTAAGTCTTCGTAATCCCAAACCTGAATCTTCTGGATTTCATGAGAAGTACGGAATCCGTCAAAATAGTTAAGGAAAGGAACGCGGCCTTTAATTGCTGCAAGATGAGCAACAGGGCTCAAGTCCATGATTTCCTGAACGTTGGTTTCGCAGAGCATTGCAAAACCTGTCTGGCGGCATGCCATAACGTCGCTATGGTCACCGAAAATACTTAAGGTATGGCTGGCTAAAGCTCTTGCAGAAACATGGAATACGCCGGGAAGAAGCTCACCGGCTATTTTGTACATATTCGGAATCATTAAAAGGAGACCCTGAGATGCAGTGTAGGTAGTTGTGAGAGCACCTGCATTTAATGAACCGTGAACAGCGCCCGCTGCACCGGATTCAGCCTGCATTTCCTGGACCTTAACGGTAGTTCCGAAGAGGTTCTTTCTGCCTGCTGCGGACCACTGATCAACAAAGTCAGCCATCGGGCTTGACGGAGTAATCGGGTAGATTGCAGCGACTTCTGTGAACGCATAGGATACGTGGGCGGCAGCATTATTACCGTCCATTGATTTGAAGTGACGTTCAATCATGTCTATATTCATCTCCATTAAAAAAATTATTGCCTAAAACAAGACATTATAACTATAGCATTAAAATATAAAAAAGTAAATAATACAAAATAGTTTTTTGGGGAACTGCAAAAGAGAGCTGTAGGTTTTTGAACTTGTACTTTAATTGAAACTATATTATAATACAAAAGTTAAAGCAGTGTTTTTAAGAAGGGAGTATCCCCGTTATGATAAGTATTGAAACAAAATCCGGGAAAATAAGCATTAATGATGATGTTTTTATGAATCTTGCCGGCGAAGCTGCAACAGCATGCTTTGGGGTTAAGGGAATGGTCGCCTGTTCTAAAGAAAGCGGGAGATGGCAGCTTTTAAGAAGGGAATCTATGAGTAAAGGCGTTAAGGTTCGTAATAATGATGACGGATCTGTTTCGCTTGAGCTTCATATCGGAGTTGACCATGGTATTCCAATTGGAACAATTGCTATGAGTATAATGAATGAAGTTAGCTATAAGCTTGAAAAGTCTACAGGTGTTCCGCTTCGGAGCATTGATATTTTTGTGGATGCAATAATCGGTTAAGGAGAATTCATCTTGAAGGATTATATAGACGCCAAAGCGTTTAAAGAGATGATTCTTTGCGCAGAGGCTTCGCTCAGAGCTAATACTCAGTTAATAAATGACCTTAATGTCTTCCCTGTGCCTGATGGTGATACCGGGACGAATATGGGTCTTACAATGAAAAATGCAGTCGATGAACTGAAAAAACGCGATTTTTCTGATATTTCGTCTGCGGCGGATTGCGTGGCAAATGCGCTTTTGCGCGGAGCAAGAGGGAATTCAGGGGTTATTTTATCGCTTCTTTTCAGAGGTCTTGCAAAGAGATTTAAAACGCTTGAATCGGCAGGTCCTGTTGAGTTCGCCGGAGCTTTGAATGACGGCGTTGATGCTGCATATAAGGCCGTAATGAAGCCGGCTGAAGGAACGATTCTGACCGTTTCAAGAATGGCGTCTAAAGCAGCTCTTGATGCCGCAAATTACGGAGCTGATTTGGAAGGCGTATTTATTTGTGCTATTAAGGCCGGTTCTCAGGCGCTTGCTCAAACTCAGGAGCAGAATCCTGTTTTGAAAAAAGCAGGAGTTGTTGATGCAGGCGGCAAGGGATATATGGTTATTCTGGAAGCTATGCTTGCGTCGTTAAAGGGAGAGATAGAAAGCTCGGCAATTGATGCTCCTGAAGAGGTTCCTGAAGAAAACGAAAACGCTTTTGCTGTTTTTTCAACGGAAGAGATTACTTTTGCTTTTGATACTGTATTTATTGTTAAAAAGAAATCTGAAAATACGGATATTTTCCCGTTTAGAAAATATCTGGATGGTATTGGAGATAGCCTGGTTATAAGTGAAGGTGATGAAGAATTTAAGGTTCATGTTCATACGAATATTCCCGGAAAAGCTTTAACAGAAGCTGAAAAATACGGAACGCTTGAGTTAGCAAAAATTGAAAATATGCGTCTTCAGCATGATGATGTTGCTTCCGGGAAAGCTCCCCGCAGTACGGATGATTTGGAAAAGATTGAAGAGGAATTGGAACGCAGCACAGATTTATATGATATAGCTGAGCCAGAGAAGGAAAAAGGTATTGTTGCAGTCTGCGCCGGAGAAGGAATGGAGGCTCTTTTTAATGAGCTTGGTGCCGATAAAATCGTAACAGGCGGCCAGACTATGAATCCTTCAACTGATGATATTCTGAAAGCTGTTAATCAAACTCCTGCATCAACTGTTTTTGTTTTTCCGAATAACAAGAATATTATTATGGCAGCTGAGCAGTGCGCTCCGCTTACGGATAAGAAGGTTGTTGTTATTCCAACGAAGACTGTTCCTCAGGGAATTTCGGCAATGCTTAATTTTAATGCCGATGAGGATGATGATAGCATTGTAAGAGATTTGACAGATGCATTTTCAAAGGTGCATACTGCATTGGTAACATATGCTGCAAGGAATAGCGATTTTGACGGTTATGATATTCATGAAGGAGAGTATCTTGCTCTTCTGGATGGGGCTCTTATAGGAAGTTATACGGATGTTTCCTTAATGCTTGGGGAAATGTGCGTTGGTTTAAAAGCGTATGATCCTGAGTTTATAACTGTTTATTACGGAGCTGATGAAACGGCTGAAAACGCTCAGCTTGTGGCGGATGAAATAGAAAAAGCATTTCCGGATGCAGATATATCTGTTGTAAATGGAGGGCAGCCGGTATATTACTATATGATTTCAATAGAATAAAGACATAAAGCCGGGCTTCAGCCCGGCTTTATGTTTATAATAGTATAAAACTTAAGTGTTATTTTTATTCGTTTATTTCACTTACGGTTTCTGATATAGCAGCATTTTTGATAATGCTTTTAATTCCGTTTTTGCAGCCGTCTTTTGAAACGTAGCCTTCTCCTGCTAAAACAATTTCTCCGTTTTTGGCAACCAATCTATAGCGGAACTGGCCTATTTTGTCCTTATAAATTTCAAACTTCGGATTGGAAACAGGTTTAATCACGGCTTTTGTTTGATCCTCGATTTTTGCAGCGGCAGCAGCTTTTTTTACAGCTTCAATGCCGTTTTTACAGGCAGACATATTGCTATAGACTTCGCTTGAACCTATAACTTCTCCGTTCCTGGCTTTTAAGACAAACATTGGTCCGTTTTTTGCCGGTTTAATCAGGAATTTTCCCATAAGAGTATCTCCTTTCTGCGCGTATTTTTGTGTTATTAAACAATTGTTTATGATTGTAAAATAAATATACCATAGAATAAATATGTTTTCAATAAAAATGGGTTTATAAAAATGCTTAAATGTGCTAGAATATGTCGCAGTGTTTTGAAAGGTTGTGAGTATATGAAAAGATTATTATCTTTTGTAATTGTGATTGTATTGGTAATTAGTTTATCCTCTGCTGTTTTTGCTGTTGAAATTCTGAATGACCAGGCTGTGAGAGAAATTAAATTAACAGGAAACGGAGCAGAGTTTGATTGCGGAGGCGTTGTAGTATCCGGAAGCTGTATAACCATAAGTGCTCCCGGAATTTATTCCTTTTCGGGATCTCTTGATGATGGGCAGATAATAATCGCTATTTCAAAGGAAGAAAGGGCGGAAATTATTTTAAACGGAGTTCAGATTACGAATTATTCATCGCCTGCTGTACTCGTTAATTCTGCAGATAAGGTGACGTTTAATATTGCTGACGGAACAAATAATGTTATTACTTCAGGAATTGCTGCAGATATGGATGCTTTTGACGGGTCCCAAAAGAAAGCCGCTATTTATGCTGATGATGATATTAAATTCAAAGGAAATGGTTCATTGATGGTTAACGGTTATATAAATAATGGGATTGCATCTAAAAATGATATTGATATAAAGGAATGTGTTCTCAGTATTGTTGCTGCAAATAACGGCATTAAGGGAAATGATTCCGTTGAAATCAGCGGAGCATCTGTTAATATTACGGCCGGGAATCACGGAATTAAAACGGATACTCAAAAAGAAGGAAAAGGTTATGTTACAATCGTGAATTCTTCTCTTACGGTTCTTTCAGAGAAAGCTATTGAGGCTGTTGGAATGGTAACGATTGTTCCGAATGCGCAGTAATTTTTTAAATATTAATCTGATATTTGATTTATTATGCTCAGCTTTTTATTAAGCTGAGCGTTTTTATGTAAAAAATATCCGAAAAAGTGAAGAAAAAGCTTAAAAAACCCTTGCATTTTGGCTGTTGTTCTGCTATTATATTCGAGCATTTCACACGAGAGCGGACTTTCCCCCATGTGGTTTATCGGTAAAGATAAGCTTGGTGGAGGGGTTGAAACTTTCGGAGGAAAATAACAAAAACAAGGAGAAACCTAAATGTCAGTAGTATCTATGAAACAGCTGCTTGAAGCAGGCGTCCATTTCGGACACCAGACTCGCCGCTGGAACCCCAAGATGTCAGAGTACATCTATTGCGAGCGCAATGGTATTTATATCATTGACCTCCAGAAGACTGTTAAAAAGCTTGAAGAAGCATATGACTTCGTCAGAGAGCTTGCAAAGAATGATCAGACCATTCTTTTCGTTGGAACCAAAAAGCAGGCAACTGATGCTGTTAAGGAAGAGGCAGCCCGTGTTGGTATGTATTACGTCAATGCAAGATGGCTTGGCGGTATGCTTACTAACTTTAAAACGATGCGCGGCCGTGTAGACCGTCTTGCCCAGCTTCAGAAGATGCAGGAGGACGGCACGTTTGATATGCTTCCTAAGAAGGAAGTTATGAAGCACTTAGGCGAGATGGAAAAGCTTGAAAAGTATCTCGGCGGTGTTAAGGACATGAAGAAGCTTCCCGGAGCAATGTTCGTTGTTGACCCCCGCAAGGAGCACAATGCAATTGCAGAAGCCCGCAAGCTTCATATTCCTATTGTTGCTATTGTTGATACGAACTGCGATCCCGATGAGGTTGATTACGTTATTCCTGCAAATGATGATGCTATCCGCGCAATCCGTCTGATTGCCGCTACGATGGCTGACGCCGTTCAGGAAGGCCGTCAGGGCGAAGATGCCGGGACGGTTTTTGATGCAACTCCCGTAGAGGAAGCTCCCGCAGAGGAAGAAGCTTCCGTTGAGGAAAAGCCCGCCCGCAAGCCCCGTGCAAAGAAGGTAGAGGCTGAAGAAGCCGAGAAGGCCGAGTAATTCAGGAGGATATAATTATGGCATTTACAGCACAGGATGTAAAAACTCTTCGCGAGATGACTAACGTCGGTATGATGGATTGCAAGAAGGCTCTCCAGGAAACCGATGGCGATATGGATAAGGCTGTTGAGTGGCTTCGTGAAAAGGGTCTTGCAAAGGCAGCAAAGAAGGCTGGCCGCATTGCAGCTGAAGGTATGACTTATGCAACCGTTATTGACGGTAAGGGCGTAGTAGTTGAAGTTAATTCTGAGACTGACTTTGCCGCGAAGTCTGAGATATTCAAAGAGTTCGTTCAGAGCATTGCAAAGTGCATTGCAGATAACGGTCCTTTAACAGTTGAAGATCTTATGAAGTGCTATTATCCCGGAACAGAGCTTACGATTGAGCAGATTATGCCTGAGAAGGTTATGGTTATCGGGGAGAATCTTCAGATTCGCCGTTTTGCGGTTTATAATGGCGGAACTTCTGTTGCTTATGTTCATGCAGGCGGTAAGATTGGTGTTTTGGTTAATCTTGAAGTTGAAGGCGGAATTGATGCGACTCAGATTGGTAAGGATGTTGCAATGCAGATTGCCGCTCTTAATCCGCGCTTCTGGGATAAGTCTCAGGTTACTGAGGATGTTCTTGACCAGGAGAAGAAGATTGCTCTTGCTTTAATGGATCAGGATCCTAAGATGGCTGAGAAGCCCGCTCAGGTTAAGGAAAAGATCGTTATGGGTAAGATGAATAAGTTCTATGAAGAGAATTGTCTGCTCCAGCAGGAATTCGTCAAGGATGGCAGCTTTACTGTTGAAAAGTACATGGCAGCTGCTGCAAAGGAACTTGGCGGTAAGGTCACATTTGTTGATGCAACCCGTTTCCAGACCGGTGAAGGCATTGAGAAGAAGGAAGAGGACTTTGCAGCTGAGGTTGCAGCCCAGATGAATATGGGAAAGTAATTTTAAGAGTTTTATAAATAATAAAAATTGCAGCTTCTAAAGAAGCTGCAATTTTTTATTCTTCAGTTTTTTCCTGACCCATAAAGTAGTAAGTATCCAATGCGTATCCGGCAGAGTAAGTTGGATTAATTACTGTTTTTTCAACAACAGTTCCATCTGAAGAATACACTCTTCTGTATGTTGCAGTTCGTATGCCTTTTCCAAAATCGTCTTCGAATTCCTGCTCGTCGTGGGTGAATCTTATTTTATAGCCCTCGCGGTCTTCATAAGCCGGTTCAATAACTCTGTCGTAATCATAAATATCCGCATATGAATTATCAAACTCAATGGGCATGTAATCGTCATCTTCGAGTGTCCCCCAGATTTCGACGGTGATTGTTTTCAATGGACGGCCGTCGCCTCTGTCTTCAATTTCTTCGCAGTAAGCTTTGATTTTAATGGGGCAGGATTTGCTGTTTCTGAAGCAGAGGTCAATTGTTCTTCCGCCATCTGCAGGAATTGTTACGGTTGCATCAGTTCCCAGCTGAATATAATTTGGTGGATACATATGGCATGTATGCTTTGTTATTTCTAAAAATGAAAAGAGAGCTGCTGCATAAACGCCTGTTGAAACCTGGCAGACTCCGCCTCCGATTTCATCTTTGATATCATCAAGACCTGCATAAGCCGGGGCCATTAGAAATCCGTTTTCTTCAGACCGCACGCCAACTGTGTTGTTAAATGAGAATTCTTCTCCCGGATATATAACAGTTTCGTTTATTTTTGATGCAGCCAGACGCACATTGCTGCTTCTGTTTTCATTGGAATTGTTGTATTTAGTTGTAACAGCTCCCAGCATATCGTGGAATAACAGGTTTTCAATATCTGCTGCCATTTTTTGAGGATATGTTACTGACAGTGGAATTAAAACAATTTCTGTATTTGCGGCTTTTTCCCAAAGGGAGGAGGCTTCATCTATGTCGAAGTTATATCCGACGCGTCCTTCAATAAGAGAATGCGTTCCGTCGGTAGAATAGTGAGCATCCTGAGGCCCTGTGCATATAACGGCATGCAGAGCTTTAAAATCAGGTTTGCTTATACTTGACAGAAGCGTGAAATATTCGGTTGAGGATTGTCCGTTTTTTAAAGCTTCGGTTATTTGAGATTTAAGAGCTGTTGTTTCAAGCCGCATTGAACCTTGGCCTTTTATCATTACGAGTTTGCATTGCTGTTCATCTATGCGGTATTGTTCTTGACCTAATGCTGTATCAAGTTTGCTTTGAAGATTTGAGATGGAAAAATCAATATATGATTCATCGGGCGTTTTATATAAGGTGTTAATATCTGTTTTATGATTGAGCGCTGTAAGGAAAGCGGCAAGATTTTGGAATATATTTTTATCTTTTCCGTAAGATACCGCTTTTTCTGCTGCATTTTCTGCAGATAGTATAGTACCTGCTTTTACGGGGTCAATTTCAATGCTTTGATTTAAGTAAGTAAAAACGGTGAGCTTATTATTTGTTCGTTCCTGCCAACCGTTTTTTTGTAAAACATTTAGTATTTCCTGTCTATTCATTTTCCCGACATATATAGAATCTATATATGTATTGGGAAAAGAACGGTTGGAGTATGTGATAATAACACCTGATAGAATAATACCGAAAATGACGCATAGCGTTGCAATGATTGCAATGCGAAGCGTCATTATCTTTTTTTCCTTTTTCCGTTTGTAGTATTTGTGGTTTTTGGGGTTGGTGTTGTTCATTTATCTGTTAAAATATCAAAATATTTTTTATGCTGATAAGAATATTCCTTTTTGAATTCTTCTGTATCCTGAAGAGAAGAAATATATTCATGCGCCTGGCTTGCAAGGTCCGGATATGCTCTTGCAATTGTTGCAACTGCTATATTTGAACAGACGTCTGAAATTCTTTCAATGTCTGTCAGAAGATTCATAAAGAGGGTACCTGTATTAACTGTGCAAACGCCTTCTCTTAATCTTGTTAAGTGATTGTCTCTTATAACGTTCACAAGGTCGTCCGTAACCTGCTCGCAGGGCTCAATATGTCTGGCGGCTTCGATATCTCTGTCTCTGAAAGCCCGGTCAGAGTATTCGAGAATCTGGCTGATAAGCGTGTGAAGAGTGCTGAGTTCTTTTTTCGCGGCCTCTGAGAATTCTATATTATCTTCGTATTTATGCTGAGCTGTTTCTGCGATATTTAATGCATGGTCGCTAAGACGTTCAAATTCCGTTACATTTTTATAATACTGGTCCATAATCTGAACGTGATAAGCGGATGTCAGCTTTGGGGAAAGCGTAACGAGGTAATTGCTTACGGCGTCTGTTAATCTGTCTGAATTATCTTCTTCCTCAACAACCTGGTCAAATATTTTCTGATCGTAGTTTTCAATGAGGCTAAAGGCATTTTCAATATTAGCTCTTGAAATATTGAAAGTTGTTAAGAGGACATCAAAGCAGCTGTTTAAGGCGATAGCAGGAGTGTTGATAAAAACAGGGTTGAGAGATTCAATTTTGTCTGCATATTTATCTTCCGGTTTTGGATCACTTTTAACAATTTTATTTGCGAGCTTTTCATAAACGTTTATCATTGGGAAGAGCAGAATTGCGCAGCCGAGATTGAATATTGTGTTGGAATTTGCGATTCCGCCGGACGTGAGGGGCTTATTCCAGATGGAATCTAAAAGTCCTAATTTATGAATAACCGTAACGGAAACTAAAACGAGAACAGTTTCGCTTAGGTTAAAGAGAATGTTCACTATACCGACTTTTTTTGCTTCGGATTTTGCGCCGATTGAGCAGACGATAGCCGTTGTAACGCAGTCTCCTAAATAAATACCGACGAGCACTGCATATATAGCTTTAAACGTCAGCTGGCCTGTTGATGAAAATGCCTGAAGAATACCGATTGTTGCTGAGGAGCTTTGGAGAATGAATGCAACTCCTGCGCCGGATAAGTATCCTATAAGCGGGCTTCTTCCGAGTGATGAAAAGATTGGATCAAATACGCCTGAGTCAGAAAGTGAACTTACGGCGTTTGTCATATTTAAAAGGCCTGTAAAGAGAATTCCGAATCCCATGGCAATTGTGCCAATATTATCGGAATTCTTGAATTTGCAGAACATTATGAAGATAATGCCGATAATTAAAGCAATAGGGGCAAGAGTTGAGGGCTTGAAAAACTGCAACCATTCGGTTGATGTTGAATTAAGATCAAGGAGCCTTATTATCTGTCCTGTTACGGTTGTTCCGACGTTTGCACCTATAATTATGCCCAGAGATTGGCGAAGCGTTATGATACCTGCTGCAACAAGACCGGAGGTAATAACAATTGTTGCCGTGGATGACTGAATAATTGCAGTTACTGCAATTCCTAAAACGAAAGCCTTAACGGGGTTATTTGTTACGCTTTCCATAGCTTTTTTCAGTGTTCCGGATGAACCTTCTTTTAGGCTTGTGCTCATGGTTCGCATTCCGTAAAGGAACAGTGCCAGACCGCCGAATAAACTTATGAGATTAAATATGCTCATACTTCCCTCATTGTAATATACTGATTAAACTTATTATAACATACATTGAAGTAAAAAAGAAGCATCATATAAGATGCTTCTCAAAAATCTATTCAATATCCTCGCAGGATTTGATGGTTTTATATACAGTTGACCGTTTGAAAAAGTACCATATCATAGTAAGTGTGCATAATGTCCATGAAATAGGATAAGACATGAATACTATATTTATTTCGTTTTTAATTGGAAGAGCAATGGCAAGCCAGGCTAATCTGCAAACGCATATGGTTATGGCAAGTATTACTGTTACCTGCGTTGCTTGTCCTGCGCCTCTTATAGCACCCGTTAAAGTATCAGCAATTGCATAAATCCAAGTGAACGGAACGAGATACAGCATCATTATGCGGGCATATGAGATAACCTCTTCATCGGCTGTGAAAAGTGACATAAGAGGTTTGAAAAATACAAAAACGATGGCCATTAAGGTAAACGTTGCTAAAACGCCTGCAATTGCGGAGGCTTTTATTCCTTCTTTTATTCTGCTGAATTTTCCCGCGCCTACGTTTTGCCCGACGAATGTTGATGTTGCCAGGCAAAGTGCGCTCATAGGCATATACATAAATGAATCAATTTTGTTGTATGCTGCGGTTCCCGCCATCGCTATTGCTCCGAAGGAATTGATTTTCGTCTGGATTATAAGGTTTGCAAAATTGAACATCGTATGAGATAAACCGCACGGAACGGAAATTCTTGTTATATCCCAAATGGTAAGCTTGTCCGGCTGCATCTTAAGAGGGCGCCATGCGTAAATATCATTAAGTTTTGTCAGTCTTATCATAACAAGTATTGCGGCAATAATCTGTGAAGCAACTGTTGCCCAGGCTGCGCCTTTTGTTCCAAGGTCGAATCCTGCTACTAATACAATATCTACTATCATATTGATGACTCCGCTTATAACAAGGTAAATAAGCGGACGTGAGGAATCTCCTTCGGCGCGGATAAGTCCGGCTCCAATGTTATATATCAGCATAGGAAGGGTTCCGTAGAGATAAATCACAAAGTAATCCTTCGCTTCCCCGAGAACTTCACCGGGAATATTCATCATGCTGAGGAGTTTATCTGAAAAGCCTATTCCTATTGCCATAATGACGATGGAAACAGTAATTGCTATTATAACGGAAGAATCTATCAGTTTCTTCAGACCTTTATAATCACCTGCGCCATAGTGCATAGCATAAAGGATTCCGGCGCCTGTGGCAATTCCTAAAAAGAAGTCTATTAAAAGGCAGATTAAAGCGCTTGTTGATCCGACTGCCGCGAGAGCAATGCTTCCTGCAAATTTTCCGACTACCATTGTATCAACTGCATTATAAAGTTGCTGGAAAAGATTAGATAATAATATAGGTATTGCAAAAAGTAATAAGTTTTTTGTTACGTTTCCTTCTGTTAAGTTTATAGCTTTAGGCTTCACTTGCTGTTTTTTCTCCTGAAAATTTTTAGAAAAGTTTAGTGTCTCCTTCGTCGAGATAAGAGGCAAGAATATCTGCGGTATGTAAAATTGCCGCCAGTGGGAACATATTAAAAGCATTGCCGACTGTTCCTGAACCGCCTTTGAAGGTATCATCGCTGAATCCCATATGCCAGCGTATGCAGATTTTTTCTTCATCTGTGAGGTTAATAAATTTTTCAATTAATACAACTGATTTTTCGCCATGCCCGTAAGGGAAAGAATCAAAAACGCCGTATTTCGGAACGGTTTCCCATATGAAGTCTCCGTTTGCATCATGTTTGACGTCCCAAGGGGAGGCTTTACGGACTTTTTCCGCATCATACGTTTTTTGGTTTCTCATTTCAGTTATATAGAAATTTGTTTTGCAAAGGTCATGTAAAAGCGCAATAATGGCAAGTTTTTCCTCTTCTTCTGCTGTCAGGTTTGCGCCTTTTTCGGATTTATACATTTCGCGGGTTCTGCTATAAACGTGCAATGAGTGTTCGCAAAGTCCTCCGGGAACGGATAAATGAAATCTTGTACTGGCAGGAGCTTCGAAAAAGTCAGTTTCGTTTTCTATATAATTTAACAGTTCTTTAGCGCCGCTGCGTGTTATATTTTTTTCAAATACAGCTATAAAACGTTCTTTATTTTCCATATATTTTCTCCTATGTTTATTTAAGCAAGTCATTTTATCATTTACTATTTAAGAATACAAGAGATAAAAGAAGACAATCCGTGTGGACAAACGAAGAGGGTTGGTATATAATTATATTATCATTGGCTTAGGCCAAAAAATATTAAGGAGAAGAGACATGAAAAAACTTCTGGCACTTGTTCTTGTAATTTGTGCGCTGTGCACGATTTCTGTTGCGGCTTTTGCTGACAACGAGCATTTTGACAAGCTTACGCTTGAATTTGTTCCCTCTAAGGACGCTGACGTCATTATTGCCGGTACGGCGAATCTTCCGGAACTCGTAAAGGCTGAGATGGCAAGACTCGGTTATGATATTGACGAGGTTGATATCACTGTAGGTACGAGCTACGATGCAACAGGCGAGGCAATGGCTGCTGGCGCAATCGATATCGGTTGGCTTCCCGGCGGAACCTATGCTCTGTATTCTGACGATACTGATGTTTTCCTTACAGCAACCCGTAACGGCCTTTCTAATGACAGCACCAATCCTGCAGATTGGAATGGTGAGGCAAATAAGACTCTTAAGAATGGTCCTCAGGTAACATTCTACCGTGCACTTATTTATGCAGGTCCCTCAGAGTATGGTAAGCAGCTGGCTGCGAAAGTTAATGCAGGTGAAGCTCTTACGTGGGAAGATCTTGACGGCGCATCATGGGCAGTCCAGAAGACGTCCTCTTCTGCCGGCTATATTTATCCTACGATGTGGCTTATGAATAATTATGATGGCAAGAAGCTCACCGACCTCAGCAAGGTAACTCCTCTTGACTCCGGCTACGGCACGGCATTCTCCATGGCAGCTGCAGAGCAGGTTGATGTTATTGTTTGCTATGCTGACGGACGTAATGACTACGAAGCATCTTGGAATCTTCCGACAGATCAGCAGGATTCTACCGGTAAGCAGGGTATGGGCCGCAGTGAGTCTATTTGGGAAGAGCTTAATGTTATTGGTGTAACGGATGGAATTTATAACGACACTGTTGCAATTTCCAAGGAAAGCCCGTATTACACACCTGAAATAGTTGAAGCACTTCAGAATTGCTTCATTAATATTATCGGCACCGAAGAAGGCAAGGCAATATTTGATGTCTATAGCCATACCGGATACGCAGTAGCAACTGATTCAGACTATGACGGAGCACGTCAGGCTCTTGCAGTAGCAGCAGGCTGATAAGGTTTTTTGAATGATTTAACGCCCTGTATTTTTAATAAATACAGGGCGAATTTCTGATTTTTTGTAAGCACGTCCAAAAATAATAATAACAGGAAAAGAGTTTCGGCATGATAGAGTTTAAAAATGTGTATAAAACATATCCGAACGGATTTACTGCTCTTAAGGATATTAATCTTCAGATTGAGCAAGGTGAGTTCGTAGCGATAATAGGTCTTTCCGGTGCAGGAAAATCAACTATTCTCCGCTGCATTAACCGCATGCATGATGTTACGAAGGGAATGCTTACGGTTGACGGAGTGGATGTGAATACTCTGAAAGGAAAAGAGCTCAGAAAGCACCGTAGAAAGGTAGGTATGATCTTCCAGAGTTTTAATCTTGTGTCGAGAAGTACAGCAATAAAAAATGTTCTTACGGCTGATGTTCCGGATATGAATTTTTTCAGAGTTCTTTTTGGACTGTTTACCAAAGATCAGAAAATGCGCGCGCTTGAAAGTCTTGACAAGGTAGGCATTCTTGATAAAGCTTACACAAGGTGCGATCAGCTTTCCGGAGGCCAGCAGCAGAGAGTAGCTCTCGCAAGAACGCTTAATTCAAATCCGAAGATAATTCTCGCTGATGAGCCGGTTGCCTCGCTTGACCCGATTATGGCAAGATCAGTTATGGAGGATTTTGTCAGGATTAATAAAGATTATAATATAACAATCCTTCTTAATATCCATCATATTGACCTTGCTCTGAAGTATTGTGATAGAGTACTTGGAGTCAGAAACGGAGAAATTGTTTTTGACGGGCCTGCAAGCGAGATAACTCAGGAGCAGATAGACTTCGTTTACAACGGAGAAAAGGCGCCTGTTCTTGGAGATGGAGAGTAATGCTTTATGAATAATGATAACAGTACCGAACAGGTTGTCAGGTTGACGCTGTTTGATAAAATATTCAAACCGCAAACGATTGTTCTTGAAAACGGACATAGTGTTATCAAAAAAAGAAGCAGGCTGCCGCTTTATCTTATTATTTTTGCGGTAGTAATTATATGGGCTTTAAGGCTTACAGGCTTTGAGCTTTCGGTTATTGTTAAGCGGTTTCAAAAGCTTGTAGATTTGCTGGTGAAGATATTCCAGCCGGACTGGTCTTTTTTTCCAAAAGTAGTAAAGCCGCTTTTTGATACGATTAAAATGTCTGTTTTAGGTACAGTTATAGGGTGCTTATGTGCTCTTCCTGTGGCAATTCTTGCATCCAGTAATATTAATAAGAACAATGTTATCGTAAGTGTGCTGCGTTTTGTGCTTGGGCTTATCCGTACTTTGCCGACTTTGATTCTTGCTCAGGTTTGTGCTTTGATATTCTCTCTTGGTACGTTTGCAGGTACTGTTGCAATTTCAATATTCAGCTTTGGAATAGTTGCGAAGATGTTGTTCGAGAGTATAGAAACGATTGATATGGGGCCTTTTGAAGCAATGGAAGCTTTGGGGGCCAATAAATTCCAGGCGTTCTGGTCGGCTTGTGTCCCGCAGATTCTTCCAGTTTATCTCAGCCATTCTCTTTACTGCTTTGAAATGAATGTTCGCGCATCTGCAATTCTCGGATATGTCGGAGCAGGTGGTTTGGGAATAACTATAAATGAGCGTGTTGGATGGCGTGACTATAACGGCCTCGGAATGGTTTTGCTTACGCTTTTCGTTGTCGTAACTGCTATTGAGTTTTTAAGCGCATGGCTGCGCAGGAAGCTCAGTTAAGAGAGGGCAGGCGTATGAAAGAAAAATTAAAGAGAATAGATAGTATATTTGATGAGAAATTGACCGCTGCTGAAGTTTACGCTGCGAGACCCCGCAATTGGCTGAAGAAGCTTGTTATTGTTCTGATTATTGTGATTCTTGTAACATGGTCAGCTTCAGATTTGAATTATTCAGGAGTTACTTCTGTAGGATCGGAAGTTGCGAAGGGTGTTTTTTACGGAATTACCAATCCTGATTTTAAGTTGATGTTCGGAACATCTGAAACGGATGTGCCGTACCTTCTTATGCAGACGATTGGCATTGCTGTTCTTGGAACACTTTTCGGAGGAATTCTTGCAATCCCGTTTGCATTTCTTGCGGCAGAGAATATTATGCCAAAACCGATAGCATATCTTTTTAGAATTCTGATACTTCTTATTCGTACGATTCCGAGCCTCGTATGGGCGCTTATGTGGATCCGGGTTACCGGCCCTGGAGCACCTTGTGGCGTAATAACCCAGTCAATCTGTTCAATCGGAATGATTTCGAAGATGTATATAACGGCAATTGAAAATCTTGATACAAAGATTCTTGAAAGTCTTGATGCTTTGGGTTGCACTCCGTTTCAAAAGATTCGTTACGGTGTTATCCCGCAGCTTACGGCGAGTTTTATTTCAACGATTATTTACCGTTTTGATATTAATTTAAAAGATGCGACGACGCTTGGTATTGTTGGAGCGGGAGGAATCGGAGCTTCTCTTGTGCAGTGTCTTAACAGCCGCAGATGGGCGATGGTTGGGTCGTTCGTATGGGGGCTTATGATTTTGGTAATGATTATTGAATTTGTTTCCACGAAAATAAGAAAGAAACTGGCACACGGCTGAAAAGTATTAAGGTCTCCGCGTATCGGTTATGATGTGCGGAGGCTTTTTATTAAGGAGAAAAATGAGAAGAGATTTTCAGATATTTTATACCGGAGATATACATGGATATTTTTCTCCAATAGATTACGCTACCGGAACTAAGAACTGTTCAGGTCTTGCAAATTGTGCTGCGGAGTTCAGGTGTGATGGTAATACGCTCATTATTGATGGAGGAGATGTTTTTCAAGGGAGTCCGTTTACTTATTTTTTAAGCAGGACTGGCAGGCATCCGGGGTGCATTGCCGCTGATATTATGAATATCTGCGGATACAGATATTATACTTTAGGGAATCATGATTTCAGTTACGGCAGAGAAGAGCTTAGCGGATACATATCGTCAATGAATGCAAAGTGTCTTTGTGCGAATATTTCGGGGATTGACGGCGTTGACAGATTCGATATATTTACGCTTGAAAACGGACTGAGAATAGGCCTTACGGGAATAATAACTGATTATACTCAGTATCTTGAGTCGCCGGAAAATATTAGGGGAATAGTTTTCTCAGATCCGTCTATAGCTGCGCAAAAGGCGCTTGAAGATATGAAAACTGTAGGTGCGGATGCAACTGTATGTATATATCATGGAGGATTTGAAATTGAGAACGAACCTTATTCCGGGGAAAACATAGGCAGACGTATATGTAATGAACTTGGCTTTGATTTACTTCTTGCTGCGCATCAGCATATTGTATATGAGAATCTGAATATCGGAGGAACTGTTGCGTGCGAGCCTCCAGAAAAAGCGGCAGGATATCTTCATATTTGTGCTTCAGTTGAAGAGACGGATTTTGGAAGAAGTTTCAGTGCTGAATCAAAACTGTGTCGACCCGGAGAGTATCCTGATGCGGGACTAAGCAGGTATCTTGAGGAATATGAGCGCCGGTGCGCCGAATGGCTTGATATTCCTATAGGGCATCTTGATGTTCCGCTTTATCCGGAGGATCATATTAAAATGGCGGAAGAGGGGAGTCTGATAGCTAATTTCTTTAATCAGATTCAGTTGGAGGTGTCAGGCGCGGATATTTCTGTAACTTCACTAGGAAATGATGTGAGAGGCTTCAGCAAAGATGTGACAATAAGAGATGTTGCCGCAACATATGTATTTCCGAACACGTTATTGACGCTTGAAGTAAACAGGAGCGTGCTTAAGAAGGCTCTTGAAAGAAGCGCGGAATATTTTAAGCTTTCAGATGACAGGAAGTTATCTGTTAGTGAAAGTTTTCTGTCTCCCCGGGTGGAACATTTTAACTTCGATTATTTTTCAGGGGTAGATGCGGTGGCGGATATCAGAAGGCCTGTAGGGGATAGAATTGTATCGATTTCTTATAAAGGCAAAGAGCTTGATGATGGTATGATGCTTAAGCTATGTGTGAATAGCTTCAGGGCGTCGGGAGCGGGAGGTTATAGCTTTTATAAGGATTGTCCGGTTGTTGGGCATATTCATACGGAGATTTCCGAACTGATAATGGATTATATAGAGAGGCACCGTGATATTAAAGTGGATAAGAAACGTTGGCTTAAGGTGTTATATTAATAAATATATACGGAGGATAAAATGGGGAAAGAGGTATTTGATGTTGTTTTGCTTGTTGCTCTTCCGGCGTCAGGCAAATCGGAAGTAAGAAACTTTTTGGCGAATGTTGAGCCTGAAAGGCTGAAAAAAGAATTTCATATAGGAGAGAATCTTCAGCTTGACGATTTCCCGTATGTCCATATGATGCGCAGGATAGATAATGAGCTGGAGGCGATGGGAGAGAGCAGAATATATTACCCGGGTGAGGCGCCTTTAATAGACGGACGTGATTGGGGAACGCTTTGCCATTTGCTGAATGAGGATTATCATGATTTGATAAGCCGCAATATAGTAAAGACGGATTCTGCTGCACAGCTGCTGTTTGACAGAATGGATTCAGCTGCTGTTAAATCGGGGCTTGCGCCGAGAATGGGATTGCTTGATGAAAGTATCCGTTTAAAGCTTGCTGCGGCGCTTGAGGAAGAAGCGCGCGAAATGCTTGACGCAAAGCATGCCGGATATCCTGATTCGTTTGAGGATAAAACAATTATTATTGAATGCGCAAGAGGCGGACCTGACGGATCTGTAATGCCTCTTGAAGGGACATTTGGATATCAGTATTCATTCCCGATGTTTTGTCCGGAAATACTTGAAAAAGCCGTTGTTTTATATATCTGGGTAACGCCTGAGGAATCGCGGCGTAAGAATTCTGACAGAGCAGATCCGAATGATCCGGGTTCAAATCTTCATCATGGCGTGCCTATGAAAGTTATGATGGAAGATTATGGATGTGATGATATGGAATATCTTGTGGCAACTTCAGAAATGAAAGATACTGTGACCGTTACTGCTTATGGAAAGACGTATCATCTTCCGATTGGTATTTTTGATAACCGTATTGATAAAACGTCATTCCTCCGTGAAATTCCGGAGAAGTGGGATGCGAAGCTTGTTGCCGAAGTGACGGATGCTATCAGAAGTGCTACGGATACTATGTGGCAGAATTACAAATAGTTAATGTTATAGCAGTAAACCGATGCATGTGTAATTATGCATCGGTTTGCTTTGTTTAGTATGAAAGAAAATAGGCTTGACTATCATGCTTTCCTGTGCTATTCTTTATAAGCTAAATAAATATCGCGGGGTAGAGCAGCTGGTAGCTCGTCGGGCTCATAACCCGGAGGTCGTTGGTTCGAATCCTTCCCCCGCAACTAAAAAATAATACCCATCCTTGTGATGGGTATTATTTTTTTCTTAAAGGCAACCGTTTGCTCTTTTATAGATGTTTTTTCAACTTTAAATCCGAATTTTTCAAGTTCTTTTTTATAGTTTAAAAAAGAATGATCAATAGGCAGGCCTGCAATATTTTTTATTTCAGTAAAAGTCAGTTTGAAGCTGTCAGTGCCATTTTCTTTTATCCATTTCCAAAGAGGGTCATATTTGCTCATGATGCTGCATCCTTAGTATTCTTTTTTAATATCGTTTATTTGATAGATTTCCTTGAAGTAATTTAAATCATTATTCGATTTTAACATCATAACTTCAGTAAAATGCCCGTCTTTAATATTTTTAAAGCCGGCGATTTGCTCTCCGGTGCAAATAGAGCATTTAATAACCGGAATTTGTTTTTCAGGATCAAATGGGATTTCATCAGCTATTGTTTTTTTACGGGCTGTTTTTTCTTTTGTGTTTCCGGCAAGAAGAAATATTGCAAGAATAACAAGTGCTATTCCGATAATTGAGAAAAGCGAAAGTCTTTCATTGTAAAGGAAAATCCCGACTATTGTTGCAACAACCGGTTCTATTGATGCAATTACTGATGCAGCGCCTGCTTCAATTCCGGTTAATCCGAAGGTATAAAGCAGATATGGCAGGAAGGTTGTTATGAATGCAGCTGTTATACAGAAAAGTGTATTGCCTGCTGATGAAAATGTTATTTGTATGCATTGTCTGAGGCAATTTGTAAAAGCGCAGATAATTGCGGCTCCTATTCCTGCCAAAAGGCAGGACCAGAAGCTGATTGTTAAACTGCTGTAATTTTTGCCAATTGCATAATGTCCGAAAATGCTGTAAAGCGCATATCCGAATCCTGAACCAAGTCCGAAAAGCAATCCGGTTGCGCTGAGGCTTTCTCCTTTTCCGATGCCGGAAACAAAGCAGCAGCCTAAAAAGGCCATAATCATTGCGAATAGCTTCTTGTATGTGATTTTTTCTTTGAAAAGCAAAGCAGACATCAGCATAACAAAACAGGGAGCTGTATAAAGTAATATTGCGGCTGCAGATAAGCTCATGTATGTCATGGCTTTGAAGTAGCATGCAGAGAAGAAGAGTAATGATACTATTCCTGAGCCTAAAAAGCACCAGGCGTCTTTTAACCGGATTTTTAAAACAGAGGGATTACGTATTAATGCAAAAAGAGCATAAAGTATTGCAGCGAATATGCAGCGGACAAATACCACTCCGAAGGTATCAATTCCCATTTCGCCGAGGTGACGGCGAAAATAGCCCATTGTGCCCCAAAGGCAACCTGAGGCAAGTACGGCTAATGCATATTTAATTTCATTTTTCTTTTCTTTCATGGTAAGAATTATAGCGTCGCTATGGGTTAAAATCAAGATAGATAGAGTTTATCAGATTATATTTTTATACTAATACGATATTGTTTAATGAATACTCATGTGGTATATTTAATTATGTATAAGTATATACTTTTTTAGTTTTTTATTAAAAAGGGGTTTCAGGTATGAATACGAATTTAGGTGCAATTCCTCTTTCTGCGGATATTCTTGAAAAAGCCAATATAGGGCTTTGGGCGTTTGAGCTTGATGAAGGTTGTGAACCGAGAATGTATGTTGATGATGTTATGCTCGGTTTAATAGGCCTTTGGGAGCAGACAACGCCGGAAAAAACGTATCATGCCTGGTATGACCATATAGACCCCGATCATTATGATGAGGTTGCGGCATCTGTTGAAAAGATGACGGCCGGAGTTCATGCTGAGGTTCAGTATCCCTGGCATCATCCTGATGGGCATACGATGATTGTCCGTTGCGGAGGTGTAAGAAATCCCGCTTATAAAAAAGGTATCCGTATTGAGGGAACTCATATGGACGTAACGGAGGTTCTGCATTTTACGAAGGAAGAACTTGAGCGTCAGCACCGCGTTGAGTTAGAGCTCGGGCATGCCCAGCTAAGGGCGGATCTTTTGTCATATGCTTCTGAATATGACGGCGATCCCGTTGAGCTTCTTAAGCGCTTTGCTGAAAGGCTCAGAGTTTTAATAGGCTGTGACCAGGTTATTTACAGGGACTTGTATGAAACAAGAATAATGGTTAATTCGCCGGAGATAGAGCCTCTTTGGTCGGTTCCTATTGAATATTGCATGCAGTGCGAGCACTTTGATGCAAATCACCCGATGTACAGAAATGGCGTTACGGAGATGTCAGACTGTTCTAAGGGTTTTGAAGGTATTCCAACTTATCACGAATGTCCGATAAAGTCTTCCCTTACAAGAATTGTTTATCTGGACGGAAAACCGGACGGATATCTTGCTATTCATTATGTGGTTAATTATCATGAGTTTACGCAGCTTGAAAGAGATACGCTGGAAGAACTTACGAAGATTCTTTCCGTTACGCTTTCAAGATATGTGGCCAGAACTAAGAATATTGAGCTTCAGAGAGAGGTTGACTTACATAAGCAGATTCTTGAGCAAAGCTCTTTGACGAGGGTTCTGCTTTCTGATTATATCCGTGCTGTGTATGTTCGTACGGGTGAAACGAAAGAAGATGATACGTCAACTGCTTTAATTGAAAGCTCATATCTTATTTCAACTATTCCGGGATTTTCTGATGGAATACCTTTTTCCGAGCAGCTTAGTCTGTTTATGGAAAAATATGTTCATCCGGATGATGAAGAGATGTTTTATAAGATGACGAGAAGGCCGGAAATATTAAAAGGAATTCATGAGCATCTTTTTTATAATGTGGATTTCAGAACTATTGAAGAAGGTCAGCAGCATTTTGTTCAGATGAGATTTACAAATGTCGGAGGTCAGAACGGCGATTACGGATTTGTTTGCGGTCTTAGAAGAACAGATAAAGAAAAAGAGGCGGAGAACACTTTAAAGGAAGCTCTTGCTATGGCGCAGTCTGCTAACCGCGCGAAGACGACGTTTCTTAATAATATGTCCCACGATATCCGGACGCCTATGAATGCAATTATCGGTTATACGGGGCTTGCAGCAACTCATATTGATTCTAAAGAACTGGTTAGGGATTATTTATCCAAGATCGGTCAGTCATCTGAGCATTTGCTTTCTCTTATAAATGATGTTCTTGATATGTCCAGAATTGAATCGGGCAAAATGAATATTACTGAAAAGAGGGAGAATATTTCTGAGATAATTCATACTCTCAGAAGTATTGTTCAGGCAGATGTTAAATCCAAGCAGCTTGATTTCTTTATTGATTCAGTTGATGTTGTTGATGAAAATGTTATCTGCGATAAGCTTAGGCTGAATCAGGTTCTTCTGAATATATTAAGCAATGCTATAAAGTATACTCCTGCCGGAGGAACCGTTTCTCTCAGAATTACGGAGAAGAGCGCAGCGAAAAACGGTTACGGAACATATGAATTCCGTGTTAAGGATAACGGCATAGGAATGTCTGAGGAGTTCTTAAAGACTATCTTTGATCCGTTTACGAGAGTTAAGTCTTCCACGGTATCAGGTATTCAAGGGACAGGTCTTGGTATGGCTATTACCAAGAATATTATTGATATGATGGGAGGAACTATTGAAGTTCAGTCTGAAGAAAATGCCGGAACTGAAGTAATTATTAACTTTGATCTGAAGCTTGCTGAAGGGACTAAAGAAATTCAGATTATTCCTCAGCTTGCAGGCCTAAGAGGGCTTGTGGTTGATGATGATTCAACGAGCTGTATTTCAATTCAGAGAATGCTCAGAGATGCTGGCATGCGTGCGGAATGGTGTGTTTCAGGCCGTGAAGCTGTTATCAGAACGGAAGCGGCTATTCAGGATAACGATTTATTTAAGGTTTATATTATTGACTGGCTTATGCCCGATATGAACGGAATTGAAACTACCAGAAGAATCAGGCGCGTTGTTGGAAGTGAAACGCCGATAGTTATCCTTACAGCTTATGATTGGTCTGATGTTGAACAGGAAGCGAAGGAAGCAGGGGTTACAGCTTTTATTTCCAAGCCGCTTTTCCCGTCAGATTTGCATATTGTTCTTGAAAAATGCTGTGGCGTAGAAGAATCTGAGAATCTTCAGGATGAAGATGTTTTCGATTTCACCGGAAAGAAGATTCTTCTTGTAGAAGATAATGAGATGAACCGTGAAATTGCTGTTGAAATACTTGAAGAGGCAGGTTTTGTTGTTGATACTGCTGAGGACGGAGATATTGCCGTTGAGAAAGTGAGGAATGACCCGGAAGGAAAGGCGTATGATATTGTTCTTATGGATATTCAGATGCCGAGAATAGACGGATATGAAGCAACGAGGCTGATAAGGGCATTGCCGCCGAAGGATATGCATATTCCGATTATAGCTATGACGGCTAATGCTTTTGAAGAAGATAAAAAAGCTGCTATAGAAGCTGGTATGGATGAGCATATTGCTAAACCTATAGATGTTAAAAATCTTAAAAAGACGTTAGCTAAGTATTTAAAATAAAATATTAATAATTATAATAATTGCAATTATAGGAGGATTGTTTATGGCAACAGATAAAAGAATGAAGATTTTATGGGATTCAAAGCCTGTAAAGCATGGTAATTATACGGATCTTGGTAATTATATTCTTGACCTCGGAGATTTTTCGGAAGAGGATCTTCAGACTGGTATTGAATATAATAATAAGGATCAGGATAATTGGCCAAAAGGCGGATGTACGGCTGTTGTAAAAAGGAATAAACTTGGTGAAGTTATTGTCGGGCGAAATCAGGATATGGAAATTTCTAATTATCCTGGTTTTATTTCCCATATTAAAGGGAAATATAAAGCAATAGGTTTTTTCTATGATAATAAAGGACCTTTTACGTATGAGCAGTTTAAAGAGGGCGTAGATTTTCCTGCTGACCGCCGTTGCGCAACGGCTGCTAGTTCAACGGACGCATTTAACGAAAAAGGCCTTTATATTCAGACAAATATGAGAACCGGTTTTGGTATTAAAAATTCCGGAACAAAGCCGGGTGCAAGAAGAATCGGAGAAATATGCTTGGGGGCTCTTGCTGCAGTTAATTGTGCAACTGTTCAGGAAGTTGTGGCATTTGCTAAAACTCTTGATATTTATTCAATGGGGGATCCTGAATCTCCGGCATCCTGGTCATTTGCATTTCTGATTGCGGATGCAACAGGAGATTACGGAGTTTTGGAATTTGCAAATAATAAGGTTTATTTTACGCCTTATGCATCGGGTCATGCCAACGCATTCGTTGCGCCTTCTCTTGTAACAAACGACCCGTTTGGAGCAGGTTACGGAAGGCTTGAGGCAGCTATGAGATATCTCCCCAATGCTGAGGATGAGTATGATATGATGAAGGCTATCGGATATGGCGGATGGTCTCATGAGATTCAGGATATAAAGTATTCATATAAGGATAAAGACGGCTATGTTCATTTTGAAGATGAGTTTGGTGCTCCGTCAATTGACTACCGGAGCGAAATGACGGGTAATTTAGCCGTTGATGCCTTTGGAAATGTTGTAGATGAAGACGGCGAAGATATGATTTCAGGATTTTTAGGTTATTATTATCCAAAGGCTTATAAAGAAAGATATGATAATCTGAAAAAGTTTGTTAATTATTCTCTTCATATGAATTGTACGAAAGAGTATGTTTTAAATAATGATAATTTTGATAAGATTAAAGCAGGAACGATTAAGTATTTCGAGAAACAGAATGCTTTTAATAATCTTGAGAAGTACTTTAACGGAGATGAGAAAGGACTTCGTGATGTAGGTGTTATTTTCACGACCGGCATGCGTTTTGGAGTTAACTGTACAAAGAAGCATCTTGTTTTAAGATACTTTGAAAATGAAAAAACAACAATTGAATATCAGTGGTAATTTAAGTTCGTGCAATAAAAAAGGAAGCATCTTTGATGCTTCCTTTTAAATAATAATTGACAAATGTTTAACAAACGGGTTATACTATATCCCGTTTGAGTGGTAATACCATAATATAAGTTGAAATAGGAGGAATGGCTTATATGCCCAAATATGATGCTGTTGTAATAGGAGCAGGTAACGGAGGTCTGGCAGCTGCCTGCCGTATGGCTTTGGCAGGGAAAAAGACTTTGCTTGTTGAGCGCCATAATCTTCCGGGAGGTTGTGCATCAAGCTTCCGTAGAGGACGTTTTGAATTTGAAACGGCTTTGCATGAAATCTGCGAGTGGGGAGATGAAAATAATTCGGGAGCATGCCGAACAACCTTAGTTGATGATTTCGGCCTTGATATTAAAATGCACATGGTGCCGGATAATTTTCGTGTTATAACTACTGCAAGCGACGGGAAGACGCATATTGATGCAACGCTTCCCTGCGGAGTTGAAAATTTTGTAAATGCTATGGAAGGCTACGTTCCGGGCTGCCGTAAATCAATTCAGGATCTTTTTGATCTTGGAACAGAATTCCATGAGGCGGGAGATTACTCTCTTTCCGTAAACGGTAAAACAGATCCTAAATACATGCAGGAGCATTTTCCCAATTTTTTGCGCCTTGGAAGCTATCCTGTAAATAAAGTATTTAAGGCAATGAAGATGCCGCCTCTTGCTCAGGATATAATGAATACTTATTGGGGATATTTAGGAGTTGATGCAGATCATCTTTCATTCCTGCAGTATGTTAATATGTTATGGCTGTATGTTAATCACGGCGCATGGATTCCCGATAAAACTTCAAATGAATTAACAACCGGTATGTTGGAATGCTTCCGTAAATTCGGAGGAGAAGTATGGATGAACTGTACTGCAACAGAAATTCTGTTTGATGAAAATAAAGCAGTCAGAGGACTTATAACAACATGTGGAGAGGTTGAAACCCGCTATATTCTTTGTAATATGAACCAGAATATGGTTTATGCAACAATGTGTCCTCCGGAAGTTGTTCCGGAGAGGATGCTTAAGCTTGGAAACGGCAGAACGTACAGTGCCCGTATGTTCGTTGTATATATGGGTCTTGATAAAACTGCTGAGGAGCTGGGAATAAAGGATTATACGATATTCTTGCCTACTTCTGCAAATACGGTTTCAGAATATGAATCTGGTAAGAAAATGGAAACGAACTGCAATCAGGTTATGGTTTGCTATAATGTAGTAAATCCCGGTTTTTCACCGGAAGGAACATGTGTTGTTTCGCTCACCAGTACCTTTATGGATGATGACTGGGCAAACGTTAGCCAGGATGATTATGTTAAAGTGAAAACAGATTATGCTGAAAAGCTGATAGATCTTTTTGAAGAACGTTCAGGAATTATCGTTAAGCCGTTTATTGAAGAAATAGAAATTGCAACGCCATGGACTATGTGCAATTATGTTAATACTCCTCAGGGTTCAGCTTACGGCTTCGAACTTAAGGATTGGGATTCTATGATGCCCAGAATGATGATGATGGGTACGGAATTTCCTGTAAAAGGTCTTAAGTTTGTCGGAGCAGCTTCAATTCGCGGTGACGGATATAATTCTGCAATTTTTAGCGGAAATACGCTCGCTAAAAAGACGCTTGCAGAAATGAAAGCAGAGGAGGAATAAGCTATGGCAGCAAATTGCAATTATAAAATAAGTGTATTCGGCGCTTTTGACATGCTTAAATTCAAAAATATGCCAAAAATCCGAGAGCAGGCAATCCAGTCCTTCCCGGCAACTCCGCTTCCCAAGACTTTGATTACTAATGAAAAAGCGAAGGAACGTCATCCTGCAAAACAGGATGTTGTTGTTTCTGAAATCAGAGATAACGGAGCAGATGCAAAGACTATAGTTTTTAAAACCAAAGATGGCTCTGCACTCGCGCCTTTTAGAGCAGGTCAGTATATAAGCATATCTGTTCCTATTGGAGGAACGGTTACAACGCGATCATATTCTCTTTGTTCTTCTCCTGCTCTTGCAAAAAAAGGAGAATATAATATAACAGTTAAAAGAGATGATGCGGGTTTTGTAAGTCCATATATTCAGGATAATTGGAAAACAGGTATGGATGTTATTATTTCCGGACCTCAGGGGCATCTTTATTATGAGCGTTTAAGAGATGCTAAAAAAGTTGTTGCTCTCGCCGGAGGATCGGGAATTACTCCGTTTATGGGAATGGCTTATGCTCTTCGCGATGGGCTTGAAGACTTTGATTTAACAATTCTTTACGGGTCCAGAAAAGAAGATGGTATTGTTTATAAAAAAGAGCTTGATGAAGTATGTGCTGTCTGCGATAAGGTGCACGTAGTTCATGTTCTTTCTGATGAGGAAAAGGAAGGCTATGAATATGGCTTTATTACAGCTGATCTTATCAGGAAATACGGTGGCGAAGAGTACAGTATTTTCATGTGCGGACCTCAGGCAATGTATAATTTCCTTGATACTGAAATTGCAAAACTTAATCTCAGGCAAAAATTTGTCCGCAGAGAAATGTTTGGAATGATTAAGGATCCGTGGAATCAGCCCGGTTATCCTGAAAATATTAAAGGAAAGACATTTAATCTTAAAGTAGTTCAGTGCGGGAAAGAATATAATATCCTGGCATCTGCAGATGAGCCTTTGCTTGTTGCGATAGAGCGCGCGGGAATAGCAGCTCCTTCAAGATGCAGAAGTGGTGAATGCGGATGGTGCAGGTCAAAGCTTTTAGAAGGGGAAGTATTCGTTCCTGAAAAAACTGACGGAAGAAGAGCTGCGGATATTGAATTTAATTATATTCATCCGTGCTCAAGCTTTGCAACCGGTGATGTTGCAATAGAAGTTCCGGTATCTGTACTTTTATAATAATTATGCAGCACGAGATAATAAAAACGGCTCCGCTTCTTGATGAAGAAGGGAATATAAAAGAGCCGGGATATTCGAAAAAGCTTTTAAGCATTTATAACCGCGATGATATTAAGGCAGGGGCCTTAAGAATTAAGGAATGGGATTATTACCTTATTAATAACGGGAAGTTTGCTCTCGCCCTGACTATAGATAATAACGGTTATATGAATATGAATTCTGTTTCTCTTCTTAACTTTGAAGAGAACTGGGAAATAACAACAAGTCCTATGAAGTTTTTTCCCGGCAGGAATCCTTCATTCCCGTCAACTTCCGCTAAGGGGGATGTTGAATTAAAAGGCAAAGGCCATCATTTGAAATTTGAAAATGACGGAAAAGGTATCAGGATTCTTACTGCTTATATAGAAAAGTTCGGTCCTGAAGGTTCTATTAATGCAAAGGTTGAGCTTTTTGATGAGCCTGAAGAATCCATGGTTATTGCAACTCCGTTTGATAAGTCTGCTCATTTTTACTATAATCAGAAAATTAACTGCATGAGGGCGAAAGGTGAAGTAACTTACGGCGGAAAAACGTATATTTTTGATCCGAATGAATCTTTCGGAGTCCTTGACTGGGGCAGAGGGGTATGGACGTATCATAATACGTGGTATTGGGGTTCCGCATCATATCAGGTGAATGGGATTCCGTTCGGTTGGAATATCGGTTACGGATTCGGAAATACAAGTGCTGCCAGCGAGAATATGCTTTTTTATAACGGGAAAGCTCATAAGCTGTCTCAGGTTAAATTTAATATTCCCGGAGATGAAAAGGATTTCATGAGTCCGTGGACCTTTTCTTCTGATGATGGAAGATTTGAGATGGACTTTAAGCCTGTTTTAGATAGAGCGAGTTGCACAGATGTTGCCCTGATAAAAAGCGATCAGCATCAGGTGTTCGGGCTTTTTTCAGGGAAAGCTGTTTTAGATGACGGTAAGGTAATTGAAGTAAAGGATTTTCCGGGATTCGCTGAAAAAGTTGAGAATAAGTGGTAAATAAGTGTGTAATAAAAAGACCTGTTCAAGTGAACAGGTCTTTTTGTTATTTGTAAATATTTTATTTGTCTGGTGTGAAACGGATAACATTCCAGCTTAATGCAGGAATACGGATTTCGGCTTTCCCGCCGTCAATCTTTCCGCCGGGCCCGGCCGAGGGAGCAACATTGTCTGGATTCTTTTCAGTATTAACTGCTTTAACGTCATCGTGGTGAAGCATAATATGCTCGGCAAGCTTAAGATTTCCAAAAGAGCGGAGATCTATGGCGAGTTCATAATCTTCCTTCATATCGCGGTTGACGCAGAAAACAGTAACGTTTCCTTTATCATCGCGTGTTGCAATGGCGTCAATATAGGGAACTCCTTCATAATCGCTGCAATCGTATACTGGTGAACTGATGAGTGTTTTAAGAGAAACGCCGCGGCCGAATTTGGATGCGTGCATAAACGGATAATATGTTGTCTGTGCCCAGCATCCGCCGCCGTTTCTTGTCATAATCGGGGCAATAACGTTAACGAGCTGCGCAAGGCAGGCGACCTTCACTCTGTCAGCATTTTTAAGAAGCGTTATTAGCATGGAGCCGACGAGTAATGCATCTTCAAAATTATATATATCTTCAAGAAGTGGAAGAGCTCTGTTCCATTTATCCATTTTCCAGATTTCTTTATCTTGCTCGCTTGAATGATACCAGACGTTCCATTCGTCAAATGAAAGATTGACTGTATGCTTGCTGTGTTTCTTTCCTTTTACGGCATCGCATATGGAAATAACGGTTTTGATGAAGTCATCCATATCCATTGCGCGGGCGAGGAATCCCGGAGTATCGGCAGTGGGATTGCCATAATAGCGGTGAAGGGAAACGTAGTCAACATTTTCATAGCATTCGTCAAGCATGGTGTATTCCCATTCGCCGAACGTCGGCATTTCGCTGTGCGATGATCCGCATGCAATGCACTCAATGGACGGATCAACCCATTTCATCATTTTTGCGGCTTCATTGGCAACACGGCCGTATTCATAGGCTGTTTTGTGCCCCATCTGCCAGGGACCGTCCATTTCGTTGCCAAGACACCATAGTTTAATATTAAAAGGATCTTTTCTTCCGTTGGAGATTCGCATGTCTGAAAACTTGCTTCCGGAAGGATGATTTGCATACTCAACAACGTCGCGGGCCTGTTCCGGGCCGCGTGTTCCGAGGTTAATGGCATACATTATATCGCTGCCTGCATTTTTTGCCCAATCTGCAAATTCATGAAGGCCAACTTCATTCGTTTCAGTTGTAAACCATGCAAGGTCAAGGCGTTTCGGGCGTTTATCAACCGGGCCGACGCTGTCTTCCCAGTTAAATCCGGAAACAAAATTTCCGCCCGGGTAACGGACGATAGGGACTCCAAGTTTTTTTACGCTCTCCAGAACATCTTTACGAAAGCCCTGTTCGTTTGCCATTGGATGGCCGGGTTCATAAATCCCGCCGTAAACCGCCCGACCGAGATGTTCAATAAATGAACCGTAAATCCGTTTGTCTATTTCGCCGGTAATAAAATCTTTATCAAGAATTATAGAAGCTTTTTTCATAATATTCTCCTCAATGCATATTTAATACTTCGGAAATAATAATTAGTATTGTGTTATTCATCTGATTCTTTTTCAAAGAAGACGCGCATAACAATGTCCTGCGCATGATTTCCGAATTGCTTTCCAAAAAGCGTCAGTCCTCCGACGTGTTCGGCATCTCCGGGAACTTCAAAGCGGATATCCCAGAATGGATTTGTTTGTTCGTAAATATCATCTAGTGTTATTTCCGACATTTTAATATCATCCATATATGTTCCATTGGGCGTAACGTGGATTACCTTCAGAAGGCCGTACTGATTTGAAGGCCACCATTCGGGAGTAAGGATTCCGCGTTTTATTCCGTAATCCCCTGGGCTTGTCCATGAAAACAATTTTTTCCCATTGATATAAAATGTTATATCTGATGGCCAGTCGTCTGCAAAATCCGGGGCTTCTGAAGCAATTTCGAGAGAAAGTTCAAGCTCCACAAGACGCTGTTCTTCAGTGAGATAATTCGGAATGCGGTAATCAACGTATCCTTCTGTAAACCATAGGAGCTGAGCATTAACTCTTTCAGGCTCCCAGAATACCCGGGGGTCATCCATAACGGTGATTACGTTTTCTGCCGTAGCAAGTCCGCAGGTCGGTTTAGCGGAAATGTCGCAATATTGGCCTATTGGGATGGAAAACATCTGAACCAGAGGGAGATTTTTTCTCCGCGTTTCAATCATGAATCTGTATTCTGCGAAAACGAGTGTGCAGACTCTGCATAAAGATCCGTTTTTTCTGACCATTCTGCTTGTAACGATGCCTGCATCTTCAAGCGCCTGAATATGCTTAAGCATAATTGGGCTGCTTATTCCGACTTTTTCTGACAGCTCTTTAATATTGAGTTCTTCCTTTGAAAGGAGTTGAATAATTTCAAGCCGTACGTCGCTGGCAAGTGCTCCGAAAAATGCGGCGTTTTCAGGTGTCGGATTGATAATCATAGATATTTACCTCTTTTGAATTAACCTTTAACTCCGCCTGCTGTCATTCCTGCAATAAAGTACTTCTGGAAAAGTACAAACAGGATAACAATCGGAATAATGGCAAAAACAGAACCGGCCAGCAGAACATCGTAATTGTTTCCGTACGGAGTAATCAGGGATGCAAGTCCTATTGGCAAAGTAATTTTGTCGTTGGAACGGATAACAAGCATCGGCCACAGGAAGCTGTTCCAGCTGTTCATACCGACGAATATACCCATAGATGCAAAGGAAGGCTTCATAAGCGGAAGAATAATTCTGAAGAAGATGCCGTATTCTGTGCAGCCGTCAATACGCGCTGCATCTACGAAATCTCTGGGAATCCCGCTTAAAAATTGCCTGAAGAAAAATATTGGCATTGGCATTGCAATTGTCGGGAGAACAATTCCCCAGATAGAATTCATAAGGCCTAAGCTTATGCATTCTTTATAAAGGGGGAGCATTATGATTTCCATGGGAATCATCATAACGAAGAGTACACATGTAAAAATCAGGTTTTTAAGTTTAAAATCGTACATTGCGAATCCGTATCCGACGAATGCGCTGACGAATAGAACAAGTACGGTTTGAACAACTGTGATTTTAAGGCTGTTTAAAAACCATGTGAAATAGGGAGTATCACCTGTGAAGAGCAATTTATAATTGTCCAGAGACATTGTTGGCAGGTCAATTTTAAGACCGAGGCCGTGCCTCATTAGTTCCGTTCCGGGGCGGAATGATGCTAAAAATATACTGTAAAGCGGGAGCAATGTCAATCCGCCGACAATTACGAAGAGAATGATCATTAGCACAGTCGTTCCGGAAATTTTATTTTTCTTTTTTTCTATGCTGTTATTCATAGTCATCTCTCCTTTTCAAAAAATCCGGTAAGTTTCAGCTGAATCAGATTGATAGTCAGTGTAACTATAAGAAGAACAACACCGACGGCTGATGCGAAGCCGTATTTTGCCTGTTGCCATCCGAGTTTATACAGGAAACCGATGATAGTAAGCCCGCTGCCCTGAGGGGAGTTGTTTCCGTTAAAGAGCATATAACTTTCAAGGAACATCGCAAGGCCGCCGTAAATACTTATTGTCAGAACATATATTGTTGTCGGTTTCAAAAGTGGCATTGTAATTTTTGTAAATTTTTGCCAGTTTGTTGCTCCGTCAATATCCGCCGATTCATAAAGCTCATCGGGAATATTCTGAAGTCCTGAAAGATAATAGATGATATTAACGCCTGTCCAGCGCCACATTGCAAGTACAAGCAGCGCCAGATATGTTGTCCATTGCTTTGGGCCGCCCAGCCATTTAATCGGTTCTGCACCAAAGAGTGAGGTAACACTGTTTAAAAGAGATGTTGGAAGTTCTCCGAATATCAGGCGGAACGTAAAACCACCTACAACAACTGATACAAGGGCCGGAAGGAAGAGGATAGAGCGGAAGAAACCTTTTGCAACCATCTTTTTTGAGTTTAGTAGTACTGCCAGGAACATCGGAATAGGCAAAAGTGTCGCGAGTGTTATGGCCGTATATACCAGGCTGTTTTTAACTGCTTTTTTGAATTCCCTGTTTCCGAGGTACTGGTAATTCTTCCATCCTATAAATTTTGTTTGCCCCGGAACAACATTCTGGAAGCTCATTACGAAGCTGGAAATAATGGGATATACGTAAAAGACCAGAAATACGATTACGAACGGGGCAATAAAAACATACGGGGCAATTTTTGCCGAGTACGGCAGCGATTTCAGCCTGCTGCCGCAGCTTAAGTGTTCGGTTTGCTTTTTCTTCATTCTAACCTCCCGGAAATTATTTGTGTATTACATGTATTTTAACATAAATCAGGCATGTTGTTCCACATACTTCATTTATATTAAAATGAAATGGAAAAAATGCTTTTATCTAAAACAGGGGAAGGAAAGTATAAAGCTTTCCGTTCCCCTTTATTGTTTTTCATATTTCCGGGGCAGAGTTTAAAAGCTCTGCCGCCGGGACACTATTATGAAAGATATCAGAAGATGATATTTGCCTGCTCTTCAGCCAGCATCGCGGGGATGTCGACGTTCTCTTCAGTGTAAGCGCGGGTAAATACGTTTGCTTTTGCAGTGTCAAGAACTGTAGGCATAATAGCGTTGTTGTTGTGCGGTGCGATATCAGCGATAACCATGTTAAGAACATCCATAGGACGTGTTACATAGTACTCAGTGAATACGTTCTCAGCATCTTTAACTTCAGGCATATCGAGAACATCCTTGCGGATCGGGTCGAAGCCGAGTTCGTTCCAAACAACTATACCGCCGTCAACAGAGGTCTTTGCATATACGAGGAAGTCCTTGGTGAGCTGAGGATCTTTAGCCTGATTGGTAACAGCTGTGCCGGTACCGCCCTGGCCAACAGACTTCGGGCTGTTTTCATCCCATACAGGGAGAGTCCAGACTGCCATCTGACCCTTGAGGTCGGGCATGTAGTTGGTGAAGCGGTCGAGGTACCACATAGGCATAATGATGGAGCAGATATTGCCGTCGTTCATGTAGCCGTAGAACTCTTCCTGGTGATGTCCGCCGCCCGGTGCAACGCATGCAATACCCTCATCGAGGAGCTTGCGGTTGTACTCGAGAGCTTTTGCAACTTCAGGAGAATCGAGATTTGCTTCGCCGTCAGCAGTGGTGAAGTCGCCGCCTGCCTGAACGATCATCGGCCATACGTGCCATACGTCGCCGGTTTCAACAGAAGTCCAGTATTTGTCGGGGAATGCTTCTTTGAACTTCTTGCCTGCTTCATAGTAATCATCATAGGTATTGATGCTCTTGTAATCAATGCCTGCTTCTTCGCACATCTTTGCATTGTAGTAAATTACAGCTGCGCCGATATGGAAGCAAATGCCGTAGTAATTGCCATCCTTGGAGTAGATGTCAACTCTTGCCTTGACGATATCATCAAGAACAGGTTCAAGCTCTGCGTTCAGAGGAAGGAGCTGAACGTCTCCGTTGAGGAAGTTTGCAAACTTGTTGATTTCTATATCAACGAGGTCGGGAGCACCTTCGCCGGCCTGAAGAGCAATAGCGAGTTTGCTGTGCATGTCTTCATAGTCGAGAACGGTTTCCTTGATGTTGACAGGGCGGT
>R21__coassemble_264_pt1 | contig 44902 bp, 42 predicted proteins | sample R21__metabat2_high_PE_032 | metagenome-assembled genome bin R21
TTATATTACAGATTATTTCAATTGACAAAAAATTAACCATGTGATAATCTAAAAAAAACAAATTATATAATTATTTACGTTACAGGAGGTTAAGCTGTGAAGGATTTAAAGCACTTAATCTATTTTGAAAATCTTTTGCAGGAAGCAAATAACGAGCTCGTTCAAAAGGGAAAGGATGAGGGGTTAAAAGCACTCGGGTATACATGTTATTTTATGCCTGAAGTTCTGCTTGACCTTAAGGGATGCTTTTCCGTACGGTTAAGGGCTCCAAGATGCACATCCCCGGATTTGGCAACATATTATATGTCTGCAAGAACGTGCCATTATAGCCGCTCTTTGCTGGAGCGCGCATTGGAGGGCGGGTATAATTTCTTAGATGCCCAGTTTGCAACTGAAACGTGTACGGCAACGTGCCGGTTCCAGGAGCATCTTCAGCAAAAGCATCTGGATAGCGTTGATGATATGTATATCATTCAGAATCCGGATTTTTTCTGTACGTTCTGCGACGTTCCTTTTAAGAATAACGAGAATGGTTACAATCATTTTTATAAGCAATTAAGAGCGCATGTGCTTGATGAGCTTGAAGCTCATTATGGAATTGATACTTCCGATAAGGCTTTGATTGAAGCAATTAAGCTTCATAATGAGGTCTGCGATGTTATTAATGAAATTGGAGATTACAGAAAGCTTGACAATCCCACGATTACCGGTTATGAGTTTGCTGTGATTCAGCTTGTTTCTCTTGTTTGCCCGAAGCAGTTTATTCTTCCGTATCTTAAGGAAACCGCGAAGGAAATGAAAACCCGCAAGCCTGATAATAAGAAAAACTTCCGCTGCAAGGTGGTTTTGGCAGGATCGGAAAATGATGATCCTGATTTTACAAAGCTTATTGAGAGCTGCGGAGCGCTAGTTGTATGTGACAGGTATTGCTACGGTGCTGTTGAATCCAGAACGCCTATTAAATATGAAAATGGGCAGGATCCTTTGGATGTTATTGCCCGTCATTATCTTCAGACGTCCAATTGTCCCCGCTTTATGCCTCAGGATGAAATGCGCGCGAGAAAGAAACGGCTTGCGGATCTTTGCAAGGAGTATAATGCAGAAGGATTGATTGTTGTTTCAAATAAGTTCTGTGAATACTGGAGTTATGAAAGAGTCATTGATACGGTTATTATGCGCCGGGATTATGGAATTCCTGTATGCTCTATTGAAAAGGAATATATTAATTCTGCATCAGGTCAGCTTAGGACGAGATTCCAGGCTTTTGTGGAGAGTGTTGAAATAAAGCAGATTCAGGAGGGAAACTGATATGGCGAATTTAAAGAAATTTAAAAAAGCTCTGGATGTTTTCTGGAACGGCAAGCCGCACGGTGAGCGCAGGTTGGGAGATATATTAGAGCCTAAGACAGGTCTTTATAAGCATAGAGAGTGGAGAGGCGTTCCGGATACCATGTATTATTTCTGGAATATATGGTGCTATAACTATGCCCAGATGGTAATGGATGTTATGAAGCTTGGCGGCCCGGTTAATTTTGCAAAAGGTGTCTGGCGTTACCGCTGGGTAGGGCAGACGTATCTTCCGGTTCTCCATTGGTTTGACCGCGGTCTTCAAGGGCTTCGTGGTGAGGCTTTGAGAGCCTCCGCGTGGCATTACAGAGGTATGGTTAATTCAACTATACGTCAGTTCCAGGCGATGTTTAAAGGTGATACGCGCCTTCATAACGGCCGTGAGAACGAGCAGTATAAAAAGAATCTTGCAATGAATGAGACGGTTTGGGGAGGAATTTTTTATCCTTGGGACGGAGATATTGAAGCTGTTCCTATGGAGATGATTCCGTATTTTGTAACATGTCATGTTAATTCCCATACTGTTCATAATTATATTGATGCAGCGCAGTCAATCGGGCTTCCGGGAGATCCCTGCCCGATGTGTCAGGCAGAGATGGGGCTTTTTGTTTTGGATGATATGCCTGATTTTGCTCCGGCAATGGTATCAAGCAATGAGGCATGCGATGCATCTGTTTCTACAACTATTCTTCAGGACTGGTTTTTCGATAAGCCGCTGTTTTCTCTTCCTATGCCTATGCAGTTTGATGATCCTCTTGTTAAGGAAAACTGCATGAATGAGATTGAGCAGTGCTGGAAGTTCGTTGAACAGCAGTATGGAATACCGTTTAGTTGGGAAAAGCTTAAGAAGAAGATTGAGCTTCAGAATCAGCTTCAGGAGTTTGAGTGGGAGAAATGGGATGTAATTGCTCATACAAGTAATTATCCTGTAAACGGTGTAGCTCAGGCGCTTTACAGAATTTATCAGTCGCAGTACGGCGATCAGCCAATCTGGCATGAGGTCGATGCGAAGGTCCGCAAGATTATGGAAAAGTGCGTTAGAAAGAATATTAATCCGTTCCCGATGACGCGCCATAGAATGATAGCGTGGTCATGTGCGCCGCTTTATTATTCAAACTGGTGCACGTGGGCGTATAACTGTTGGGGAATTAACTGCGTTATTAATATGGACTCTCTTATGTTTGATATGACCATAAGAACTGATTCATATGAAAATGCGCTTGAAGATATGGCCCAGTATCATATGTGGGCTCCTATGCGCCGTATGGCTGTAGGCGGAATGGGGCATTTCTTTGAGCTCTGGGAGAATATGGAAAAGTTCAATTGCGATATGGTTATGATGTATGATCAGCTGCAATGTAAGGGAGCTCAGGGCCTGCATGGGCTTTTCGAGGACGAATTCAGAAAGAGAAACATTCATGCGATTTGGATGCCGCATGCGCTTCCTGATTCGAGAACGGTATCAAGAGCTGAAATTCGCGGTATTATTAATGATTATATGACGACCGTCATGCATGAAGAGCCGCTAGATCCTTCTCTTCTCGATTTTGACGATTCCATGACATGGTAATTTTGAGAAAGGAGTTTGATTATGTTTAAAGCAAAGAAAACCTCCGGATGTTTTATATGGAGATTGATTAAGCTTTTGCTTAAAATTGCATTTATAGGATTTGCGGTATTATTTACTGTTTTCTTCTTTGATCTTGACGGCAAACTGCTTTATTATGTTGTTGAGCCGGTTCTTGTTAAGCACTATGATAAAATGGAACGGAAGGATGTTCTTTCTCAGCCTTATGATACGGGAAAGTATTCAAAAGTTGAGTATGACGTATAATTCTTTTTAACAAAGTGCACAAACCCAAGCTGGGAATTTTTTCAGCTTGGGATATTTTTTTGTATGTAATTGACAATGGCTGAAAAATAAACTAAAATAAAATAAATCAATAGGTCCGGAGGGATGCAAATGGCAGAGTATCTGCTGGAAATGAATCATATTACGAAAATCTTTCCAGGTGTAAAAGCTCTTGATGATGTGAGTTTCAATCTTAAAGCAGGAGAAATTCATGCTATCGTAGGGGAAAATGGGGCAGGGAAGTCTACCTTTATTAAGGTTTTAACGGGTGTTCATCAGCCTGATGGCGGTGAAATTATTTTAGATGGTGAAAAAGTGGTTATGAGCGATCCGTTGATTGCTCAGAAGTACGGTATAGCTGCTATTTATCAACATGCCGCATCATATCCGGATTTGTCGGTTGCTGAGAATATTTTTATAGGGCATGAATTTATGGTTGGCCCGTTTATTAACTGGACTAAGGCGAACAGAGAAGCGCAGAAGCTTATTGATAGCGTTGGAGCTAATTTTTCGGCGACGGCTTCTGTGGGGAATTTATCTGTTGCTCAGCAGCAGCTCGTTGAGATAGCGAAAGCCCTTTCAATGAATGCGCGGATTCTTATAATGGATGAGCCTACGGCTGCGCTTTCAAAGCGTGAATCGGAAGATTTATACAGAATCGCCCGTCAGCTTCGTGATCAGGGTGTTGCGATTATTCTGATTTCTCACAGATTTGAGGATATCTTCGGGCTTGCTGATCGTGCAACGGTATTCCGCGATGCCCGTTATATTGGCACGTGGGATATAGATGAGGTTGACGATAAAATGCTTGTTAAGCACATGGTCGGCCATGAAATAGGAGATTTCTTCCCGAAGAAGGAAGCGAAAATCGGAGAAGAACTTTTGAGAGTTGAAAATCTTTCCAGAACGGGTTATTTCAAGGATGTGTCTTTTACTTTGCATGCAGGTGAGATAGTCGGTCTGACAGGACTTGTCGGTGCGGGCAGAACTGAAGTTATTGAATCTGTATTCGGAATAACCAAAGCTGATTCCGGAAATGTTTATATTAACGGAAAGCTTGCTCCGGCAAAGAGAAATCCGAGAATGATGATGAATAACAATCTTGGTCTTCTTCCTGAGGATAGGCAGAAGCAAGGTCTTCATCTGAACTGGTCGATTAATCATAATATTTCACTCCCAATCATAGATGAGTGTACGAATATGATTTTCCTGGCGCCAAGTAAGGAATATAAAATTTCTAATGAAATGAAGGATTTGCTTGCTATAAAGGCGCCTACTGTTGATACGCATTCCGGAGCATTATCAGGCGGTAATCAGCAGAAGGTTGTTGTTGCAAAGCAGCTTGCTGCGAAGTCAAAGATAATTGTTCTTGATGAACCGACGAAAGGCGTTGATGTTGGTTCAAAAGCTCAGATTTATCAGCTTATGAGTGACCTTGCATCTCAGGGAATGGGGATATTAATGATTTCGTCCGAAATGCCTGAGGTTATGAATATGTCAGACAGAATATATGTCATGGCGGAAGGCAGAGTAACAAAAGAATTTGTGGCGTCGCCTGAGCTTACTCAGGAGGAAATTCTATCAGCTGCAATGCCGAGCGAAAAGGAGGAGGCTGTATCATGAATGAAAAGAAAAAATTCTCCTTAGGCGTTTTCTTTATGGAGTGCCGTGAAGCTCCGTTGGCAATTGTATTCATAATATTGCTTATAGGCGTCAATATTAAGATTCCCGGATATTTAAGTGCAAATTATATTAATATTCTGAAAAACTGTTCAATAAATTTGATTATGGCCTGCGGAATGCTGTGCGTTTTGCTTGTCGGATCAATTAATATTTCTGTTGCGGCAATTCTTGAGCTTTCTGCTGCAATTGCAGGTGTTTTGATGCGTGACGGTTATGTTGAGTCAACAGCAATGATGTTTATTATAGGAATTGCAATTGGTGCGTTCATCGGTTTGATAACAGGATTACTTACGAGCTACGGCAGAGTTCTTCCTATTATTGTTACGCTCGGTATGACGTATCTTTGCCGTGCTTTGATTCCTATGGATTTTATTCTCGGAATGAATAAGATTGCGAGAATTGACTTAGCTGATTCTTTTAAGGATTTTATATTGGAAAAATATTTAGGACTTCCGCTTATTGTTTATCTGACGCTTATTGTTGTGCTGATAATCGGAATATTTCTGAAGTTCACGAAAACAGGGCGTTCTCTTTATGCAGTAGGTTCTAATGCGGAAGCAGCTGAAATGAGAGGCGTTCATGTTAATGCAACAATAGTTCTTGCGCATGTTATTTGCGGAGCAACGGCCGGGCTTGCCGGGATTGTAAGGCTTGCCGAATATAATGCTATTGAAAAAGGTGCGGCTAATGGTCAGGAAATGTACGTTATTGCAGCGTGTGTTCTTGGCGGGGTTTCGGTTATGGGCGGTTATGGAAAAATGCTGGGAGTTGTTATCGGCGCGTTGCTTATAGCAACTATTGACAGTGCAATTCCACAGTTGTTTATGGATGCAACTATGATGAAGGAATTTTTCAAAGGAATTTTAATTCTTGCGGCAATTTTGCTTAATGTTATTCTCCAGCGTGCCGCAGCTAAGCGCAACCTGAAGGGGAGGGAAATCTGATGAAAAAGAAGCTTTCCAAAATCTTCACGTGGGAGACGATGCTTGTTATTTTGCTTATCGTTCTCTGGCTTGTTTTTGATGGTAAGGATAGAGCAAATGATGCTGCGTATATTGCTGCAGGCCGAAAGGCAAAGGACGTTTTTAATGTTGCCAAAATGTTGAATGGCATGGGCGTTTATATGATTTACAGCTTCATGGCGTTAGGCATGGCGTTGATTCTTGGTATGGGTGATATTGACATTTCTATTGGAGCTTCAGCAACTTTATCTGCAGCTGTTATGGGAGTATCTTACAGAGCTATGGTAAACAGCGGAATGGCTAACGGAACGGCGTTTGGCTTGGCTGTGGCGGCATGTCTGTGCATTGGGGCTCTTTGCGGATTTTTAAACGGATTTCTGATTACGCGTTTCCGTGAATTATTTCCGATGATTGTAACTCTTGGAACACAGCTTTTTTACAGAGGTTTCTGTTATCTGTTTTTAGGCGGTGATACGTTAAAGTTTGATAATGATGAAACCTGGAATCAATTGAAGGTACTTTATAACGGGTCTGTGAAAATCGGGAATCTTAGTTTTCCGACTATTATTTTCTGGTTTCTCGGATTTGCTGTAATTTTTTATATTTTCCTGCATTTGACAACAGGTGGCCGGAAGCTTTTCGCAATCGGGGAAAACAGAACGACGGCATTTTATAGTGGTGTGAATGTAGATAGATTTGAGTTGATTATGTTTGTAATATGTGGTTTAATGGCGTCAATTTCTGCAATGTTTTATATGGGTTCGGCTTCTGCAACTATTCGTGCAGACGCTATGACAGGTTATGAGATGTATGCAATTGCAGTTGTTGTTCTCGGTGGTTTTTCAACATCCGGTGGTAAAGGCAATATTATCGGAGTAATATTATCGCTTGTAATTTTTGCTGTTATGAAAAAAGGATTGGGTACGATGTTCGGATTTGCTGACAGTGCCGTTAATCTGGCGGTTGGTATTGTCCTGATTCTCGCATCATTATTGCCTAATATTATTGAAGATATTTCAAAGAAGATTCAGCTTAAGCGGCAGCATGTAGATATTCCTGCTGAGAAGGCATAATTTTCATTTGTATTTTTTGCGGCAAGTCCGCCAAAAATAAATATTATAAGGAGGGAATTTTCTAATGAAAAAGTTCCTAGCTATTGTTCTCGCACTTGCCATGGTTATGGCACTTTCTGTAGTAGCATTTGCAGATGATGCAAAGCCCGGCGAAGGCATCACGATTGGTGTTGTCTATAAGCAGTCCGGTAATGCATACTTCCAGGCTGGTGTTACGGGCTTTGAGAAGGCCGCTGAAGAGCTCGGATTTGAGTTCATGCATGATGGTCCTGATGACAGCTCAAACGAAGGTCAGGAGCGTATCATCCGTAACTACATCGACCAGGGTGTTGATGCTCTCTGCATTTCCGCTAACGACGCAGCAGGCTTAGTTGATGTCTGCAAAGAAGCAAAGGAAGCAGGTATTGCTGTTCTTTCTTGGGATGCAAAGGTTGATGCTGAGGGTCGTGACCTTGACGTTGAGCCTGCTTCTGCAAAGGTTATCGGTCTCACTCAGCTCGAGTTCATTACGGGCGTTATGGGTGGCGAAGGCCAGCTTGCTATCCTCTCTGCAGGTGCAACTGCTCCTAACCAGAACCTCTGGATTTCTTACATTGAGGAAGCTCTCAAGAATGATCCTGCTTATGCAAAAGTTGAGTATGTAGGTACTGTATACGGTGATGACGACTACTCCAAGTCCTATGATGTTTGCAAGGCCCTCATTGATCAGTATCCTGATCTTAAGGGAATTATTGTTCCTACCACTAATGGTGCTCCTGCTGTTGCAAAGTGCATTATTGATGAAGGCAAGGATGGCCAGATTAAGATGACCGGTCTTACTCTTGCTCATGATATGGCTGAGTACATCCATGGTGGCGTTGCTCCTGCAACCTTCCTTTGGAACCCGATTGAGCTCGGTTACGTTTCTTCCTATGTAGCAGTTGCTATGGTTAACGGCGAGTTCAAGGGTGAAGTTGGCGATACCATTGAAGTTCCGGGATTTGAAGGCCTTGAGGTTATTGCATCCGATGATGGCGGCAATATTCTTTATCTCAACAAGCTCAATGAGTTCAACGATGAGACTGTTGACGATTGGATTGAGGCTCTCTAATCTTTAGTTACGGTTTTATTTAAGACTGAATAACAAGCAGGCCGCCCAAAATGGGCGGCCTGTTATTTTTATTATAATAACCGTGTAAGCAAAAATATCTCCAAACAACGAAATAACCCCCGACTAAAGCATCTTTCACCTGCTAAAGCCGAGGGTTATTTCTCTGAATTCTTGATATCTAGCATCCTGGTTACCTCTCTTTCTATCCTTTCCTGCCGCTTTGCTCCTGAAATCCATTCACGCTGCACTTCATAAAGAGTTTCGAATATTCTCATAAGTGAGATAACCTGCAGTGCCGGAATATTCCACATTGAGCCTGACCGGCGGCTTCTTGCCTATAGATAAGATATAAGATATTCACCTTTTGTGATTATAAGATAACAAATTGTGATGTTTGATTCAAGAGCAATATTGCACAGACTTTTAAAAGGAATTTTGTATAATATAACGAAAAATAGCAGATGCTGCAGAATAAATATTGACTATTTTTGTGCATAATGATATTATAAAAAAGCTGGGGCCTGTGAAGGCTCCTTTTCGTTTGCTGTTTTCACTGAAGGCGGATATGGAATAAACGCCTTGCATATTATTGTTGTTTGCGTTAAACTATATTTACTATATTATAACATAATGATGATAAAATCAGGAGGTGTGTATGTATAAAGGATTTAAAATGAAGCTGTATCCCGGTATGGAAGAGGAGTATGAGCGCAGGCATAATCTTTTATGGCCGGAGATGGCTGAAAGTATTCATAAGCATGGAGGAAAGGATTATTCTATTTATCTCGACAAGGAGACAATGACGCTTTTCGGATCTATTGAGATTGAATCTGAAGAAGAATGGGCAAAGCAGGCGGATGAACCCATTAACCGTAAATGGTGGGATTTTATGGCGGATATAATGGAAACGAATCCTGATAACAGCCCTGTTTCAGAGGATCTTCATTTAGTTTTTCATTTAGACTGATATAAAACTGATATAAAAAAAGATAAGGAGAATATGAATATGTCCCGCTTTGAATCTGCAAAAAAAATGTATGCGGATATCGGTGTAGATGTTGAAAAAGCATTGGATGCTTTGAAAAACACTCCGGTTTCGCTTCATTGCTGGCAGGGAGACGATGTAGTAGGATTTGATTCCCGTCAGGCTGCATCCGGTGGTATTCAGACTACCGGCAATTATCCCGGCCGCGCCAGGACTCCCGAGGAGCTTATGGCGGACTTTGATGAGGTCCTTCGTTTAACTCCGGGAAAGAAAAAGCTCAATCTTCATGCGTCTTATGCAATTTTTAAAGATGGGGAAGAAGTTGGTCGTGATAAAATTGAGCCGAAGCATTTTGAGCCATGGGTAAAGTATGCAAAGGAACGCAATATAGGAATTGACTTTAATCCGACGTTTTTCTCTCATCCGATGGTTGTAGACGGGTTGACGCTTTCCTCTCCCAAAAAAGAAGTCCGGGATTATTGGATTGAGCATGGCAAGAGGTGCTTAAAGATAGCTGAGTATTTTGCGAATGAAACAGGTATGCCTTGCCTTATTAATTACTGGATGCCGGATGGCTTAAAGGATTATCCTGCGGACCGTCAGGGGCCAAGGCGCCGTATGGCAGAGTCATTAGACGAAATATTTGCTATCGGTTATGACAAGAGTAAGGTTATTCCGACGCTTGAATCAAAGGTATTCGGCATTGGAGTTGAGGCTTATACGGTAGGTTCTGCAGAATTCTGTCTTTCATATTCTTTGAAAAACGGGATTACGCCGCTTGTAGATAATGGTCATTATCATCCTACGGAAACGGTAAGCGATAAGATTTCATCTTTGCTCCTGTTCTCGGATAAGATGGCCCTTCATGTAACCCGTCCGATGCGTTGGGACAGTGATCATGTTATTTCGTTTGATGATGAAACCCGCGAAATTATGAAAGAAGTTGTCCGTTGCGGTCTTGATAAGGTTTATCTGGCAACTGATTATTTTGATGCCGCTATTAACCGTATCAGTGCATGGATTACGGGGTTGCGCAATCTCCAGAAGGCACTTTTATATGCGCTTTTGGAGCCTGATTTTTCGGCTTTGCAGGATGGGGCGGATTTCACGTCTCTTCAGGCGAAAATGGAAGATTATAAGACTATGCCTCTCGGAGATATATGGGATGAGTTTTTAGAGCGCGAAGGTGTTGAGAAGGATTATCTTTCAGCTGTAAAGCAGTATGAGAGGACAACTCTTTCAAAGCGTAATTAATTTGAAGGATTTATTATTTTACATATAACATATAAACTGACAAAAGGAGAAAAATAATATGGCAAAGAATCGTTATATAGGCGAATATCCCGCAATAGGCATTCGTCCTATTATTGATGGCCGTGAAGGTCCTCTTCAGCTCCGCCAGAGCTTAGAAGGGCAGGTTATGGCTATGTCTCAGGCTGCAAAGAAGCTTTTTGAGGAGAATCTCCGTTATTCAAACGGTGAGCCGGTAAGAGTTGTTATTGCTAACAAGTCAATCGGCCGTGTTCCGGAATCTGCAGCATGCGCTGAGCAGTTCAGAAAAGAAGGCGTTGCGATTACGTTATCTGTAACTCCTTGCTGGTGCTATGGTTCTGAGACGATGGATTCAGATCCTATGACTATTAAGGGCGTTTGGGGATTTAACGGAACTGAGCGTCCGGGCGCAGTATATCTTGCATCTGTTTTGGCAACTTATGCCCAGAAGGGGCTTCCGGCATTTGGTATTTACGGCCATGAGGTTCAGGACCGTGACCAGATTACGGATATTCCTGAGGATGTAAAAGAAATGCTTCTCCGCTTTGGCCGTGCTGCAATTGCAGCTGCCACGATGCGCGGTAAGAGCTATCTCCAGATTGGTTCGCAGTGCATGGGAATCGGAGGATCTATTATTAATCAGGACTTCATCGAAGAGTATCTCGGCATGAGAGTTGAGAGCGTTGACGAGGTTGAAATTCTTCGCCGTATGGAAGAGGGTATTTTCGTAGAGAAAGACGTTAAGGATGCTCTTGCGTGGACGAAGGCTCATTGCAAGGAAGGCCGGGACGATAACCCGAAAGAGGTTGATTTCTTAGGTGAAAAGAGAAGAATTCAGTTTACTCCCGAAGAAAAAGAAAAGCAGTGGGAGTTCACGATTAAGATGTATTGTATTATTAAGGACCTGATTCAGGGTAATCCCAATCTTCCTGATGCATTCGGAGAAGAGAAGCTTGGGCATAATGCAATTTGCGCAGGTTTCCAGGGTCAGCGTCAGTGGACGGATCATTGGCCTAACTGCGATTATCCTGAGGCAGTTCTTAACTCATCATTTGATTTCACCGGTAAAAAGGAGCCGATGGTATTCGCAACTGAGAATGATACTTTAAATGGCTTGGGAATGCTCTTCATGGAGCTTTTAACGAACCGTGCTCAGATTTTTGCAGATGTCAGAACTTACTGGTCTGCAGATGCAACTAAACGCGTAACAGGTTATGATTTGGAAGGTAAAGCAGCAGAAAACGGCGGAATTATTCATCTTCTCAACTCAGGTGCTGCATGTCTTGATGCATGCGGAGAATGCACTGATGAAAAGGGCAATGCCGTTATGAAGCAGTGGTTTGATGTAACAGAGGAAGATATTAAGAAGATGACTGATGCTACTGTCTGGTGCGAAGCAGGCTTTGATAATTTCCGCGGAGGCGGATTCTCAAGTCATTTTGTAACGCGCGCTGAAATGCCTGCAACTATGATTCGTCTAAATATCGTTAAGGGGCTTGGCCCTGTTCTTCAGATTGCTGAAGGCTGGACTGTTAAGCTTCCTGATGAAGTAACTGATAAGCTTATGGAACGCACGAATCCCACATGGCCGTGCACGTGGTTTACGCCCCGCTGTGACGGTAAGGACGGAAGCCCGTTTAAATCTGCTTATGAGGTTATGCGTAATTGGGGTGCAAATCACGGCGCTATTTCTTACGGTCATATCGGAGCAGATCTTATTACGCTGTGTTCAATGCTTCGTATTCCTGTTTGTATGCATAATGTTCCTGATGAGAAGATTTTCCGTCCGGCGGCATGGAATGCATTCGGTATGGATAAGGAAGGTCAGGATTACCGTGCGTGTGCGGCTTACGGTCCGATGTACAAAAATATTCGTTAATATTTTAAAGGTTAAGGGGCAGGCAAATGCCTGCCCTTTTTAAAATGATACTGATTATAAAAGGAGAAAAATTATGTTAAAGAATATTCCGACTATCCTTTCCCCGGAGCTTTTAAAGGTTTTGTGCGAGATGGGTCACGGAGACCGTCTTTGTATCGGTGACGGTAATTTTCCGGGAGCTTCTATGGCAAAGGCAAATGACGATATAGCAAATGAGTGTGTATTAGTCCGTGCTGACGGGCATGGTGTAAATGAGCTCTTAGATGCAATTCTTCAGGTTATTCCGCTCGATAAGTATGTTGAGCATCCCGTTATGCTTATGGAGGTTAGTGAATGCGATAAGGGGATGAAGATTCCTGTATGGGATGATTATAAAAAGACGGTTGCAAAGTATGATGAGCGTGGAGAGAAAGCATTTGGCAGTTATGAAAGATTTGAGTTTTATGATAATGCCCGTAAGTGCTATTGTATTCTCCAGTCCGGAGAGACGCAGGTTTACGCGAACGTAATTATTCAAAAGGGTGTTATTTAAGCTATGGATAAGTACTATTTAGCGGTAGATATAGGAGCATCTTCCGGCCGCCATATATTGAGCCATATAGAAAACGGGAAAATGGTCTTAGAGGAAGTTTACCGTTTCGAAAATGGAATGAAGGAAAAAGACGGGCATAAATGTTGGGATACTGAAGGCCTGTTTAACAGTATTAAAGCCGGTATGAAAAAGTGCGCCGAGCTTGGGAAGATTCCTTCTTCTGTCGGGATTGATACGTGGGGCGTGGATTATGTGCTCGTTGATAAAAACGGGGATAAAGTCGGCGATGCTATAGGCTACAGAGATGACCGCACAATTGGTATTGAAGAGGATGTTTTTAAGATAATCCCGGAAAAAGAGCTTTATGCAAGGACCGGAATTGCGAAACAGGTCTTTAATACAATTTATCAGCTGATGGCTTTAAAGAAAGAAAATCCTTTTCAGCTGGAGCAGGCTGAGACTCTTCTGATGAGTCCGGATTATTATAATTTCCTTTTGACGGGTATTCGCGGGGCTGAATATACGATTGCTTCAACAGGTCAGCTTGTGAGCCCGGAAACGAAGGATTGGGATTATGAGCTTATAGAGATGCTTGGACTCCCCAAAAAGATATTTAAACCGCTCTCAAAGCCGGGAGCTGTTTTGGGAAAGCTTTCAGATGAGGTAAAAAAAGAAGTCGGTTTTGATTGCGATGTATGTATAATTACATCTCATGATACGGCTTCCGCAGTTCTGGCAGTTCCGAGTAAAACGGATAAGTTTGCATATATTTCATCCGGAACATGGTCGCTTTTGGGAGTTGAGCTTAAAAATGCAATTTGCAATGAGCAATCCCGCAAAGCGAATTTCACGAATGAAGGCGGGTATGATTATAAGTACCGGTTTTTAAAGAATATTATGGGGCTTTGGATGATTCAGTCTGTCCGTCATGAATTAAACGATGCTTATTCATTTGCTGAGCTTTGCGAAATGGCAACCAAAGAAAAAGCTTTTCCGTCAAGAGTGGATGTTGATGACAATGTTTTCTTTGCGCCGAAAAGTATGATTGAAGCAATTAAGAATTATTGCAAAAAAACCGGGCAGAAGGTTCCGGAGACGCCTGGTGAGATTGCAACGGTTGTATATCAGTCATTAGCTGATTGCTATAAGATGTCAATTGAAAATCTTGAAGCTATGACGGGTGAAAAATATGATGCTATCAATATAGTTGGTGGTGGGGCCAATGCAGATTATTTAAATCAGCTTACTGCAAATGCAACGGGAAAAACTGTATATGCGGGGCCCACTGAAGCCACGGCAATCGGGAATATTTCAGCCCAGATGCTGGCAACAGGAGATTTCAAGTCAGTTAAAGAGGTCAGAGAGTGTATTTTTGATTCTTTTGCCGTAAAGACGTTTAAACCTGAATAATTTTTCTAATTTTTATCCCTAAGGAGTTGTAAATTAATGAAGCTTGGTATTATAGGTTTGCCGAATGTCGGAAAGTCCACATTGTTTAATGCAATAACAAATGCCGGAGCGCAGTCTGCCAATTTTCCGTTTTGTACGATTGAGCCGAATATCGGAATGGTTACGGTTCCTGATGAGAGAATTAATTTTTTGGCTGATATGTATCAGCCAAAAAAGGTTACGAATGCTGTTATTGAGTTTGTGGATATTGCAGGTCTTGTTAAAGGTGCAAGCAAAGGTGAGGGACTGGGAAATAAATTTCTGGGAGATATTCGCAATACCGATGCAGTTGTTCATGTTGTCAGGTGCTTTGACGATGAAAATATAATTCATGTTGAAGGAGGAGCTGATCCTGCCCGTGATATTGAGATTATTGATATGGAGCTTATTTTAGCCGATATGGAAATGGTTGAGCGCCGTATTGATAAGGCATTAAAAGCGGCAAAGGGAGATAAAAAGTTCCAAAGAGAGGCAGATGTTTTCAAAGCACTTCTTGAGCATTTAAATAACGGTAAATCCGCCCGTTCTTTTGAGTGCAGTGAGGATGACGCTGAGCTTATTGCAACGTCTGATTTGTTAACTACCAAGCCGATTATTTATGCTGCCAATATGGATGAGGACGGTATATCTGATTATGAGAATAGTGCTTATTATCAGGCAGTTGCAAAAATAGCTGCAGATGAGGGCGCAAGGGTTCTTCCTATCTGCGCTAAAATTGAAGAGGAAATGGCAGAGCTTGAAGAGGAAGACAAAGCGATGTTCTTAGAAGAAATGGGACTGTCTGAAAGCGGTCTTGACAGAATGATAAAATGTTCTTATGACCTTCTCGGTCTTATTTCATTTTTAACTTGCGGGGCTGATGAATGCAGGGCATGGACTATTAAAAAAGGAACAAAGGCTCCTCAGGCTGCAGGAAAAATTCATACTGATTTTGAGCGTGGCTTTATAAGAGCAGAGATAGTTGCTTTTAATGATTTGAAGCAGTGCGGCTCAATGGCAGCTGCCAAAGAAAAGGGATTAGTGAGGTCTGAAGGGAAAGAATACGTCATGAAAGACGGAGATGTAACCTTATTTAGATTTAATGTTTAATTAGGAGTGTTCTTATGATAGTAATAGGTTCTGATCATGGCGGATATGAATATAAAGAGGCTTTGAAAGCTCATCTTGCAGATCGCGGATTTGAGGTCAGGGATTTTGGAACGGATTCCACAGAGGCTTGCGATTATCCTGATATTGCAAAGCCGCTTTGCGAGTCAATTCTTTCCGGAGAGGCTGAAAAAGGCATATTGATTTGCGGAACCGGAATCGGAATGTCTATTACCGCAAACAGATATGTTGGTATAAGAGCGGCGGTTTGCACGGAGGAGTTTTCTGTTAATGCAACCCGCGAGCATAATGATGCAAATGTTCTTTGTATGGGTGCAAGAGTAATTTCGCTTGATAAGTGCATAAAGCTTGCAGATATTTTTCTTGATACACCGTTTTCAAATGATGAGCGTCATATAAGGCGTATTTCCAAGATTGAACATTAAGGAGTTTAATGTCAGCTAAACAGCTAAATTATTATAAAGGCAGGAGAAAGAAACGTTCGATGGCTATTATTCCGACGGTTCTGATTCTTCTATTTTTCGGAGTTGCGGTTGTGCTTTTCTATTCAACTCAGAAATATGCTGTTATTACGGATAGCGGCGTTAATGTCGAACTTCCGTTTTTGGGGAAGACTGTCAGCACGCAAACCGGTGAGGAGCAGACTGCTGCTGAATTTGAGATAGTAGATGCGAATCTTGATTTCGGTGAGGCGGATTATTCGGGCGTCGAAGCAAAGGCAGGGGCAGGGGTAAGACCGGTCCGTGCAATTTATGTTCCGTATGAAGATATTAATGAAGAAGGAATTACTGAGTATGCCCGGCGCTTATCTTCAGGGAATGCGCTTCTTCTTGACTTAAAGCAGCCAAACGGATATCTTGCATGGTATTCGGATGCTCCGCTTGCTTACAGCTATGGGCTGAATATGGCAGCTCCTGATTCAAAGCAGCAGCTGATGGATATAATTGCACCTTTAAAGGAGGAGAAGATTTACCTTATTGCGCAAATTTCCGTATGCAGGGATGATCTTCTGGGAGCTCATTCAACTGAAGTTAATATCAAAAATGAGCTTGGTATGTATTATTTTGATGAATTCGGTTATTGGCTTGATCCTTACAGTACGATTGTGAGAGACTATGCAGTGCAGCTTGTTGAAGAGCTTTGGGATATGGGCTTTGATGAGGTGGTTCTGCAGGATTTATCGCACCCGGTTTTGCCTGAGATTGATAACGGAGACGGGACTTTTACTGCAATATCTGTAACATATACAAAGGCGATGTCAACGACCCCGACGCCCGTCGGAGGAATCAGCGGATTTGCAGTATATCTTTCTGAGCAGCTTTCTGACAGACCTTCCGGGAAGTATTTATCAGTTTTTTTGAACAGCTCATCGGCTTTGGTAAAAGCAGATAAGGCAAACGGTCAGGATGGCGAGCTTTTCATGAAGGTATTTGACAGGATATATTATGCAACAGATAAGTATGCATATACGTTTAATGTATCTGATATTACTCCGTTTTGTACAGTTGGCAGTGTTAAAAACAGGTTTGTGCCTGTTGTTATTAATTATCTGCCGGAGAATACTTCATGGGTGCTTGTTGATCAGGAAGAATGATGAAGAGCTCAGGACTTAGAAAAATATTAATTATAGCTATAATATTGACGCTGATTTTCATTTGGGGTAATTCTTTGTTTGATAAAGAGGATTCTGCGGAGATAAGCGGAATTGTTAAAGATATCATAGAACCGTTTCTGGAGCTTTTTACAGGTAAAGGCAATGTAACCGATCATCTTGTAAGAAAGCTTGCGCATTTTTGTGAATATGCTCTGTTAGGGTTTGAACTGTGCTGGTTTTTTTCGTTTGAACGCAGGGCTAGGTTTTCAATATATCTTATAGCCTTAAGCCACGGAATGTTTACAGCTATGATTGATGAAACTATTCAGATATTTGCGCAGCGTGGGTCGTCGCTTGTGGATGTCTGGCTTGATAGTTCAGGTGCGGCAACCGGTGCAATCGTGATATTTCTTATTTTGATTTGCACAGAGAACAGAAAAAAATGAATATCGGATAGTAAAACAGGCAGAAGCCTCTGGCTTCTGCCTGTTTTCTATTTAATGCTCAGATTAATTATTGCATTCTTTCAATGTAATCGCAAATTTTTCCGACGGTCGTGAGGTTTGCTGCTTCGTCATCAGAAATCGTGATTCCGTAAGTATCCTCAAGAGTCATAATGAGTTCGACGACATCAAGAGAATCAGCGCCAATATCATCAATGAGGTTTGTTTCTCTGGTGATTTCTGAAGGGTCAATTTCAAATTGCTGAGCAAGAGCATCTCTGACAGTTTCGAAAACCATAATAATCTCCTTTCCCGGATTGTTTATGCCCACTCGCGTGTTTTGGGCTTTGCGGAAGCTGCTGCAGTTACTGTTTTATCGGGAGTAACAACAACTCTTCTGTTGGGCTCATCACCTGTGGATGCGGTAGTAACGCCTTCAAAATTCTGAAGAGCGGAATGAATAACATGGCGCTCATATGAATTCATAGGTTCTAAAGCCATAGGGCGGTTGTATTTAATAGCCTTTTCAGCCATTTTCTTTGCCAAGGTTTCAAGAGAATCTTCTCTTTTTGACCTGTAGCTTTCAGCATCAATGCTGATACGGGTCCGTTTGTCATTACCTTTATTGATAACGTAATTTGTCAGATGCTGGATAGCGTCAAGTGTTTCTCCGCGGCGCCCGATAACGGCGCCCATGTTATCTCCGGATAGATTAACGGTTACGCTTCCCTTCTCGCCGTTTGTTATATTAATATCTGCTGATATGCCCATTCTTTCGAAGAGACCATCAAGAAAAGCCCGGATAGCTTTAAATTCTTCCGATTCATTTTCAGGGGCGGGCTGTTTTTCTTTTTTCGGGGCTTCGGCTTTTATCTCTTTTGCTTTTTCGGACTTCTTGTTTGCGGGTTTCTCGGCTTTTTTTGCCGGAGCTTTAGGCTCATCAGGAGCTTCATAGCTGACGCGGATTTTCGCAGGGACTGCGCCGATACCTAAAAAGCCTGATTTTGCGCGTTCAAGAATTTCAACCGAAACATCATCACGGTCGAGCTTTAATTCTTTTAAGGCTGCTTCAATTGCAGCATCTTCAGTGCGACCGGTTATTTCAAGTGTTTTTATCATCAGTTATTTTTTTCCTCTGCTGTTTCTTCAGTTTTTTCAGTTACTTTTTCAGGCATATTCTCAGTCTGCTTAAAACGGTCGGGGTCGTATGCTCTTCCGCGGGCATAGCGGCGGTTGCCGACCTGTGATGCGGGAATTTCATTATCCTGAATGCCAAGCTGCTCGCGGCGGGCGGCTTTTTCTTCTTTTTTAAGAGCGTCCTTGCGCTCGGTTAATTCCTGCTTTGCATTTGCCTGAATTTTTTTCTTACTTGTGTTTGTATTTTTTTCGTTTGTGCCTTCAGCGTGTTTTTTCTCGGTCTCAAGGCGCTTCATTTCAAGCTCTTTTTCGCGCTCTGAGCGGGCATTAATTTTGTCGGCATCTTCTTTATCAAGTTGCTTTTTAAAAATTTTCGTCATAATAACATCTCTTATCATGCCGAAAACGCTGTTGCAAATCCAGTAAACACCCATAGCTGCCGGCATAATGAAGCAGAACCAAACTGACATTAATGGCATCATAAGATTCATTGTCTTCATTGATTGGGCTGTTTGGACGTCAGCCTGCGGGGTGGCTTTTGCACTTACTTTCATGGAAACCCATGAAAGAAGAGCAGAGATAATAGGAATGAGGAAAAGGCCTATTGCCGGAAGCCAGATTTTAGAATCTGAGAAGTTAAAATTCCAGATTTTCCAATCGGGAACAGAACCGAGGTTCATTCCCAGAAATTTAAAATCAATATTCAACAGTTTTGAAAAATCAAGAGATTTAAGCGTTGCATCATTTGTAATTGCCTGCTGAACTTCTGCCCAGTGGTCGTGAAGAATTCCGGCAAGCTTGATTTCATAATAAGCATCCGCTTTTTCGGGGATAACATACCATCCGCTTGTAACGAAGAAATCTCTGAGTGCTTCAACAGCTTCAGAGCCAATGAACATCATGCGGGAGAGAGGCTGACGGATTACGCTGTAAAGAGCAATGAGGATAGGGAATGGGATGAGGGACCACAGACAGCCGGACATCGGATTGATTCCTTCTTCGCGGTAAAGCTTTTGCATTTCCTCATTAAGTTTTTGCTGATTGCCTTCATGCCGGCGCTGCAGCTCCTGGATTTTTGGCTGGAGGCGGGTCGTGCGCATGGTGCTCTTTTTGCTCTTGGCCATAAAGGGAGTAAGAACGAGGTTAACGCAAAGAGCGAAAAGCAATATGGAGAGGCCGTAATCTCCGGTCCATTCATATAGCCTGATCATGAGCCATGCAAAGGGTTTGGTAATAGTTGCCCACATAGGAAACTCCTTAAGTTAAGATTAATTTCTCTGCTTACGGAACAGGATCGTAGATGTCGTAATCTTTTTTGTGAAATGGATGACATCTTAAGATGCGCCTGAAGGAAAGCCATCCGCCTTTTAAGGCGCCGTATTTTTCAATGGCTTCGAGCGCGTACTGTGAGCAGGTAGGGATAAATCTGCAGCATGGAGGGCGGGAAGGGGAGATGTTTTTACGGTAGAAGCTGATAACCGCAATTAGGAGCTTTTTCATTTTATAATACCAAGCTCGGCGATTTTTGAGAGGAATACAGCTTCCAGAGTTTGAAAGTCAGCATTAATCGCATGTGATCTTGCAACGATAATAATATCATAGCCCGAAGCAATATTGCTGCTGTTAAGCCTGAAAACCTCTCTCAAGCGTCTTTTTATGCGATTTCTCACGACTGCTCCTCCGAGCTTAACGGAAGCCGTATAGCCAACTCTCGTAATGCCGAGCTTATTGGCTTTGCAATAAACCACCATTTCCCGGCTTACGGCGTTTTTCCCTTTGGAATAAATTCCGTGAAAATCGCTGTTCTTTTTTATCGTGAAGCGTGAATTCAATTTATATCATCCTCTTGATAAAAAATCCCCTTATAAACACCTTGAGGGTGGATTTCTCCACCCTTCTTAACCATGTTGATTTGTCTCCTGCAATGACAGCAAATCTCAGGCGCTGAGCTCGGCTCTGCCCTTTGCTCTGCGGGCGGAAAGAACCTTGCGGCCGGAAGCGGTCTTCATTCTTGCGCGAAAACCGTGAACCTTGCTGCGCTGACGTTTTTTGGGCTGGTAAGTACGTAATGTTGCCATAGGAAACTCCTTTCTGAGCCTTCCCGCATATTTCAGATCGGGATCAGGCTGAATATTACTCAACATCGGATGATGAATCCGACGCAGTCGGCAAAAAAAGAAGAAAAACGGCGATTCAGAAAAAACCGCCGTTTTTCAAAACACGCCGTAAGGGATTCGAACCCCTGACCTTCTGGTCCGTAGCCAGACGCTCTATCCAGCTGGGCTAACGGCGCATATTTTCAATCGCTCGAGTATATTAGCATACTTATTTAATAAATGCAATAGTTTTTTTCTATGCATTTTTATAGTATTGAAAAGACTTTATTTTAAAGGTATAATAATATGATTAATAATAGGGGAAGTATGTGTTTATGAAGGTTTTAGCTGTTGGGGATGTTTGCGGAGAACCCGGTCTTGTTTTTTTAAAAAACAGATTAGCGGACTATAAGAAGCAGCAGAATATTAATTTTTGCGTTGTTAACGGCGAGAATGCAAATGTTGTAGGAATTAAGCCTAATCAGGCTGATGCGATTTTAAAGGCAGGAGCGGATGTCGTAACGCTTGGTAATCATACGTGGACGAGGACTGAGCTTAAGCCGTATTTAGAGGAACGCCGCCGTATTTTGAGGCCTGCAAATTACGGGCCGCAGTGCCCCGGGAAGGGGATAAATACATATAAAACAGATTTTGGCGATATATGCGTTCTGAATCTTCTCGGAAGATTTACGCTTGATAATAATACGGATAATCCGTTTGTTATAGCAGATGGTTATATGCATGAAATAAAAGAAAAAATTATTCTTGTTGATTTTCATGCAGAGGGAACGAGTGAAAAGCGCGCTATGGGTTTTCTTCTGGACGGAAAGGCATCAGCCGTATGGGGAACGCATACGCATGTTCAGACCTCTGATGCAACTGTTCTTCAGAATGGGACGGGCTATATCACTGATCTCGGAATGACAGGCCCTGTTAATTCGGTTTTGGGAATTGATCCGGAGCAGTCAATCGGGAAGTTTTTGGGAGATCCTCCTCAAAGATATAATTCAGCTTCCGGGCAGGTTTGCATGGAGGGCTGTGTTTTTGAAATAGATGAAGGTACAGGCCGGTGCAAAAGCGCTGAGGCTGTAAGAATAAAATGAGGTGTAAATGAGTTCAGTTCGCATTCTTCATACTGCTGATTTTCATATGGATTCGCCTTTTGAAGCGTTGTCGTCTTCAAAGGCTGCCGCAAGGAGAAGGGAGCTCAGGCAGCTTCCGGGGAAAATTGCGAGAATTGCAGTAAAAGAAAAAGTAGATATGATTATGCTTTCGGGAGATATTCTGGACAGCGATTCTTTCTTTGCCGAAACAGGCGAGGAATTATTTGGCGTGCTTGGAAATCTTCCTATGCCTGTTTTTATTGCTCCCGGAAATCACGATTATTTCGGTCCGAAATCGCCGTATGCAAGAACTGATTTGCCGGCAAATATATATATTTTTTCAGGAAATCAGATAGAATTTTTTGATTTTTCAGAGTTGGGCTTCAGGGTTTTTGGTGCGGCGTTTACGGATAAATCGGCCCCTTCTCTTCTGAGGCGTTTTACGCATGAAAAAAAAGACGGTGTGATAGATGTTATGTGTATTCACGGTGAGGTGGTTGCAAAATCCGGAGAGTCTAAATATAATCCTGTGACTGTTGAGCAGATTGAAGCTTCAGGTATGAATTATATAGGTTTCGGGCATAATCATTCGTATTCGGGTTTAAAAAAAGCAGGTAAGACGTTTTATTCCTGGCCGGGATGCCCGGAAGGCCGCGGGTTTGATGAGACAGGCATAAAATCTGTTAATATAGTGGATATAAGCGAGAGTGATTGCTCAATTCATCCCGTTGCTGTATCTTCGCGTATTTATGAAGATCTGGATATAGATGTAACTGACCGCGATCCCCTTCTTGCGGTTCAGATGGACCTTCCGGATGAGACGGTCCGTGATATTTACAGGATTACTTTGAAAGGCGAAACGTATTCACCTATAGATTTAACATCTTTAGCCGATAATCTTTCGCAATACTTTTTTGAGCTTGTTCTTCGGGATAAAACGCATATCCGCTCGGATATATGGGAAAGAGCCGGAGACGATACTCTTTGCGGGACATTTCTTGCTAAAATGCGTGTGCTTTACGATGACGCGAAAACTGATTCTGATAAGCTGAAAATTGAAAAGGCTGTAAGATGGGGTATAGCAGCTCTCGAAAATAGAGAGGAGGTCGTCCGTCATGAAAATTAATAAGCTGACGGCTACCTTCGGGAAGTTTAATAATGAATCTATATCTTTTCATGACGGATTGAATGTGGTATTTGCGCCGAATGAGTCCGGAAAGAGTACGTGGTGCGCTTTTATTAAGGCAATGCTTTACGGCGTGGATTCGTCTGAAAGAGCAAGGGCCGGATATCTTCCGGATAAAAAGCATTATGCGCCGTGGTCGGGAGCTCCTATGGAAGGGACAATGGAATTAACCGCCGATAAGTGCGATATGACGATATCCCGTTCAACTCGTATGCAAAATGCTCCTATGCAGGACTTCAGTGCTGTTTATACAGGAACCGCAACACCGGTTAAAAATATTAACGGTTCAAATTGCGGAGAAAAGCTGACGGGTGTGTCAAGGGACGTCTTTTGCAGGTCGGCATTTGTCGGGCAGGGAGCATCGGCTGTAACAGGTTCTCCCGAGATGGAGAAGAGGATTCAGTCTATAATTTCAACAGGTGATGAGGAAACGTCTTTTTCTGAGGCTGAGGAAAGACTTTTATCCTGGCAAAGGCGGCGGCGTTTTAACCGCAGAGGGATTCTTCCTGAATTGGATAAAAAGATAGATGATGCGACAATTCAGCTTAAGTCTGCAAATGAATCGGCGGAAAAGGTTGCTGAGTTAAAAGAAAAACTTGATGAGGCAACAGATAAGTGTATAGAGCTTGAAGGTGCTGTAACTGATGCCAGAAAAAGTCACCGCAAGGCTGTTATCGGGGGACTTACGGATGCGCGAAACCGTGCCAGACTTATGCAGGAAAAGCAGAATGATGCGTTAAGCGAGCTTAATGACTGCAAGGATGAAATAAGAGGGTCTCCATTTGGGCCGAAGGATCCTGAGGCCGTTAGGGAAAAGGCTGAGCGGGATTTGGCAGAAATTGAAGAGCTCAGTGAATCCGGAAGGAAGGTTTCGTCTGTAATTCCGGCAATTATTCTTTTTGTTTTGGCTTTGGCCGGGGCAATAGTTTTCAACAAGTATTACCGCGTTTTATATGTAATTGCAGGAGCGGGAATATGCTGTGCTGCGGCGCTTGTTTTCCTTTTTAGATTTGTTTCATCGAGAAGAAAGAATCAGATGGCAGATGACAGAATTTCGGCAATTCTTAAATCATACGGCGCAGGTTCAGTTGAAGAGATTTCAGAGAAAATAGAAATGCACAGTATGCTTTATGCAAATCTCCGAAAGGCCGCAGAAAAAGAGCGCAAGGCGGCTAATGATGCAAATAAAGCATATGATGAGCTTCAGGCTTTGGAAGGTAAAGCCACGCGTGAGCTTGATTTTGTATCGGGTTCGTCAAAGGCTGCAGCTCTCGGGCGGGAGCTTTCAGCTCAAAGGGCAAGAGCGTCAAAGCTGTCGCAAACGGTTGCCGCCGAACAGAGCCGGCTTTCAATGCTTGGAGATCCGATAGTTTTGGGCGCGGAAATAAGCTGTCTTAAAGCTGAACGCGATGCTGTTCAGGATGAATATGATGCAATAGATTTGGCCCTTGATGAGCTTCGGGATGCCGATGATGAGATTCAGAGCAGATTTTCTCCGCAGCTTGGAGGGATTGCGGCTAAATATATGTCATTTCTGACGGGCGGGAAGTATGAAAATATTTTTCTGGATAAGGATTTTTCTGCTAAAGCCAAGGCTAAGGATGATACTGTTGCCCATGACAGTGAATATTTATCCGCCGGAACTGTTGACTTGCTGTATCTGGCGGTAAGGCTGGCTGTATGTGAGCTTGCTCTTCCGGATGGAGAGCCGTGTCCTCTTATAATAGATGACGCGCTCGTCAATCTTGATGACGAGCGCTACAATCAGGCTATGAAGTTGCTTAGTGAAATTGCCAGGGAGAGGCAGGTTATTTTATTTACCTGCCGGCAGTAATTTAAATTTCTTTAAAGATGGAATCATCATTTATGACCCAATCCTGAACGGGAATGATTTTGTATTCCGTTGGCGTTTTGCGGACGATAACTCTTTCAATTCCGGCGTTAATTATCTGCCTTTTGCACATTGAGCAGGAATTGGCATCAGGCAAAAGCTCGTTGGTTTTGGCATCTCTTCCGACGAGATACAGCGTAGCCCCGATCATGTCTTTTCTGGAAGCGGAGATAATGGCATTCGCTTCTGCGTGAACGGATCTGCATAGCTCATATCTTTCGCCTGAAGGAATGTTCAGGCTTTCTCTGAAGCAAAAGCCCATGTCATCGCAGTTCTTGCGGCCTCTGGGGGCTCCGTTATAGCCTGTGGAAATGATTTCATCGTTTCTGACGATTATTGCGCCGTATTTCCGCCTCAGGCAGGTTGACCTCTGCTGGACGGCATCGGCGATATCGAGATAGTAGTTCTCTTTAGCTGTTCTTCCCATGTATTTTTCCTCCGTTTAAAGTAACTTTATTATATATTTAATGCTATGTCTTGTCAATTGACTGGATTTAAGGGAAATGTTATAATAAAATTTGAATCGTTATGAACAGACGTAATTATTTTAAAGAGCTTGAAAGGCTTATTGGAAAGCAGGAGGGGAGGCCCTCGCTGCTGCTTCATGCTTGCTGCGGCCCTTGCTCAAGCGGTGTTCTTGAGTATCTGACGGAGCATTTTGATATAACAATTCTTTGGTATAATCCGAATCTTTTCCCTGAAGAAGAATTTGAAAAGCGCTATGATGCGTTGGCAGAGCTTCTTGAGAAAATGGGATTGAAAGATACGGTGCCGGTAATAAAAGAGCCATGGGCAAGTGAAGATTATTATGAGGCTGTTCGCGGGCTTGAAGATGAGCCGGAAGGCGGGGAGCGGTGCAAAGAATGTTTTCGGGTGCGTCTTGAAAAAACTGCCCGTGCAGCAAAAGAAAAAGGATTTGATTTTTTTTGCACGACTCTTACAGTTTCGAGGCATAAGAATGCCGTTCTGATTAACGCTATCGGAGAGCATCAGGCGGAAATGACAGGAGCCGTCTGGCTTCCGTCAGATTTTAAGAAGCATGACGGAGAAAACAGAGCTGTTGAGATGTCTGAAAAATATGGAATTTACCGCCAGGTATATTGTGGCTGTGAATTCTCTTTAATAAACCGACTGAAAGGAAAAACAAATGAAAGTCCGTAAAGCCGTTATTCCTGCAGCTGGCCTTGGAACGCGCCTGCTGCCGAATACGAAATCTATTCCGAAGGAAATGCTTCCGCTTGTGGATAAGCCTGTTATTCAGTATATTGTTGAAGAGGCTGTTTCTGCAGGTGTTGAGGAAATTCTGATTATTACAAACCGTGGAAAGAATCCGATTGAGGATTATTTTGATTATGCTCCTGATCTTGAAGAGCGTCTCCGTTCAGACGGCAAGGATAAGGATGCAGATATTGTGAGAAAAGTTGCGGATATGGCGGATATATTTTTTCTCCGTCAGAAGGAAACAAAAGGTCTCGGTCATGCAATTTACAGGGCAAAAAGTTTTGTCGGTAATGAGCCTTTTGCAATTCTTCTTGGTGACGATATTATGCTTGGAGAAACGCCTGTTTTAAAGCAGCTTGTTGATGCTGCTGAGGCTAATTCCTGTTCTGCGATTGCAATCCGCGAGGTTCCGGATGATTCAATATCAAAATATTCGTCTGTTAAAACAGAGAAGAAACTTTCCGAACGGGTTTTCCGTATAACGGATATGAATGAAAAGCCGACTTTAAGCGAGAAGCTTTCTAATTATGCAATTATGGGCAGATATGTTTTAACTCCAGGAATATTTGATATTCTGGAGCATACGGCTCCCGGCAGAAATAATGAAATTCAGCTGACTGACGGAATGAAAGAGCTTTGTGCAATTGAGCCGTTTGTAGGGGTTGATTTTGAAGGTCGCCGTTATGATACGGGTAATTTAAAGGGGTATCTTGAGTCAATTATTGATTTTGCACTTAAAAATGAGGAGGCAGGGCCCTGGCTTAAGCAGTTTATTGTTGATAAGGCAAAAACATTTGAGGTTTTATAAGTGTATAAGCATTTTTTTAAAAGGTTAATTGATGTTGTTTTGTCTGCAGTCGGGATTGTGATTTTAGCGATTCCGATGGCGGTTATTGCTATTGTTATTAAGGTTGAAGATCCGGGCCCCGCGCTTTTTACGCAAAAGCGCTTTGGAATTAATAAATCATTTTTCACGTTATATAAGTTTCGTTCTATGAAGTTATCAACACCTCATGATGTTCCGACTCATCTTCTTGAAAATCCCGAGCAGTATATATTGAAATGCGGGATGTTTATCCGTAAGTACAGCTTAGATGAGCTGCCGCAGCTTTTTAATATTTTTAAAGGTGATATGGCAATTATCGGGCCGCGTCCCGCGCTTTGGAATCAGAATGACTTGATTGCGGAGCGTGATAAGTACGGCGCCAATAATGTTCGCCCCGGGCTTACCGGATGGGCGCAGATAAATGGCCGCGATGAGCTTGAAATTCCCGTTAAAGCCAGGCTTGACGGTGAGTATGCTGAAAAGGAAAGCTTTTTATTTGATTGCCGCTGTTTTTTCGGAACTTTTATTAAAGTTTTGCGTCATGACGGTGTCGTAGAAGGCGGAACGGGCGGGAAGTAAAAGAGATATGAAGGTTTTGCTTATAAACGTGGTGAGCGCAATCCGTTCAACAGGAAGAATATGTTCGGATCTTGCCGATGCATTGATTGAGCGGGGAAATGATGTTCTGATTGCTTACGGAAGATATGACGTCCCTGAAAAATACAGAGATATATCCGTATGTTTTGCATCGGAGGCTGAGGTGGCGGCTTCTGCTCTTGAGGCGCGGCTTCGCGATAATGCGGGATTTTCCAATAAGGCATCGACATATAAGCTGATAGAAGAAATTAAGAGATATGATCCCGATGTTATTCATTTGCATGTGCTTCACGGTTATTGGCTGAATGTTGAGATTCTTTTTGATTATTTAAGGACCTGCGGGAAAAAGATTATCTGGACGTTTCATGATTGCTGGGCTTTTACGGGTCATTGTGCGTTTTTTGATTTTGTGAATTGCGACAGATGGCAGACGCGCTGCTTTAATTGCCCGGCAAAGGGTGAATATCCGGCATCTGCTTTGGCTGACCGCTCAAAAGAGAATTTTGATAAAAAGAAAAGTCTGTTTACAGGTATTCCCGATATGACGGTAGTAACGCCGTCTTTTTGGCTTGCAGAGCTTGTTAAAAAGTCTTTTTTAAAGGATTATCATGTTAAGGTTATTCCGAATGGAATTGATACTGATATTTTCCGCAGGAATGAGCAGACTGAAAATATAGCAGACGGGCTCCGGGAAATGTACGGGCTTCAGGGGAAAAAGGTTGTTATAGCTGTTTCAACCTCCTGGGACAGGCGCAAAGGGTTGCCTGAATACTGCAAGCTGGCAGATATATTAGGTGATGATTATCAGATGGCGGTTATCGGGCTTCCTGAGGATAAAATCAAAGCTCTTCCTGAAAATGTTCTGGGGATATCGAGAACGGATTCACCTTTGCAGCTTGCAGGATTTTATGTTTTGGCTGATGCTTACGTGAATTGCTCGTTTGAGGAGAATTATCCCACAACGAATCTTGAAGCTGTTGCATGCTCATGCCCGGTTATAACGTATGATTGCGGCGGAAGCGGAGAGTCAGCTTCGCTGTACGGAGCAGTTGTTCCGAAAGGTGATATTGAAGCAATGGCGGATGTGATTTTTAATATTGATAATTTGTTGCCGCAGGAACCAAATTCATATGATTTGTCAAAAAAGGCTATGACAGATAAATATCTTGAGTTATATTAATTGTTTTTTTACAGGTGCTAATGCAGAAATCTTCTTATAAAAAGAATATACTTTATAATGCTGTTTACAGATGCGTTGTTATTATTACGCCTTTTATTACTTCGCCTTATTTATCGCGCGTTTTAGGGGCTGAAAAGCTCGGTATTTATTCCTATGCAAATGCTTTTGCAACGTATTTTGTAATTTTTTCACTTCTCGGGGTAAGCGATTACGGCAACAGAACGATAGCTCAGGTTAAAGGTGACCGGGGCAGACTTTCTGACAGCTTTTGGCAGATTTACTATTTGCAGTTTTTCCTGAGTATTATTCTGACTGCAGCTTATGCAATCAGCGTTTTCTCATCAGCAAAGTATTTCACTGTTCAGATGGTGTTTGGAATTTATGTTCTGTCTTCTTTGTTCGAGGTTAACTGGTTTGCTTTCGGAATGGAGGAATTCAGGCTGACCTCCATCAGAAGTATTGTTACGAGGCTTGGAATTGTTATTTGCATATTCCTGTTCGTGAAGAAGCCTGAAGATGTTTGGATTTATGCTTTAATTACGCAGGTTGGAAATGTTGTTTCGCAGCTTGTTGTTTTGCCTCTCGTATTTAGATATACGGATTTCAGAAAGCCTGATTTCAAGGCGATAGTTAAGCATATAAAGCCGAATCTGATTTTGTTTCTGCCTGTTATAGCAAGCTCTGTTTATCAGCAGCTTTCAAAAATTATTCTGAATGCATGGTCAACTGATGCTGAAGTCGGATTTTTTCAGAATGCTGAAAATATCGTGACTCTTCCGACGTTTTTGACGACTGCTATTATTACTGTTATGCTGCCGTATGCATCGAATCTGGTTGCAAACGGGGAGGCAGATGAAAATAAGCAGCTCCTTTATAAAATGCTTAAGTATACGTCAATTCTGAATATTGCTATGACATTCGGGATGTTTGCGATTTCTTCGGATTTTATTCCCTGGTATCTGGGAAAAGATTTTGCAAGAAGCGCTACGCTTACGGCTATAATGTCTCCGATTATTTTTGTCGGCGGATTTTCGAATATTATCAGATATCAGCATATAATTCCAAATGAGATGGATAAAGCAAATCTTATTTCAATGTTTTCCGGGGCAATTGCTGATGTTCTTTTCAATCTTGCTTTAATCCCGAAGCTTGGGGCTGCGGGAGCTGCTGTTTCGACTGTTCTGGCATATATTGTCACGCTTTCAATTCAGATATTTTATTCAAAAAAAGATGTTGATTTTAAGCTTGTTATAAAATCATTTTTGCCGGCAGTTATATTCGGTATAGTAATGGCTGGAATAGTGAAGGTCATATCAAATATAAATGTAAGGCCGCTTATTCTTGTCTTGACAGAGCTTATTGCAGGTGTTGTGATTTATCTTTTGCTTACGGTTATATGGCTTGAAAAGTCAGGAGACCATATAGCTTCAGATATGCTTAAGGGCTTAAGGAGAAAAAAGGGTGCCGGAAAGTAAAGCTCCAAAATATAAAAATGTTATTATAGCAATTGAGGTTGCCAACCGCGAGCTGGATAATGCTCTTTTATTAAAGGTTGAACTTGAACGGCGCGGATATAGCGTGAGAATAATGAGTAAAACCGAGGAGCTGAGCAATTCTCCTGCGGATATTCTTATTACTCCGAATTGTTATATTAAAGCGGATTATGATTTTTACAGATACCGTTTCAACTGCCCCTCGGGAATGCTCGTCAATCTTCAGTATGAACAGGTTTTAAGTCCGATTGAGGAGAATAATGAGCTTTATAGTCTGGATGCAACGTCCAAAGAGATAACTCATATCTGCTGGGGCCGTCATACGGTTGAAAGGCTTACGGGTAAAGGCGTAAAGGCAGAAAATTTGCCGATAACCGGTGCAATTCAGCTTGATACGACGCGGCCGATGTTTGATTCCCGATGGAGATCCCGTGAAGAAATAGCATCGGAATTCGGTCTTGATTTGTCTCAGAAGTGGATTTTGTATATTTCAACGTTTGCAACGATGTCGGACGGCCTTATAAATGAGGCTCAGAAAAAAGGCCATACTGAGGAGAATGTGGACGCTTTTGCTGCGGTAACGGAGAAATCTCAGGCTGAAACGTTATTGTGGTTTGACAGGTTTTTGTCTGATGACGGTTTTTCAGATTATACTGTTATTTACCGGCCGCATCCTGTGGAACTTTCAAGCCCCGGGGTAACCAAAATGCGCGAAAAGCATCCGGACCGTTTCAGAGTTATTCAGGATTATGAGATAAAGCAGTGGCTTAAGGTTGCGGATATTCCGTGTACGTGGATTTCAACAGCTATTTCGGAGAGTTATTTTGTAGGAAAGAACTGTCTTGTTTTCAGGCCGAGTGAGGTTCCGCATGATGTGGACTGCGTAATATATGAGGGCGTGAAGGCTGCAAAAACTTATGATGAGTTTTTAAATCAGATAGAGGCGTATAATCCGTCAGTCGAAGCTTTTCCGATAGATAGGAATCTGATTGAGTATTATTATGATTTTTCGCCTGTCCCGGCATTCAGGAAGATTACAGACGTTATAGATATTCAGAAGCCCAGAGTTTCAGATGTATCTTCATTTGAAAAAGAGCGCAGGGAATATTTGAAGGCGGATAAAATTAAGCTTAAGCTTGCAGCTAAGAAAATTTACAGAGCATGGTATAAATTAACCGGCGTTAAGCTTGGAAGCAAAAAGCTCAGGTCAAAGTTTTTCATTGAGGAATGGGAAAAAACAGTTGATAACAAAATAAATTCTGAAGAATTGATTGCAAAAAAGCAGGAGTTTTTCAGAAAGATGATAGAGAGGGATATATGAGGTATTGTACTAAATGCGTTATGCCGGATACGCGTCCGGGAATAAAATTTGATGAGAATGGCGTTTGCTCGGCATGTCAGGCTTTTGAAAGAAGAAAAACTGTTGATTGGGACAGCCGCTTTAAGGAGCTTGAAGCAATATGCGATAAATACCGCGGAATGAACGGGGACGGATATGATTGCGCAATAGCTGTATCCGGGGGTAAGGATTCGCACTTCCAGGTTCATCTTATGAAGAATGTTATGCATATGAATCCTATATTATTCTCTGTTGAGGATAATTTCCCGATGACGGAAGCCGGAAAGCATAATATTAAGAATATATCTGAGGAATTTGGCTGCAATATAGTATCTCTAAAACCTGATATAAAAACTCAGAAAAAGCTTATGAGGTATATGTTTGAAGCTTACGGTAAGCCGACATGGTATGTGGACAGGCTTATATATTCATACCCTTTGCATATGGCATCTCTTTATAATACGCCCCTTCTCGTTTACGGGGAGAATGTGAGCTATGAATACGGCGGAAGCGATGCAAAAGAAACATATTCCGCCAGAGCTTTGCTGAATAACGGTGTCGCATCGGATGTAAGCGAGGAAGAGCTTATTGAAAAGGCGGGAGTAACGCGTCAGGATTTATTCTTGACGAGAGCGCCTTCTCAGGCGGAGCTTGATGCGCTGGACCCGATTTATGTGTCGTATTTTGTTCCCTGGAATTCAGTTAAGAATTATGAATTTGCAAAGCAGCACGGATTTCATGATTTATCCGGCGAGTGGGACAGAACTTTGACTGTTGAAAATTTTGATCAGATTGATTCAAGGGCATATCTTGTTCATCCGTGGCTTAAGTATCCGAAATTCGGGCATGCTTCGGCAACGGATTATGCATCCCGTTTCGTTCGTTACGGTATGATTTCCCGTGAGGAGGCTGTAAATCTTGTCCGCGATCATGACGGGCAGCTTGATCCTCTTTGTGTCAGGGATTTCTGTGAATTCGCAGGATATACTGAAAAAGAGTTTTGGGATATTATGGATAAATGGTATAATCCTGATTTGTTTGAAAAAAATGAAAACGGAGAATGGGAACTGAAAAATCCAGTATGGAAGGAAAAGTAATATGGCAACTCTCCCCAAGCAGTTAAATCCGGACAGGAAAACAGTTTGTGTCCAGGGCCTTGGATTTGTAGGCTCTGCAATGGCATTGGCTATTGCAAGTGCAAAAGATGAAAAAGGAAATCCTAAGTATAATGTAATCGGAATTAACAGGCCGTCGCCGTCCGGAGAAGAAAAGGTTTCGGCTATTAATTCAGGAGTGTTTCCGTTTGAGAATAACGATGATAAGCTCAAGTCTGCATTTGCCGAGGCTTATAAAAACAGAAATCTTTATGCATCTGTGGACTATGATTTGTTTTCGCTTGCAGATACTGTTTTAGTAGATATTAATCTTGATGTTTCATATTATGATGACGGGGAACCGTATCTTGATTTATCTCTTTTCAGAAATGCAATGCATGATCTGGGCAAAAAAATAAATGCAGGAACGCTTATAATCGTTGAAACGACTGTTCCTCCCGGAACATGCGAAAATGTTGTAAAGCCGATTATTCTGGAGGAGTTTAAAGCCCGCGGTATAGATACGGCGAGTGAGGACTGCATTTATATAGCTCATTCATATGAGCGCGTTATGCCCGGAAAGGATTACTTCGATTCGATAGTAAATTTCTGGCGTGTTTATTCGGGCATTAATGAAAAATCCGCAGATAAATGCGAGACGTTTCTGAAGACTGTTATTAAGACTGATAAGTATCCTCTGACGCGTTTAAGCCGGACTAATTCAACGGAAACAGCAAAGGTCCTTGAGAATTCCTACCGTGCAACCACGATTGCTTTTATGGAGGAATGGGGGCGTTTTGCAGAGGAGATAGGGGTGGATTTATTTGAAGTTATAGATGCCATCCGTATGCGTCCTACGCATTCAAATATGCGCGAGCCAGGTTTCGGAGTCGGGGGATACTGTCTGACGAAGGATCCGTATTTTGCGATGCTTGCCGCAAAAGATATTTTTGGTATTGAAGGAATGAATTTCCCGTTTTCAACAGCTGCTGTTAAGGCAAATAATGCAATGCCGATAGTTTCTCTTGATAAAATTGAGAAGCTTCTTGGCGGGGATTTAACCGGGAAAAAGATTCTTGTTTTAGGTGTAAGTTACCGTCAGGATGTTGGAGATACCCGTCACAGTCCGACAGAGATTTTTGCCCGTGAAGCAGTGAAGCGCGGAGCTGAGCTTACGTATCATGACCCGCTCGTTCCGTATTTTAAGGAGATGAAGGCTGATGTTCTTCACGATATTCCCGAGTTTACCGGATATGACGCAATAATTTTTACTGTGCGCCACGGTGTTTATTCGGATATTGATTTTAAGACCGTTAAAATTTCAAACGGTACGTTAATATTTGATTCTAACGGAGTTTTATCCAAGCTTCAGCGCTCGGATATAGCTAACCGTGATGATATAACATTTGCAGCAATAGGCAGATAATCGGAGGGAAAATATGAAAGCATTAATTACAGGCGGAGCAGGGTTTATAGGTTATCATTTAACCCGTGATTTATTGGAGCAGGGTTATGAGATAGTAATAGCGGATAATCTTTCCCGCGGTGTTGAGGATAAGTTCCTAAAGGAACTTGAGGATACAGGCAGGATTAAATTCATATCTGCTGACCTTATGGAAAAAGAAAATGTTATGTCGCTCGGAGATGATTATGATTATATCTGGCATCTTGCGGCGATTATCGGGGTTCAGAATGTTCTCCGTCAGCCGTATAATGTTTTAACCAAAAACGTTGAGCTTACGGCTAATCTTATAGAATTGGGGCATATGCAGAAGCATTTGAAGAGATTTATATTTGCTTCAACAAGTGAGATTTATGCAGGAACTCTTCAGTTTTTCGGCATGGAAATTCCCACTCCCGAGGATACTCCCTTGGCGGTTACTCCTCTTGACCACCCCAGAACGTCGTACATGCTTTCCAAGATTTACGGAGAGGCGCTTGTTATTGCGTCGGGGCTTCCTTACTGTATTCAGCGTCCGCATAATTATTACGGGCCCAGAATGGGGATGTCTCATGTTATTCCTGAGCTTTTAAAGAAGGCATATTTTGCTGAAGACGGGTCAACTCTCGATGTTTATTCTGTTGACCATAAAAGAACGTTCTGCTATGTAGGCGATGCTGTTAAGATGATGCGTATGCTTGCTGAATCTGACAGCGCTTTGAATCAGGCATTTAACGTCGGTAATCAGGCTCCTGAAATCACGATCCGTGAGGTTGCTGAAACTGTAATAAAGGTTGTAGGAAAAGATTTGACAATTAATCCTTTACCGGCTACCCCGGGTTCTCCTGAGAGGCGCTGCCCGAGTATGGAGAAAACGAAGGCTGCAATTGGTTTTGAAGGAACAATTATGCTCGAAGAGGGTGTAAAAAAGACATTTGACTGGTATAAGAAATATATATTTGACGGAAATGAGTTAAGCGCAAAATAACAGGAGGCAATTATGGCAGATTTTATTCCTCTTTCAGTTCCGAATTTAAAAGGTAATGAATTGAAATATGTGACTCATGCCGTGGAAACGGAGTGGGTTTCAACGGTCGGCCCATATGTAAATGATTTCGAAAAAAGCATAGCGGATTACGTCGGACTTCCTATGGCGGTTTCGTGCCAGAGCGGGACGGCCGGGCTTCATATTGCTCTTCAGCTTATGGGAGTAACAAGGGATGACCTTGTTATTGTTCCTTCGCTTACGTTTATTGCAACGGTCAATCCAGTGAGATATTGCGGAGCAGATCCTGTATTTATGGATTGTGACGATACGCTTTGTATGGATTTGGATAAGCTTGAGGAGTTTTTGGATACGGAATGCTGGCTTAAGGGAGATGTTCTTTTCCATAAGTCGACAGGCCGGAGAATTCCTGCGCTTGTTATAGTCCATATATTCGGCAATATGGCGGATATCCCCCGTCTTCTTGATATTTGCAAAAAGTATAAATTAAAGCTTGTTGAGGATGCTGCGGAAGCTCTTGGAACGAAGTATACCGAAGGTCCTTTAAAGGGAAAGTTCGCAGGAACGTTCGGGGATATCGGCGTTTATTCCTTTAACGGGAATAAGACGATTACCACTGGCGGAGGTGGAATGATTGTTTCCCGCGATGAGGCACTTTTGAAGGAAGCCAAGCATTTGACGACTCAGGCAAAGTCCGATGAGCTTAATTTTATGCATGATGAGGTCGGGTATAATTACCGTCTTACGAATCTTCAGGCAGCACTCGGTCTTGCCCAGATGGAGCAGCTTGAGAAGTTTATTGAGATAAAAACTGAAAATTATGAGCATTACGTCCGTGAAATCAGCAGGATTCCGAACCTGAGGATGCTTCCGTTCAGAGAGGGAATCCGTTCAAATCACTGGTTTTACTGCCTTTACCTTGAGGATGAATTTCCGCTTAAGCCGGCTGAGCTTATTCAGCTGTTCAAAGAAAATAGCATTCAGGCGAGACCTGTTTGGGGGCTTATTGACGAGCAGCCGCCTTATGCTGGCAGTATTACATACAAGCTTGAAAAATCAAGAATGTACTGGGAGCACGTTGTAAATATTCCGTGCAGTTCAAATTTAACAAGTGAAGACGTTGAAAGAGTAATTGAGGTTTTAAGGAATGTATAACGGAGATATTTTAATCCGCAAAACAGCATCGGTTGTTGATGCTATGCGTCAGCTTGAAAAGTCCGATCTTAAGCTTCTTTTTGTTATGGATGAGGTCCGGCTTTCAGGAACACTCACCGACGGCGATATAAGAAGATATCTTTTTAACGGCGGAAAGATAGAAGACGCCGTTGAAAAGGCTGCGAATACATCCCCGAAGACAGCTTCGAATATCAGCGAAGCAGCCGCGCTTTACAGCAAGCAGCATTTTATTGCTATTCCCATCGTGTCAAGTGCCGGGGAGCTTCTTGATGTATATGTCGGGGAAGGTGAGGAGAGGCAGAAAATCCATGCGCAGATTGACGCGCCTGTTATAATCAATGCCGGAGGGAGAGGAACCCGCCTTGACCCGTTTACGAGAGTTCTTCCCAAGCCTCTTATTCCCGTCGGAGATCTTCCTATAATTGAGCATATTATGCATCAGTTCGGGAAGTATGGCTGCCGGGATTTCGGAATAGTTGTCAATTATAAAAAAGAGCTTATAAAAACATATTTCAATGAATCTGCAAGCGATTATTCAATTTCCTGGTATGATGAGGAAATTCCCCTCGGAACAGGCGGAGGCTTAAGTCTTTTAAAGGGAATGGACAGGACGTTTTTCTTTACGAACTGCGATACGCTTCTTCTTTCTGATTATGCCGGGATTCTTGATTTTCACCGTCAGAACAAAAATGCGATAACTATGGTTTGCGTCTGGAAGCATTTTACGATTCCTTATGGCGTTGTTGAAATGGGAATTAACGGTGCGATTGATGAAATGCGCGAAAAGCCCGAGCTTTCATTTTTGACGAATACGGGCATGTATATAATCGAGCCTGAGGTAATAAAGGATGTTCCTGAAAATACGTCTATTACGCTTCCTGAGATTATTCAGATGGAAAAAGAAAAAGGCAGGAGAGTTGCCGCTTATCCCGTAAGTGAATCGGAATGGCTTGATATGGGGCAGCTTAATGAGCTTGAAAAAATGCGTGAAAGGCTTTACGGGAAATAAATGAGAAGCATAGCTATTATTCCGGCAAGATCCGGGTCAAAAGGATTGAAGGATAAGAATATAAGGATGCTTGACGGCATGCCTCTTATGGCGCATGCTATAAAAGTCGCTTTGGATTCGGGATGTTTTGATGTTGTTCATGTTTCAACTGACAGCGAAAAGTATGCCGGAATTGCAAGAGAATACGGCGCAGATGTCCCCTTCTTAAGGAGTGATGAAATGTCCTCTGATACTGCATCCACGTGGACTGTTGTTTCAGAGGTTTTGGAGAAATATAGAGCTCTCGGGCAGGAATTCGATTCATTTATGATTCTTCAGCCGACGGCTCCTTTGAGAACTCCTGATAATATTCAGGAGGCGTTTGCTTTGATGGAACAGAAGAATGCAACGTCCGTAATATCTGTATGCGAGGCAGACCATTCTCCGCTTAAATATAAAACAATCCCTGAAACAGGGACGCTTGAAAATTTTTCTGACAGGAGGTCAGACCGTCCCCGCCAGCAGATAGAAACGTATTATCTGATTAACGGTGCGATTTATCTTGTTAAGATTCATGACGGAACGGAATTTCCGTCTGATGTTTACGCAGATAATGCCTATGCTTATTATATGGACCGCCTTGACAGTATAGATATTGATGATGAGGATGACCTTATTTTAGCTGAGTTTCTTATTTCAAGAAGAAAGAAGTAATTATGAAAAAGCTATCAATAGTAACGGCTACGCGTGCGGAATATTTTCTTTTGGCCCCGATAATTAAAAAGCTTAAGATGGTTGAAGGGCTTGACGTCCGCGTTTGCGCAACCGGCGCGCATTTAAGTCCGGAATTTGGTATGACATACAGGAATATTGAGGTTGACGGAATAGAAATTGATAAGAAAATTGAGATTTTATTATCAGCTGATACGCCGTCTGCCATATCCAAAACTATGGGTACGGCCATGATAAGCTTTGCGGATTATTTTGCAGAGCTTATGCCTGATGCGCTTTTGCTTCTCGGCGACAGATATGAGCTTTTGGCTGTTGCATGCGCTGCAATGAATCAGCGTATTCCCATAATTCACTTATATGGAGGGGAGACGACTGAAGGCGCTGTTGACGAGGCTGTCCGCCATTGCCTTACCAAGATGTCGGCTCTTCATTTTACGGCTAATGATAAATATGCTCACCGCGTGATTCAAATGGGTGAAAACCCTGAAAATGTAAAGATAGTCGGGGCTATGGGCCCGGAAAACGCTATACATATGGAGAAGCTCAGCAGGGAAGAGCTCAGCAAGGCTCTCGGAGTTGATCTGAGCGGGAAATATGCCGTTGTTACATTCCATCCCGTAACGCTTGAAAACAATACAGCTGAAGCTCAGACGAATACTCTTTGCGAGGTATTTGAAAAATATTCAGATATAACGTTTATTTGTACAAAAGCCAATGCCGACAGCGATGGGCGCATTATCAACAGGATACTTGAAGAGTGCTGCAAGAAGTATGATAATGCATTCCTTTTTGATTCGCTCGGTTCAAAGAAATATCTGTCGGCTGTTGAATATTCTGAGTTTGTTCTCGGTAATTCATCGTCAGGCTTATCGGAAGTTCCTTCATTAGGGGTTCCGACTGTTAATATAGGGGACCGTCAGAAGGGAAGAATGAGAGGGCCGAGTGTTATAGATTGCGATCCGACTTTCGAAAGTATTTGCGAAGCAATTGACAAGGCATTAAGTCCTGTTTATAAAGCAGTTGCCGCGCAAAGAGAAAATCCTTACGGCGATGGCAACACATCAGGTAAAATTGCTGAAATAGTAACAGGTTATTTGTTAAATGATAAATTGAAAGTGCAGAAAAAATTTATTGATATAGATTTCTAAAAGTGTATTAAACATTTGAAAAGCGATTTTGCTTTGAAAGGATAGGTATAATGAGCAAGCCAAAAGTATTGTTAAACGGGCTCGGAAGAATCGGGCGCGCAATTTTAAGAATTAATCTGGAAAAGGATATATTTGACCTTGTTGCAGTTAACGTCATTAATCCTGATGTTAAAAATATTGCATATCTTGTCAAATATGATTCAACTTACGGGAAGCTTTCCAATGAAGTGACGGAAGACGGAAAGGATTTATTTATCGATGGGAAGAAAATCCGCATAACTCATGAAAATGAGATAAAAAATGTGGATTTGTCCGGAATTGATATTGTAATAGAAGCCACAGGCGTTCAGAAGAATAATGAGCAGATTGAGGAAATGGCAGCATCTTCATCTGTTAAGAGATTTGTTATTACAAATATTTCATGCAGGAGCGCGAAGGATATTATCTTTGGCGTTAACGAAGAGCTTTTGAAGGATGAGAGTATAAAAATAGTTTCATCCAGTATTTGTGACTGCATATCTCTTGCTCCGATTTACAATATTCTTCAGAAGAATTTCACTGTTGAATCAGGTTATCTGACGACTCTTCATCCATGGCTTTCTTATCAGAATCTTCTTGACGGGCCTGCAAAGTCATGGGCAAATCCGGGAGATGTTTATTCCCATTATGCTTTAGGAAGAACTGCCCCGCAGACGCTTATTCCGAAGTCAACGTCTGCAATAAGAGCTCTTGACCATGTGTTTCCCGGAGCTTTTGAAAAGGTTCACAGTTTTTCTTACAGGACGCCGACGCCTATTGTTTCAAGCGCAGTTTTAACGCTTAAGCTGAAGGAAAATACGGATGTTGAATCGCTGATTGCTTTATTTAAGGATTATGAAAAGAAGCAGAAAATACACGTAATCAAAACGACTGATGAGCCGCTTGTTTCAACTGATTATGCCGGTGATGATTATTCCGCAATTCTTGATACGCGCTGGATTCAGGTGAATAACGGAAATCATATTGAGCTTGTTTACTGGTATGATAATGAGTGGGGTTATTCATCCCGTGTATGCGATATAGTAGGCAGCTATGGGAAATAAAGTAACAGTAATTGCTGAGGCAGGCGTAAATTATAACGGAGATATTGAGCTTGCCAAAAAGATGGTGCATGTTGCCAAGGCATCGGGTGCCGATATAGTCAAGTTTCAGACGGGCAAGCCTGAAAATTCAATTTCCGTTTATGCAAAGAAGGCCGATTATCAGGCGGAGAATACCGGGAACGATGAATCTCAGCTTGAGATGTGCCGTAAGTTTATGCTTCCGGAAGAGGTTTATCCTGAGCTCGTTGCGGAGTGCAACAAGGCCGGGATTGAGTTTTTATCCACGCCTTTTGATATAAGAAGCGTTGATCTGCTTGCATCTGTCGGTCAGAGAAAATGGAAGATTCCGAGCGGAGAGATAACATCTCTCCCGCTTCTGATTCATATAGCAAAGCGCCATGAGCCTGTTATATTATCCACGGGTATGGCAACGTTAGATGAAATAGAAGATGCTTTGAAAGTTCTGACGGAATACGGTGCCGGAGAAATAACTGTTCTTCAGTGCAACACTGATTATCCGACGAAGTATGAGGATGCAAATGTTCTCGGTATGGTTGCGATTAAAAATGCTTTTGAGGATAAGTACGGAATAAAGGTCGGATATTCCGATCATACCTGCGGAACGCTTGCTCCGGTTCTGGCAACGGCTCTCGGGGCAACTGTTATTGAGAAGCATTTCACTCTTGATAAAACTATGCCGGGGCCTGATCAGATAGCAAGTATGGATCCTGATGAGCTTAATGCATTCGTTAAAGCCGTGAGAGATGCGCAGACGGCTCTTGGGACAGGTAATAAGATTCCAGGCAAAGCTGAGCTTGTGAATAAGGATGTTGTAAGAAAAAGTGTTGTTGCTTTGAGGCCGATAAAAAAAGGTGAGATACTTTCAGAAGAAAATCTGACGTATAAGAGGCCGGGAACGGGGATTTCGGCGATGAGATGGTTTGAGGTCCTCGGGAAAACGGCGGTACGGGATTTTGAAGTTGACGAACAGATAGAGTTATAAAACAAAAAATGCAGGCAATTGCCTGCATTTTTATATCCGAGTGGAGGGATTTGAACCCCCGGCATCTTGGTCCCAAACCAAGCGCGCTACCAGCTGCGCTACACCCGGATGAAGCTTAGTTATTATACAACACGATTTAAGCATTGGCAAGCCATTTTATGCGTTGATGTTTTTAAGGCTCTGTGGTATATTTATCATGTGATATTATGAGGTATTATGGGGTTTTGCTGATGGAAAAACTTCTTGTATTTATTCCGGCATATAATTGCGCTCCGCAGGTTCCCAGAGTTCTTGACCAGCTGCTGGATGAAAATATCCGGCCTTGGATAGGAGAATGCATAGTAGTTAATAACAGGTCCTCTGATAATACGGAAGCGGCTGTTATATCGTGGCTTGAAAAGCACCGCGATATGCCCGTATCTCTTTTGAGAAACCGCGAGAATTACGGGCTTGGCGGAAGTCATAAAGTTGCTTTTAATTATGCGATTTCAAAGGGCTATAAGCACCTTGCCGTTCTTCACGGAGATGACCAGGGTTCAATTAAGGATTTGCTTCCGGTTCTTTCTTCTGATGAATATCTGAAATATGATTGCTGTTTAGGTTCACGGTTTTTAAAGGATAGCGATATTCACGGTTACAGCCCTTTAAGAATTTTTGGGAATTTCGGATTTAATATGATTTATTCTGTAACGGCCGGGCATATCGTAACTGACATCGGCAGCGGTCTTAATCTTTATGCAGTTGAGCCGTTAAAGACGGGATATTATATAAAGCTTCCTGATACCATATATTTTAATGCATGTATCCTTCTTTCGCAGTATGCCCAGAAGATGCGTATTCATTATTTTCCGATTACCTGGCGCGAAGATGATCAGGTGAGCAATGCGAAGCTTTGGAATTTATCGGTTAATCTATTAAAGCTCTGCAGGATTTATATGGGCGGGCATAAAAAGTTTGTCGAACGCGAATGGCGCGATAAGATTATAGAAAATTATGAATCTGATGTTATAGAAAGCAATCTGAAATGAAATCTCCTCTTCATTTAATAATGCCTATGGCAGGGCGGGGCAGCCGTTTTTCGAGGGACGGGTTTGATATTCCCAAGCCGCTTATTGAAATTAACGGGCAGCCGTTTTTCTATTGGGCAACGAGAAGTATTGAAAAATTCATTGAGCTCTCGGGGATAACGTTTGTTGTTTTAAAAGAACATGTGGACGGTTTTTTTATCGACGAAAGGATTAAAGAATATTTTCCCGATAGCAGAATTATTGTGCTGCCGGATGTAACTGAAGGCGCGGCGGTAACATGTCTTAAAGGATTGGAAGGCTTGCCTAACTGCACGCCTGTTATTTTCAATGATTGCGATCATATATTCAGGTCAGCGTCTTTTAATGAATTTGCGGGTAAAATTGAGCATACTTCTGCTGCAAGAATTGAAGGCGGGGAGGCTGCTTCATTTTCAGGCTGCGGTATCCCGGGCGGGATTGACGGAGCACTTCTGACTTTTGAAAGTGACAGTCCCGCATATAGCTATCTGGAATATAATCATGACGGATTGGTTAAAAGGACAGTTGAAAAGCAGGTGGTGAGTCATGATGCCATATGCGGAGCGTATTATTTCAAGTCCCGTGCTGTATATGAAAACGCGTGCGCAGATTATCTGATTGACTGTGAATACAAAGAGTATTTCGTATCAGGTGTTTATAATGCTATGATTAAGGCGGGGGGGACTGTTTCAGGATTTAAAACGGATTTTCATATTCCGTTCGGAATTCCTGAGGAGTATGCTCTGGCATCAGCTGATGATAAATATAAGTATTTTGAGGAATTGCTTTGACGAAAAAAAACCCGAAAAAAATAATAATATTATTGGCAGCGTTTGTATTATGGATAGCAACGTTCTTTACTGAGCCGGTATTATTTGATGCTGTTCAGAGAACTGAGCGGCTTGTTCATTATATAACCTTCAGAGTGCTGTTTTTCGTTTGTCTGACGCTTATCGTTTCGTTTGTATATAACGTTATAAGTTCTTTTGCGGATAAAAAGCCCGGATGCGAGGCATGGTCGCTTATATATGCCGTTCCGCTCTGGATATTTATTTTTGTTTACTGGAAGTTTAAGGCGAATCTTTTAATCGGATCTGAAGAGATGTCAATTATAAGAGATGCGCTTGCGTATAAAACCGTTAACGGGGTTTTTACGTATATTACGTCATATTATAATATGATGGCGATGATGCTCATCCCGAGCGTATGCGCGCCGATTATTATAAAGATTATTATTTTAGGATTGACGTGCGGATATGCCGTGTTCAGGCTCAGAAGAGTGCTTCCGTCTGTTTTTGCGTATTTAATATATTTTGCATTTATTTTTCCGCCGTCTTTGCATTTGAGCTATAGCGCTCATAGAACGCCTATGTACGGCTTGCTGTATCTGTTCCTGGCGGTAAAGCTTATTTGCGATTATATGGAAAAAAAAGAATTTACACGGCGCGATTTAATTACGCTCAGCGTAATCATTGCTGTTTTAACCGTCTGGCGCACGGAAGGGATATATATGCTTGTTCTGGGGCCGGTTGTAACCGCTTTTGCTTACCGCATCAAGGTTAAAAAGACTGTTGCGGGGCTTGTTGGAGCGGTTCTGTTTTTCGAAATAATTGCATTTGTCCCGAAAACATACGAGGAACCTCTGACGATTGAGAATTACGGCAAGCATCAGATTACACCGTTTTATAATTATGTTATAACGAATATGCTTTTAAACGGACTTGACCGCGAAAAGTATTCCTCTGAACTTGAGACGGTTGAGAATTATCTGCATATAGATTTTATAGATATTATGGGAGCAGAGCATGGTGAGCATATCATGGATGAGGGATATGCAACATATGATTATATGTACAGGACTGTTAATCCTGATGCAACGGAGGAAATTCTCTCTGATTATGAAAGTACTGTTCTGCATCTCATATTCAAAGAGCCGTGGCTTTTCATAACGGGGCAGTTAAGGGCGTTTAACCATATTTCAACGCATTACGGAAGGCTTTGTCTGTCTTCGCTTTTCGGGAATCTCTGGGTGGTTGTTGCGATAGTTCTGGCTCTTATGATATGGGCTTTAGTAAAGAAGAATTGGTTTTTCTTTGTGCTGTCTTTATGCCCGCTTGCCCATGGAGCAATAACTACTGTTTTATTGCCGGCGGCGTATTTCAAGTATTATTATCCTGAATATTTGTTCGTATGGTTTATTATTGCGCTTGCTGCGTCTTATTTTATTAAAAAACCTAAGAAGGGTTAATTTTATATGAAGGCTGTTTTTTTCATAGCTTCAATATTGCTTTTGCTTACAGGTCATTTATTCCGGCTTCTCCGGTGGGAGCAGTTTATAAGGATTTATGAGCGGCCTTCGCACGGGTATCTTCTCGGAGCAATGGCCGGAGGCTATGCTATAAATTTTCTTTTGCCGTTCCATATAGGGGATTTGTTCAGGGCAATATTCGCAGGAAGAAAAATGAGAAGCGGGACGGGCTTTGGCTTGGCAACCGTTATTATGGACAGATTTCTTGATGTCTGGTTTGTTGCGCTTTTCTTTTTCGGATTTAAGTATTTCGGTATATCTGATGCTGCGGCGCCTGCAAAAGAGTATTTGATTTTAAGTGCAATTGTTTTAGGAGTGCTTGTTCTTGTTATCCTTCTCCGCAATATTCTGAAAAAGCTGTGTCTGGGCGTGAGCGGGATTTTCAATGAAACTATTAAGCTTGATTTTCTGACGTTTTTCTGGAGTCTTATAAACACATTTAAGGATTTAAAAAATGTGAAAATTGTAAGACTGATAATAAATACCGTTATAATGTGGGGAGCGTATATCGCATCGTACTATACGATTGCAGAGTGCATTT
>R21__coassemble_284_pt1 | contig 43306 bp, 41 predicted proteins | sample R21__metabat2_high_PE_032 | metagenome-assembled genome bin R21
TACTTATTAAAATAACTATGTCTTAAATAGTCTTTTTTTTGTAACCTTTAAAAAACTTTAACAGCAAAAAGCAGCAGCCAAAGGCTGCTGCTTAATTCATATCACTGATATATCAGTCTTTTAGGCTGAAAGCTTTTTTCAGGTCTTTTACCTCGTCAGAGCTGATATGAACAATTTTCCCGAGATCTATTGAATTGAGAATTGAATGAGCCGTGGACTCCATTACTTCAAGACGGTCAAACGCCTGAAGAAGAGACCCTCCTGTTACAATTACGCATTCATTCTCAACAATCGCCGCCGGATGAACCTCGTCAAACCCGGCTGCTATCTTGTCAAGATTCGTATAGACCTCCTGATAGGGAATCTTTTTAACATCTCTGAGAAGAATATAACTTTCAGGAATAGTTCTTGAATCAAACTTTGCATCTGTTACGGCAAATGCCATTGCATTAACGGGATGAGCAAGCAGAATTGCATTTATGCTCTTATCCGATTCATAGATTTTTGAATGAAGATTAACAGCTCTTGAAGGTATTTTATTAAGTTCCTTCATATCCCCTCTTACGCGGACAAGATCATCCTCTTCAATATATGCTCTGTCCTGGCCAAACGGGGTAATAATAAAGCTTCCGTCAGAAAGACGGACAGAATAGGTTCCGTGAGTAGCGGTGAAAAGCCCCATCTTATATGAACGGCGGATAAGAGTTATCATATCGCGGCGGGCTGCAAGCTCTTCAGAAGAATGGGAATTCGGAATAAAGTCATCCATTTTATTATGGAAATTTGTTTCACTCAGGCGATAGGCATCCTCAGGAAGCGTCTGGATTTTCCCGACTTTGTTTGCAAGGATCTCCAAAGATGCTGTGTAATTAAGCGTCTCAAATCTCTGAAATGCCGTAAACATATCCTTTGCGCCAACGCAGACACCGTGATTCTCAAGAAGTGCTATATCGCAGCCGGAATCGAATACCTTTCCGATTTCAGCACCGAGCTTTTCGCTTCCGGGAACAGCATAAGTTGCTATCTTAACATCCTCGCAGACTCTGCGGACCGTTGGAATAAGATCAAGATCCGGGATTTTTCTCACTATAGAAAAAGCAACAAGCGCAGGGGGATGAGCATGAAGCACGGCATTTAAGTCCGGCCGCATCTTATATACAGATAAATGGAACGGAAGCTCGGATGAAGGCTTATGGCGGCCTTCACATGTTCCGTCAGGATGAACGCATATAATATCTCTTCTTGATAAGGTCCCCTTATCAACTCCGGCGGGCGTAATCCAGACGTTTCCGTCCGTATCGCGGATGGATAAATTACCGCCTGACATAGTGGTCATGCCCTTATCGTAAATACGCTGCATAAACATGACAAGCTGATCTGCCGGGTGAATATACTGAATATTCATATTCTATTTCCTCCTATTTCGTATTACGGTAATATATTACGCTATTGTTAAAATATTATCAATAGTTAAACTGTACAAATTATATAAAAAAACAGGAGTCTGACAACTCCTGTTTTGTATATATTGTTAAATAATTAACTGTATTACTCGGCGTCTTCCCAGTTATGCCAGACATTCTGGACATCATCATTATCCTCAAGAAGGTCAAGCATTTTCTGCATACCCTTTGCCTGATCAGGATCAGAAAGCGAAACATAACCGTTCTGCGGAAGCATTTCAACTTCTGCCGATAAGAGGCTGTAGCCCTTGGCCGTAAGCGCATCCGCAACAGATGCAATATCATCCTCGGCTGTATAGACAGTGAAGCATGCCTCATCAGGCTCAAAATCCGCTGCACCTGCATCAAGAGCATCCATCATAACCGTATCTTCATCAAGGTCGCCATCCTCATTGTCAATAACAATAACGCCTTTGCGGTCAAACGACCATGAAACGCAGTTCGCCACGCCCATCGTTCCGCCATACTTATCAAAAAGATGACGAACCTCGCCTGCCGTGCGGTTGCGGTTATCAGTCATAGTCTCAACAATAACTGCTATACCGTTGGGCCCGTAGCCTTCGTAAGTAATCTTTTCAAAATTATCGGTATTTCCTGAACCTAATGCCTTATCAATTGTTCTTTTGATATTGTCATTAGGCATATTTGCGGCCTTTGCCTTTGCAATAACCGCCGCAAGCTTTGAATTGGACTTCGGGTCTCCTCCGCCGCCTTCTTTAACCGCGACTACCATTTCTCTTGCAATTTTCGTAAAAGCCTGGGCTCTCTTTGCATCAGCCGCGCCCTTGGTTTTCTGGATATTATGCCATTTGGAATGTCCTGACATGCTCTTATCTCCTATAATTCAGATTAAATTTATTTTATCACTTAAAAATAATGATGACAAGTTAAAATATATCAATCCCAGGGTTTATGGTCTTTAATCATTTCATAAAGCCGCACATATGATTCATGGCGGGTTGGCATTATCCTGCCCTCATCAATTGCAGCAAGCACTGCGCAGCCCGGCTCAGATAAATGCCTGCAGTCCGTAAAGCGGCATGAACCGATATAATCCGCAAAGTCCGGGAACAGATATTCAAGCTCATCCTCCTTAATATCAGCTATCATCTCAATTTCAAACGATGCATAACCGGGAGTGTCGGCAATAAACGAGCTGCTGTCAAGCTTATAAAACTCAACATGGCGCGTGGTATGCTTCCCGCGGCCGAGCTTCTGGGATATCTCATCAGTTTCGATATTAACGCCCGGGATAAGGCAGTTTAATACAGATGATTTCCCAACCCCGGAATTTCCGGTAAACACGGATATCTTTCCTTTAAGGACTTCTCTAAGCTTATCTATTCCCTCGCCTGTCAGCGCACTTATATTAATAACTTCAAACCCGGATTTCGAATAAATTCCGTAAAGCTCATCCGCCCGCTCAATATCTGTTTTATTTAAAGCCACAATCAGCTCGCAGCCCGCCTTCTGAGCAATCACAGATACGCGGTCTATCAGAAAAGGGTCTGTAACGGGTTTTGCCGCACTTGCGAAAAACACAATCGTATCGACATTCGCAACTGCCGGCCGGATAAATGAATTCTTTCTTGGCAGGATTCTTTTTACAGTTTCGTTTTCGACCTCAACTATATCTCCTGCGAGCGGCGATAACCCATGATAGCGGAAATTTCCCTTTGCCTTAGTTGTCAGTATTTCCCCATCTGACAGGATATAATAGAACCCGCTTAACGCCTTAATTATAACGCCTTCCGCCATATATTATCCCCAGGGACCTGCTGATACAGTTAACGACATCAACGAGTGCTCCTGAGCCTCGGCGAACGCAACAAGACTTTGAGCAATAACAGTTCCTGCATCGTAATCACTTTGCTGCCGGAGTATTTCAGAAACATCAAGCCCTGCTGATTTTATCTTTGCAATAGCCGCATCTTCAGAAAGCCCTACTACATTCGGGACCTGAACATAATTCAGCTGATTGCCTGCAGATACATTTACATATACAGTTGATCCGGACGTAAGCTGTTCTCCTGCTGACGGAGATGTTGAAACAACAAGGTCTTTTTCCACTGTTGACGATGTTATATTGTTTATTTCAACGGTAAAGCCTGCATTCTGAAGCTTTAAAGACGCCTCGCGGTAATCAAGCCCGACAACATCAATAACATCAAGCATAATATAACCGGTAGATACTTCAAAATAAACATCAATACCGTTATCGTTCAGCATAAGACTTCTTCCGGCAGCCGGCTCCTGGGAAAGCACCGTCCCCTGCGCAGACTGAATATCAACAACATACTCGGGATGGAAATTATATATACGCGAAATCTCAGCATTCGTCACAATAGACTCATAACCGTAACCCACAAAATCCGGCATCTCAATTCTGTTTGCCGGAGCAAAAACATCAGAAAGCCAGAACTTCCAAAGAGACATAAATGACGCTATCACCGCAGCCATAATAAGAAATACGCCAAGCGAAAACGCAATACGGTTTGAACGCGTTAAGGACTTCAGATAATCCTTCTTTGACGGAAGTTTAATTCTTTTCGATACTTCAATCGCCGGCATTTCGCGCGGTGCGTCTTCATCATATTCATCAGATCTTTTTAAAGCTGAGTTTTTTGCATTTTTTGAATTACGCGGTGCCATAACCTTCTGCGTGAATGCATTAAGAGCATTAAGAAGATCGGATGCTGTTGAAAAACGGGTATTTTCATCTGGCGACATTGCCTTTGAAACAATTTTTTCAAACATTTCCGGTATTGATTGCTCAAACGCCCGGACAGGCAATATCTCATTCGTATTTATTTTCATTAATACTTCAGACGGATTACGGCCGGAATACGGCTTAACGCCCGTAAGCATTTCATACATTACTATTCCAAGCGAATATATATCTGTTGACGCCGTTGCAGCAAAACCGCGGAGTTGCTCAGGCGCCATATAATTTAAAGATCCGACCGCCTGATTACTCTTTTCATCAAGCTCATTTTCCATAGCAGCTATGCCGAAATCAGCAACCTTTATAGTTCCGTCCTGCATAAGCATAATATTCTGAGGCTTTATATCACGGTGAATAACACCCTTGGAATGAGCATGGCTCAGGGCTTCAGCTATCTGCTTTGAAAAGTAAAGCGCCTGCTTATACGGAATAGGATGCATCTTATCAATATACTGCCTTAATGTTACACCTTCAAGAAGCTCCATAACAATATAATCACGGTTATCCTGAGAGGTATTAACGTCGTATATTGAGACTATATTAGGATGCGACAGCATCGCAACATTCTGAGCTTCAGCGCGGAAATGCTTTCTTGATTCAGCATCATGGAAAAGCTCATCGCGCATGATTTTAACGGCTACCTCACGCGATAGCCTTAAATCTTCAGCACAGTACACAACCGCCATTCCGCCCTCACCGATTTTGCGGATTATCTTATAACGGCCGTCAAGACTTACTCCTATAAACTTGTCTTTTCTTTCATTTTCAGCCATTTATCTTTTCACCACTATAACTGTCAGATTATCATGCGCCCCGCGCGAATAAACGACTTCCTTAATTCTGACGCAAAGATCCTCGGGGTTCGGATACTCATATGACAAATCAAGAAGTTCCCTGTCTTCTATTAAATTTGACACGCCGTCAGAGCAGAATAAAAGCGAGTCCCCGCGGGCAAGCTTTATATCATATGTATCGGGCATAAGAAGATCCTCTGCGCCGATCGCTTTTATTATTACATTCTTCTTTTTATGGCTTCTTGCATCTTCAGGAGATATTATCCCTGCTTTAACCCACATCTGAACGAGCGAGTGATCCTCGGTAATCTGGCTTATCTCGTCAAATTCAGGCTCAATATGATACGCCCTGCTGTCTCCTACATTTACAATATATACGCGCCCGTCATCATATATAATTGCTCCGACAAGCGTTGAACCCATACCCTTATACTCTTCAGTAAATGTTGAATACTGAAAGACAACGCTATTTGCCTCAATTGATCCGCAGATAATTGTTTGCTCAGGGTCAGGATATTTATTTACTCTGGAAGTAAGCTTAGCCAAAACATAATCAACAAATGAACGCTTGGAAAGCTCTGACGCAATATTCCCGGAACTTTGGCCTCCCATACCATCGCAAAGTGCTACTATCAGGCAACCTTTAGAAGGGACCTCCTTTATATCAAAGGTATCCTGATTATCTCCGCGTGATATTCCTTTATCAGTCAGGCCAAAGTACTTCATTTACTTCTCCTTATTGAGAAATTTTCTTCTAAGCTGACCGCATGAAGCATCAACATCCGACCCCAGGCGGCGCCTTAAAGTATAATTAACTCCGCCTTCCTCAAGAATCTTCATAAATGCATTTAAATGACCCTGAGTTGAAGGGGAAAATCTGCTTTCTTCAACATGATTAAGCGAAATCAAATTAACATGGGCATGAACCTTTTTTGCCCTCTTTGCAAGAAGCCTGGCATGCCCGGCAGTATCGTTAACACCGTCAATCATAGCATACTCAAAAGATATCCTGCGGCCGGTTTTATTATAATAGTCAAGGCACGCATCCATCAGCTTATCAACTCCGCGGTTACGGTTAGCAGGCATAATCTTTGAACGTGTTTCATCATCCGGAGCATGAAGCGAAACAGCTAAATTTATCTGAAGATTTTCATTTGCCAAATCTTCAAAGCGCTCAATAATACCGCAGGTTGAAAGCGTTATATGGCGCATTCCGATATTTAATATATCAGGATGATTAACAAGCTTCAGAAACTTTATAACATTATCAAAATTATCAAGCGGCTCACCTATTCCCATAAGGACAATATTTGATATTTTCTGCCCGGAATCCTTTTCCGAGCAAAAAACCTCATTCAGGATTTCAGAAGGCTCAAGATTTCGGACAAGCCCGCCGATAGTTGAAGCACAGAATGCGCAGCCCTGGCGGCATCCAACCTGCGTTGAAATGCAGACGGTATTGCCGTAATTGTTATTCATAACAACCGTTTCAACGGCATTCCCGTCATAAAGCTCCCACAGATACTTTACGGTCCCGTCCAGCTTTGAAACCTGCTTATTAAGAATCTTCGGGCGGTAAAGAGTATAATTTTCAGATAAATACTGCCTTAAATCCTTTGAAAGGTCAGTCATTTCATCAAACGATGAAACGCCCTTTGAAAGCCATGAAACAATCTGCTTTGACCTATAGCCCGGAATGTTATTCAGTTTTAACTGCTGCCCAAGCTCCTCGGGCAAAAGTGATAAAATATCAGTCATTTCTTTTTCATAACCGCTGCGAAGAAACCGTCAGTTCCATCAGTATTAGGATAAAACGCCTTCATTTCAACAAGAGAAAAATCCGTGTGCTTTAATAAAAAGTCATTAACGATATCCTCATTTTCCTCCGGAAATACTGTGCACGTTGAATACAAAAGTCTTCCGCCGGCCTTTACATACTTTGAAACGTTATTTATTATTTTTTCCTGAATCTCCGGAAGTCCTGCTATTTCATATTCAGATTTATATCTGATTTCAGGCTTTTTTCTTATTACTCCAAAACCCGAGCACGGAACATCCGCGATAACAAGATCAAAAGAATCAATAAACTCAGGTTTTTCTTTGGAAGCATCCGCCTGCACAGTTTCAATAATCGAAATACCGAGCCTTAAAGCTCCTTCTCTAACAAGCTTTAGTTTTTTCTCATGAATATCACAGGAAACGATTTTCCCTTTATTATTCATAAGGCAAGCGGCAGTAAATGATTTTCCTCCGGGAGCCGCGCAGCAGTCAAGAACACTTTCCCCGGGCAAAGGCTTTGCCATCTCAACAGCTCTGTAAGCCGCCATATCCTGAACATACTTTTCTCCTGAAAAGCCTTCATGATATGAAATCTCTGCAATTTCATTGTCCGCCTTTAAAAAACTCTCTGCAAATATCCCTCCGTGAAGAGAAATCATTCTTTGAACGAACCATTCAGGGTGCGAATATTTAACGGAAAGACCTGACGGCTCAGGAAGCGCATTGGCGTTATATGCATCGGAAATCTTTCTTAAAACCGCATTCACAAGCGATGATGCACTTAAAACCTTTGAAGCTTTGCAAAGTTCAACGGACTCATTAACAGCCGCCCTGGCCGGAACAGAATCTGAAAATACAATCTGATATACACCCAACCTGAGAATATTTCTGACAATTTTATCAAGCTTTTCCGGTTTTACGGTAAAGCTATCAATATAAAAATCCAGAAGATAAAGATTCTGAATAACGCCAAGCGTATTTCTTGTTATAAACGCTATATCGCGCCTGTCGGCTGTTCCGTCCTTTTCAAGCACTGAAAGCTCTGCATCAAGCGACTGCGAGGAATATCCGCCGCGGTCCAGAACACGGTTTAATACCTTCAAACAGCTTAAACGGGCATTCATATAAGCTTATGACCCCTTAGATAATCTTCAGCATTCATACGCTTTTTTCCGGGGGCCTGAAGAGATGTAATTTTTACCGCCTCCCCGCCACCGCAGGCAATTATAAGCTCTTTATCTGCCTTAATAACAGTTCCGGGAGCCTTATCCGTCTTAATATCAGTAAACTCAGCTGAGAATATTTTAAGAATTTCACCGCCAAGCTCGGCTGTTGCAACGGGCCATGGCTGAAGACCGCAAATCTGCTTGATAATCATTCTGGCAGATTTGGAAAAATCGATAGGCGACATTGATTTGTCGAGCATACTGACGTAAGATGCATCTCCGGAATTCTGAGGAATTCTGGGCGCTATTCCGGCTTCTATATCCTTAAGCGTTTTAATTAACAGATCAGCCCCGATAAAAGAAAGCCTGTCATACAGCTCCCCTGATGTTTCATAATCGCCAATAGGCGTTTTTTCACTGTATATAATATCACCGGTATCCATTTCAACATCAAGATACATCGTTGAAACGCCGCCGAATTCGTCACCGTTCAAAACTGACCACTGGATAGGCGCGCTACCCCTGTACTTAGGGAGAACCGACCCATGAACGTTTATCATTCCCATAGGCGGAACGTCAAGCATATCCTTAGGGATAATCCTCCCGTATGCAACGACTACGCATATATCCGGCCTCAAAGATTTAAGAACCTCAAGCGCCGTCCCGTCTCTCATTTTCTCAGGCTGATATACAGGGATATTATTATCTATTCCAAGCTGCTTAACAGGCGAAAACACAATTTCCATTTTTCTGCCCTGCGGCTTATCAGGCTGACAAAAGATTCCCGCTACCTCATAACCTTCATCTATAAGCTTTTTCAAAGAAACAGCCGCAAAATCCGGCGTTCCGAAAAACACGATACGCATTAATTAAATTCTCCTGAAGTAATTTCTTCCTCAGTGAGCATTCTCTCAGCCAAATCAGTAAAAATAATACCTTCAAGATGATCGAGCTCATGGCAAAAACAGCGCGCCGTAAGCCCTTCTCCTTCAACCTCAAACCAGTTGCCGGATCTGTCCTGAGCTTTAACCTTAACCTTCTCAGGCCTTCTGACAAGGCCGTACTCATCAGGCACGCTCAAACAGCCCTCTGACCCGATTTGTTCGCCCTCAGCCGAAATAATTTCCGGATTAACAAGTTCTATAATCTTTTCATCCTCGCCCTCGGGAACATTCGTTTCAATAACAAGGACAGCTCTTCTCAGAATTCCCACCTGCGGCGCTGCAAGCCCGACCCCGCCTGCTGCCAGTAAAGTGTCCTTCATATCATCCAGAAGCTGAGCAAGTCTGTCATCAAATCTGACTACCGGACGGGAAAACTTATAAAGCTGCTTATCTTCAGCTGTTAAAATTGTACGTAAAGCCATAAACAATCCTTTCTAGAATTCAGGGTTTGTATCTGCATAAACCGTATTCATCTTGAATCTTTTATCTGAATAGAGCTCAATCAAAAGCTTACTTATCTGGGCTCTTATAATCTTATTTGCCCTGCATTTTATTACTACGCGGTACCTGAACGTATTATTAACCTTCACCACCGGAAATGGGGACGGTCCCATTACAATTATTTCCGCCTGATCCTTGAGCCTCGAAAAAAGCTCAGATCTTATATATTTACATTCCTCAATTACCGACATCTCATCCTGCCCTAAAGTGCAGACTGACAGAATATCTGCAAAAGGCGGCGCATCCTGTACTGAACGAACTTTTATTTCTTCTTTATAAAAGCCATCATAATCCTGACTGCTTGCCTGAAGAATAACTTCATTCTCAGGGCTGTACGTCTGAATTACGGCTCTTCCTTCCTTTTTACCCCGGCCGGACCTTCCTATAACCTGCGTAATTAATGAAAACGTTCTCTCAGATGCCCTGACGGAACAGACGTCAAGCCCCTGATCGGCAAGAAGCACGCCGACTAACGTCACATTTTCAAAATTCAAGCCTTTTGTTACCATCTGCGTCCCGACCATTATCGGGATGTTTTCACGGCGGAACTTTTCAAAAATCTGCTCATGAGTTACTCCACCGCAAAGCGCATCAGCATCCATACGGATAATGCCGGTATCAGGAAACATCTCATGAAGCTTATCTTCAACAAGCTGAGTGCCTATTCCTATCATTTTAAGCGTTCCTGAGCACTCAGGACAAGCTTTCGGAGGAATTGCCGAATAACCGCAATAATGGCAGATAAGACGGTTATTCGCCGAATGATATGTCAGATTAACCGAGCAATTCGGACAGGTAAATTCAAAATCACACTCCGGACACTTTATTAATCTTCTTGCCCCTCGGCGATTTAAGAAAAGTATACTCTGCTCGCCATTATCTATATTTTTCTGAAGCTCATCTTTAAGATATGAACTGATAGGCCCTTCATTCCCGGCCTTCAATTCATCCTTTAAGCTAACGATTTTTACATTAGGCAGGCTTAGCTTATTATATCTCTCATCAAGCCTGAAAAGCATTGATTTACCCGTCTCGGCATCATACTTTGAGCAGATATCAGGGGTCGCCGAACCTGATAAAAACAGGCAGGACGATTTATAACATAAAAATTTTGCAATAATCCGCGCGTCATACCTTGGATTATTCTCACTTATATAGGACTCTTCCTGTTCTTCATCAATAATTACAATTCCCAGATTATCAAGCGGAGCAAAAATCGCACTTCTTGTTCCTATAGCAAGATGCGCACGGCCGGTTTTCAGCCTTTTCCATTCATCATAGCGCTCCCCGGCAGATAAAGATGAATGAAGAACCGCAATATCATCACCGAAATACGATGAAAATGTGTTAAGCATCTGCGGCGTCAGCGCAATTTCGGGGACAAGAAGAATAGCTGTTTTGCCGCTATTCAAAACATCGTTTATTAATCTGATATAAACACTCGTTTTGCCTGAACCCGTTATTCCCTGAAGCAGCGCCTCACGGTATCCTCCATCGCTGATAAGCTTTTTTATTCCTTCATATACGGCACTTTGATTTCTGTTAAGCTCGGGAAGCTGCAAAGACTTTCCGGCCGTATACCTCGGGATTCTTAAAACCTCACGGGTATCAATTTCAATATATCCGTCTTTGACAAGTCTGTTTATCGAGGTTTTTGACTTTATTCCGCAAAACATCATTAAATCGCGGACAGGCATCTGCCCGTAGCCTGCAAGCTCTCTTAAAACACTTGCCCTCGCGCGGTAATTTGAAGGCAGAGACTCCGCTATTGAAAGTGCCTCTTCTCCGGATATCAAGAGACGCGCAACATCGATTGTTTTATCCGTAACCCGCGTCCGCCCATCTTCACGGACAAGCATACCCGTAGGAAGCATAGCCTTTAAAGCATCATAAACAGTGCAGAAACATCTCTCCTGCATAAACAGAGCAAGCTTAAGCTGCAAAGATGAAATAACAGGCGAAACATCAATAAGCGAATGAATAGGCTTTAACTTGGCGAATTCATAAGACGGCGAATCAGTCAGAGAAAGAACAAGCCCTTCGGATATTCTGTTACCGGATGCAAACGGAACAAAGACCCTCTGTCCCGGAAAAACCTTGCCTTCCAATTCCTCAGGAATCAGATATTCATAGGGCCTGTCAAATCCATATGTTGCAGCAGATACTGCAATTTTTGCAGCAACAGCACTCAATAAGTATTACTTTATCGTGAGTTTATCCGAATAAACCTCATCTATAGCCATGGAAACGGGTTTCTCCGTAAGCTCAACATCAGATTCCTTAGCATTCTGAGAAATAGTTCTTGCACGCTTTGCGACAAGATTAACAAGCTGATAGCGGCTTCCGATTTTATCAACAAGTTCTTTTACAGGGGGATAGAGCATCATAATTATATACCTTCTTTTAAATTATTTTTAACTTAATATATCTTTTCTGTCGCAGAAACGGCAGTGAGATGCAGTTATTATTGAGCAAAGCTCATTTGCAGCAATATCCGGATCTTCATTAACAACAATCCAATCATAAAAATCTGCTTCCTGATACTCCTGCGAAGCCCGTATTAACCGGGCATCAATTGCAAGCTTAGACTCCGTACCTCTTGCCTCAAGCCTCTTTTTCAGATCATCCAAAGATGGCGGGCAAATAAAAACAAATACAGCATCAGGCATCTTTTCATAAACCTGGCGGGCACCCTGAACCTCAATATCTAAAATAACATCAAATCCCTTTTCAAGCATTTCCTCAACGTACGCCCTGGGAGTTCCGTAATTATTCGCAACATACTGGGCATGCTCCAAAAGCTCACCGTTTCTCACCATTTCATCGAAACGTTCAAGCTCAACAAAGAAATAGTCTTTTCCATCAATTTCACCGGGTCTCGGCTTACGGGTCGTTACAGACGTTGAAAAGCAAATATTCTTACACTTCTCAATAGCTTTTGCAACAACCGTTGACTTTCCCGCCCCCGAAGGCCCGGACATAACTATCAGCTTTCCCTTCTCTTTCATTTAACCGCCTCACTTTCTTCTCCCTCAAGCCTTGAAGACAGCACCTCCGGCGAGAGCGATGATAATATGACGTTGCCGGAATCCGCAACGATTACTGATTTTGTGCTGCGTCCGAAAGATGCATCAATCAAAAGCCCCTTCTCCCTTGCCTCAGTTATTAAGCGCTTTATCGGGGCGGAATCAGGAGATACAATTGATATGATATGCTCCGGACTTATAAAATTCCCAAATCCAATTTGTAATAGCTTCATAATTTACTCAATATTCTGAATCTGTTCCCTGATTTTTTCTATCTCACTCTTTAAATCAACCACAATATATGCGATTTCCGAATTCTGACACTTTGACCCGATCGTATTCGCCTCGCGGTTAAACTCCTGAACGAGAAAATCTATCTTACGGCCTATGGGAGAACTCCCGTTTATCATTGAAGTAAGCTGGGAAATATGACTTTTAAGCCGGACTGTCTCTTCGTCCACTGCTATATGATCTGCGAATATTGCAGCTTCAGCAAGAATTCTGGACTCATCAATGCCTGCCGTATTGAGCGTTTCAAGCATCTTATCCTCAAGACGCTTTCTGTATTTTTCAACAGTTTCAGGAGCCTTTTCCTCAACTATTGCAACATATCCCTTAATGGTCTCAAGCTTAGATAAAATATCTTCTCTGAGCTTTTCGCCTTCACGGATACGCATTTTATCGTAATCAGCAAGTGCCTTCTCCGTAACCTCGCAAATTGCCGCAGATATACTCTCCGCATCAACTTCTGCCCTTTCAACAGATAAAACATCCGGGAATCTCGCCGCAGCTAAAGCATTTATATCCGGAGAAAGAGAAAAATCTTCAGCTATCTTATTAATTGCTCCGAGATAACCTTTCAAAAGGCCTTCATCAATTTTTACAGTTACATCATCAGCTCCATCAGATGTAATATTTATAAAAACATCAACCTTACCTCTTGAAACATGCTTTGCTATGCAGCTTTTAACAGCATCCTCTGCAAAAATAAATGAACGGGGTATACGAATATTAGTTTCAAGATAGCGGTTATTAACGCTTTTTAACTCAACAGATATTTCAAAACCTTCAAGCGTCTCCTTTGCACTTCCGTAACCCGTCATGCTAAGAATCATAAACTAATTATCTCCTTTTTCCCTCAACTTAGTAATATAGTGAACTGCCTTCGGGGAGTCTCTCTTTATAAGCGAAATAACAAGAAAGCACGAACAAACCGCCCCGAATGAAATCGCAATTGATGCGCCCTCAGATAGGCCAAGCTTATATGGAATCCAAAATCCCAGGATAAGCACAACAAGAGGAATAATGTAAGCTGTAATTGCTGCCAAATATATGTATTTTGAATCACTCTCAATAATGACCTTATCTCCGGGCTTGGCTGATATCAGATTTCTCGCAATAACCTTTGGCTCCTTCTGCATAGTGCAGCCTGAGCAGGATGCGCATGCTCCCTGACATGCTGTTCCCCGCGAAACTGCCACCTCTGCTTCAGCCTTTGGCAGATTTTTTAAAACAACTGCTTCCTGCGTCATCAGTTTATATCAGCCGTATTCTCGGAAAACGTATCTGTTATTGGCGGCTCTCCCTTCTTTATTTCAACCGAAATAGAGTAATTATCTCCTATCGCCCCGACTGACGTTGATCCGTCAACCTGAATCTTAACGGGAATAATATTTGCGCCCGTCGTAATATCGTAATCCGTAAGATCTGCATAAGCGAAAATATTATCACTGGATATTTTCCCGAGATCCTCAGCCGGACCGCGAAGCCGCGCAGTTATAGCCTGGGAAACAACCTCTGCATAATAGCCTTCAGTAACACCTCTGCACTGCAGATTCCTTACAGTAAAGTTTTTCGTATCAAGCCCGACTATCTCAACGGTAACTGCTGCTTCCGTTATACCTGAAATATTTGTAAGAGAATTATCAAACTTAATCTGATAAGTATCCGAATAAGTAGAAGCAAAGCTCGTCAAATCAATCGTCGCAATAGGGATATTATTCATAGATGAAAGAATTGATGAATCTCCCGCAAGCGTAATTGACTGCGGCTCAACCGTCACCTTTGTATTGTTCTCATCAGCTCCGGATCCGTAAATAAGATTAACCAGAAGCGGAAGTTCTTTCATCTCAAGAATCGGAAGCGTTGCCTTAACAACATCAACGTTGCACGATATTCCGTCGGTTGCAGCCTTCTCGTCATTCTCATCCATGAGAATAAAACCGGAATCAACAGAGTAAGTTTTATCAATTTCAGCTGAACCGAAAGAGACCCATGCATATGAAATATTCTTAAGATATGCGTCAGGCCCGCTAACGGTTATTTCAGCAGGCTCAAACACCACCGGTTCACCTGTAAAGCCTTCTGCAATCTCACCGTCAAAACTTCCCCTGACGGGAATTGACTTCGATGAAAGCTTCGATACCGTAAAGTTTACCGTATCAGGAATCTTACGGTTAATTGTAAGATTCGCCGTATCAGTTCCATTCGGAAAGCTAAGAGTATAAGGCAGGGACGTATATGCGCTTTGAGAAAGCTTACTTACATCAATCTGCGCAGCAACAGAATCTGCCGATAAAGATGCAACTATTCTTCTCGGCCCGATAATCTCAACACTAACTGTGTTAGTAGAGAGATCTGTTACGACAAGATTCTTGCTGTCCTTAAGAACACTTTCGCCTATAAGCTCAACTCGGACTCCTCTTAAAGTCTGCTTGAATTCTTCGCTCTCCTGACTTGTGACATAAAGCCAGATTGCAAGAGATATCAAAAAGGACATCGCGAAAAGGAATAACTTACTGCTTGCCAGTTTCTTCATCAGCGGCCTCCTTTCTGCCTCTCTTTATCTTACTGATAAATGTGGATACAAATCTCTTTACAGGACTGTTAATTTTCTTAATCGTTTCATCCGTAAGAAGCTCATTTTTAAGAAGCTCCTCAACTGACTGCGCTTTAAGATGGCGCTTAAGCATTCCTTCAACGCAAGCCGATATTGCACCCGTTTCTTCAGATACAATTAAAACAACCGCATCTGACTGCTCTGAAATCCCAAGGCCTGCCCTATGGCGCATTCCAAGCTCGCGTGACAAATTCTGAGACGTCGTTAAAGGAAGAACACAGCCTGCCGCGGCAATACGCCCATCTCTTATAATTACTGCTCCGTCATGAAGAGGCGACTTATCATAGAAAATATTTTTTAACAGCTCTGCAGAAACCTCAGCATCAATAATCGTTCCGCCTGAAATTACGTCATTCAATCTGACAGATCTTTCAAATACTATCAATGCGCCGGTCTTTGTTTCAGCCATATCTCCGGTTGCAACAATAGTCTGATTAATAGCATACTCAACGTCCGATACATTAACCTTCCTGAAAGAAGATTTCAGGAAAGTGCTTCCAACCCGTTCAAGGAGCCTTCTAAGCTCCGGCTGGAAAAGAATAACAAGAGCAATAAGACCAAGCTCCGCCGTTTTTCTGAGTATATAATTAATCATGGTCAGGTTGAACAAATCAGACAGCCACATCGCCAGAATGAATATCAGAAGACCTTTGGCGACGTTATAGAGATTCGTTCTCTGAATCAGAAGAATTATTCGGTAAACAAGATACGCAACTATCAGAATATCCAATATATCGGCGATTCCGATAGTGGACAGGTAATTCCAGGATCTTGAAAAAATATTGCTTATTGCGTTCATTTACCCTCCTTTTCCTCAAGCAGTACTACACAATGGCATGAAATTCCAAGGCCTTCACCTGTAAATCCGAGTTTCTCCTCAGTCGTAGCCTTAACACTTATTCTGTCAGACGGAACTCCAATTGCCAAACCTATATTTTTTCGCATATCGCCTATATAAGGCGCGAGTTTTGGTCTCTGAGCAACAACTGTGCAATCAGCATTACAAAGCTCATAACCCCGCTCGCTTATCAGCGCATTAACCTTTTTTAACAATTCCAACGAATCAGCTCCAAGATATTTATCATCGTTATCCGGAAAAAGCTTTCCAATATCCCCCAGAGCGAGAGCCCCCAGCATTGCATCCATAAGAGCATGAACAAGAACATCTGCATCGCTATGCCCTAAAAGACCTTTTTCATAGGGGATATTAACGCCTCCCAAAATCAGATCCCGGCCGGCTGTAAGCTTATGAACATCGTAACCGTGACCTATTCTCATTTCATTTCTCCTCTTTTCTTCAAAACAGCTTCCGCAAAAGGAATATCTGAAGGAACAGTCAATTTAATATTGTCCGTATCCCCTTCGATAATCTTCGTTTTATATCCCATATATGCAAGCGCAGAACTATCATCAGTTACCGCAAGATTATTCTTCAATACGTAAGTTAACGCTCCTTTAATAAGGTCAGCATTAAAAACCTGCGGCGTTTGAATAAGACACAATATATCTCTGTCGATAGCCGGCCCTAAAAAACCGTCATTCTTAATCTTAACAGTATCCGTACAGGGAATAACGGGAAGCGCGGCATAATAATCATGGGCCCCCATAACCGTTTCATTAATAATCTTCTGCGTGACAAAGGGACGGGCGCAATCATGAATTGCAACGAGCTTTGCCTTCTCTCTTATCTGCATAACTCCGGAAAGGGAAGATTCGACTCTCGTATTCCCTCCTGCAATAACAGACTTGACCTTTTTAAAATTATTTTCCGCTATTATTGCTGAAACATCACCAATCCGGTCTTCCCGGGTTACCACTATTATCTCATCTATATAGCTGTTTTCCTCAAACGCCTCAATTGAACGGATTAAAACGCTCTTTCCCCCGACTTCAAGAAACACCTTATCTTTTCCCATGCGGGTAGAAGACCCCGCCGCAAGAATAACAGCCGAGCATTTTATTTCTTCTTTTTTAAAAAGGTTCTTTAAAAAATCCAGCATACTGATTTAACCCTTCAGCTGACGTTTTCTATAAAAATTCATCATACCGTCCTGCATATCGTCAAGATGGTTGAGCATCTTTCCGGCTCCATAAGCGGCACATGAAATAGCATCATCAACTACAGCCGTACGGATACCGGTTGAACGTTCAATCAATCTGTCAATTCCATAAACGAGGCTTCCTCCGCCTGACATAATAATCCCGTTTTTATCAAGGTCCCCGACAAGCTGCGGAGGAGTTCTCTCCAAAACCAAATGAACAGAGTCAAGAATCCTATTCATAGGATCAACGAACGCCTCGATAAGATCAGCAGACGTAACTACCGCTGACTTCGGAAGACCGTTAGTAAGATTCCTGCCCTTTACCTCCTGGCTTCCCACATCCGGCCTTGTTATAACTCCGCCGATATTACGCTTTAATTCTTCAGCCGTAGATAAACCTATAAGCATATTATGCTTGCGGCGGATATAATTCACTATTGCTTCATCAAAAGCGGCTCCGGCCGTCTTTATAGATTCAATTTCAACAACTCCGCCGGAAGAAATAACTGCAATCTCGCATGTTCCACCGCCAATATCAATTACCATATGCCCGTCGGGCTTGGAAATATCAATACCTGCGCCAAGCGCCGTTGCAATAGCCGTTTCAAGAAGATAAACCTTTCTGGCTCCGGCTTCAATTGCAGCATCTATCATTGCTCTTTCCTCAACACCGCTGATGCTTGAAGGAACGCACGCCAGCAGGCACGGTTTGAAAAGCGAAAAGGACGTAATTGAATTCACGAGCTCCCTTAACATATGAGCAGTTATTTCATAGTCAGAAATAACACCTGCATCTATCGGATGAATCGCAACAATATTTGCAGGAGTCCTTCCTAGCATTCGCTGGGCATCCTGACCGAATTTCAGAATCCTGCCGTTATATTTATCGACAGCAACAACAGTCGGCTCTCTTGCCACAATTCCCTTTCCCTGCTCGAAAAGCATTGTGGAGGTTGACCCCATATCGATAGCTATGTCTTTTTCAAATACAGTCATTTACAACTCCTTTGGAGATTATTTTTTGCTTTTTGTAAGTGCTGCAGCCGTTATCCGGGAAACACCCGCTTTTCTCAAAACAAGCGCCGCTTCCCGAACAGTAGAGCCGGTTGTAATAATATCGTCAACAAGAAGAATCCTTTTCCCCGCAAGAGGGACTGACGATGAAAGCACATACGCATTTTTTATATTATCAGCTCTGTCCGATGCCATTTTAAGAGATGACTGCGGACGGACATTTTTCACTTTTTTTACAGTTCTGAAGCACGGAACAGCGATTCTTTTTGATATTTCCTGAGCAATAAGCCCAGCCTGATCATATCCTCTTTTTTTCAGACGCTTTTTCGCAAGAGGAATCCACGTGACAATATCGCAGTCCAGCTCTCCCCGATTAAAAGCCTTGCAGATTATATCTGCATAAGTTGAGGCATAAAAAGAATTTCCGTAAAACTTGAATCTATGAAGTGATTTTCTTACATCACCTTCATAATATAAAGGCGCTATAGCAATATCAACACCCTCAATATCAGGAATCACGCATTCAGGAAAGTCAAGAATCCGGATTGTCTCCCTGCATTCTGCGCAAACTGAACCATCCTCTTCATATAATAGCTTATGGCAGAAAACACACTTCGGAGGAAAAAACAAATCGGATAAAGAATTTAATAAACTCATATCATCCCGCTCCCGCAGCCTTTAATATTCTCTGCCTTAGGTATGTGAACCTCCGCGAAACAGTATTCTCACTAATCATAACATCTGCGATTTGATCTTTTCCGACGATAATAAGAAGGTCCCTTGCTCTCGTTACGGCTGTATATAAAATCGTACGCGTCAAAAGCTTTTTAGAAAACGTGCTCAAAGCAAGAATTACCGCTTTGAATTCACAGCCCTGGCTTTTGTGAACTGTTATCGCCCAGGCATGCTCAAGCTCGTTCAACCACGAAAAAGCATAAATTGCAACCTTTCCGTCAAAATCAATTTCCATATACTCGCCAAGGTTATCAATTCTCCGGATATATCCAATATCGCCGTTATATATTCCAAGCCCGCATTCCGAAGAGTTCCTGTCAGTCCACGTTATATCATAATTATTCTTAACCTGCATAACGCGGTCCCCTTCGCGGAACACCGTATTACCGTAAAGTTTTTCTTTCTTCTCAATATTTTGCGGATTAAGAATCTTCTGAAGAGCATCGTTAATTGCGATAGTGCCAAGCTCGCCCTTTCTCGAAGGAGAAAGAACCTGAATATCCTCAATTGCAAGATGAAGCTTATTGGGAAGTCTGTTTGCGCAAAGATCAACAACAGTTTCTATACTCGATGCCCCTTCATCACGGGAAAGTCTGAAAAAATCACCGGTATTCTGAGACATTTCGGGCTTTACTCCGGCATTTATTAAATGCGCATTTTTAACAATCATGCTTCCCTGAGACTGCCTGAAAATTTCTGTAAGTTTAACCGTCGGAAATACTCCTGAGTTTATCATTGCGGTAAATACTCTGCCTGGCCCGACAGGCGGAAGCTGGTCTGAATCGCCCACACATATAAGTCTTGCATTCTTCGGAAGCGCTCTTAAAAGCGCAGACATCAGAAGCATATCAACCATTGAGGATTCATCAAGAATTACAGCATCGCATGAAAGCTGATCATCCTCATTTTTCGTAAATGACGTAAATCCCAAATCCTCAGACCTTTGAGCCCCGAGAAGGCGATGAATAGTTGAAGCCTCCCTGCCAGAAAGCTCCGACATCCGCTTTGCTGCTCGCCCCGTCGGCGCGCAGAGGAGCGTCTTAATTCCCGCCATATCAAATAGCGACAATATTCCCCGAACGGTCGTCGTCTTCCCGGTTCCGGGACCACCCGTAATAATTAATATATTGTTATTCATAGCCGCCGAAAGAGTTCTTCTCTGCTCAGGCGCATATGAAATTCCGTTTTCTTTTTCAATCAAATCTATTGCAGGCTCAGCATCAAACTGCTTGCTAACCTTTTTCAAGGTCATCTGAGAAAGCCTTTGCGCAACATAGCACTCCGCTTCATAAAGCTCAGGCAGATAGCATGCATACCCTGCAGGTGAATATTCAGTATCAATAACAATTCTTCCGCTTTCACCTAACTCATCTATACACTGCGAAACTCTTTCCGGTTCAACATGAATTAAGGCAGCTGCCGCTGAAACTAGCGCATTATACGGAACAAAACAATGCCCGTTATTAAGATTGTGCGTAAGCTCATAAATACAGGCAGCCTTGATTCTCTCATCGCTGTCTTCATCAAAACCCATGTTCAAAGCAAGACTATCAGCCTCAGAAAACGAACCGCCTATCAAAGACGTTGCGATAACATACGGATCCCGCTCAACTATTACCATTGATTCCTCGCCGTAAAAACGGTAAAGCCTCATAGCAACAGCAGCACGAACGCCCTTCTCCGTTAAAAACTCCAGCAGCCTTTTTATAGATGAAATTTCTCTGTAACTATCAGAAAACGCCTGTGCTTTTGCTTTCGTTATGCCTTTTACGGTCGCCAATCTTTCGGGATCAGATTCAATAACATCAAGCGAATCACGGCCGAATTTATCAACTATCAGTCTCGCCGTTGCATTTCCTATGCCCTTAATAATTCCGCTTGAAAGATACTCAAAAATATCTGCTTCATTAAACGGCGGCTGAGACATGCATGAGGAAACTGCAAACTGAAGCCCGTAGGATTTACTTTGCTCCCACTTACCCTGACACTCAATCTCCTGCCCCGGAGCCGGCATTGCCATAATCCCGACGCAAATTACGGGGTCTTCAATGTCCCCCGGCATCTCGGGCGTTCTATCCTCATTTTTTAACCTTATTACAGAATAGCCGTTATCGCTGTTATAAAAAATAACAGCTGCAATTGTTCCGGATACGGTTAATAAAGATAAATCCTCGTCCATCAATTACCCTTTTCTAAGCGGTTCAATTAAAAACTGACCGGTAAAGCTCTCTTTGCACTTTGCGCAATCCTCTGGCGTTCCTTCAAAAATAACGTTTCCGCCGCCACTTCCGCCTTCAGGCCCTAAATCAATTATCCAATCAGCACTTTTTATAATATCAAGATTATGCTCAATAACAACAATCGTATTACCCAAATCAGTTAAACGGTTAAGAATATCAAGAAGCTTCTGGACGTCAGCACTATGCAGCCCTGTAGAAGGTTCATCAAGAATATATAACGTCTGACCTGTACTTCTCTTTGAAAGCTCCGTTGCCAGCTTAACTCTCTGCGCTTCTCCGCCTGAAAGAGTCGTGCTGGACTGCCCGAGCTTAATATAACCTAATCCAACGTCAAATAACGTCTGAAGTTTTGATACTATTTTTGACTGATTTGAAAAGAAAGACAAAGCTTCTTCAACAGTCATATCAAGAACATCAGAAATTGATTTGCCTTTATACTTAACCTCAAGTGTTTCCCGGTTATAACGCTTTCCCCGGCAGACGTCACACGGAACATAAACATCAGAAAGAAAATGCATTTCAATCTTTATAAGCCCGTCTCCGGAACATGCCTCGCAGCGCCCTCCCTTAACATTAAAAGAAAACCTTGACGCCGTAAATCCGCGCATTCTGGCATCCTGAGATTTAGCAAAAAGCTCGCGTATATCAGAAAAAACACCTGTATATGTTGCCGGATTTGACCGCGGCGTTCTTCCTATAGGACTTTGATCAAGACAAATGACTTTATCAATATTATCAAGCCCTTCAATTCTTTCATATTTCCCGGGACGCGTCTTCGCTTTATTTTTAAGCGCTGCTGTAACCTTATATAATATTTCAAGAACGAGCGATGACTTTCCGCTTCCGGAAACGCCCGTCACGCATGTGAAAATACCAAGCGGAAATGCAACGTCAATATTATTTAAATTATTTTCACAGGCACCGTAAATCTTTAAAAATTTACCGTTTCCTTTGCGCCTTGTTAAAGGAACCGATATTGATTTCTTTCCCGATAAATACTGCCCGGTAATTGAATCATCACATGCGCATATTTCATCATACGTACCTGCAGCAACAATATTCCCGCCATTTATACCTGCCCCAGGTCCAACATCAACTATATAATCAGCTTCGCGCATCGTTTCTTCATCATGCTCAACAACGAGCAATGTATTTCCGAGATCTCTAAGCTGCTTAAGCGTTGCAAGCAGTTTTGCATTATCCCGCTGATGAAGACCTATGGATGGCTCATCAAGAACATAAAGAACTCCCATAAGCCCTGATCCTATCTGCGTTGCAAGCCTTATTCTCTGGGCCTCACCGCCCGACAGAGTTGAAGACCTTCGCGATAAAGTTAAATAGCCCAACCCTACCCTGACTAAAAAGCCAAGACGCGCTTTTATCTCTTTTAACACCTGATCAGCAATAACAGCCCCTGTCGGAGTTAAAGTCAAATCGTTCATAAAATCAAGCGCTTTAGTTACAGGAAGATCAGTAAAATCAAATATATTCAATCCTCCGACAGTAACCGCTAAAGCATTCTTATTTAAACGCTTTCCTCCGCATTCAGGACACGGAACTTCCGACATTGACTCCTCTATATCAAAGCGCGTATATCGCCCGTCATTGTCATTATACCTGCGGTTCAGATTAGGAACTATTCCCTCAAAAGGCCGCTGCATATCTCCCGAACCGCCGAACCTCGAAAACCTTAAATGCAGATTTTCTTTGCCTGTTCCGTAAAGTATTGCATTAATTGCCTCTTCAGAAAATGTACTTATAGGATCATTTAAGGTAAACCCGTACTTTTCTCCCATAGCTTCATAATACATTCTCGCAATCGAATCGCCTTTAACATTCGACCAGCCCGATGCTTTAATTCCGCCCTCGGCAATACTTAACGCAGGATTCGGTATTATCAAATCAGGATCAACAAGCATTTGAACCCCCAAACCGGAACACTTTGGGCATGCTCCCCGGGGATTATTGAAGGAGAAAAGGCGCGGAGAAAGCTCCTCAAGAGATATTCCGCAATCCTCGCATGCATAATTCTGCGAAAAAGCCATAATCTCGCCTGTCTCAGCATTTTCAATAAATACAAGACCGTCAGAAAGATTAAGCGCCGTTTCACAGGAATCTGAAATCCTTCTCATTGCGCCGGATTTTACAACAACTCTGTCAACAATGATTTCAATATTATGCTTAATATTTTTATCAAGCGTTATCTTTTCTGAAAGATCATAAACTGAACCGTCAACTTTTGCCCTTACAAAACCTGACTTTAAAGCATCATCAAAAACCTTCTGATGCTCGCCCTTCCTTCCTCTGATAATCGGCGAAAGGATCTGAAGCTTTGTTCCTTCAGGCAAAGCTGATATTTTATCAGTTATCTGGTCAATCGACTGCTGATGAATTTCCTTTCCGCACTGCGGACAATGCGGAACTCCAACGCGCGCCCATAAAAGGCGGAGATAATCGTAAATCTCTGTAACAGTTCCGACTGTTGAGCGGGGATTTTTGGAAGTCGTTTTCTGATCAATAGATATGGCCGGCGAAAGCCCGTCAATATAATCAACATCAGGCTTATCCATCTGACCGAGAAACATACGCGCATAAGAAGATAACGACTCAACGTATCTTCTCTGGCCCTCAGCGTATATCGTGTCAAAAGCGAGAGATGACTTTCCGCTGCCCGAAAGCCCCGTCAAAACAACAAGCTTATCTCTGGGAATAATGACATCAACGTTTTTTAAATTGTTTTCCCTTGCTCCGTGAACAACTATATTTTCTGACATACCGGCCTTTGACTACCTCTGAACGCATAATAATCCATAATAAAACCATTTTATAATATCGTGAGTAATTATAATATATTATAGTAAATAAGGCAAGAGAAAGGTTACAAATTGTAATAATTTAAATTCTAAAAACAAATTGAGTACAAACAGCAAAAAAAATAAAAAGAGAGGCGGCATACGCTCACCTCTCATACTAAATATCTGATACTTCTAATCCTCTACCTTTTATTCGACGCCACCCATATTTTCTGCTCCTCGGCAGCCTTTATAAGTTCCTCACGAAAGTCAGGATGCGCAATGGAAATGAGCAAATCCGCCCTCTCCCAGGTGCTCCTTCCTGCAAGATTCACTATCCCGTACTCCGTAACAATATAACACGCCTGCGTACGGGGGGTTGTTATGATATCGCCACCAGTGAACTTCGGAAGAATACATGAATGACGGATTCCTTGCTTATCCGTGAATGATGAGTTCAGACAAAGAAATGATTTTCCTCCCTTTGAAGCGCTCGCACCCGTGACGAAATCAAGCTGACCGCCTGTCCCGCTAATCTGCCTCGTACCGGAACTCTCAGAGCTCACCTGCCCGTATAAGTCAATATTAAGGCAACTGTTTATGGATATCATATTGTCTATCGATGATATAACTGACGTATTATTAACATACCCTATAGGCATAGTATGAATTAGCTCATTATTCCCGATTAATTCATAGAGCGAAGACGAACCGATGGCGAGCCCGTAAACGCCAATACCTTTGTCAATATTCTTTTCAGAATTTGTCATCTTCCCTGCGCGGTATAATGAGCAATATGCATCAGACATCAGCTCCGTATGCATTCCAAGGTTCTTAAGATCAGAATCAGCCATCATCTCTCCCAGAATATTAGGCATTCCGCCTATTCCGAGCTGAATCGTCGCACCGTCCGGAATAAACGGCATAACATAGGATGCCCTCTTTTTATCCCCCTCGGTAGGTTCAGGAACGTCCAGCTTCATAAGCGGCCTGGAGCCAACCTCAACCACGGCATCGGCCCTGGAGATATGGACCTTTGTATCTAAAGGACCGTTAACGTACGGCATAGCCTCATTAACCTCCAGGATTATTTTCTTCGCGGCTTTAACCACCGGCGTTACTGCACCCCCCGGGCCTGAGAGCGAAAAATATCCCTCTCCATCCATAGGCGAAACAGAAATCATGGCGACATCAACTGTCAGGAAATTTTCATAATACCATCCAAGATTTCTGAAAAGCATAGGAATATAAAAAGCGCGCCCCTGAGCTATCATTTTCCTTTCATAACCGCCGCAATGCCAGGTGTTATAAATAAAGTGCTCCATTTCAGGGTCACATTCTATAACCTGAATAGGCCCGGGCGTCAGATTCCCGCGAACCTTGACTCCATGCAATTCATTTTTTCTTGCGGCAAGCGCAGCATCAAGAGAATACGGCATAGCGTTATTTGAACCGTAATCTATCCAATCACCTGATTTAACTATTCTGACAGCCTCTTCGGCCGTCTTCAGTTTTTTCTTATATTCAGCCTGATAATCCACCTTATTATGACCCCTTTCAGACATATAAAACGTATATTTACACTCATTATAATACCGGTGAAATAATTGTCAAGAATAGTGCATGCTGAATTAAAACTTCAATTCAAAATTTAATCTCATTTGGCATTTTGAACAAAAAATGAACCCAAGAACTGTCATTATGCCAAATTGAATCCGCGACATCAAAGTGTTAGAATAACATGGTATGAAAATGATTCGGTTCTGAGGTGGAAATCATGCCTGCAAAAAAAATGTACGTCCTTATAGGTAATTACGGCAGCGGGAAAACTGAGCTCGCTTTGAATTTTGCATTCCGTGCAGCGGAACGCGGAGAAAAGACAGAGCTCCTTGACCTCGATATGGTGAATACATACTTCCGTCTGACAGAACCGGGCGTACTAACAAAAATGAAGGAAATCAGGCTCGTTTCTCCAAACTTTGCAACAAACGGAGGAATTGAAACACTATCTTTACCGGCAGAAATGCAGTCAGCATTTGATATGGACTGGGATACGGTTGTATTTGACGTAGGCGGAGACGCCGTAGGAGCAACAGCCCTGGGCCGTTTTCATGAGGACTTTGAAGAGCTCGAAGAAGGTGCTCTCGAAGTCCTTAATGTCGTTAACGTCCGGCGGCCGCTTGCAGGCACAGCCGAAAAAATTATAAGGCTCCAGGAGGAAATGCAAATTCACTCCCGCCTCAAAATATCCGGAATGATAAATAACACAAATCTTGCGCAGGTTTCAGGCCCCGATGAGCTTCGCGACGGATATGAAATCATAAAGAAAGTCTCTGAAGAAACAGGCGTTCCTGTTATGTATACATCAGGGAAAAAAGCACTTCTTGACATATTCCTTTCTGAAGGTCATGACCCGAAATACATCGGAACTCCGCTTGAAATTGACACTTACACTTCAAGAGACTGGGATTCATGGATAAAAACATTATAACAAAATAACGGATATTTTCCGCTGAGCATTCACGCCCCGCGGCTTATATAAAAATATCAAAAATATTTAAATACACGGAAAGAGGTACAATCATGATCAAAGTAATGATCAACGAGCTTGTCTGCAAAGGGTGCGGACTGTGCGTCCGGGCATGCCCGAAGTCCGTTCTCGCTCTTGCAAAGACTAAGCTCAACGCAAAGGGTTATCATCCCGCTGAGGTTGTTAACCAGGAAGCATGCGTTGGCTGCATATCCTGCGCACGGACATGCCCTGACGTTGCAATCAGGATTGAGAAGGACTGAAGGAGGTAAAACAATATGGCACTGACTCTTATGAAAGGCAGCGAAGCTATAGCAGAAGCTGCTATCCGCGCTGGCGCAAGATTCTTCTTCGGTTACCCCATCACTCCGCAGACAGAAATCCCCGAATATATGTCTGCAAGAATGCAGGACCCCGAGATTAACGGATGCTTTCTCCAGGCAGAAAGTGAAATTGCAGCAATCAACATGGTTTACGGAGCTGCAGGAACAGGCGTCCGGGCTATAACATCATCCTCGAGCCCAGGCGTTTCTCTTAAGCAAGAGGGCATCTCCTACTGTGCCGGTGCAAAACTCCCGTGCGTTATCCTGAACGTAATGCGCGGCGGACCGGGTCTTGGAAATATTCAGGCCTCTCAGGGCGATTACTTCCAGGGCACGAAGGGCGGCGGAAACGGAGACTACCACCTCATAACCTATGCTCCCGCTTCAATTCAGGAAGCGATAAACATCATGATGTTTGCTTATGACAAAGCTGAAAAATACAGAGTTCCTGTTCTGTTCCTTGCAGATGGTATTATGTGCCAGATGATGGAACCTGTCGAAATGCCCGAAATGATTGATTATAAGCCCACAAAAGAGGCAAAGCCATGGGCAGCAAACGGATTCACGCCAGGCGATGACCCTGCAACGAAAGCCGTAATCAACTCGGTTTATATTGACACAGATTCTCTGACTGTTCACAACAATGAGCTTCAGGCTGTTTACGCCGAAATCCGCAAAAATGAGGTCATGTTCGAAGAATATCAGACAGCTGATGCGGAATATATCATAACTGCATTCGGAACTGTTGCGCGCATAGGTAAATCGGCAGTTGATATCCTCCGTGAACAGGGTATAAAAGCAGGGCTCTTCCGTCCGATAACAGTATGGCCGTTCCCGTATGATGCTCTCAAAAAATGCGCATGCCAAAATAACGTTAAGGCTGTTCTTGATGTTGAATGCAACGAAGGCCAGATGCTTGAGGATGTTAAGCTTGCAATTGAAGGCGGAAAACCCGTTGACTTCTTCGGTCACTGCGGAAGCCTTATGCCCTCAACAGATGAAATTGTAAATAAGATTAATGAAATTAAGGAGGGTAAATAAATGAGCCAGGTATTATTTGAAAAAACGAAGTACTTATCTGATTTGCCCTTCCATTACTGCCCGGGCTGCAACCATGGTATAATTCACCGTCTTGTTGCAGAATGCTGCGAAGAATCCGGCATGGGCGGGCAGATTATAGGCGTTGCACCCGTAGGCTGTTCGGTATTTGCTTATGATTATTTCAATGTTGATATGTTCGAGGCAGCGCACGGGCGCGCTCCTGCCGTTGCAACAGGCATTAAAAGAGCTTGTCCCGATAAGTTAGTATTTACGTATCAGGGAGACGGCGACCTTGCATCAATCGGCACAGCCGAGATAGTTCACGCCGCTCACCGCGGAGAAAAAATCACAACCATATTCGTAAATAACGCTATTTACGGTATGACGGGCGGCCAGATGGCCCCGACTACGCTCGTCGGTCAGAAAACAACAACTTCCCCGTTCGGCCGCAAAGAGGAGTGGTGCGGTTCTCCTATAAAAATGTCCGAAATGCTCGCAGAAGTTCCAAGCGCTTATTACATTGAGCGCTGCGCCGTAAACAATACTGCAAACATCATAAAGACAAAAAACGCCATAAAGAAAGCATTCAAGTATCAGCTTGAAGGCAAGGGCTTCTGCATGATAGAAGTTCTCTCTGCCTGTCCGACAAACTGGGGCTTAAATCCTGTTGAAGCTATGACGTGGCTTGAAGAAAACATGATTCCATACTATCCTCTCGGCGTTAAGAAAGACAAGGGGGCGGAATAATTATGACTAATCAGTTCATATTTGCAGGCTTCGGCGGCCAAGGCATGCTTCTCATAGGAAAATTCCTCGCCATGGCATGCATGCTTGACGGAAAACACGTTTCCTGGCTCCCCTCATACGGTCCTGAAATGCGCGGAGGTACAGCTAATTGCTCAGTTATCGTATCTGATAAAGAAGTCGCCTCCCCGCTTGTTGACGTTGCTGATGCTATAATTGCTATGAACGAGCCTTCTCTCGACAAATTTGAAGACAAAGTTAGGCCAGGCGGAGTCCTCGTTATAAACAGCTCAATTATCGAAAGAAAATCCGTCCGCGACGACATCAAGGTCATTTACTGCGATGCGGCGCATATAGCTGAAGACGTTGGAAATCCCAAAGGTGCAAACGTCGCCATTCTCGGAGCGCTCATGGCAAACTTTGATATAGTCAGCAATGACAAAATGGCAGAAGCCATAAAGCTTGAACTCGGTGAAAAGAAAATGAAGTTCCTCGAAGGAAACATGAAGGCATACGAGGCAGGCATGGCAGCTGCAAAAAAATAGAACAAACGGTATATATTTGATTTTATAAAAGGAGCGGCCAAAATGCCGCTCCTTTTACTTTGTTTGTTAATAACGCCCGAATATGATATAATTTATTGAAATATATTACGGAGCATAAAAAATGTCAGACAGTATTTACACAAGTGAAAAAATCAAAGAAATCATCGCCGGACAGCGTGAGTTTTTCAAAACCGGAAAAACGCTTGACGTTAACTTCCGCATTGAAGCGCTGAAAAAGCTCAAAAACGCCATAGAAAGTAATGTCCCCGTTCTTGAGGAAGCGCTTATGCTTGACCTCGGCAGATCAAGGACAGAGGCGTATTTCAGCGATATCGGTTCAGTCATATCAGATATAAATGAAACGCTGAAGCATATAAAACAGTGGGCAAAGCCTGAAACGCATTTTTCAGGCATTAAAGCATTTCCGAGTATAACAACAAAGGTTTATAAAATACCTTACGGCGTAACGCTTATTTTTTCTCCATACAACTACCCTGTATTTTTATCATTCTCACCGCTTATCGCATCGCTTGCTGCGGGAAACACAGCTATAGTGAAGGTTAGCTCAAAAACTCCTAACTGCTCTGACGTTATCGCAGAAACTTTAAGAAAAGCGTTTGATGAAAGATATGTTGCAATTATAAAAGGCAATCATGATGTCGCGAACATACTCCTTGAAGAGAGATTTGACAAAATATTTTACACAGGCTCCCCGAAAACGGCAGGCCGCATTCTCTTATCTGCAGCAAAAAATCTGACTCCCGTTGCCCTCGAACTTGGCGGCGAAACAGGGAATTGGGCAATTATCAGAAAAGATGCGGATATTAAGGACGCCGCCCGAAAAATCGCATTTTTCAAAGCGCTGAATGCAGGGCAGATATGCATAAACATAAACCAGATAGCTGTTGCCAAAGAAATAGCGGATGAATTTATTGAGGAACTGAAAAAAGCATTCATATCGCAGCTCGGCCAAAATGCATCAGATAATTCAGAATACCCGCACCTCATAAACAAAGCAGCTTTTGATAAAGCGAAAACTATTATCGGGAATTACAGTGGTAAGCTTGTTTTCGGCGGAGAGGCCAATAAAAAAGACCTGAAAATATCACCCGCTGTTCTTTATCCTGTTGATGTGAGCGATGATATTGTCCAAAGCGAGCTTTTCTCCCCTATTCTACCCGTTATTCCATATAAAGACGCCGAAATCAATTCTATTATTAAAGTAATAGAATCAAGAGAACATCCCCTCGCGCTTTATATATTTACGAAAGACATTAAATGGGCGAAAGCAACACTTTCATCGATGCAGTTCGGCGGAGGCTGCATAAACGAGGTCTGCATGCAAATGATGGCAGGCGGCGTACCCTTTAACGGCTGCGGGCACTCAGGAATGGGCGCATATCACGGTGAATGGGGCTTCAGGGAATTTTCACATCCGTCAACAGTTCTCATAGGAAAAAATCACTTAAATCTTAGTCTCCGCGAACAACCGTATTCCGAAAAGAAGTATAAAATAATAAAATTACTCGAGAAATAAAAAGAGGAGAGCCCAAATGAGCTCTCCTTCAGATACTGATAAAATATTGCTAAAAATCAGATGCTTACGTCCTGCGTTACACGGTACATATACTCATCAATACCCTTTTCCATTTCAAGGGCCTTTGATATATTGAGGTCGCAGATTTTTGAATCACGGTAAACAACAACTCTGTTCGTTTTCCCCTCAAGAAGCTTTAAAACTGCAAAATGCCCCATACGGCTGGCCATAACGCGGTCTCGCGCAGTCGGGCTTCCGCCTCTCTGGATATGGCCTAAAATTGAAACGCGCGTTTCAATCCCCGTTGAATCCTGAATACGCTTTGCTATCTCGTCAGTCTTATGCGTTCCCTCAGCTATGATGATTATAAAGTGACGCTTACCGTTAAACTGACCGCTTCGTATTTTCTCAGCTATATCCTTTTCAAAATCAAACGGATACTCGGGCGTCACAACAGCCGTTGCACCTACGGATAACCCGACGTAAACAGCAAGATGGCCTGCTCCGCGGCCCATAACCTCAACAACTGAGCAGCGCTCATGCGACTGCATCGTATCAGACAGCTTATCAATACATTCAACAGCCGTATTTGCGGCGGTATCAAAACCTATAGAATAGTGCGAACAGGAAATATCATTATCAATAGTTGCAGGTATACCAACGGTATTAACTCCTGTTTCAGAAAGAGCGCGGAGACCGCGAAACGTCCCATCCCCTCCAATAGCGATAAGCCCGTCAATACCTTTATACTTGCACATATCAAAAGCGCGCTTCTGGCCTTCAGGCGTCTTAAACTCATCGCAACGGGCAGTATAAAGCATAGTTCCACCCTTACCGGTGATATTATTAACAGATCTTGCGTTCAATTCCTCCATATCACCGTTAATAAGCCCGTTATAACCCCTGTAAATTCCAACGGGAATAACATCATACTGAATACACGTTCTCACAACCGCTCTTATGGCTGCATTCATCCCGGGGGCGTCACCGCCTGACGTTAAAACACCTATACGGCGAATCTTTTTTATTTCTTTTTCCATACCACCAGCTCCTTTTTACCTATAGAATTATACCAATATATTTCATTAAATACAAGAAAATTGAACTGTCTGAAAAAAGTTTAATTGTTGTTAACAAATTATTTTTTCAATAAATGTAATATTACCATGAGGTGAAAAATATGAAAAAACTTATTTGCACAATACTTGTTTTCTCTATTATTATATCACTCGGCGCCGCGGTATTTGCCGAAGGCTTTGAATGGTACAATGACTATATGAATAAAGACAAAACTTATTCCTATTATTTTAATGACTTAGATCTTACCATCACCATGCCGGAGAACTGGTACAAACAAACATTTGCCGACGGCGCATCAGAGGAGCACGTCCGCTTCATTCACAAGGCAAGCTATGAGGAAGCCCAAAAGGATACTGTCTATTCGGGAGTTCTCTTTTCGCTTTACTGTAAGAAAGATCCTGATCTTGAAAAACTTCCTTCTTATGAAGTTCTCGGTTATACCGATGACGGTATGTGCATTTACGCAATGTTCCCAACAGATTATCAGGGAACACTAAAAACCAGAGATGAATATGACAATCTCTGTGCAGAGGCTGAAGATATAGTAAAAAGCATCACCTTCCCCGGAAGAATTGAATGCGAGGATACCGATGAACCCGCCCCTTCCAAAGCATCATCAAAAGATCCGTTTGCGGGATATACAAAGCTCAAATAACAGAATCTGATTTTTCAGTAGCCCGAAAGTTTATTCTTTCGGGCTTTAATTATACATATTGACGAAAATAATATTATTATTTATAATATAATAAATAAATTTTTGTTCAAAAATACAATTGCAAGAGGTAACAGATATGAAAAAACTTATTTCCTTGCTATGCATAATTCTTGCTGCTCTTATGCTATGCGGCTGCTGCATCAAGCATGACTGGCAGGAAGCAACATGCACCGAACCGAAAACATGCGCAAAATGCGGAAAAACAGAAGGCGAACCTCTCGGGCATCAGGAGGAAGCTGACCCTGCTGTTGACCCCACATGCACAGAGGACGGCCTCACCGAAGGCTCACACTGTCCTGTTTGCGGAGCCATACTTATTGAGCAGGAAGTTGTTCCCGCGCTCGGCCACACTGAAGTAACAGACGAGGGAATAGCAGCAACATGCGTTGAAGACGGCCTGACAGAGGGCATTCACTGCTCCGTATGCGGAGCTATATTAACTCCTCAGGAAGTTGTTCCCGCGCTCGGTCATACCGAGGAAATTGATCCTGCTGTTGATGCAACATGTACAGAAGACGGTCTGACTGAAGGCATCCACTGTCCTGTCTGCGGAACTGTTCTTAAAGAACAGGAAGCTATTCCCGCGCTCGGCCACACTGAAGTAACAGACGAGGGAATAGCGGCAACATGCGTTAAAGACGGCCTGACAGAGGGCATTCACTGCTCCGTATGCGGAGCTATATTAACTCCTCAGGAAGTTATTCCCGCGCTCGGTCATACCGAGGAAATTGACCCTGCTGTTGATGCAACATGTACAGAAGATGGTCTGACCGAAGGCATCCACTGCCCTGTCTGCGGCGCAGTCATGACTCCCCAGGAAGCTATTCCTGCTACGGGCCACGATGAAGTAACTGATAAAGCCATTGACCCTGATTGCCTTAATGATGGCCTGACAGAAGGTATGCACTGCTCAGTCTGCGGCGCTGTTATAAACCCGCAGGAAGACATCCCGGCTCTTGGACATACTATTGTTATTGACGAGAAAATTGAACCGACTTGTACAGATACCGGTCTGACGGAAGGTTCACACTGCTCTGTTTGCGGTACTGTAATAGTTGCACAAGAAGAAATCCCTGCTCTTGGCCATACTGTTGTTATCGACGAAAAAGTCGCTCCAACGTGCACTGAAACCGGCCTTACCGAAGGTAAACACTGCTCTGTTTGCGGAAGAGTCCTTATCTCCCAGAAAGTTATCCATGCTCTCGGTCATACTGAAGTCACTGATGAAAAAATTGCTCCGACGTGCACCGAAACAGGTCTTACAGAGGGCAAACACTGCTCCGTATGCGATGAAGTCCTCATTCCTCAGGAGGTTATCCCAGCGCTTGGGCATAAAGAAGTTATAGATGAAGCCATAGCTCCAACATGTACTGAAACAGGTCTTACAGAGGGCAAACACTGCTCCGTATGCAATGAAGTCCTCATTCCTCAGGAGGTTATCCCAGCGCTTGGACACAAAACATCAAAAGCAAATTATCAGCACGGCGAAATCTGTTCTGTCTGTCATGAAGAGGTCACTGCACCATTGCAGTCAGCATTCGAACGCGAAGGTCTCAAAGACAGAACATTTGACCTATCCTCTGCCCCCGGCCGCAGCTTTGACTTTACTGCGTCCAAGGGAGCCGGCCGCTTCGGGGATCCAAGGCCCGGATCAGTCTTTGCAAACTGGATTTATCCCGAAAACAAAGGCTATTCTGTATTTGCCGAAGATGCATTTTCATTTAAACCTGACATTCCCGATATCCACCCATATCCGATATTTTCCTCATATGAGGACAATCTATTTAATAACATTGACGGTTATGAATGGCGCGGAGCCGAAACATATACGGAATTCGTCGGTGACTATTATTTCGATATAGATTATCTTGATTATTACACTCTCAATCCGCTTATTGATGAAGAAGAATCCGAAGAAACAAGCGTTAACTGCGGTGCAACGTCATGCTCAGACTTCTCCGTAAATTACAACGGCGAGGACTTTGACGATTGCAAAATCATCACAATTAACGAACACAAACTCGGCGGAACAAGACAGTATTCTTTCTTCAGAGTTCCCGACGGATATGATGGCTGCATTATTGCATACATAAATCCCACCGTCGGTGAATCAACAGACGGTAATGTTTACATCAGGGTTAATTGATTAATTTTATATTTAATAGCAAAAAAGACTGCGGAAAATCCGCAGTCTTTTTATAAGCTGACTTATTCTTCACTCATCTGAAGAAGTCTTTTCCGATTCCTTTACGGCAATATCAGACCTCCGTTTCAAAAGAAATGCCGAAACAGCCGTTGAAACAATATAGTAAGCGACAAGCACAATCGGAATTACGGGAGATGCCGATTTTATATTATAACCTGTAAACGTATAAATAAGCATAAGCGGAAGCATCGCCAATAAACTTCCCGCCACATATTTCCCGTACGCAATTTTAACCGTTCCAAGATACAGGCTTCCTATATCATAATTCAAAAGCTGAATAAGCCTGATAAGAAGTGTAAAAATAAACCCGTCACCTATATACAGCTTATCCGCATCATTAATCTTAGGATATTTTTTTTTGAGATCTTCAACAAATCCCGGACCAACTTTTTTCCCAATAAAGAACGGGAGACTTATCATAACAAACATCCCGGCAAGGTTTACAACTATCGCCGCAGGAGACGGGAAAATTATTCCGGAAGCTGCATAAAGAACTCCGGAATAGAAAACTATCGTCAGACTCTTCACTGCAAATGCTGCGATAATGCACAAAGCCGCTAAAAGCATATCCTTTGGAGCAATTGACGCAATTCTCTCAGGTGTTAATTCGTTTTTATATCTTAACAAAAATAAAATCAGTACCGCCCAAAGACAAAAGCCAAAAATCTTCAGCAATTTTAATATAATTTCGCCTATTTTTTCAGAATAAAGTTCTTTAAGGTAAAATCGCGTATACATTATAAGCGCAAGAATAAGAAGCACAATATTAAAGACAATCATAGCATCTACAATGGGCCCGTCAATTGATGAAAAAAAGAACAATATGAACGCCATCGTATAAAGACAAACTGTGCTAATTTTCCCATACCATTTAGAGGAATGCACTTTATCATGCTTTTTTAATGTAACATACCCGAAAGTCCCCTGAACAAGCTCCTTTACAATAATTATCACAATCAAATACCACATTTTCGGGAAACGGATACTTAAACAATAAATTATCGCAATCTGCGTAGCCTTATCTGCAACAGGATCAAGAATTTTTCCAAGATTCGAGCCCATATCAAAATGCCTTGCTATGTATCCGTCAGCAATATCCGTAAGCCCCGAAAAAATAACCAGCCCCGCTGCAAAATAATAATTCTTGCTTACCTTATAACAGTAAACAATCATAGGAATTATCAGAAGACGGAGTATAGATAAGATATTAGGAACTGTAAAAACCTTACCCTTTTCGAAAAGCTTATTAAATGAATTTTTAAACTCCCCATGGGCAAATTCCTGCTGATTGGTAAAGCACGTCCAATATCCCATCGCAGCAACCGGGAATGCCAGAAAAACATCTATAACAGAATGCTGCTTAATTAATACCGTTGAGAGGCAGATAAGGACGCATAGCACAATTGAAAAAGCCCTGCCTGCGTTATTATCAAACGGTTTTAAGTTCCATGCAGTAAATACCAACCCGAATGCTCCGATAACATGCATAGATGGACATGTATTCGTACTCGTATCCAGAAAATAGACAATTTTAAGGATATCCGTAAAAACATTATCCCGTTCAAATGTTTTAGGTCTTAAATTAACCGCACTTGGGAAAATAATAAAACACAAAAAACAGATAACCGAACAGAATATAAAATACCTCAGCATTTTTTCGAATTTATCTTCTGCACACAGAAATGTATAAATTGACAGCAAAAGAATCGACAAATGCCACATAAGATACGGTATTACGAAACTTTCAACAAGCGGAATCATATTATCCCATGCGCACTGGACGATATGATACTCCTTTATAATTCCGGACCTCTCAAGAAACACAAACCCGATAAGATAAACCGGAAAAAACCAAATATATTTTTTTAAATGACTTAATTTTTCTTTCATTACAACCTGTTTTAAATTTAGAATAAAGAAAATTTACTTGCCTGAAAGTAATAAGAAGTTTACAATACTACACAGGTTTGACATTATATCATTTTTTACATTTAAAGAAAAGATTTATTATGAAAGTAAAAAAGACTGCAGCTTTTATTCTTATAATCACTTTACTTCTTTCGCTATTCCCCGCCGTATTTGCCACAGGTGATACGCTGACACGCGAATTCACAGATGACCTTGGAAGAACAGTAATTCTTCCTGAAAAGGTTGAACGTATAGCCCTTTCCGGGACACTTGCTCAATTATACGTTATGCCCCTATGCCAGGAAAAACTCGTTGGTTATGCTTCACAATTTTCTAAAGATGCCGAGAGCTTTTTCCCAAAATCCGTAACAAGTCTTCCATATCTTGGTCGGCTCTATGACGGCAATGGCGGAACTATGGATGCCGAAAGTCTTCTCAGCGTTAATCCGGACGTTATAATCGACATCGGCGAAGCCAAAAAGAATATGGCTGAAGACTTTGATAAGTATTCAGAAATAACTGGTATCCCATATGTTCATATTAATGCAACCGTCCAAACCGCCGCAAACGCTTATCTTCGTCTCGGTGAGCTTACAGGGGATATCGCCAAAGCCCGAAAGCTTTCTGATTGGTGCGAAGAAACATACTCCGAAGTTTGCAGCATCATGAATAAAGTTGATGCGGACAATGTCAGAAAAAGCATACTCTTCTGTCTCGGAAATGACGGACTAAACGTTATTGCAGAAAAATCCTTTCATGCAATGTCAATAAATATTGTTTCAGACAACGCCGCAAAAATAGAAAATCCCGTATCCTCAAATCTTGGCAACACAGTATCTTTTGAGCAAATTATGCTTTGGGATCCGGAAGTAATTATTTTTGGAACGCAGCAGGCTTATGAAACTGCCACGAAAACGAATCAAGACGTCTGGAAGCATCTGAAGAGCATACAAAGCGGGAATTATTACATGATGCCTTCCATTCCCTACGGATGGTTATCAGCCCCACCGTCAGTTCAGCATTATCTCGGCCTTATATGGCTTTGTTCAATCCTATATCCGGATTACTGCACATATAATCTTGAAGAAAAAGTAACCGAATTTTATAGCTTATTTTATAGTTATAATCTGTCTCACGAAGAATACAAAAAAATTCTTGCCGGAAACTGGTATTAAAATACTATTTAGAAAAAGCAAAACATCTCTTTTTCAAAGAGATGTTTTTTATTTTATAACGCAGAAAAATGACTGATAATATATGTTACTGCCATTATAATATATAAAGGGCCAAAACAATATACCATTAAAAGTTCTTCAGATTGAATCTTCTTTTTAAAACCGCCTGTAAGCTCCAAAAGCTCAAACAAATAAGCAAAAGCGCCAAAAATATAACCTATTCCTCTTAAAAGAGCTTCATACTTATGCGGGATAACCGAAGCAATAAAAAGTACAGACGCCGCAATAACGCAGATATTTCTCAAAACAAGAAACTTTTTTCTCACTTTTTTCATATTATCAAAGTTTCCTCCCTACCACCTGATACATCCTTGAATCAGATATCTTAACGGAAATATCAAAATACTTATCCATAATCTTCACCATATCATCCAAGGGCAAAAGATCATTTGAGACATTCTCCGGACAGCAGCTATGGCAGCCATTTATAACCTCAACAGATGCCCCGTGCGCAATAGAAAGAACACCGCCGCATTTTAAGAACCTCGAAAGGTGAGATATAAGAGCTTCAGCATCTTCAAAGTGCGGAATTGCATTATATATCATTATACAGTCAAACTCTCTGCCGAAATCACAGATATTGGCATCTCCACATATAGCATTAACCTCAGGAAACTTCCCGGAAAGCCTTTCAATCATCTTCGGCGACAAATCAACCGCCGTGATATCCGAAACACCGTTTTCAATATAATACGGAATCAAAATACCCGTACCTGATGCAACATCCAGAACAGACATTCCTTTATTAATTCCGCAGTTACCGAGAATATCAGCCATCACTGAATCGTCAATCTCCTGCACGGAATCCCATCTCTCTGCAAGCGAATCAAAAAAATCAATTATTCTGCTGTTATCCAACATCTCCGAACATATCCCACTCTTAAAAATTTCAGTATATTTTAACATATACTCTTTTAAATTACCATGAAAATATCTTAAAAAAAGAAAAGACAAATTCGACAGTTTGTGCTAAAATGTTAGTATCTCATGATGCGATAATCTTTTTTCGGAGGTCTCTATGAAATACATAGGAATAGATTTGGGAACTTCCGCTGTCAAGCTACTGCTTGTCGACGGAAACGGCGCGATTCTTAATTCCGTAACTAACGAATATCCCCTCATATTCCCCCATCCCGGCTGGTCCGAGCAGAAGCCCGAAGAATGGTGGACGGCGGTTAAAAGCGGAATCAAAGATCTGCTGAAGGGCACGGACGCATCGGATATCGCCGGAATTGGCGCAGGCGGCCAGATGCACGGGCTTGTTATTCTTGATGAAAATGACGCCGTTATAAGGCCCGCAATTTTATGGAATGACGGCCGAACCTCAAAAGAGGTTGACTATCTTAACAACGAAATCGGAAAGGATAAGCTCTCTGAGCTTACCGCGAACATAGCATTTGCCGGCTTCACGGCCCCGAAACTTCTGTGGGTTAAGGCAAATGAACCCGAGAACTTTGCGAAAATTGAAAAAATCATGCTCCCGAAGGACTATATAAATTATCTCCTCACTGGCGTTCACTCATGCGATTATTCGGATGCATCAGGCATGCTGCTTCTTGACGTTAAGAACAAGAAGTGGTCCAAGGAAATGCTCGATATCTGCTCCGTTAAGGAATCGCAGATGCCGAAGCTTTTCGAAAGCTACGAGGTTATAGGAACTGTTAAAGATGAGCTTGCAAAAGAGCTCGGTCTGCCTTCAGGCGTCAAAGTTGTCGGAGGCGCAGGAGACAATGCCGCAGCAGCCGTCGGAACAGGAACCGTCGGAGAAGGGGCATGCAATATATCCCTCGGCACTTCAGGAACCGTATTCATCTCTTCGGATAAATTCGGAGTTGACCCGAACAATGCCCTGCATTCATTTGACCATGCAAACGGGAAGTACCACCTCATGGCATGCATGCTGTCAGCCGCATCCTGCAACAAATGGTTCTGCGACGATATTCTTAAGACGACAGATTACGCAGGCGAGCAGAAGGATATCACGGATGACGATTTAGGAAACAACACCGTCTTCTTCCTCCCCTATCTCATGGGAGAGAGAAGCCCGATTAACGATACCGATGCCCGCGCAACATTCACGGGAATGACCATGGACTGCACGAGAAAGGATATGCTTCTTGCGGTTCTTGAAGGCGTTGCCTTTGCTATCCGCGATTCCTTCGAGGTTGCGAAATCCCTCGGCATCGATATAAAAAGATCAAATCTCTGCGGCGGCGGAGCAAAATCCCCGCTCTGGAAAAAGATCTTTGCAAACGTACTCAATATAACTCTTGACTCCCCTAAATCCGAAGAAGGCCCCGGCTACGGCGGAGCAATGCTTGCAATGGTCGGCTGCGGAGAATATAAAACGGTTGAGGACTGCGCAAAAGCTCTCGTTTCAGTAACCTCTTCAGTTGAGTCCGACCCGGAAATCGCGGCAAGGTACGAGAAAAAGTACCAGGCATTCAAGGAAATCTACCCGGCTTTGAAACCGGTTTTTAAAAAACTCTGATATAAGAAAGGACAAGCAAATGAAATTCTATTCAGTATATGATAAGGAATTCGCTCCCTACGGCAAGATTCTCGAAGGATATGACTTAAAAGACCTCCTCGCCGCTATGGAAAAAATTCCTATGCCTGAGTCCGGAACAGCTTACGAACCCGGTATCGCATCTCTCGAAGCAAACCCTGTTTTCCGCCAGTTCGCAACGCGCGCTTACGGCGGAATGCCCATTCAGCTCGGTATGTGCTGGGGTTACAACACAAAGCTCAACTGCCTTGAATATCACAAGGATTCCGAGATAAACATCGGAACTGAGGAATTCGTTCTTCTCCTCGCAAAGGAAGATGAAATTATTGACGGCGTTCTTGACACATCATGTGTCAAGGCATTCAAGGCTCCGGCAGGAGTTGCGGTTGAAGTTTACGCAACATCCCTCCACTATGCCCCCTGCCATACGGATGCAAAGAAAGGCTTCAGAACAGCCGTTGTTCTCCCCAAGACGACGAACACCTACATGCCCATTATTGAAAAAGCAAATCGTGAAGACAAGATGCTTTGGGCCCGCAATAAGTGGCTCCTTGCCCATCCCGATTCTTCAGAAGCCGCTCAGGGTGCATACGTCGGATTAAAGGGCGAGAATATTGATATCGCATAATTTATTTTAAATTATAAATAATCTAAAAGGAGAAATATCATGGAAAATATCCCTGAGGTCAAATTAGGCTTAATAGCCGTTTCGCGTGACTGCTTTATCATCAGCTTATCAGAAGCAAGACGCGCAGCAATAGTCAAGGCATTTGACTGCAAGTGCCTTTACGAATGCAAAGTAACAGTTGAAAACGAGCTCGACATGCTCAAGGCTGTTGAGGACGTCAAGAAGGCCGGCTGCAATGCCCTGGCTGTATTCCTCGGAAACTTCGGTCCTGAGACTCCCGAAACGCTCATCGCAAAGAACTTTGACGGCCCCGTAATGTACTTTGCAGCTGCCGAAGGCGACGGCGACTTAATCAACGGCCGCGGCGATGCTTACTGCGGCATGCTCAACTGCTCTTACAACCTCGGAATGCGTCATCTCAAGGCTTATATCCCCTCTTACCCCGTTTACACGGCAGAGGAAGCAGCAGCCGAGATGAAGAAATTCATCCCCATTGCCCGCGCAATCATCGGGCTTCAGAACCTGAAGATAATCACCTTCGGCCCCCGTCCGCAGGACTTCTTCGCGTGCAATGCTCCCATTAAGGGCCTCTATGAATTAGGCGTAGAGATTGAAGAGAACTCCGAGCTTGACCTTCTCGTTTCCTACAATGCCCATAAGGGCGACAAGAGAATCCCCGAAGTCTGCGAAGACATGAAGAAGGAAATGGGCGAAGGCAAGTACTATCCCGAGCTTCTCGAGCGTATGGCTCAGTTCGAACTCACGCTTCTTGACTGGGCTGAGAACCACAAGGGCGCAAGAAAGTACGTCTGCTTTGCAGACAAGTGCTGGCCGGCATTCCCTGAGCAGTTCGGCTTTGAGCCCTGCTACGTAAATTCCCGCCTTGCTTCCCGCGGCATCCCCGTATCCTGCGAGGTTGATATTTACGGCGCACTTTCAGAGTACATCGGCGCATGCATCTCCAAGGATGCTGTTACGCTTCTCGATATCAACAACTCCGTTCCCGCATCTCTTTACGAAAAGGAAATCAAGGGCAAGTTCGATTATACTCTTACCGATACATTCATGGGTTTCCACTGCGGAAATACGCCATCCTGCAAAATGTGCGCAGACAGAGCTGTCAAGTATCAGCTCATCCAGCACCGTCTCCTCGAGCCGAAGGGCTCCGAGCCTGACTTCACCCGCGGAACTCTCGAAGGCGACATCGCAGCCTCCGATATCACGTTCTACCGTCTGCAGTGCGACAGCGAAGGAACGCTCCGCGCTTACATCGCTGAAGGCGAAGTTCTCCCCGTTGCAACGGGAAGCTTTGGCGGCATAGGCGTCTTTGCAATCCCCGAGATGGGCAGATTCTACCGCCATGTTCTCATCCAGAAGAGATATCCGCACCACGGCGCAGTTGCATTCGGCCACTATGGCGCTGCTCTCTTCGAAGTATTCAAGTACTTCGGCGTATGCGACGTTGCATACAACCAGCCGAAATCACTTCCTTACTGCACTGAAAATCCGTTTACTCTTTAATAAATCAAACATAAATTTAAGCGGCGTAAATTATTACGCCGCTTGATTTTAAAAAGGAGAAAATATGATTTACAAATCAGACGAACTTGAAAATGCGGCCCTTCTTGACTGCGCTCAGGCTATGGCTGCAGCAGCGAGAACCGCTCCGAAAGCCAAAGGAATTGATAACACAGTAACACTCGTTTTAACCGGTGAAGATAAAGATAAGCTTGCCGACGAAATGGAGAAGTACGACGAAGCAGTTAACGGGCCTTCCCGTTCCTTCATCACGCGCGATGCAAACTGCGTCAGAAAAAGCGGAGCTGTCATTCTTATAGGCTTTAAAAAGTTCTATTACGGGCTTAACTGCGGTTACTGCGGCAAAGCAAGCTGCGAAGAGGCAAAAGCGGCAAACGTCTGCTGCTGCTTCGGAACAATTGACCTCGGCATCGCTGTAGGCTCAGCAGTTTCAACAGCTCAGGATATGAAGGTCGACAGCCGCGTAATGTTCACGATTGGCAAGGTAGCTGCAACATTAAAATACGTTGACGATGATGTTCTCTTCCTCGGAATTCCCCTCTCGGTTTCCGGAAAGAGTCCGTTCTTCGACAGAAAGTAAGCATCACCTATTTCTTTAAAAATTATACACAGCAAAAGCGGAGGCAATCTGCCTCCGCTTTTGCTA
>R21__coassemble_360_pt1 | contig 38110 bp, 32 predicted proteins | sample R21__metabat2_high_PE_032 | metagenome-assembled genome bin R21
CCTTTTTAATTTATGACTATTTTTTATTGAGTATTAAAAAAGACTTTCCTTAATCAGGGAAAGTCTTTTTATTAATTGTCAATTAGAATATTTCCAAAATATTTTTCTTTTTCCTGGTCAGTAAGCTTTAAAATTGAACTTATTCTTTCAACACAGAATTTCTCATAATCATTATTAGTGATAAATGCTTTCAGTTCATCTACTCTTGTATAGAATCCGCTGACGGTCAAATTCCATCTATCTCTTTCCCTGGGAATTTCCGGTTCAATTATAGCAACATTTCCACCCCGTCAGATTAACTGCTTCAGAGGAATTGTTATAAAGCTCAATATAGTTTGGATATACTGTATTTCCGTTTGAATCTTTAACGGAATATGCTCCGCGGTTTTTTATCATAACTTCAGATATAGAGATAATATAGCTGTCATTTATATCTGCAGCATAAGAAATTGGAATCAGCGAAGGCTGAATATTAGCCTTCGCTGATTCTGTCAGCGCAATTACGCTGAAAAATAATACTATTGATAAAAGTGCAAATAATTTCTTCACAAATATTTATGCAAGTGCGGCGGTGATAATGCTCATCTGGTAAACTTCCTCGGCGTCGCATCCGCGGGAGAGGTCATTAATAGGAGCATTGAGGCCCTGAAGAATCGGGCCGTAAGCAGCAAATCCGCCAAGACGCTGAGCAATCTTATATCCGATATTTCCGCTCTGAATTTCAGGGAAAATAAAGGTATTTGCATAACCTGCAACCTTTGAGCCGGGGAACTTCAGCTGGCCGACCGTCGGAGAAACAGCTGCATCAAACTGCATTTCGCCGTCAAGATCAAGCTCTGGAGCTTTTTCTTTTGCAATAGCTGTTGCATTGCGGACGAGGTCAACGTTAACGCCTTTTCCTGAGCCCTTAGTTGAGTAGGAAAGCATAGCGACCTTCGGATCCATTCCGAAAACTTTTGCTGTTTTAGCTGTTTCAATTGCAACCTCTGCAAGCTGGTCAGCAGCGGTGAGAACCACGTTGCCTTCTTTATCCTTCTTATCTTCATAAGAGATGTTTATTGCGCAGTCGCCCATGCAGAGCATCTCGTCATTCCTGACAAGAATAAAGCATGAAGAAACAAGGTTTGCGCCTTTCTTCGTCTTAACAATCTGAAGAGCCGGACGGACGGTATCGGCGGTTGAATATGTTGCTCCGCCGAGAAGAGCATCTGCAACGCCCATTTTAACAAGCATTGTTCCGAAATAATTTCCTTTGGAAAGTGCTTCGCGGCACTCATCCTCGGTCATTTTGCCTTTTCTTAACTCGAACATGGTTTTAACCATATTATCCATATCGGGATACGTCTTTGGGTCAAGAATTTCAAGACCTTCGATATCAAAACCGCATTCCTTTGCCTTGCCTTTAACTACGTCAACTTCACCGACGAGCACCGGCGTTAAAAAACCTTCCTTCTTAAGGCGGGATGCAGCCTCGAGTATTCTTGCATCATGGCCCTCTGTAAAGACGATTTTTCTGGGGTTCTGCTTAAGAACCTCTATAAGATTTTCAAACATTAAATTTTCCTCCGAAAATATTATTTTTTCATCCTTATATACTCTATCACTTAGTGCGATTATTTTCAAGAAAAGATATTTACATTGATAATTTTCAAAGTTATAATACTTAAAAAGTAAACATAAAGGGATTTAAATTTATGTCTCAGAAGAATATAAGAAATTTTTCTATAATAGCGCATATTGACCACGGAAAGTCTACTCTTTCGGACCGTCTTATTGAAAAATGCGGTGCAGTAGAGGAGCGCATAATGGAGGACCAGATTTTAGATGATATGGACCTCGAAAAGGAGCGCGGAATAACAATAAAGGCGAGAGCTGTCGGCCTCAATTATAAAGCGGGGGACGGGCAGGTCTATACTCTTAACCTTATTGATACTCCGGGCCATGTTGACTTCAATTATGAAGTATCAAGGTCTCTGGCCGCCTGCGAGGGCGCGTTGCTGGTTGTTGACGCATCGCAGGGCGTTGAAGCGCAGACGTTATCTAATACGTATCTTGCAATGGATAATGACCTTGAAATCCTGCCTGTTATAAATAAAATCGATCTTCCTGCGGCAGACCCACAGGCCGTAAAGGATGAGATAGAAGAGATTATCGGAATTCCCGCTCAAAGCTCTCCTGAGATTTCTGCTAAAGCAGGTATAAATATAGATGCCGTATTTGATGAAATAATTAACGGCATTCCCGCGCCTGTTGGCGATGAAAACGCTCCATTAAAGGCGTTGATTTTTGATTCCCAGTATGATAATTACAGAGGCGTTATTGTTTTTATGCGCCTTTTTGAAGGGCAGATAAGAAAGGATGATGAAGTCCTTCTGATGTCTACGGGTGCAACGTATAAGGTCGTTGAAGTCGGGCATCTGCGCCCGATAGGCTTTGACCCGTGCGACAGGCTTTCAGCAGGTGATGTCGGTTATTTTACCGCATCTATAAAAAATGTTGCTGATACAACCGTCGGAGATACCGTCACGCTTCTTAATAATCCAACGGCTGAGCCGCTTCCCGGCTACAGGCCTGCAAGGCCTATGGTTTACTGCGGAATATATACTGAGGACGGTTCTAAATATCCCGACCTCCGCGATGCTCTTGAGAAGCTTAAATTGAACGATGCATCGCTTTCATTTGAGCCTGAAAGCTCAGTCGCATTGGGGTTTGGCTTCAGATGCGGTTTTCTCGGTATGCTTCATATGGAAATCATTCAGGAGCGCCTTGAGCGTGAATTCGATTTGGACCTCGTAACAACGCTTCCGTCTGTTATTTACAAGGTTATAAAAACTGACGGCTCAGAGGTGATGGTTGACAATCCTCATAATTATCCGGATGTCGCATCTATTTCAGAGGCTTATGAGCCGTATATGAAGGTCAGCATCATAACGCCGTCTGAATTTGTCGGAAATATAATGCCGCTCTGTCAGGACAGGCGCGGCGAATATAAGGATATGCAGTATCTGGATAAGCGTCTTGTTGAGCTCCGTTATGAAATGCCCTTAAATGAGATAATATACGATTTCTTCGATACTTTAAAAGCCAGAACAAAAGGCTATGCGAGCCTTGATTATGAGCTTTCGGAATATAAAACCTCTGACCTCGTCAAGGTTGATATGCTTCTGAACGGCGATCAGGTTGATGCGCTGAGCTTTATTGCTCACCGCGATAAAGCTTACGGCCGTGCAAGAAAGCTCTGCGAAAAGCTTAAGGACAATATTCCCCGTCAGCTTTTCGAGGTTCCGATTCAGGCTGCAATAGGCGGTAAAATAATTGCCCGCGAAACGGTCAAGGCTCTTAGAAAAGATGTTTTAGCCAAGTGCTACGGGGGAGATATAACGCGTAAAAAGAAGCTTCTTGAAAAGCAGAAGGAAGGTAAAAAGAAGATGCGTCAGTTAGGAACAGTTCAAATTCCTACGGAGGCGTTTTTAGCTGTACTGAAGCTTGATGAATAACAAGAATTTATGTTGAATTAGCTTATCAAAAAGCGTATAATATTTAAGGTCTTTTTTAAGGCATATAATTGTTAGAAAATATATTTTTTATAAAAGGAGTTTTATCATGGCATTAGTAACAACAAAAGAGATGTTTGCAAAAGCTTATGACGGCGGTTATGCAGTAGGTGCATTCAACGTCAACAACATGGAAATTGTTCAGGGAATCACGGAAGCAGCAGGGGAGCTTAAGAGCCCTGTTATTCTTCAGGTTTCCAAGGGTGCCCGTGCATATGCAAATCATACTTATCTCGTAAAGCTCGTTGAAGCTGCAATTATTGAGAATCCCGATATTCCTATCGCTCTTCATCTCGATCACGGCGATTCATATGAGCTCTGCAAGAGCTGCATTGACGGCGGTTTCACCTCCGTTATGATTGATGCTTCATCCAAATCTTTTGAAGAGAACATTGCTTTAACGAAGCAGGTTGTAGAATATGCCCATGATCACGGTGTAGTTGTTGAAGCTGAGCTTGGAACGCTCGCAGGCGTTGAAGATGAAGTCAGCGTTGAGTCCGGCAAGGAATCATACACGCGCCCTGAAGAGGTTGAAGAGTTTGTTTCAAGAACCGGCTGCGATTCTCTTGCAATTGCTATCGGAACTTCTCACGGTGCATATAAGTTCACTCCTGCCCAGTGCACGCGTAATGCTGACGGCGTCCTTGTTCCTCCTCCGCTTCGTTTTGATGTTCTTGAAGAGTGCATTAAGCGTCTTCCCGGATTCCCGATTGTTCTGCACGGTTCTTCATCCGTTCCTCAGGAATTTGTTAAGATGGTTAATGATTTCGGCGGAGCAATGCCTGATGCAGTAGGTATTCCTGAAGATCAGCTCAGAAAGGCTGCTAAGCTTGCCGTCTGCAAGATTAATATAGACTCTGACCTCCGCTTAGCTATGACAGGAACTATCCGCAAGTATTTCGCCGAGCATCCTGATCACTTTGACCCCAGGCAGTATCTCAAGCCTGCCCGTGCAGCAGTTAAGGGAATTGTTGCTCATAAGATTGTTAACGTTCTCGGGTCTGACGGTAAGGCATAATATACAGGCACTCTGATTTTTAATATTCGAGAGGATAGTTATGAAAAAGGGGAATTCCTTCTTTGTAAAAATGGATCCTCCGAAAAAAAGAAGCAAATTATACACTGAAGCAGAAAAGAAATCCAAGCCTGAAAAGCACGATGAATCGTACGTCCAGTCAGTTTCCTGGCAGGAGCTTATCGATGCGGATATCAATTCAGTAAAGGCTGTGGATAAAAAACCTGAAGAGGCAGTTTCAAGCGCACCTGTTATTGAGCATAAGCGTGCGCCTGTTGAAGAAATTGAATACGAATATGAGCCTAAATCCGGCAGACGTGAAAGAAAGGTTGTCATATCTCCGTCATTCAGGAAAACATTTTTGCTTATAAGGCTGGCAGCGGCATCTATTATGTTCGCTGCCGCTGTTTTATCAAACGGCGCTTCTTTTCGTTCGGAACTGTTTTTTATAGCGGCTGCTGTAATTGCCGGCTTTGATATTATTAATGATGCCGTATTTTCAATTATAGCAGGGGATATATTAAACTCATCCGTCATAATTCTGGTAGTTGATATAGTCGCTTTTGTTTTGAGATATTATACTGAAGGCGCAGCTGTTATCATTCTTTATCAGGTCGGGCTGAGGCTTATTGATATTCTGATGGATTATACGTCCGAGCAGGCAGTAAGTCTTATTGACAGCCGCGATAAGCTTACGCTTGATATAGTTAATCATCAGCTTGAATTTGACGGAACCGATTATCTGAAAAGCTCCCAGATTTTAAGGCGGAGCATAACGCTTATTTTATCTATAGGAATTTTCCTGGCAATTGCTTTTGCAATTATTGTTCCGCTCGTATCATATTATCAGTTCAGAGCTGCAATTCACAGAGCATTATGCGTTATTCTTCTTTGCACGCCTCTTTCAATTCTCGCGTCCAGCGAAGCAGTTGCTCTTTTTGCTTACTGCGCATCAGCAGCTGAGGGAGTGATTTTTCAAAGTGCACTGACTCTTGAGGAGCTGAGTAATTCAAAGCTTCTTATTATCGATAAATCAGGTATTTTTGATAAGAGAAAGCCTGAAATAGTGTTAAGCCATTCAGATGCTCTTGATGAAAAGGTATTTAATAATCTTTTATATCATATTCTTTATAATTCAAAAAGCAATGTTGCGGAGGCTTTCCTTGAAAAGCATCTTTTTGATTATGATGAGAATATAGTTTCTGATTTTACTGAGTATCCTGACGGCATAACAGCCGTAATCAATAAAATGCCGATTCTTTTCGGGCGGCGTTCATTTATTGAAAATCACGGCTGCAAGGTAGGGGATTTGTCATTCGAAGAAGCCGGTATATGCTATTATTTATATGTCTCAGGGAAATACGGCGGCATAGTAGTCATTTCTTCTGATGAAGCGAACGATATTTCTCAGGTTCTTTTTAAGCTCCGTTCGCTCGGAATTAACAAAATAGTGCTCGTAACTGATGAAACTCCGTCAAAAGTTCAGGATATTGCTGAAATTAACGGTTTTGACGAGGTTTATGCCGATATTAGTTCGGATAATAAGAAGGATGTCATAACTGAGCTGTCGCAATCGTTCAGATACAGGTCGTTGGTTCTGACTTCCGATGAGGATTTAACTGCCGAAAGCTATCAGACGCTGATTTTAGTCGGTGATAATATAGATTATGCAGATGCTGCAATTGTAAATCAGCGTTTGTCCGGTTTGCCGCTGGCTTTCAACCTAAGCTCAAAAATTTCAAAAACTGTTTTTTCCAATGCAATTATCTCATTTATTATTAAAGCTATTTTAATATTTCTGAGCTTAACAGGAAGCATTAATTTATGGATGGCAATTGCAGGGGATATAATCGGAGCATTAATTACAATTGCAATATCAAAACGTATAATTGATAAACCGATGTTCAATACGTTATTTTCAAAATACAATTAACAGTAAGAAAAAGCAGATTATGTCTGCTTTTTTTGCTTTAATAATATGGGGAAGGGTTGACATATTATTTATATGTGATATAATGAGAAACAGAGTTTGGTTCGCATAATACAAATTAAACGAACTTCAAAGGGGAGTTTTTAATGAATCTTGACATGATAAACGATATCCCGGATATTCTGATGGAATTCCTTGAATATCATTCAACTGTCCGCGGCCACAGCGATAAAACTGTTGAAGGCTATTATCATGATTTAAAAATACTTTTCCGTTATCTGAAACTTCGGCGCAGGCTCGTTCCTTCAGACACTCCTTTTAATGAAATTGACATAACTGACGTTGACCTTGATTTCATTAAAGCAATCAGAATTGAAGAGCTTTACAGATACCAGTCTTTTTCTCCTGAAATGATGAATTCAAATCAGTCTCTCTCAGCTGCATCCAGATGCCGCAGAACGTCGTCAGTTAAATCGTTCTTTAATTATTTAACGCTTAAGAGGCATCTGCTTGATTATAACGTCTGCCAGGAGCTTGATATGCCGAAGCGTCAGCAATCTCTTCCAAGGTATCTTGAAGAGTCTGACTGCGAAAAGCTTCTCAATGCCTGCAGCGGTCCTTATATGTACAGAGACTATTGCATTCTGATGCTGTTCATGAGCTGCGGCTTCAGAATTTCAGAACTCGTTAATATAGACCTTCCTGATATATATGAAGATCATATTAGAGTTCTCGGTAAAGGCAATAAAGAACGTATTGTATATTTCGGTGAAGGATGCCGCGAAGCGATTGACGATTATCTGTCAGTCAGAGATAACGGAAAGATTGACCCTAAGGATTCAAAAGCGCTTTTTATTTCACGCGATAATAAGCGGATATCAGTCCGCGGCGTAGAAAAAATGGTTGATAAAAAGCTTAAACAGGCAGGCCTTGATGCAACGCGCTTCTCCCCTCATAAGCTTCGCCACACCGCCGCAACGCTTATGCTTAAAAACGGAGTTGATACGCGCGCCCTTCAGGAGGTTTTGGGGCATTCAAATCTCTCCACAACTCAGATTTACACGCATATTGATAATTCTGCCCTTCATGAAGCCGCTATGGCCAATCCTATAGGCCGGAGAAAGAAAAATAAGGATTAAATATATCTGAAAAGATAGAAAATATAAGAGTCTCCTATTTGTCAAAACATTAACAATTAGAAGACTCTTTTTTTATATATTTATTGATTGTATTTACTATATGAAAATACTATTTAACAACTGTTTTTATTGCATCATAAATGTTTTTAACGTGGATAAGCTCAAGGTCAGGAAACTTTTTTATCTCCCCTCTTATATAATATGGAATAACGCATCGCTTAAAGCCAAGTCTGGATATTTCGGATAATCTCTGATTGAGAGAGTTTACGGACCTTACTTCACCTGATAATCCGACTTCTCCGAGAGCCGCCAAATCCTTCCCAAGCGGCCTGTCAAGATAGCTTGAGCATATCGCAAGAACTGTTGCTAAGTCTGCTGCCGGTTCATCAAGCGTCAGACCTCCGATTACATTAATGTAAGCATCGCATGAGTTAACGGCAATTCCTCCGCGTTTTTCAGTGACGGCAAGCAGCATTGCGGCGCGGTTATAATCAATTCCGTTGCACCGCCTTGAAGGATTATATGTGCTTGGAGAAATAAGAGCCTGAACCTCCGCAAGAAGAGGTCTTGACCCTTCCATAATGCACGTTACGCATGTTCCGGGAGAGTTTTCAGGCCTTCCCGATAAAAGCATTTCAGAGGGATTGTCAACGCATTTAAGCCCCTCTTCATTCATTTCAAAAACGCCGATTTCGTTTGTTGAGCCGAATCTGTTCTTAACTGCCCGCAAAAGCCTGAAGGACGTGTTTGATTCACCTTCAAAGTATAAAACGCAGTCCACCATGTGTTCAAGAACCTTCGGCCCTGCAATGCTTCCCTCTTTGTTGATATGCCCGACTATGAATACAGTAATCCCCTGTTCCTTTGCAAGGCGCATAATCTTCATAGTGCAGTCCCGGACCTGCGAGATACTTCCGGGGGCGGAATCATTGTCGTAATCAGATATCGTCTGAATAGAGTCAATTATAACAATATCGGGATTAACTTCATTTACGGCTGTTATAACGGAATTTAAATCAGTTTCGGCATAAACCGTTATATTAGCTGAATTAACCTTAAGCCTGTCAGCTCTAAGCTTAAGCTGGCGCTCCGATTCTTCACCCGTAACGTAAAGAATCTTAAGCTCTTCATTAATATTTCCGCACATCTGAAGAAGAATCGTGGATTTTCCTATTCCCGGAGCTCCTCCAACGAGAACAACCGAGCCGATAACGGCTCCGCCTCCCAAAACCCTGTTAAGCTCAGATATCCCTGTTGAGAATCTGATTTCAGCAGTTGCTTCAAGCTCATTCAGGGCAATAGGCTTACTGTCGCTAAGCCTTTTTGAAGATGAACCTTTTGCTTTTTTAGCGTCATCGATATTAATTTCTTTTAACGTGTTCCATGCTCCGCATTTCGGGCATTTCCCTGCCCAGTTGGAAGTTTCGTTTCCGCAGTCAGAGCAGACAAAAACAGTTTTTGATTTAGCCATGTCTTAACCTCATTGAATCAAGCTGATTAATTATCATTTTATAAAAAGAGCTGTCTTTTGATTTAAGTTTCTTCGATAGCCTCGCTTCAAAGCTGTCTATAATATCAGAAAAATACTCCGAGTCCCGGATATTTTCATACTGCCCCGTGAAAAGCTCTGCATCTGTCAGACTGATATTTTTGTTCATCAGTGAACCGATAAAAACGCCTGTATATTTAACGGACAGTATCTGAAACAGTTTTCCGTTTTCCCGGACTATAATTTCCTTATTAATTTTCCATCCGTTATTAATAAGATAATACCGCAGTATTTCGGGCTTCGTCATCGGCTGAAGAATAAGCTTTATATCCGACCTCTCAAGAAATGCGCAGTCATCTATTATTTTTGCTATAAGATCTCCGCCCATTCCGCAGATAATAACAGTATCGGCATCCTTTTTGCGGAAGCCTTTAAGCCCGTCAGTTATCCTGAATTCTATTCTATCGGAAACGTTTTCGTTTTCTGCATTCAAAATGGCCGCCTTAAGAGGCAGTTCATTTATGTCGGATGCAAATATTTTCCCTGTATAGCCGCTTTTTGCAAGCTTAACAGGAATATAGCCGTGATCAGTTCCAACGTCTATTATTCCCCTGCCGTTTTCTATCAGATTATATATAGTGTCAAGTCTTCTTGTCATATAATAAAATAAGCCGGAGCAAGTCCGGCTGATTAAGGTTAAAAATTAAAGAGCTGCAAGATATGCGTTAAGCTCGGCAACGAACTCATCAGGATCAACACCGTGAACAGCGCATGCCTGCTCAACGTTCTCGCCGGAAGCTAATGCGCAACCCATGCAGTGCATTCCGATTGCCTGAAATGCAGGCATTGCCTCGGGGCAATTCTCGATAATTTCAGCTAAGGATGTATCCTTTTTGATTTCAATCATGATTCTCTTTCCTTTCAGTTAATTGCATAGCAATAGGGCGCAAGTTCATTGCGCCCCATTGACTTAACAGAGCTTATATCTTTTAAGCCTGCTGCTCCCTCATTTTTGCAAAGCACTCGCTGCAGTAAACAGGACGGTCAGACTTCGGCTCGAACGGAACCTTTGCCTCTCCGCCGCAAGCTGCACAAACAGCTGTAAAGTACTCGCGAGGTCCGCGTGCTGCATTCTTGCGTGCGTCTCTGCATGCCTTGCAGCGCTGGGGCTCATTCTGGAATCCGCGCTCTGCGTAGAATTCCTGCTCGCCGGCTGTGAATACGAACTCGTTTCCGCATTCCTTGCAAATTAAGGTCTTGTCTTCGTACATTGTAGATCCTCTCTTTTGATACGCGCCAATTGGCTAAATTTATATATGCTCACAGCGCGGACTAAACGCTGGTATCGCCACATTATGATTTCTGGCCTAAAGCTTTCTTTGCCTTGACCTTTATTCTCTGAACTGCATTATAGACGGAATCTATAGGCTTGTTCGTGAGCTTAGCTATTTCCTGATGAGGAACACCCTTTAAGTAAAGCTTAAGAACCTCTTTTTCATATCTGGAAAGATTCTTATATATTACATTCAGAAGCTCTTTATATGATGAATTGTTGATATATTCCGTTTCAGGATTATTATCCGGGTCCGAAGGCATATATTCCTCCTCATTTTCATCAATAAGGAGATATTCCCTGTATCTGTTTAACGTTATCGTATCTCTGAGGCGGTTATTTATGCACGCTTCGGCATACGTGTTAAACGACACATCCCTGGATTCATCAAAGGTTCTTATCGCATTGAGAAGGCCGATCATGCCCTCCTGAAAAAGATCGTCATTATCTCCGCCTAAAAGAAAATAGCGGCGGGAGCAGATTTCAACCTTTTTCATGTATTCGCGGATTAATTCATCTTCTAAATTAAAAATATCTGGCATATTAACATTTCCATCTAAAAATACACGTTAATTATACAGTAAAAGAATTATTTGTCAATAATTATTATATAAATATTAATTAATAAAATAAAATAACGGCTATCAGAAATAATAGCCGTTATTACAGCACCCCTGGCGCGACTCGAACGCACTACATTCCGCTTAGGAGGCGGACCCTCTATCCTGGTGAGGTACAGGGGCAAGCTTAGATATAATAACTCAATTGAAAAAATGTGTCAATTGATTATTTCTGATTTTTAATCTTTGCCTTTATTGCATTAAACGTGCTGTCGGATATAACGTGTTCTATCCTGCATGCGTCCTCCGCGGCGGCAGTTTCATTAACTCCTAACAGTATCAGGCATTTCGTCAGAACCTCGTGGCGCTCATATATTTTCTCAGCAATCTCATGGCCTGTTTTCGTAAGAGTTATCGCGCCGTCGGGAGCTACGGATATATACTTCTGAGAGTTTAAAAGATTTACGGCTCTTGATACGCTCGGCTTTGAAAAGCCCATATGGCGGCTTATATCAATTGACCTGACCTTATCGCTTTGCATTGATAAGATAAGAATCGTTTCAAGATACATCTCTCCTGATTCCTGAAGAGTCATATTTCCCCCTCCTTGAATTTCTCTATAAAATCATCCCGTGAATAATTCCTGTTAATATATGAAATAAGCTCCTTAACAGATATAAAGGACGGCAAATCAAGCCTTTCTAAAAGCGCGCGTCTTGCCGCCTCAGAGTTTTCTTTTCCCGTCAGTCCTAATTCATACAAATCATATGCAGTAAGCTTATTTTCTTCAGATGACTTTTCTGATGAAAAGCCTGCATTTTTTAGAGCTTTGAGAATAACATCCCGCGTCATTCCCTCAACGCCCAGAAGGCCTTCCTTTGAAGGTTCGTCTTTCCTTTTTTCCTTACCTTCAATCTGCGGAATAAAAGCCTCTTTTATCAGGGAATTATCCACAAAGCTTTTAATTTCGTTTCTAATAACAAAGCCCGATGAATCAGAATCCGTCAGGATAATGATACCCGTTTCCTCTGCGGTTTTTTTAATATAATTCCGAAGCTCGCTGTCATTAAATACGGAAAACCCGTTTGTTTCTATAATATTTGCATCAACAATCTGCGAAAGCGTATTTTTATCATAGCGCCCTTCAACGATGATTGCTTCTTTAATTTCAGGCTTATTCATGCTGTTCTTCAATAATAAGCGATAAAACGAAATCCTTCAATAAGTTGAAGCCGTCAAGTCCGGTGGATTTCATTTTATAGTCTGTTTCTGCGCATTTGGAAAGAGCATATTTCAGCTCGGAAAGCTTAAAGCCCCGGGCAAGCGCTATATTTTCATTAATAAGCTTGCTCCAGTTAGTGTTGAGAAGCTCTCCGACCTCTGAATATCCGCCTCCGCGCGATAAAACAAGCTTTATTCCGTAAAGCCGCCTGAACTGATATGAAATCATAGCGAGAATTCCTATCGGTTCATTGTCCTTATTTGAAAGCAAATCAGCTATCTTCTGAAGCGCCGCATCATAGTTTTTAGCGGAAAGCGAATTAATCATATCAAAAATATCAGCTTCAGGAATACGGTTTGCAACGGCATTTATATCTTCAATTGTAACGGTATCGCCCTTTGAATAGCCCGCAAGCTTGTCAATTTCGGGAATAAGTCTGTTCATGAGCGTTCCTGAGGTGAACATCAGGTGCTCGCAGGCCTTGTCATCAATATCCTTTCCGGCTGCCTTAAAGCGTTTCTTTATCCAGGAAATCAATGCATATGCCTCCTGGTCAGTCAGGCAGACGGCGTGGCCCTTCTCAGTCAGGAACTTAATGATTTTCAGCCTTTTGTCAGGCTCAAAGCGGAAGTCCTGAATAAAAGCGACGGTGCAGTAATCAGGGATTGTTTTTAAAACCTCAATAACAGTATCTGCATTTGAAAGCTTATTCAAGTCAATATTGTGAAGCTCAACAAACGTTCTTTCAGAAATAAAAGGAAGCGTATCAATAGCTGACTGCAGTGCAATTGCGTTAATTTCCGGCCCGTCAAAGCGTTTAAGCGAAAAGCCGTTATCGCCCTCAGGAATAACGGTATTTCTGAGAGTGTCAAGATAGTATTGAGTCAGATAATCCTCAGGGCCGTAAATAAAATACAGCCTTTCAGGGGGAGCAGTTTTCAGGCGGTTTGCTTCAGCCTTAAAATTGCATCCGTCAAGCGGCTTTTTTGCCATGCTGCCTCCTCTTTATTTCCCAGAACGAAATTAACAGTGCCTGCTTCGTCAGTTCTGTAAATTGCAGATAAGTATTTTTCTGCTCTCTTTATAGTTTCCTCACTAGGATGCCCGTATGTATTGTATCCTGTGGATATAATTCCTGCTGCCCCGCGGCATTTTTCCAAAAGCTCTTCTCCGCAGGAATACTTTGAACCGTGATGCCCTATAACGAGAAGCTCAACAGACGGAATATCATTATATTTCAAAAGCCCGTTTTCAGCCTCAATTGAAGCATCAGCCGTAAACAGCATATCGTAATCCCCGACTGTCACTATTCCGCAAAGGCAGTTTTCGTTATCATTCTCATTTTCATCGCGGTTATTGAATATATCAATTGAAATATTACCTACATGAGATGTTGCATTGTTGCTTATATACGTGACTTTTGTGCCGTTTTCCGCGGCTTTTCTCAGTATTTTTGGGAGAATAACAGTATCATCCTTAAAATCTTCCGAAAGGACGATTTCATCTATTTTAATGTAGTTGAAAAGATGCGTTATGCCGTTTGCATGATCCTCATGAAGATGCGTAATAAGCAGAAGATTTATTTTTTCCCGCCCGCATGACAGCAAGTACTTCCCTGCCGTATCTCCTGCGTTATCGGCCGAAAATGATGAACCGCAGTCTATTAATACAGTATCTTTCCCTGAAAAAACAGATATGCTCTGCCCCTGGCCGACGTCGATTGCCGATATAGAGGGAACTGCTTCATACTGCGCCTTCGTAACAGTAACCGTCAGATATATCCCCGCCGAGAATAAAACAACCGGAATCAGGATTTTATATACGGTTTTCAGCTTCGTCAGCCCCAGAATTATGCATACGGCATAAATGCCAAGCATAAGATATAAAGCTGTGTTATCGGCGTTGTTTATATATAGAGTTGAAAACGGAACGGCCGAAATGCGGGATGCAACATTGATAATATACCTTACGGCTGCCGACACGGGAACTGAAAAAATCTTAGCTGCGGCCGGAGAAATAAAATATACAAGCGCGGATATATACCCGCCGATAAAGCTTACGGAAACCGCCCACATGCAAAGTATATTTGCAAGAATAGAAAGCACGGGAACTGTTCCGAAATGATACATCATGAGCGGGAGCGAAAGAATCAGAACTCCTGCCGAGCATGCGATAATCGAGATAATATATCTGTAAACAGCCGGGAAAAAGCCGCTTTTGCGTCTTCTTGTGAGTGCGCTGAATATAGGCGCTGAAAACGCAAGAATACCGGCCGTTGATGCAAAGGACAGCTGCAGGCTGATGCTTTTAACCGCATAGGGATTTATGAGCAGCAGGACGAGCAGTGCTGCAAAAAGAGCCGTCGGGCTGTCGGATTCGCGCTCTGATATATTTCCCAGTAAAACAAGCGAAACCATAATCCCCGCGCGCGAAGCGGACGGCGAAAATCCCGTCATGAACACAAAGAACCATATTATAATGAGGCAGAGCCATGAGCTTTTCTTTCCGTTTCCGAAGGCAAGCTTAATAAAGCCCGCGAGAAATGTTATATGCATTCCCGAAACGGCTATTATATGCATAATCCCCGAGCGGGAAAACGCCGTATAAAGCTCATCGCGCGCATTAAAGTCAGTCCGGTTATTCAGCATAAGCGACTTTAAAAAAGCCGCTGTATCCCCGCCGAAAAGCTTATTTACGGCGTCTGAAAGCGCATGATTTGCCTTAACAGGAAGGTACCTTATGCTATCAGAATGCCCGAGAACCTGAATATCTGATTTAAGCGTTGCAAGAAGATAAATGCCCGATGAATAGTAATAATCGTAGCTGTCGCCGTAGCGCTTATCTGATGACTTCAGCTTTGCATCAAATAAAACCCTGTCGCCGGGCAGCAGCGTCTGAAGCACGGAGCCGCTTTTGCTGTCCGTCAGAATTATCCTTGAATTCGGAAGATCTCCGTTTCTTATTATACCTTCTATTCTTGAGTAACCGTCCCCGGATTTGGGGTATGATGAAACCTCAAGCTCAATTGACGCCGTCTGCCCGTCAAGGACTTCGCATCTGTCAATTTCCAAATTCTGATGCAGATAAAAGGAAATTGCTCCGCATGCAATACCGATTGAAATGAGAAACAGCGCATCAAGAAGCTTTGTCCTTTTTCTGAATAAGACGAAAACGAGCGAGAAAACCGCAAAAACACCGCAAATTACGATAAGCACGCCGGAATTATAGGAATATCCGGCGTACAGTGTCGTCAAAGCAAATGCGATTGTAAAATATACGAGTTTTCTCACGCTTAATAAGTTACTCTAAATTACTTTGTGAAAGCGGCTTATTTCGGGAAAATGTCTTACTTCGTGAAAGCGTCAAAAAGCGGGGTCAGTGCGGAGATGTCCCACTTGCCTTCGCCCGTATAACCGCAGTCAGAAAGAAGGCCTTCTGCATTTTCGCCTGACAAGGACGTAAATGCACCTGCAATTCCTGAAAGCTGCTCGGTGAAATTCGCCTGGGCATCTGCATCGAGAGATGACTTGAACTCATCGAATGCCTTCTTAACGAGCTCTGCCGTCGGCTTGAACTGCGTGAAAACATCCATGATTTCTGCTGCAAGCTCAGCGCCCGTAAGTGAGCAGCCTGCCGTTCCCGGATGATAGTTCTGGGAGATAGCGTAGAGCTTATCTGTGAAGTCCGCGCAGAATGCGCTTTCGTCTTCAGCGCTCATTTTGGAGGATTTTCCGCATGCGCAGAGAGCGAAAACCATGGCTAATGCCAATAAAACACAAAGAATCTTTTTCATTTTGTCTCCTTAAGCCTTGTTACCTGTTATTAACAATGGCTTCAAAAATATTATATTTGCCTATTAAATGGAAGTGAAGGTGCATAACGGACTGCCCGCCTGCCTCCTTGCAGTTGTTAAGAACGTTATAGCCTTCCTCAAGCCCCTCAGCCTTTGCGATTTTCGGAATCGCCTCAAAGCATTTGGCAACGTACATTGAGTTTTCCGCGTCAATATCATCGGCGCAGCCGATATGAACCTTCGGAACGACGAGAACGTGCACCGGCGCGACTGGGTTTATATCGCGGAATGCATAAACGTATTCGTCCTCATAGACCTTCGTTGAGGGGATATCCCCCGCGATTATTTTGCAAAATAAGCAGTCATCCATAAATTTATCCTCACTTTACTATGTTATAAAGCTCTTTGATTGACTCGTCGAGCTTAGACAGGTCAGCGCCGCCGCCCATTGCGGAATCGGGCTTACCGCCACCCTTGCCGCCTGTTATTGCGGTAACAGCTTTTATAACGTCGCCGGCCTTAATTCCCTTCTTAACGGCATCCTCTCCGCAAACGCAAAGATATGAAATCTTATCCCCGTTAACAGATGCGATAAGCGCAACAACTGATTTATCCTTATCGCGGAGAACGTCGCCAATCTGCCTTAAGGTGTTTGCATCGGTGTCTGCAAGCTTAACATCAAGAACGTGCAGGCCGTTGACGTCCTTCGCCTTTTCAAGATATGCCCCTGCGTTTCCTGCGGACTCTTTAGCCTTGAACTGCTCAATAGTCTTCTTAAGCTCGCGGATTTCAGCGAACTGACCGTCAATTCTTGCCGGAAGGTCTGAAGGCGCCGCCTTGAGCATGCCCGATGCCTCGGCAAGAATCTTTTCATTGCTGTTTAAAAGCTCAACGGTCTTTAAGCCCGTATATGCTTCGATTCTTCTTACGCCCGATGCAACAGACGCTTCGGAAACTATATGGAAGGAACCCACGAGCGCCGTATTTGACCTGTGCGTTCCGCCGCAGAGCTCGGATGAAAAGTCGCCCATCTTAACAACGCGTACCTTTTCGGAGTACTTCTCTCCGAAGAGAGCCGTCGCGCCGGACTTCCTTGCGTCATCAAGGCTCATCTCGGTTGTCGTGATATCAGCGCCTGATAAAATGTACTTATTAACTATATCTTCAACCTTTTTAAGCTCCTCGGGTGTAACTGCCGCCATATGGGAGAAGTCAAACCTTAAGAAGTCTTCATCAACGTATGAGCCCTTCTGGTGAACGTGGTCTCCGAGAACCTCGCGGAGAGCCGCCTGGAGCATATGCGTTGCGCTGTGCGCGCGGCCTATTGCATTTCTGCGGCATGCGCAGTATCTTCCGTGAACAGTGTCGCCAACCTTCAATGTTCCGCCCTCAAGCGTGCCGTAATGCATGTACTTTCCGCCCTTATTCTTCTGGACGTCCGTAACTGTAAATACGGCGTCGCCGAGAGAAATCTTTCCGTGGTCGCCCGTCTGGCCGCCCATCTCGGCGTAAAATACGGTTTCGTCGAGAACGATTATTCCCTCCTCGCCGTCGCGAAGCTCGTTGTGGAGCTTATCTTCAAATACGATAGCAACGATCTTTGAGTCAGCCTCGCGCCTGTCGTAGCCGATGAACTTTGTTTCGGGGATTTCCTTGCCGAACTCAATTCCCGCCCAGCCGAGGTCGCCGAGAGCCTTTCTGGCTTCTCTTGCTCTTTCGCGCTGGTCCTGCATAAGCTTTTTAAAGCCCTCTTCATCAACGGTCATATTTTCATCGCGGCACATCTCAATTGTCAGGTCGAGCGGGAAGCCGAACGTATCGTAAAGCTTAAAGGCGTCAGCCCCTGAGAAGACCGTCTCGCCCTTTTCCTTGTGACCGTTTAACATATCCCTGAATATATTCATGCCGGCATCGAGCGTCTTATTGAAGTTCTCCTCTTCGTTTTTGATAACGGAGATGATGTACTCTTCCTTTTCGCGAAGCTCGGGGTACTGGCACTCGTTTTCATGAACAACCGTGTCAACAACCTTCCACAGGAAAGGCTCATTGACGTTAAGAAGCTTTCCGTGGCGGGCAGCTCTTCTCATAAGGCGGCGAAGAACGTATCCGCGTCCTTCATTCGTGGGCGTTATGCCGTCGGAAATCATGAATACGGATGAACGGATATGGTCGGTTATAACGCGCAGCGATACATCCGCCTCATGGTTCTTGCCGTAGTAAGCGCCCGTGAGCTCCGAAACCTTGTTTGTTATATTCATAACGGTATCGACGTCAAACAATGAGTCAACGCACTGCGAAACGCATGCAAGGCGCTCGAGGCCCATGCCGGTGTCGATATTTTTCTGCTTAAGCTCCGTATAGTTATCGTGACCGTCATTGTCAAACTGCGAGAAAACGTTATTCCAGACCTCTATATATCTGTCGCAATCGCAGCCGACAGTGCAGTCAGGCTTGCCGCAGCCGTATTCCTTGCCGCGGTCATAATAAATCTCCGAGCATGGTCCGCACGGGCCTGCGCCGTGCTCCCAGAAGTTATCGGCCTTGCCGAATCTGTAAATTCTGTCCTTGGGAATGCCTATTTCCCTGTTCCAGATATCAAAGGCCTCATCGTCATCCTGATAAACTGAAGGATAAAGGCGGTCAGGCTCAAGGCCGACCCATTCAGGCGACGTCAGGAATTCCCATGACCATGCGATTGCCTCATGCTTGAAGTAATCTCCGAATGAGAAGTTACCGAGCATCTCGAAATATGTTCCGTGGCGGGCGGTTTTTCCGACGTTATCTATATCGCCCGTGCGGATGCACTTCTGGCATGTGCAGATTCTGTGCCTGGGAGGCTCCTCCTCGCCGCGGAAATACGGCTTCATGGGAGTCATGCCGGCGTTGATGAGAAGAACGCTTGCGTCATTCTGCGGAATAAGGGAAAAGCTGGGAAGGCGGAGATGGTCCTTCGTTTCAAAAAACTTAAGGAACATTTCGCGCAGTTCATTCAAACCGTATTTCTTATGCATTATCTTTATCCTCCAAACGGGTTTTTCTTATTATAGTTAATGGCTTTGCTGCCTTTGGAAGCTTCATTTTAAACATCATTTTCGCAACGTGCGTATCTCCGATTTTGCTTCCAGATAAATCAAAGATATCTGCCTTGAATTCTATGGGCTTCATATCCGGGGCAATCATCTCAAGCGTGTCGCCGTCATAAAAGCGGTTCCTCTGGGATAAAACAGCGTTGCCCTCTTCGTCGCACGATTCAACAACCGCCACGATATCCGCCCCCTGAGTATATGAGCTTGTTTCGTAGTGCTGGCCGGGATAGCCGTAATAAAATCCTGTGGTATATGGCCTGTGCGAAACATTGTTTACCTCATTAATATAAGCGGGGTCAGGCGGGTCGCCTTTTATGAGGCTGTCAAGAGCATGCCTGTAGGCATAGGCTGTAATTGCCGTATAGTAAGCGGATTTCATTCTGCCTTCTATTTTAAAGCTCGTTACGCCCGCATCAATTAAATCATCGAGGTGCTCTATCATGCACATGTCTTTGGAATTCAGTATGAACGTTCCGCCGTCCTCTGATATTTCAAAGTACTCGCCGGGCTTTGTCTCCTCAACGAGGTGATATTTCCACCTGCATGGCTGGGCGCACATGCCGCGGTTTGAGTCCCTGTCAGTCAGGTAATTTGACAAAAGGCACCGCCCCGAAAATGAAACGCACATCGCCCCGTGCACGAACGCTTCTATTCTAAGCTCCCGTGGCGTGTTCTTTCTTATCTCCCGTATATCCTCCATGGGAGTTTCGCGGGCAAGAACAACCGTATCCGCGCCTTCACCGTAAAGATAATTGGCCGTTGCCGAGTTTAAAACCCCAAGCTGCGTGCTTACGTGCTTTTTAACATCCGGCGCGTACTTTTTGGCAAGCTTGAATACCCCGAGGTCCGCGATAATAAGAGCGTCAGCCTTCGCGCTATTTAAAAATTCAAGGTATTCGGGAAGGCGCTTTATCTCGTCCTCGCGCGGAATAGTATTGCAGGTTATATATGCCTTCTTTCCGCGGCTGTGGCAGAGATTAATTGCACTGACAACGTCATCATCCGAAAAGGCGGACGTTTTTGCCCTCATTCCGAATTCGCGGCCTGCAAAGTATACGGCGTCTGCTCCGTATTCAAGAGCCATCGTGAGCCGCTCCAAGTCCCCCGCGGGGCAAAGAAGCTCAGGATTATTAAGTTTGTTTATATTATCAGTGTTCACTTACGTATTTTGCAAAGTCGTTGTAATTCGTAAAGAAGTTGAGCCTACCTGACTCAATATCGGCATAGAAGTAATAGTAATCCGACTGCTCCGGATTAAGCGCCGCATTGATAGACTCCATGCCGGGATTGCATATAGGCGTGGGAGGAAGTCCTGCATAAATATGGGTATTGTAAGGCGAATCGGTGTCAAGCATCTCCTGAGTCGGCTCGCCTTCATGGTCCGGGAAGAGATAAAGAATCGTCGTATCCATTCCGAGCGGCATCCCTGTTTTAAGCCTGTTATAAATAACCGATGCAACAAAGCCTCTGTCCTCATCAAACTTTGCCTCTTTTTCAATAATCGAGGCGATTTTAACGATATCTCCAACGGAGTAACCCAGGTCAATCGCCTTATTCTTCATCTCAGGCGTGAACTTGTTGTTGAAGTTATCAAGAAGCTTGTTTATGGCGGACGACGCTTCAGTTCCCACGTAGAACTGATACGTATCCGGGAAGAGATATCCCTCAAGGCGGGAAACCGATTCATCGGCTGAGAGGAAGTCATATTTGAAGTTGCCCGTCTTCGCGGCCTGCTCGAGATTTGCGTACGTTGCAACCTTATTCTCGGCAAAGCGCTCGAATATCTCGCGGAGCGTGAAGCCCTCGGGGATTGTTATATCAACAGTCTTCATTCCGCCGATGCCCACCTGCATATTCTGAATAAGGGCCCGGTAATCGTAGGTGCTCTTTAAGTCATACTCTCCGGGGTCAACCTTTTCATTCGCGTGGGACATATCGCAGTAAAAGCTGAAAAGCCACTTATAATGAATAAGCCCCGCATCCTTAAGCGTCTGGCAGAGATATTCAGAGTCGATTTTCGTGACGGATTTTTCTTCGGTAAGGCCGTTTTTATCCGTAACCTGAACGACTTCCGTCGTAAACTTATCAACGGGAAGTTCAATAGTTGCCGTAAAGTTATCCTTATTCAACGAGAGCATGTCGCTCGCCGCCATCCAGCAGAAGAATGCCAGCGCAATTGAAAAGCACAGTATGAAAACGAACAGCATAACTGCGCCAAGAACGCCTGATTTCCGCTCTTTTAAGCGGACGGTGTCGTTCTTCGATATCGGCTGAACCTCCGGCGGCTTCTTCTTTGGAGCCGGCCGGACTGCCTTTGGAGTTTTTTCCTTACGGGTCAGTGGCATATATTTTCCTTAATTATTCTGTAGATTTCTTCGTTTTTCTCGTCTATATCGCGCTCAAGGCCGTTTTTGTCGAGATAGTCAATTCTCGTCCAGTTAAAGTATTCGCATGCTCTTTGCGCGGTTTTAAGGCATTTTTCAAGATACTCAACGTCCTTCTCATGAATGTCGGCATGGGTGTTTGTTTCGGATTCCCTAGCCCGCATTCTTCTCACGGATATTTCCGTTGACGTATCGAGATATATAACAAGGTCAGGCTTAGGAAGGCACATTTTAACGTATTCAAGGTCCGTCAGCCAGTTGAAGAACGCCTCAAGCCCGGTTTCCTCAACCTTGCAGCCCTGATGGACTATATTTGAGGTGACGTATCTGTCTGAAAAAATCAGACCGCCGTTTTCGTAGATTTTTCCCCAGTCGTCCTTATACGATGCAAAGCGGTCAACCGCGAAAAACGTTGCGGCCGTGTAAGCATTAACGTCCTTAGGAAGCGACCCGAATTCGCCGTTTAAGTAAGCCCGCAGCAGCGCGCTTGATTCTTTATCGTATCTGGGAAAGACAGTATGGTAAAAATCTATACCGTCCCTTTCCAGCTTTTTGCATATTCTTCTGTACTGCGAGCTCTTGCCCGATCCGTCAATCCCTTCCAAAACTATAAGCTTTCCCATAATATCCTCTTAATCAAATGATGCAAACTGTTTATAGTATGACAGCGTTTTAAACCCTCTTGAAACGTGCGTCAGCATGAAATCCTCGCATGCGTTAAATAATAATTTATCATTGCTGTCAGGGTATGAAAAAATGCTTTTCGGCGGCGCCTTGATAATATATCTCATAGATGAAAGCGCCTCGGGCGTCAGGTAATCCGTTATCCCGATTTCGGCGTTTCTGCACTGCCTGCAGCAAAGATGCCCCGTGTCAATTCCGAGCGTTGGATTTTCAGGGTCAGGATTTCCGCATACGGCGCATTTATCAAGGTCAGGCGCATAGCCGAGGATTGATGAAAGCCTCAGCTCAAAGGCCGCCTTAATATGCCTTTGCGAATATAGATTCCTGTCTGTCGCATAAAGCGAATTGAGAATAAGCTGAAGTATCTCCTTTTCAGGCATTGCTTCTGCAATCACGGCCTCCGTGACCTCCGCGAGATAGCACCCCAGCGAAAGCGCCGAGATATCAACTCTGAGAGTATCAAAGCCCTCGATGACGGATGCCTCGTTAACCGTCAGCATTCCGTTTCTTTCAAGAAGCTCAAAGTCTGAGTACATCAAAACCTGCGTGGGGTTTGCAAGCTTTCCGGACTTGCCCAGCGCCCCGCGGGCCTTTGCCGTGATTTTTCCGCGGTCCTCAGATAAAAGAGTTAAAATCCTGTCCGACTCTTTATATTTTACCTCTCTTAAAACAAGCGCCTTTGTTTTGAAAAAAGGATTGCTCATTAATTATCGAAGTATCCGAAGTTTTTGAGCATGAAATCGGAATCGCGCCAGTTTTCTTTGACCTTCACCCACGTCTGGAGGAAAACCTTCGCATCAAGAAGCTTCTCCATATCCTCGCGGGCTTCGCGGCCTATCTTATTGAGCATGGCGCCGTTTCTTCCTATTATAATCCCCTTGTGAGAGGACTTCTCGGTAAAAATCGTCGCATCTATATCAATTATCCCGTTTTCGCGCTCGGAGAATTTGTCTATCTCAACGGCAAGCCCGTGCGGAACCTCTTTTTCAAGGTTTCTTAAAAGCTTTTCCCTTATAATCTCGGCGCATATCTGCCTCTCGGGCTGATCTGTAATCATATCGTCCGGGAAAAGATGCGGGCCCTCGACGGCGTATTTTGAAATCTCTTCCAAGAGAATATCTATTCCGTCTCTGTTTTTCGCGGAGATAGGAACAACAGCCGCAAAATTGAACTCGGCCGTGTATGCCGCGATAACCTTTAAAAGCGCATCCTTTTCAGTAACCGTGTCGATTTTATTTACGGCCAGGATGACCGGGATTCCGCTTCCGCGGAAGCTGTCAATAAGCGCCTTCTCTCCGGGGCCCACGGCGTCTGACGGCTCTATAACGAATACTATGCAGTCAACGTCCGCGGCAGACGCCTTGACGACGCCCACCATGTATTCCCCAAGCTTGTTGCGGGGCTTTATGAAGCCCGGCGTATCGAGAAGAACTATCTGCGTCTCGCCGTAAAGAGCTATTCCCGTTATGCGGTTTCGCGTCGTCTGCGGTTTTGATGAAACGATTGCTATTTTCTCGCCGACGATTGCATTCGTGAGCGTGGATTTGCCGACGTTCGGGCGTCCGCAGACAGTAACCATACACGTTTTTTCCATTTATTTATCTCCCATAATCGCCTTCTCGCGCGATCTCATCTGCTTTTTCATTTCGCCCTCGTCAACATGGTCATACCCCAGAAGATGAAGGACACTGTGCGTTGCAAGATACTGAACCTCTCTTGAAAAGCCGTGGCCAAGCTCTGCGCCCTGGAGTGCGCATCTTTCAAGGTTTATCAGAATATCCCCTAAAAGAACGAGGCCTGAGCCGGGGTCGGTTTCGCACGCATTTTTATCAAACTTCCCTGCCGTCAGCTCATTTAAAGGAAACGAAAGAACGTCAGTCTCTTTATCCGCGCCGCGGTATTCGCGGTTATACTGTCTTATGCCCTCGCCGTCCGTCAGCATGACTGAAACAAAGCACGGGTCATCGATATTTTCCGCCTTCAGCGCATTGTTCACGGCCTTTTTTATAAGAAGCGCGGCGTTATTATAGCCGAGATTAGGTTTGCTTCTGCTTATTTGTATTACGTTCATATTTACCCTTTGAAGCTGTTTTCGTATTCGAAGCATTTAAAGCGGGATTCTGCTTTTCAAAGCTCTCGTAAGCCTCGATAATCTTCTGAACGAGGCGGTGGCGGACAACGTCCGCTCCCGTAAGCTCGCAAATTGAAACGTCCTCAATTCCGTTTAAGACCTTCATGGCGATTTTAAGGCCGCTCGTCTTTTCCTCAGGGAGGTCAATCTGCGTTATATCGCCCGTGATAACAACCTTTGAGCCGAAGCCGAGTCGCGTTAAAAACATTTTCATCTGCTCGCGGGAGGTGTTCTGCGCCTCATCGAGGATGATAAAGGAGTCGTCAAGCGTCCTTCCTCTCATATATGCAAGCGGGGCAACCTCGATGTTTCCTCGCTCAAGGTATTTCTGATAAGTGTCAGCGCCGAGCATATCAAAAAGGGCATCGTATAACGGGCGGAGATACGGGTCAACCTTGCTTTGAAGGTCCCCCGGCAAAAAGCCGAGCCGCTCGCCAGCCTCAACGGCCGGGCGCGTGAGGATAATCCTGTTCACCTTTTCAGCCCGAAATGCCGCAACCGCCTCGGCAACCGCAAGATACGTCTTCCCCGTTCCCGCAGGGCCTATTCCGAGAGTAACCGTATTATTTGCAATCGCGTCGCAGTAAACCTTCTGCCCGATAGTTTTGGGCTTTATGGGCTTTCCGCCGGCCGTAACGCATATAACGTCCTCCGCGATTTCCCCGATTTTCGATTCCTTCCCCTGCGAAACGAGCCTGAGGACGTATCTGACGCTCTGATCATCAATTCCTTCGCCCTTTGCCGCAAGCGTCAAGAGCCCTTCGATTGCCTTCTGCGCCTGGAAGACGTTCTCCTCCTCGCCGCAGATGTGAATCTTATCGTCGCGGTCAAGAACCTTGACCTCAAGCTCGGATTCAATCACTCTGAGATTCCTGTCAAACGAACCGAAGACGTTTATAACGTCCTCCATTCTTTCAACTTCGATTGTCTTTTCAATCATAAATTCGGCTCCCTTATGCCCCATTATAATCTGACAATATATTATAGCCGAAACAGTGGCGTTTTACAATAAAAATATAATATTGATAATACAGTCAATATAATGAAAAACCGGCGGGAAACGCTCCCTGCCGGTTTGATTGCATATTGATTTTTAAAAGCGGTTTATAGCCTCCATGCCGCGCTAAAGCTTATTGCGGTAATCCGCGGGGCTGAGGCCTGTTGTCTTCTTGAATATTCTTGAAAAGTGGCCCGCATCAATATATCCCACGGCCTCGCTTATCTCGCCTATTCTCAGCTTCGGGTCTTTTAAAAGCTCCTTTGCCTTGTCTATTCTGCAGTCATTGAGAAGATCATAGAAGCTCTTGCCGAGCGTGTTGTTGAGAAGCTTTGATAAGTGCCACTGCGAAACGAAGCAGTGCTCCGCTACGTCATTGAGCGATATCTTTTCAGCGCAGTTGGCTTTTATGAATTCATATGCGTTTTTCGCAACGAATGACCCCGCATCGTTTTCAGAAGGAGAATCTGAGCCGCCTTCCGCGATATCTGCGCTGCCCCCGCTGCCGGCCGCAGCTTTGCTTTTTGAAAGCTTTTCAACGGCCGAGCCTATTGCCTCTTCAAGCTCGTTCATTTTTGAAGGCTTTAAAAGAAATCTGATAACACCCAGATTTATCGCCTTGCGGGCATATTCAAAGTCCCTGTAGCCCGTAAGAACAATAACCTGCATGTCGGGATATTCAGACCGGAGCCCTGCGAGCATTGAAAGACCGTCAAGCCCCGGCATGCGGATATCCGTAAAGAGAATGTCGGGCTTTATTTCAGCTATCATCGAGGCGCCGTCACGTGCATTTCCTGCAGTTCCCGCGACCTCGCAGCCAAAGCCTTCCCAGTTAACAATCTTTTTAAGACCCTTAACTATAACATCCTCATCATCAATTAAAACCACTTTGTACATGATGAAATATTACCCTTTTATGGCGCCTGCCGTCAAGCCCTTGATGATATTCTTCTGCAGAATAACGTATACTATGAGCACCGGGATAACAACCAGCACGACCGATGATGCCATGAGCCCGTAATTCACGCCCGCCTGTGAGCTTATCTCGTTCAGAAGTCCTGTAATTCCTCTCTCCTGCGGATAGCGGAGGAAGAAGGACTGCGTGAAGAGGTCATTGTAGCTCCACAGGAACGCGAATATCGCAACAGTTGCAAACGATGACTTCGCCGCGGGGATGATTATATGAAAGTAAATCTGGAATATATTGCAGCCGTCGAGATACGCGCTTTCCTCAAGCTCAATCGGAACGGACTGGATAAATCCCATCAGAACAACAATCGCAAAGCATAGATTCCCCGCAATCTGCGGCAGAATCACCGCGAGAAGGCTAAGCCAGCGGTTGCCCGTGCCTGCAATCCCGAGCGCCGCCTCAAGGCGGAAAACAGGGATAATCGTTGAAAAAACCGGGAACATCATGCCCGCCATAACAAGCGAGTAAAGAAGCCCTCTTCCGCGGAAGCGGTACCGGACGAGTCCGTAGGCCGCGAGCCCCGCGAATATGACAACGAATACCGTAACCGTACCCGAAATTATAAAGCTGTTCAGATACGCGTTTTTGAAGTCGGACCGCTGCGTTGCCGTGATGTAGTTTTCCCACGTGAACGCATCGCCTAAGGGAATTGAAAATGAATCGCTTAAAATAAGGCCTTTTTTCCTGAAGGAATTGAGAATAACCCAGATAAAGGGATATATAGTCGTCAGAGCCCAGACGGATAAAATAACATACGTTATTATCTTCGAGGGCGCCGCTTTTTTCCGTGTTTTAATCATTTCTCCGCCCTCCTCAAATATCCTCTGAGGGCTTGAAAACCCTGTTTGCAACGTTCGAGAGAACAACCCCGAGAACAACTATCAGAACCGCGATAGTTGAGCCGTAGTCAACGTTCATCTTGTTGAACGTCTGGTCGTACATATATGTTCCTGTCAGCCAGCCCATGTTTTCAGGCATGCCTGCCCCGAACATTACCCATGGCAGGTCAAATACCTTCAGCGCGCCCGTGATTGCGAGCACCAGGCACGTGCAGAGAACGTTTCTAAGCATCGGGAGAGTAACGTATCTCGTTCTCTTCCAGCCGTCCGCGCCGTCAAGAGCGGCAGCCTCATACAGCTCCTGAGGGATGTTGTTAAGGCCCGTCACGATTATCACGAAGTAAAAGCCGACGTACTGCCACATAACCGGCGCAAGCATCGTGAACATGAAATGCGCCTTGTCCTTCCAGTCAATCCAGTTCACAACCATTCTGCCGTTTGCTTTTATTTCATAGTCAAGCCCGTCGAGAGCAAGCAACAGCTGGTTCACCATCCCCCCCTTGTAGAGGAAAATGAGATTGAACATAAGGCCGAGGGCCGTTGCGGATATAACTATCGGGAAAAAGTAAACAGTTCTGAAAAACTGCTGGCCAACCTTTATGTTATCAACAAGAAGCGCAAGCCCGAGAGCGATGCCCACCTGGAATACAACCGTGCATATAACGAGAATAAGCGTGTTTATAAGCGCCGTCTTCATGTTGGGGTCGCGGAAAAGATACGCGTAGTTTTCGTACCACGGCGTGTTGACGCCGTCGGGGCGACGGCCCAGGCCGCCTATATCCATAAAGGTGTTTATTATATTTTGAAAAAACGGATAGTAAAGAAATACCGCCAGGAAAAGAAACGCAGGAATAAGAAACACGAGCAGCGGAGTTTTCTTTTTGTATATCATTGAGGAATGCATAATGTCTCTCCTGATATAAACAGTTGGGGCTGCGGAATTTCGCAGCCCCAACCTGCTACGTATTAATTAAGAATAGCTTTCGGGTGAAAATCAGTTAAGCTTGATTGCGCTTTCAACAGCTTCCTGAGCCGTCATCTTGCCGGTTACTACGTTCTGGATATTTCCGAAGAGGTCGCCCTTTGCCTCGGAGGTGATTGTATCCTGAACAGCACCGTTAATTCCGGTGATATTTGCGTTTGCATCGGCAGCGCTCTGCTGGATAACGTTAAGGCCTGCGGGCTTTGCGCCGTTTGCAAGAGCGGTAACCTCAGTGGATACGAACGTTGAAAGAACTTCGTCGGAGGTTAAGTACTCAACGAACTTTACAGCTGCGTCCTTCTTAGCAGGATCGTTCCATGCCTTCTCAGTGATGAAGTAGCCCATGGAGATTCCGCCGATAGCTTCGGATGCCTTGCGCTCGCCCTTTGCAGGGACGTAGGATACAACGTAATCCTCGAGGGTGTCCTCATGGTTGGAGGTGAAGTAGCCGACCTTCCAGGAGCCGTCAATGAGGAATGCCGCGTCGCCTTCGCCGAAGAGAGCTACGCTCTCGGCGTCAGTCATGGTTAAGGTGTTCTCGGGGAAGAAGCCCTTTTCATAAAGGTCCTTTAAGTCCTCAAGGCCTGCAATCCACTTCTCAGCAGTTGCATCCATCTTGAGAGCGCCGTTTTCAATAACAGGAACGTCAAGCTGATTTGCAAGAGTGCCGTTGTTCATAACAACGAACTCGAACCAGTAATGGGGAACCTCAAAGAGAGAGCATGCAATGGGGGTATAGCCGTTGTCGAGAATAACCTGGCAGTCAGCAAGGAACTGATCCCATGTGTAATCAGGGCCCGGAACCTCAATTCCGCATGCGTCGAGAACAGCCTTGTTAACGAACATGTTCTCCCAGTAGCCGTAGGAAGGAACTGCGTAATTCTTGCCGTCAGATGCAACTGCAAGCATGGAATCCTTCATGTTAGCCGCATACTCAGGATACTCCTTGCGGATTTCATCAATGGAAACAACCTTGCCGGCCGTGATGAAGGGCTCAGCGTCAGCATTGGTGAAGAAGAAAAGAACGTCAGGCTCGGAGCCGGTTTCGAAGTCCGTCAGGACCTTTGCTTTCCACTCTTCATTGGAAGTGGCGGAGCCGTCATTAACCTTAACGCCCGTTGCGGCTTCATAATCCGCAACTGCCTTTTCAAAGTTGCCTCTGTTTCCGTCGTCGCCGCCGTAGGACGTAACAACGTTCAAAGATGCGTCGGCAGATGCAAGCCCTGCAAAGAGGGATACGAGCATAATTGCCGTGAGAACAAGTGATAAAACTTTCTTCATTTTAAGATTTCTCCTTAAAAATATTTTTTGTGGCACAGTGTTTGCCTTATGGCATTATCATAAAATTTTTTAAGGATATATTCCATAACGCCAGTTGCGTTTTTTTGTCTTATTTTGGCTTTTTACTGCAAAGGAAATACAATTTCCGCAAGAACCGTCCCCTGCTTTTTCTGCGCAATAGTAAGCCCCGCGCTGTCTCCGAAAAGAAGCTTCAGGCGGTGGTTGACGTTTCTTATGCCTATCTGCACGGAGTGCAGGCCTGATTCGTCAAGCTCGCTTGAAACGGACAGGAGCTTTCCGATATTCTCCTCATCCTCATGCGTCAGCGTTCCGTCATGCTCAACGGACAGATGCATATTCCCGTCTTTTTTGCCTGCGCTTATCGTCAGGCGCCCGCCGTTTGAGGCTGTTATATCGTGCTCAATTGCGTTTTCAACGAGCGGCTGAAGAATGAGCCTCGGAATAGGAACGGATAAAAGCTCCTCAGGGATGTCCTTTTCAACCTCAAGGCGCCCGCCGAGGCGTTCATTTATAATATAAAGGTAGGCGTCAACGTACTGCATCTCCTCCGAAAGCGGAATCATTCCGCGCCCGTCGCGGTTCAAGGTTGCGCCGAGCATCGTGGATAACGCCTCTATCATCTGCGAAACCTTTGCGTTTTCAGATAATCTCGCCTCCCAGTTTATAACCTCGAGCGTGTTATTAAGGAAGTGCGGGTTAATCTGGGACTGCAGCGCCTTTATTTTTGCCCTCTGAAGCTCCTGCTGCTCCTCAAAAAGCCTGTCGAACTGCTCCTTAAGCTCGCCGGACATCCCGTTGAAGTGCTCAAAAAGCTCCTCAAACTCTCTGTTCGGAGCATCGCTCTCTATTTCATAGCCCCGCTCCCCGCTTCTAACCTTTCCCATAGCCGAGGACAGCGTTTCAACAGGATTGAGAACGTGATTGTATAAAAGATGAAGCATAACGCCGATTAATATAACCGTCAGAATAACAATCGCGATAATCGCCATGCGTATCTCAGGCATGACGGATATTTTTTCGGAGAGGGACATATCCGCATAGTACGTCAGCGTATGCCCGTCAGTATCCTCGGAATACGGCTCGTAGATTTGCGGAAGCTGATAGTCGTCCCCGAGCTTTATGAGCGAGCCGTTTAAATAGCTGTATAAAACGGAGTCGAGAGAGAAAATTGCATCCCTGTCATTTTCAACTGACATAAGCGCCGGGAAGAGGTTCTGCTCATCGACTAAAAGCGCAACCGATGCGTAAACCTGGAATTTCCCGTCAAGGAGATTTCTTATAAGATACAGGCTCCCGTCCACCTCATGAAAAACGATGCCCGAATCTGTTTCGCCTGTTATATCTCCGAGGTTTTCCTCAATAAACTGCCTGTATTCCTTCAGCACCTTATAGCTGATTCCCTCGCGGTTAACGATGTACGGGCGGACTCCCTGAACGTCCCTGAAGCTCAGGAAAACCGCCTTGACCTTCTCGTCCCTTGAAAAGCGGCTGTTTAAGTACTCCGAGGCTGTTTTATATAAAGCAGCCTTGTCGCTATCCTCAAGATACCGCCTGTAAGCCGAGCTTATTTCGTTGTCATATGAAACGGATTTCGATTCGTCGAGAAGATATGATATCCTCATGGACGTCTGCGAAACGGCCTCCGCCGCGCGGAGGTCAATTTCATTTCTTGCGGAGCGGACGATGCTTGTCCTTAAAAGAATACCGAAGATAATAATAACCGCTATAACAGGTAAAACCCAGAGCAGTACAACCGCTCCGGGAAACCATGCGCGCAGTGTTAACTTATCGGCATTTCTCCGGCTTTTCATCCCATAATAACTTCCACTGTATTTTCGGAATCTTTTTTCTGAGCGGGAATTTCAAAAACGGACTTTGAATCCGCAGGTGCTTTTCCGCCCGAAGGCTTTAATTCCTTCCCGTTCAGTATAACCGATTTTACGCCTTTTTCAACTGCTTTCGGATTTTTAACTGTAATTTTATACGTTGCTCCCCGCCAAACGCGCAGAGCTTCAAAACCTTCCCAGGATGAAGGAATGCAGGGATCTATGATGAATGAGTCAAACCCCGGGCGGAGGCCTAATATGTACTGCGTCGCTGCAAAGTATGCCCAGCCCGCAGAGCCCGTCATAAAGGGATGCCTTGCCCGGCCGTATGCGGTGTGGTCCTTCCCGCAGATGAACTGGCAGTAGGAATAAGGCTCGGATTGCCTTATTTCAATCATGTCATTCTGGTTTGCCGGGCAAAGGGCGTCATAGAATTTCATGGCTCTTGAGCCCCGTCCGAGAACTGCCTCTGCGCCCCATGCCCATGGGTTCGGATGCGAGAATATAGCCCCGTTTTCCTTCAGCCCCTGATAAACCCTCGTAACCATTCCTATTCCGTCGTCGGGGTGGGTGTAGCTCGGGGCGTTGAGCATGAGCCCGTAGGGCGTGTAGAGATACTTATCAACGCTGTCCATCGCCTTTATGCCGTGGTCATATGTCGCAGCTCCCGAAAGCACCGCCCATGTGTTCGACTCCATGTGCACCTTGCCCTCGGCGTCAGCGTCAGTGCCTATTCTGCGGTTGTCGGCTGTTATGCCGCGGATGTACCACTGCCCGTCAAAAAGAACCTTTTCCGTGACGTCTTTGACGGATTTCGCTATGGCCTCATATTTTCCGGCATCGTCATTTTTCCCGAGATAGCGGCAGAGGTCCGTGAAGTTATTAAGCGCCCAGTAATGAAGATATGAAACCATCGAGCTTTCGCCGCCGCCGAGATTAAGGCAGTCATTCCAGTCAGCGCGGAGGCCTTTGCATATTCCGTTTGCGCCAATCTGGCGTGAGGAGAAGTCGAGAATTCTCGTTAAGTGCTCATAGACCGTTCCCTCGCCGCCGTCGGCATAAGTTATAACCTTATCAAGAAACTCCGTGTCGCCCGTTTCGCGGACGTACTGGACGACCGTTGAAACAAGCCACAGCGCATCGTCCGCGCAGGCGTCCTTAAGCCCGTGAACGATTGACTTTTTGTCAGGCGTTGGGATAACCATAGGACTGTGAAAATCCTGCGGCTTTTCATTTTTGTCAAACCACCTCGGCTCGAAAAGATGAAGCCCGTAGCCCTCACGCGTCAGCGCCTGCAGGAGCTGAACTATCCTCATGCGGCAGTTTTCGGGGTCGGAGTGGATTATCATCATGGCGTCCTGCGCGGTGTCGCGGTAACCGAGGCCCGTTCTCCCGCCGACCTCTATAAATGACGTGAAGCGGGAGAATATGACGTTTATTTCGCTCTGGTAAAGGTCCCAGATGTTTATCTCCGTGTTCATGCCTTGGCTTGGCGTTTTAATCTGAAGCTTTGAGAGCTTTTCATCCCAGAATTCAGCGAGCTTTTCAAATTGGCGGTCAACCTCGGCAGGCGTGTATTTTTCCTTCATCGCGCGGCCTGTATCCGCGCTTCCCTCACCGAGCATGTATATGAGCCGGACTTCCTCGCCGGGCTTTAAGACTATGTCCTTTTTGAGGCATGCGCAGTGGTTCCCGCCCTTTTCGGATGAGGATGAGCATTTACCTTCCGCAACGGCTATTGGGTTCCTCTCGGTCCTGTAAGGCCCTATGAAGGCGTCTCTCAAGCAGTCATACCCGTCAGGGATAAAATTGCCCGTAAAGAACTGATATCCGTTGTCCTCATAGAATAGCTCGTATTCAATTATCCACTCATCATATCTGCTTCCCGCGGCGTAAAGGCTCATCTGGAAGTTCTGATTGTCCATAGATATATAATGGAAGCTGAACTCGAGATATGAATAAACGGAGAGGCTGCGCGGCTTACCGCCTGTGTTTTTCAGGCGGACGTCAATAAATTCAACTGGGTCATCCTGAGAAACAAACAGCGTCTGCGAGGCCTCAATATCCGAGTAATTGCAAAGATACGTGCAGTAACCCAGCCCGAAACGCGCGGAGTAATTCTCCTTCGGTTTATCCGTCGGCTGCCATGAGCAAGTCCAGTAATCCTTTGAATCATTGTCCCTTAAGTATATATAATGGCCCGGACCGTCCATCGGAACGCCGTTCGGGCGGAACCTCGTTATTCTGTGGTATTCAGGGGACTTATATAAAAGATATCCTCCGGCGGTGTGGTTGAAAACGCCGTACATATCGCCTGTTCCTATATAATTCGTCCATGAAACGGGAACGTCCACCTTATCGATAACGTATTCCCTTTTATCATTATCAAAATATCCGTATCGCATGGCACCCTCCGGTAATTGTTCATTCTGCATATGCGTTCGCGCGGCAGAATCACTATTCTAATGCGTATTCTATCAAATCCGCAGGCAAATTGGAATTTCAATAATTGTTATTATTGGTTTATTTTTGGCAGTAAAAAAAACAGGAGCAGCCATCAGGCTGCTCCCTGCGGATAATTCCGTCATTTCTATGTATCTCAGCACGGGAGATTGTCAGGAGGAACAATCGGGTCGATTTTCGGAGGCTCGGGGAACGGGCTCGGAATCTTTTTGAAGATATCCGTGACAACTGATACGAGCGAGCCTCCTCCCGGGAACAGGATATCTGCGATGGTTTTGATTGCCAGCATTCCCGCATCTTCAACAATCTCTTTGGGATCTGAAGGCTTCCCTGCCTTACCCTTGATGTAATGGAGAATCAGATTGCCGCCCGGGAATGTGTTGCTGAGGAGCGCGAGCCCTTTCTCGATATTTGCCTGGCAGAGCAGTCCCTGGTTGCGGCGGTCCTCATCAGGGTCGCACGGCGGCTTCGTTTTGGGAGGCATGACTGCCTCGGGCGCTGTATCGGTGGGAGCCATTCTTTCGGGAGAACCGCAATCCGTGTCAGTTTCCTCTGTGGTTGAAGTGTCTTCAGGACCGTCTCCTTCGGGCTTCCCCTCAGAGGGCTCTGCCGCGGGCTCTTCATTGTGAGCCTCTGTGAAAACATCCTCCCCAACTTCTTCCATGATAGGAGCATCCTCGATGGGAGTTCCATCAGGAGCTTCACAACCGGGCTCCTCATCAGGGATTTCTCCGGGCTGCGGCTCTTCGGCAGGTGTCTCTGCCGGGGCTGCTTCGGGGATTGCTTCCGGGGTTCCCTCCGTTGCTCCTTCAGGAGCTTCAGCTGAGGGTGCATCAAGAGCTTGTGCCGGGGTTCCCTCCGTTGCTCCTTCTGGAGCTTCAGCTGAGGGTGTATCGGGAGCTTGTGCCGGGGTTCCCTCCGTTGCTCCTTCGGGAGCTTCAGCTGAGGGCGCTTCGGGTGCCGGTGCAGGTTCTGCTGCAGGTGCGGGTTCCGGGGCTGCTGCTTCGGGAGCCGGTGCAGGTTCTGCTGCAGGGGCGGGTTCCGTTGCCGGTGCAGGTTCTGCTGCAGGGGCGGGTGCCGGGGCCGAAGCCGAGGCGGGTGCTTCCCATGTCACTGCGTTTTCGGCGGCGTAAACATCCGCGCCAAACGCTTCTTCATCGTCTGCATGTGCCAGCGGGAAAAGCGAGATCATAATTACTAACGACAAAATTAATGCTGTGAGTTTCTTTGATGTGGTTCTGAACATTTTCGCCACCTCCTAAAAAAATTTTTGTTAAGCATCTTGTGCTTACACTGCTAAATACGCATGCGGAATATATAACGTTACAAAATTTCGGATAAATATTTAAAAATAACGGATTTTTTTCCAACGCTTTTTAAAAAAAAACCAGACCATATAAGAAAAAGTATCTCATATGGTCCGGAATAATCATTATTGTCTATATAAATTAATTACAGATATTTCGCAAGGGTCTCCTTCAGGACCTGTATGTTAATCGGCTTTGCGATATGGTCATCCATGCCCGCCTCGAGGGATTTCTTCTTATCCTCCTCGAAGGCGTTTGCGGATAATGCGATTATCGGCATGCGGATGCCCTCAGGCGTTTTAACGGCTCTTATCAGCTTCGTTGCCTCATAGCCGTCCATTCTCGGCATCTGGATGTCCATAAGAACTGCATTATAATAGAAATATTCTTCCCTTTCAGCCGTCTTTTTGAGCATCTCCACGGCTATGTCGCCGTCCTCGGCAGTCTCGACGATAAAGCCCGCCTCCTCGAGAATGTCCTTCGCAATCTCACGGTTCATCTCGTTGTCCTCAACGAGCAGAAGGCGCTTGCCTTCAAAGCTGATATTATGATAATCCTGCTCTTCAGACTCCCGCTTCACGGATTCCGTATCAAATTTCATCGGAAGCGTAACGGCAACGGACGTCCCCTTCCCGGGCTTCGACTCAATTTCAATTGTTCCGCCCATGAGGTCCACGAGCTTTTTGACAATCGGCATGCCCAGGCCCGTTCCCTGGATGCGGCTGACCGTCGAGGTCTTTTCGCGGGCGAACTCTTCATAAATATGCTCAAGGAATTCATCGGACATCCCTATGCCCGTATCCGAAACCGTGATCCTGTAAAGCCCCCAGCCGTCCTTTTCGCAGGGAAGCTCCTCAAAGCGGCAGTCAACGCTTCCGCCCTCGGGCGTGTACTTGATGGCATTGCCCACGATATTGTTAACAATCTGGTCAACCCTCGAGATATCAACGAGAACCTTGCCATGGGTTATGCCGCCATTTTGAACCGTCAGGTTTATTCCCTTTTCGCCGGCGTTTGCAGCCGTAAAGACGCCGAGATTTGCAGTTTTTTCATTAAGGTCAACGTGATCCTCCGCAAGCTCAATCCTTCCCGATTCGATTCTGGACATCTCGAGAACCTGATTGATAAGCGAGAGCAGCTGATGCCCGGAGATATCTATCTTGTTTAAGTAATCATATGAGACGTCTGATTTATCCATCTGCCTTTTCGCCATCGCCGTGTAGCCGATAATGGCATTCAGAGGCGTTCTTATATCGTGGCTCATATTGAAAAGGAACTGGCTCTTCGCCTGATTCGCGTGCTCCGCGGCGCGCGTCTGGTCCTCAAGCTTCGCATTAAGGTCCTGAATGGTTTTAAGCTGCTCCTGCGTCCTGGACAGGCTCTCGGCCTTTATTTCTCCGGATTTTCTGATGGCCTTGAAGTAAGCGGACAGAATTGCCGCGATAATGAGAATAATAACAAACGCAATAAGAAGAACAGCCTTGAGATTGTCATAGAGGAAATCCTTAACGCCGTACGTGCTGAAATTCTCAACGTAGCCGTACATCGCGGCCGTGATTGCGGGCTTGTCCATGAGCCCGATACCTCGGTTTATAAGCGCGAGAAGGTCCGTGTTGCCCTTCAGGACGCCGAAGCAGTACGTCATGCTCCCGTTAAGCGGGATATAGTGAATGTTGGTGAAGCCGCTTTTCGTCAGATGCCCCGCGAGGCGCACGTTCGTCAGAACGGAGCTTGAGGCCCGCCCGTCAAGAACAGCCCTTAAGCACTCATCAGCCGAATCGACGTATAAAATCCCCGCGTCAGGATAATTCTCTTTTATGTAGATTTCCTGGACGGAGCCAGTGGATTTAACCGACATCACGTCAAATATATCATCTGAATAGTCGCCCTTGAAAACAACCGTCATCGGGAGGTCAAAAAGCCCCGCGGACGTCATGATGCCCGTGCTCTCGGAATTCCAGGCACTTTCCACTATCGGGAACGCCGCGTCAATCTCGCCTCCGCCTAAACCCTCAACAAGCTCGTCGTGCCCCGGATAGACCACGAATTCAACCTCAAGCGAGTCGCCGATGCCAAGCTCCTTGAGCCAGGAATCCGTGATATCGCTGATACTCCCCGTCACGTTTCCGTTTTCATCGGTTGCGCAGAACGGCATGTAATTTTCAAGGCATCCTATGCGGAGCACCCCATGCTCCTCAACCCACGCCTGCTCGCCCTTAGAGAGCGTTGCGTTCGTAGTCGTTTTTGAGTAATACTTTATCTTCAGGTCGCTGTAAAAATCAGGGTTGTTAAGCTCGATTTCCTCAAGCGCGTAATTCAACCCGCGCAGAATATCGCTTGCGCCCTTGCGGACGCATATATACGATTTCGTTTCAGCATAGCGGACGTAGCATCGCACGTTTCTTGAGCGGTCAATATTATTCTCCGCGCCGATGAACCCGTCAATCGTGCCGTTTTCAAGCTCATCCGTCAGAGGGTCAATTGAATCGTAATAAACGTACTGCGGCTCGACGCCGTTTTCCTCCGCCCATTCGAGGAACTCGCGCGTCATGTTATTGTCGCGGATAACGCCTATGCGCTTTCCGCTAAGCTCTTTATCGGATGCAACCGGGTCATCCCTGCGCACGAACAGCGAATGGTAATCAAGGTCAATCGTCCTGTCCGCCCAGTCCATATAAGGCTCGCGCTCCTCGCGGTAAGCCAGCCCCGCGAAGAGGTCTATTTCGCCCGCCTTAAACTTATCGAAAAGGTCCGCCCAGTCGCCGTAAACATACTCATATTTCCATCCCGTGTATTTGGCGATCTCCTGGTAAATCTCATATGAATAGCCGGACTTTATATCGTCATCCGCACCCTTCTCCTGGAAGTTCATGCTCTCGAAATACGCCACTCGCACGGTTTCCTGCGCGGCATCCGCGGTGGCAGCTGTCGCATGCGCGCTTGGGCAGAGCGGACATACAAGGGTGAGCGCCGCTGCAAGGCACAGGATAAAGGCTAAAATTCTTCCGGTTCTTCTTACCATTAATCGTTCCTCATTTCGGGTTATTATAGATGCACATTCTCTCTTATTTTACATTATATCATACCCGTGTTAATAAATGTAG